>Ga0209400_1000013_pt1 | contig 179680 bp, 184 predicted proteins | sample M_130807_EF_Meta_FD_187313 | JGI IMG/M metagenome (GOLD analysis project Ga0209400, IMG submission 187313) | Freshwater microbial communities from Lake Montjoie, Canada to study carbon cycling - M_130807_EF_MetaG (SPAdes) (version 2) | ecosystem: Environmental > Aquatic > Freshwater > Lake...
CGATCGTCGATAGCTTTGATGCGGCGACCAGCAACCGCCTGACCCTGTCCGGCTCAACACTCACCATCGACCCGACCAGCGACCTTGCCGCCAACACCCAGTATTTTGTGGTGCTCTCCTCCGGCAACATCAAGGATGCTGCAGGCAATGCCTATGCGGGCATCTCGACCTACGATTTCAAGACCGCCAGCATCTTCAACGGCACCGCAAACAACGACACGCTGACCGGCACAATTGGGGCCGACACCATCAACGGTCTGGCTGGCAATGACGTTATCACAGGCGGTGCCGGCACGGACATCATGAACGGCGGTGACGGATCAGACCTCTACATCATCGCTGCTGCAAGTGAGCACGCGGCCGCCGAGATCGCAGATAGCGGCGCAAGCGGGACAGATGAGGTCCGGTTCACATCGGCCATCGCCAATGCGACCCTGACGCTATTTGCCGGTGACACAGGCATTGAACAGGCCGTGATCGGGACCGGGACAGCATCCGCAGCTGTCACCACTGCGACGACGGCGCTGAACATCAACGCTGCTGCGCTGTCCTATGGGCTTGCGCTCATCGGCAATGCGGGTGCCAATACCCTCACCGGCGGCAGCGGCGCTGACAGCTTGCAGGGTGGGGCAGGCAACGACACGCTGACAGGCGGCGCTGGTGCAGACCAGTTGCGCGGCGGTATCGGCCTCGATACGCTGACCGGTGGAGCAGATGTTGACTGGTTCATCTTCGACACAGCGCCCAACGCGACCACAAACAGGGACACGATCACAGACTTTGTGTCGGGCACAGACAAGTTGCAGTTCAGCAAGGCAGTGTTCACGGGCCTGTCGAGCGCGGCCTTGGGTGACCTCACAACCGATGCCTTCTGGTCAGGAGCAGGGGTGTCGACAGCTCATGATGCGACTGACCGGTTCATCTACAACACGACGACCGGTGCGCTGTTCTATGACGCAGATGGCAACGCCAACGGCAGCACAGCGGTCCAAGTTGCGCTGCTTGGGGCAACTACACATCCATCTCTGGGATTCGCCGATATCCAGATCATTGGGTGATATGGTGCCTCACATTCGGTCGAACTGCCGCTTGCTACCAACTGGAAAAGCTATGGCGAAGCTTGGGCAAGACAGTTTAGCAATACCGTCGCCTGTTAAAGGCCGGAACCACGTTCACTGATATATGAAGGGTGGCCTAAATAGGAAAAGTGCCTCCCCGGGGGGTCAGGTGTTGCCGCACATTAATCGTCAGCGGAAATTTTAGCGAGCACCGCGGAAGCGGCAATGCCCCCCCCTTACGCTGCTACCTATCAGCGCCCTTTGACCCTTTGGCGCTGATTCTCTGAGCGCTTTAACCAAACAGCGCCGCTTTGCCTTGACGCCGAGAGCTGTCGCCAATTCCTTCCGCTTGATTGCTATTTGCTTGCTAGCCCACAAATAGGCATCAGCTCCAAGGTCGGGATATCGCGTAAGTCATTGAAAACCATGGTGCCGGCTACAAGATTCGAACTCGTGACCCCCTGATTACAAATCAGGTGCTCTACCAACTGAGCTAAGCCGGCCCGTGGATTTGCGCCTCTAGCCTCAAATGCAGCCGAAGGTCCAGCCCTCGGTGCGTGCAATTTTGGGGGTGAGGCCAGAAGGGTGCCATAGGCTGGGGTTCAGATGGGCGTTTCGCAGCCAGGCGGCGGTGAGGATGGCGTCGGTGGCGTGGTCGTCATAGCGGGTAAGCGGCGCGTGGGGGCGGGTGTTGAGACCGTCGAGCGCGGCATCGAGCGTGGCGGCATCGCGGATCTTGCTGAGCCCTTTGCGGAGGCCGGCCGCGCGGGCGGCGATGGTGGTGTAGATTTCAACGATGAGCGGGCCCTCCTCCGGCACGGGATCAAACGGCCAAACGGGCACGCGTCCGCGCAGGCGGTGGAGCACGCGCATCCCCGTCAGGCTGGATTTCCCGACTTGGGAGGCGCCAACGAGGTTGAAGCAGCTCGTGGGAGAGAGCCCCATTTCCCGCTGGGCATGCTCACATACGCGCATTCGGCCAAGCCCGCCGAGGAAAAGGTCACCGCAATCCCCATGGAGGCGAAAGTGCCGCTTTGCTTCCGGGTGTCGCACAATGCCATTGCCGGACATATGCGCATCCCCGGCACAAAGCTGATCCACCATCTGCCAGAGCGAGACGGCGTCTTGCGGCGTATCAGACCAGCCCGGGAAATAAGCGCCTGTATCCTGAAACGGGAACGCGGGGGAAAGGTCGATCCCGATGAGCGCCGGAACCTTTTGTGCCGCAAGGTCGGCAATCCAATCCAGAATGTCGGCGCGGGACCAGCCGCGATCGCGCGTTTGCAAGGCGGGCGCGTCCGCATCCGGCCCGGCAATGGCGAGCGCCAGCCCCTTAGGCCGGGCAACCGCCTGCCCAGACCAGTCAATAGCGACGAATCGGGTGAACCGAACGTTACCGATCATCAAGGCAGATCAGGCGCACTTCTTTTGATTATAGCGATTCTTCCGGTCCCAGCAGGCAGCATCAAAGGACGGGAAGCGGCGGGTGTAGAGCCAAGAGCCGATGTTGGGCGCGCGGAATTGTTGCTCAATCGAGGGCTTTAGAGCGTCACGCAGTTCCCCAAGATGCTCGGTTGCCAAGGTGGCGAGTTGGCCGCGCGGCGTGAACAGGGCACGCCTGCCGACCCAGCCCGCCGTGTGGCAAAAGCCAAGCTGGCCGCGCACAGTGGAGTAGCTGGTCGTCATTTTGGTCGCAAAGGCGTCCAGCGCTGCTTGGGCTACTTTGGGCGCCTTTTTGGTGCGTTTAAAATAGCCACTGATCGTGTTGAAGGCCTTGGCCAGCTCTTCTCCATGGTTGGTGAGGAGGGCATTGTAATTCCCAGTGGCCAGCAAGGTCGGATATTGTGTGTGGCACTGGAGCGCACCGAGCAACAAGGCCTGTCGCAGGCTCCAGGTGAGCACCGCCGTTTGTTCGGCCGCCGTCGCGCCCGGCATAGCGGGGTCAAAGCCCGGTTCCAGCGCCAAGACGGGCGTCGCCGTGAAGGCCGGCGGCTTGTAAAAAACCTGCGCCGTTGCGGGAACAGCGGCGAAAGAAGCCGCGGCCAGAGCGGGGAGCACGATATGGGACAGGCGCATGGGGCGGATCATTCCTTCTTTTGCGCGAAATGGGGCCGCCTGCATTACGCCAAAATGAACCCAAAAGAAAAGGGCCGCCCGGTTTCCCGGACGACCCCAATCTCATAAATACGCGTTGAAGCGAAATTACATCGCGTTCGAAGCGTTTGCGTCGACAGCGTTGGCTTCTTCGCCAGCAGCTGCGTCAACGTTCGCCATCGAATCGTTAGCGGTGCCTTCGGTGGCAACAGCTTCGTTGAGTTCAGTTGCGTTTGCTTCGACAGCTTCTTCCTTCTTGCCGCAAGCGGAAAGGGTCAGGCCAACAGCGACGAGCGAAACGATTGCAAATTTCTTCATGGTATCAACTCCCTAGGCAGAAATGATCTGGACAGGGGTGCGCCCTAAATACCCAAATCGAGGTAGACATTTACAGCGTTGTTCATGGTTGCTCAAGCCCTTTTGTTCGCTTTTGCCAAAGAGGCCAAAAACCCCGGAAATTGGCGGCTTAGAGCAGCATCAAGCGCCTCCATTGAGCATGTTTTGCCCAATTCTTGCAAACTCGTGACAGCAAATTCCGGCAAACCGCACGGAACAATCCCCTCAAAGTGCGTCAGGTCCGGTGCCACATTCACCGCAAAGCCATGAAAGGTGACCCAGCGGCGCACACGAACGCCAATGGCACCGATTTTCGCCTCCACGCCATTGTCGTCGGTCCAGATGCCGACGCGCCCCTCCGCCCGCCAGCAGGTAACGCCAAGATCTGCCAATGCCGCGATGACCCAGCCCTCAAGCGCGTGGACATAGCAGCGGACATCCTCCCCCCGCGCCTTCAGATTCAGGAGGACATAGCCGACTCGCTGGCCGGGGCCGTGATAGGTGTAGCGCCCGCCCCGCCCCGCGCTAAAGACAGGAAAGCGGGGGTCCAGCATCTCTGCCGGATCTGCGCTGGTGCCGGCTGTGTAAAGCGGCGGATGCTCCAGCAGCCAAATCTGTTCGCGCGCGGCACCGTCCGCAATGGCCGCCGCCCGCGCCTCCATAGCAGAAAGCGCGGTCGCATAGTCCGTCAGTCCGTCAGAAACGGTCCAGTCGATGTCCGAATCGGCGTGCATTATCGGTGCGGCATGGCGTTTGGTGGGTGCGAAGTCGAGACAGAGCGCCGATCAGGCGGGAAAGTGCTGCGCGACCCAGTCCAGCGCCTGACGACTGAGCGATTCGGCGAGAGGTTTGCTTTCTGCCTCGGCATAACAGCGCAGCTCCGGCGCGTTGCCGGACCCGCGCAAGTGGATGATCCGCCCATTGGCGAAGGTCATGCGGACCCCATCCAGATCGTCAATATCCGTCAGGACGGCCCCTGCGATGCTTTCAAAGCAGCCCCCAAGCTGGGCCATGCGCGCGTCCGCCCCGCCCTCCTTCATCCAGCCCAAGAGCGCATCCCGCCGCGCAGGTGCAAAATCGGCCAACCGGTCACTAAAGGTCGTGCGGGACGGCAGGTCCGCCACAAGGTCCGCCAAGCGACCGGGACGCGCTGCTGCAAGAGCCGCGACAATCGGGAGCGCGGCATCGCGGGTCGGCAAGGCGCTAAGGGCCCGTCCGGCCCGCGTCACATCACTGGCCAGCAGAAAGCCGCCATTGGCTTCATAGCCGCCGACAATGCCGTCTTCTGCCGCCAGCGCCGCCGCCATGGCCGCGATGACATAGGGAGACCCGATTCGCGTGCGATGCACCGCCCCAAAGGCCCCGCATTTTTCGACGAGCGTGTTGCTGGAGACAGGCGTGACGATGCTGTGCACGCCTATGGCTTGGGCACAGAGCACCCCCAAAACGTCCCCGCGCAGCCATTCTCCCTGATGGTCGGCAAGGAGCGGCCGGTCACTGTCGCCATCGGTGGAGGCGATGGCATCCAGCCGGTGTTCGGCGGCCCAGCGGCGCGCCAGATCAATATCTTCGGCGCGCACGGCTTCGGTATCGACGGGAATGAACGTCTCTGACCGGCCAAGCACGACAACATCAGCGCCCATCGATTCGAGAACATCGACAAGAATATCCCGGCCAACCGCTGAATGTTGATAGACACCCAGACGCAGGCCGTGGAGCGCCGACGCTCCGAAGAAATCGACATAACGCCCCACATAAGCGGGCCCGACATCGATGGCCTTGGGCAAGGCAGGGCGCGCGGGGAACATGCCCTCTTCACTCCAGCCTGCGCCATCCGCGCTGACCGTCTGCCTTAGGATGCCTGGCTCATCGTCCTTCAAAATCTCGCCATCAGGCCGGTAGAATTTGATGCCGTTGCGGTCGTCAGGGATGTGGCTGCCTGTGACCATGAGCGACGGCACCCCTTCGCCAAAGGCCCACAATGCAAGCGCAGGCGTCGGGACGAGCCCACAATAGACAGGTTCCCCGCCCAAATCCCGCACCGCTTGCGCACAGGCGGCGAGAATGCGGGGCGTGCTGGGCCGCAAATCACCCGCGAGCGCCACGCGACGCCCGGCCGTCCAAGCGCCACAGTCTGCCATGAACTTCAGAAAGCCGGTGGTGTAGGCATGGCACACATAGTCCGTCATCGCGCGAACAAGCCCGCGCGCGCCGCTGGTGCCAAAGGCGACGCCGCTTTGGTCCATAATGTCTGCAACGCAGGGCGTGTGATTGGCCATATTGGGTGTCCGCGTTCTGAAGGAAGATGTCAGCAGGGTTGGGCGATCAGGGTCTGCCCGCTTGCCGGAAAGGCGACCCCGGCCAGCCCGTCCACATATCCGCATTGCCCCGGCGCGATGGTTTGGCCGCCGACGGAAACGTCGCAATCCACTGGCAGAAGGAGCAGCGCGCCATCGTAACGGGCAAGCGTGGCGGCGTCCGGCCCGCCATCGAGACGGTCGAGGCGGAAATAGGGGCCATCCACCAGAGCGGCCCCGCCTTGAGGCGACAGGCGCTGATGTAAGCCCGCGGGATAGGGCGCACCAATGGCAACCGACATGCCTTCGTCCACGTGCAATTCGCGCGGGCGGCCATAATCGTACAGCCGGTAGGTGATGTCCGAATTTTGCTGGACTTCGATCACCGTGACGCCCGCACCGATCGCGTGGACGGTATTGGCCGGGATATAAAAGAAATCGCCTGCCACAGCAGGATGCCAGACGAGTAAGTCTTCGATGGTCCCATCCAGTGCGGCGCGGCGCAGCTCGTCTGCGTCCACGGGTGCCTTAAATCCAATGGCCAGTTGCGCGCCCGGTTCTGCATCCACAACCAGCCAGCATTCTTCCTTGCCTTGCCGCCCCAGCCCCAGCGCCTGCGTTTGCGCGTCGGAAGGATGGCATTGGACCGAGAGTTTTTCGGTCGTGAAGATGTCTTTGACCAGCAGCGCCTCCAGCGCGGGCGGGGGCTCGAACCAAATCTCACCAATCGGTTCTGCCGAAGGATTGGCGAACGGTGGCGGCAGATCACGTCGTCCCCAAGGCTTGGCCACAATCCGGGCGTCGAGCAGGGTCACAATTTGAACGGGGCTCCCTTTGGTCGCCAATTAAAGCCATATTGGCAGGATTACCTGTCCTTAATGGCTATTTTTGTCAATTTAAGTTCGCGGGATTTGGCACCTCGCGTCGCCAAGACCGGCGGGGGCGTTGCCGCTCCCCGATTGTTCATGCCGCGCCGATGTCGTAACGGAGGAGGCGTTAACGAGGAGTTGCTTTGCGTGAAGCTGTCATACGATGCCATTTGGCAGGACATTTTGGCCATGTTGAAGGCCCACGCCGATATCATTCTGGTGATCGCCGGCGTCTTCATGTTCCTGCCGACGCTCGCGCAGGCGATTTATCTGCCCCCGCCGCAGATCGACGGAATCGACCAGAAATCCATGCAAAGCTTGGCGCTTTATTATGAGGCGAACATCGTCCCGCTGCTCGCCCTTCGGCTGATCACGCTATTAGGGGCGGGCACCTTGCTCTCGCTGCTGCTCCACCCTTCCCGCCCAACGGTCGGCACCGCGATTGCGGCGTCAATGCGGATGCTGCCCAGCCTGTTCTTCGTTTCGCTGGTGGAACAACTGATGATGCTCGGCGGCTTCCTGCTGCGCATCGTCCCCGGCCTTTACGTGATTGCGCGAACCGCAATCTCTGACGCCGCTGTGATGGCCGAAGATATACGCAATCCGTTGCGCGCGATCAGCCGCAGCTTTGATCTGACGCGCGGCCTCGGTTGGCAGGTCTTCGGGCTGGTCGCGATTCTGGCGGTCGTCACCTGGATCACGACGTCGGCGTTGGTGGCTATCATCGGGATACCGACCCAGCTTTTGCTGCCAGAGGGTGGCGCGCTGATCGCACGCAATATTCTGTCCGCCATCACCCCGACGGCCTCGATGCTCGTCTTTGTGCTGTTATCCGCGAGCTTTTATCGCGCGCTCTAAGCGGCCAGAAGGGGGATCTGAGGCGCCGCGTCCTTTGGCAGGATGCCAAGGAGACGCGGATCGGGAAAAGTTTCGACTGCGCGCGCATAGGGCACAAAGCCGGACCTGATGTAAAAGCCCAGCGCCGATGGCCCGTCGAGCGTGCAGGTGTGCACCCAGACGCGTTCCACACCGGGCCGCCAAGCCGCAGCCAAAGCCTGCGCCATCAGCCAGCGGCCATAACCCTTCCCGTTAAGTTCGGGGACGAGGCCGAAGAACGCGATCTCGCACGCTGCTTCTGTACGGAAATCGAGTTCAAGGATGCCAACCTCAATTCCGGCACGGTCACACACCGCCCAGATCGTCACAGCCTCATCATGAAGGATGCCCGTCAACTCGGCGTCCGTCAACACGAGCCGCGAGAACCAGAGCCAAGGGCTCCCCACGCGTTCAAACAGCGCGCGATATTTGGCGGGCGTCGGCGCCTTCCATAGAAGCAGCGACAAGGGCGCCGGAGTGAGCGGCGCTGGCCGCGGCCGTGTGCGCATTTCCAGCGAGGTGACGATGGTCGCCACCTCTCCGGCGGGAACAGCCGTCAGGCCCATGTTGCTTCGGGCGGTAGGCTCATCAAGATGGCGTCGATATTGCCGCCTGTCTTCAGGCCAAAGAGTGTCCCGCGATCATAAACAAGATTGAATTCGGCATAGCGGCCCCGCCAGGCGAGCTGCTGCTGCTTTTCGGCATCGGAGAAAGGCTGGTTCATCCGTCGCCGCACGAGCTTTGGATAAACGTCCAGAAACGCCTCCCCAACATCTCGGGTAAAGGCGAAATTCGCGTCAAACGCGCCTTCCAGATGATCGTAGAAAATCCCGCCGACACCCCGGTGAACGCCGCGATGAGGGATCCAAAAATAGTCGTCCGCCCATTTTTTGAAGCGGTCGTAATACGCCTCCCCATGCGCATCGCAGGTCGATTTCAGCCGGGCATGGAAGTCCGCTGTGTCTTCTTCATAGGGGATAGGCGGGTTGAGGTCCGCCCCGCCGCCGAGCCAGCGCTTTTGCGTTACGAGGAAGCGCGTGTTCATATGCACCGCAGGCACATGCGGGTTGGCCATATGGGCAACAAGGCTGATGCCCGTTGCAAAGAAGTTCGGATCGTCCCCGGCCCCATGGATGGTCTTGGAAAACTCTTCGGAAAAGGCGCCGCCGACGGTAGACACGTTGACGCCAACTTTTTCAAAGACCTTGCCCTTCATGACGCCGCGGACACCGCCGCCGCCCTTGGCATCGGGATCATCATCGCGGTTCCAGCCGGTATAGACGAACGAGGCGCCGCTTCCCGCCTCGCGCTCAATCGATTCAAACTCCGCACAAATGCGGTCGCGCAGCGCCTCAAACCAGGATCGGGCGGCAGCTTGCTCGCTATCGAGCGCAAAAGGGACGTTGGGTCTGTTCATGGCGGCTGCTTTAGAAGTGCAATAGAGCGATGCCAAGCCGATCAAGCGGACGGCAGTTGCCCCGTCTGACGCAACGCCTCAAACACGGCGATGCCGGTTGCGACAGAAATGTTGAAGGACCGCAGCCCGGGGGCCATGGGGATTCGAATGGCGGCATCACAGACGGCGCGGACGTCGTCCGGCACGCCTGCACTTTCCTTGCCCATCAGCAGCGTGTCTTCCGGCTGGAAGGTGAAATCCCCCAGCAGGGTTTGCGCTTTGCTCGACATGAGAATGAGACGGCCGGGTTTCGCCCGCTGAAATGTTGGCCAGTCGGCATGGCGCGCCAGATCAACCCGTTCCGCATAATCCATGCCGGACCGTTTCAACTTCTTGTCGGAAAAGGGAAAGCCACAAGGGTCGATGATATCGACGGCGACATTCATGCAGGCCGCAAGGCGCAAGATTGCACCAACGTTACCTGCGATTTCGGGTTCGTAAAGTGCAATGCGCATCGCAATCCGATAAGCGATCCACATAGCCCCCGGCAAGCGGCTTGGATTTCGTATTTGCAACTGCCGGTAACATCGCTATCAGGCCCGCAAATCTTACGGTTCCGGGGGTCGGTGTCCTGATTTTCCGCGGGTTCCATATTGGAACAGTGGGATTGTAAGGTCTAAGTCGAATCAGGGATAAATGGAAAGCATGGCAAGTTTGATGGAAGACAGCGCAACCGCTGGCGAAGAACAGGGCGGCGTCCGCCGTCGTGATTTCATTAACGTCGCAGCGGCAAGTTTCGCAGGCGTAGGCGCGGTTTCGATCGTCCTGCCGCTCATCAACCAGATGAACCCGTCGGCAGACGTGCTCGCTGAAGCGTCGACTGAGGTTGACCTGACGGCGATCCAGCCGGGGCAGGCCATCAAAACGATTTTCCGCAAACAGCCGCTGTTCGTGCGTCACCTGACGCCCGTCGAAGTGGCTGAAGCGGAAAAGACGCCGACTTCGGACCTGCGCGATCCACAAACGCTGGAAGAACGCACCAAAGCGGGCAAGACCCAGTGGCTCGTGACCATGGGTGTCTGCACCCATCTCGGTTGCGTGCCGCTTGGCGCTGCGGAAGGTGAAGTGAAGGGCGAATTTGGCGGGTATTTCTGCCCCTGCCACGGTTCGCACTACGACACCGCCGCGCGCATCCGCAAAGGTCCGGCACCGAGGAACCTCGAGGTGCCGCCCTATGAGTTCACTTCTGACACTGCCATTTTGGTCGGCTGAGGATAAGATCGATGAGTTTTCCTTGGGCTAACGAATATAAGCCATCCAACGCATTCACGCGGTATCTGGATGAGAAGCTTCCGCTTCCGCGCTTTGCTTATAACGCCGTCGGCGCCGGGTATCCGGTGCCCCGCAACCTGAACTATTTCTGGAACTTTGGCGTTCTCGCCGGGGTTGCCCTGATGGTGCAGATCGTGACGGGTATCGTGCTGGCGATGCACTATGCAGCCGAAAGCACGGTCGCCTTCTCGTCGGTCGAACACATCATGCGTGACGTGAATGCAGGCTGGTTCCTGCGTTATGCGCACCAAAACGGCGCCTCGATGTTCTTCATCGTGGTCTATACCCACATTTTCCGCGGGCTGTTCTACGGGTCATATAAGCCGCCACGGGAAATGGTGTGGCATCTTGGCCTCGTCATCTTCTTGTTGATGATGGCAACTGCCTTCATGGGTTATGTCCTTCCCTGGGGCCAGATGAGCTTCTGGGGTGCCAAGGTCATCACCGGCCTGTTCGGTGCCATCCCATTGGTGGGTGAGCCAATCCAGACATGGCTGCTCGGCGGTTTTGCGCCGGACAACGCCGCGCTGAACCGCTTCTTCTCGCTCCACTTCCTGCTTCCCTTCGTGATCTTGGGTGTCATCATCCTGCACGTCTGGGCGCTGCACATTCCGGGGTCTTCAAACCCGACGGGCGTGGAAGTGAAGACGGAGCAGGACACGGTTCCGTTCCACCCTTATTACACCGCAAAGGACGGGGTCGGCTTGGCCGTGTTCTTCCTGCTGTTCGCAGTGATCCTGTTCTTCGCACCCAATTTCCTGGGTGAGCCGGACAACTACATCCCTGCCAACCCGCTGGCGACGCCTGCCAATATCGTTCCTGAATGGTATTTCTGGCCGTTCTACGCGATCCTGCGTGCGTTCACGGTGGACTTCCTGTTCATCCCCGCAAAGCTGCTGGGCGTGCTCGCGATGTTCGCCTCCATCCTGCTGCTGTTCTTCCTGCCTTGGCTGGACACATCGGCAGTGCGTTCGGGCCACTACCGTCCGCTGTTCCGGAAGTTCTTCTGGTTCGGCCTGATCCCCACAATCGTCATTCTCGGTTATTGCGGCGGCTCGCATGCGACGGACGGCATCGTCCTGATCAGCCAAATCGCATCGGCTTATTATTTCGCGCACTTCCTGATCATTCTTCCGATCATCTCGCGCGTCGAAACAACCAAGCCGCTTCCAACATCCATCACCGAAGCTGTTCTGGGCAAGGCGCCCGCGAACGCCACGCTTCAGCCTGCCGAATAAGGACAATATCGACATGATCCGCATAGGTGCATTTCTTGTTGGGCTGTTCTTTTCCGGCTGGCTGCTTGTGTCAGCCGCGATGGGGGCCTTCGCTTTGGTTACAACGCCGACGGCGCCGACCGCCGAGCACGAATTCCACAAACCCGCCAAGGACGTCGAATTCTCGTTCGACGGTCCTGCCGGAAAGTTTGATCGTGCCCAGCTTCAGCGTGGCCTGCAGGTCTTCAAGGAAGTCTGCTCAGCCTGTCACAGCCTGAAGTACGTCTCGTTCCGCGACTTTAAGGACCTTGGCTATAGCGAAGGTCAGGTAAAGACGATTGCCCAGACATGGCCGGCCGAAACGCCGTCGATCAACCCGGACACGGGGGAAGCGGCGACGCGCAAGCCGAACGCGGCAGATAAGATCCCGTCGCCCTACCCCAATGATATTGCGGCGCGCGCGGCCAACAACAATGCCATTCCGCCCGATCTTTCCCTGATGACAAAGGCCCGCCATGGCGGTCCCGCCTATGTCTATTCTCTGCTGACGGGCTTCCAAGCGCCGCCGACTGAGCTGAAGGAAAAGTTCCCGGCATCCATGCCCGGCAAGACGACGCATTATAACCCGTACTTTGCCAACCTGAACCTTGCCATGGCACCGCCGCTGACCACCGAAGGTCAGGTGACCTATGGCGAAGGCGCACCCAAGCCAACGGTCGATCAGATGGCCAAGGACGTGACTGCGTTCCTGACCTGGACGGCAGAACCGAAGCTTGAGAACCGTAAGCGTGCCGGCACTGCTGCCGTCATCTTCCTTCTCATCTTCCTCGGCCTGTGCATCGGTGCCTATAAGAACGTATGGGCTGACAAGAAGGCGCACGCCTAACCGCATTGGCTCCGGCCTAAATCAGGGCCCCACCCCGTCGTTACCTGACTCAATCAGTCAGTTCATCGAATGAGGTGGGGTCATGGCGGAAAGCCAGATAGATTATAATTACAGCGCACTCGCGCGGACGGTTCGGCAGTCAGAGCGTTTTGCTCACACCTGCCGGGCCGTTTTGTCTTCTCAACGCATTCCCCATCGAGAAGTCATCATCCGCGACGCATCCGAATATGGGCTTGGCGGTCGCGGCGCGATGCTGGTCCCCGGCGAACATCTGCGCGTCTTTACAGATAAAATCGGAGACTTTGATGCGGTCGTCAAATGGGCGCGCGGCGATAGCTTTGGCCTACAGGTGGAACGACCGGTTGACCTCGCGCTACTCAACGCCAACAGACAGGATGCCGGGGCGACCGACGCGGGCTTTGAGGCGCCCCCGTTCGCAGACAGCAACGTCACGCCGATGGTGGGCTGGAAATCCTGACCAACAACAGCCTTAAGCGGAGGCACCGCGAGATCCTCATCTAGAAATCGCTGTCTCTCCTCATTGCCTGCTTGCATCACGCGTCCGGGATGCGCAGGGAAAGACCCACTTGATCGGAGAGGGTCTCTGCCATGACATTACCGTTTTCGCTGGCCGGACGCACGGCACTCATCACCGGAGCCTCGTCAGGGCTTGGCGCCCATTTTGCCCGGCTCTTTGCCCAGGCCGGTGCCAATGTCGTGCTGGGCGCCCGCCGGACAGACCGGATCGCCGCCCTTGCCAATGAGCTGGACGCAGGAGATACAGGCGCGCTGGCCGTTCCTCTCGACGTCACAGATGAAGCCTCCATCCAAGACGCCTTCAACATGGCGGAAGAGCGCTTCGGGACCGTCGATACCATCATCGCCAATGCCGGCACCTCAGCCGCCGGACGCGCCACAGATGTCAGTGCAGAGGCACTGCGCATGTTGACGGACACAAACTTCACCGGCGTCTATCTGACCGCGCGCGAAGGCGCCCGTCGCCTCATCGCCGCTGGCAGTCGGGAAACCGGCAAAGGCCGCATCGTCCTGATCGGCTCGATCACATCCCACCTGACCGGACAGGGCGACAGCGCCTATGCCGCAGGCAAGGCAGGCGTTGCGCATCTCGGCCGCAATCTGGCGCGCGAATGGGTGCGGCAGGGCATCAACGTGAACACCATCCAGCCCGGATATATTCAGACCGAGATTGCGGGGGACTGGTTCCAGACGCCGGGGGGCCAGGGGCAAATCGCCGCCTTCCACCGCAAGCGGCTTCAGCCCATCGATTCGCTCGATGCCATGATGCTGTATTTCTCCTCCGATGCCTCTGCGGCCACAACCGGCGCAGTCATCGATATTGATGATGGACAATCGCTATGACGGAACGTGCCCGCGATATTGCCGCCCGCGTTGAGACGTTCGTCCGCGAGGTCGTGGTCCCTTACGCGCGGCTGCAGGCGGGTCCATCGGCAGTGAATTGTGCCGCCAGATCCTTGCGCTGCACCCTAGGACATTGCTGCTACTCGAAATGGGGGAATACCCCCTTTACGCCATTCACCGTGAACTTGAGGCCGCGATTGAAGCAGATAGCCTGAGCACCAAAATAGTCCCTCTGCTAGCATCAGTGGCGGACAGAAACCGGATGGAGCTCATCCTTTCAACATGGACGCCGGACACGGTGTATCATGCGGCCGCCTACAAGCATGTGCCGCTGGTCGAACATAATCCGGTCGAAGGTGTAAAAAACAACGTCTTTGGCACGCTGACATCGGCCGAATGCGCGATCCATGCGGGTGTGCGGGACTTTGTGCTGATCAGCACAGACAAGGCCGTACGACCAACAAACATCATGGGCACAACCAGCCGCGCCAACAGCGCGTCGAGCGACTGGTTGGGCTGCATGACGTCCAGATCAACGTCTGGCACGATCTGCGCGATATCAAGCACTTGGTCGAGCATGTCGCGGTGCTGCGCGGTCACACAGACGCGCGCCTCAATGCCAGGCTGCCCGCGCAGGGCATGGACGACAGGAAACATCTTGATCGCCTCCGGTCGTGTGCCGAAGACTGTCATGATCTTTTTGGTCGAATAGGCCGGACTGCTCATGAATCCGGCCATATTCGGGTTGGGTTAAATTGCCGTCAACCGGGGCAAAGCGAGATCCAGCGCTTTGCGGATGATCCCGATCATCTCATCAATCTGCGCGTGGGAGATAATGAGCGGCGGGCACATGACGATGGTATCGCGGATGCCGCGCACCATCAGGCCATTTTCGATGCACAGATCACGCACCATGGGGCCGGCCGTGCCTTCTGCACCGCCAAAGCGCGCGCCCGTGGCCTTGTCCGCGACAATCTCGACAGCGCCGAGCAGGCCGACCGAGCGGGTTTCCCCTACCAAGGGGTGATCGTTCAGTGTCGCCAGCATCTTTGCCAGATAGGGCCCGGTGTCATCGCGGGTCCGCTCCACCAGATGTTCCCGCTCCATGATCTCGATATTGCGAAGCGCAACCGCCGCCGCCACCGGATGGCCCGAATAGGTGAAGCCATGAACGAAATCACCGCCGGTCTTCAGCACATCGACAATCTCTTTGGAGACGGCCACGGCGGAAATCGGCTGATAACCGGACGACAGACCCTTCGCCATCGCGATCATGTCGGGCTTCACGCCCATCGTCTCATGGCCCCACATATTGCCCGTGCGGCCAAAGCCGCAGATGACCTCATCACAGACGAGCAGGATGCCGTATTTGCGGACGATCCGTTCGACCTCAGGCCAGTAATTGGCGGGTGAGATGATGACACCGCCTGCGCCCTGGGCAGGCTCCCCGATGAAGGCCGCGACATTTTCGGGACCAACTTCAAGGATCTTATCCTCAATCGCCTTGGCGCAAGCGAGGCCGAATTCTTCGGGCGTCATGTCGCGCCCTTCGTTGAACCAATAGGGCTGACGGACATGCTCCACGCCAGGGACGGGCAGATCGCCCTGTTCGTGCATGGCCTTCATACCACCGAGGCTGACACCGGCGACTGTCGATCCGTGATAGGCATTCCAGCGTGAGATGAAGACCTTACGCTTGGGCTCTCCCTTCACTTGCCAATAATGGCGCACCATGCGGAACACCGTATCATTCGCTTCGGAACCCGAGGCGTTAAAGAAAACATGCGGAAGACGCCCGCCGGTCAGCGACGCAATTTTGGCCGCAAGCATGACCGTCGGCGGCGTCGCTGTCTTGAAGAAGGTGTTATAGAAAGGCAGTTCGCGCATCTGGTCTGCGGCGACATCGGCCAGTTCGTCTCGGCCATAGCCAATATTGACGCACCATAGGCCCGCCATCCCGTCGAGAATACGGTTGCCGTCGCCATCATAAATATAGCAGCCTTCCGCATGCGTAACGATGCGGCTGCCGCCCATGTCTTCGATGAGCTTGTAATCCTGCTGAGCTGGGAGATGGTGCGCGACATCCAGGCGCTTGAGTTCGGCGATATCGTAATTGCGGGGCATGGAATTTATCCTGCTAATGAATGGAATCGAAAAGTGACGTGCAGCGTTCAGGCGCGCACCGTCACGGCGAAAAGCCGATTCTCGCGAGATAGCGATCGATCCGTTCCCTCATAGGCTAGGACTAAGCCGACTAAGGCCGGGGAGCAAGATTTGGTTCGCGCAGCGGCGCACGGGGCGGAGGCCTCCACACCCTGTACGTCGTCATGCTGAACTTGTTTCAGCATCCATGCCTCGACATTTATCAAGTTCTCGCAGGTTGGCGCTCATGCCCGCGATCACGGCATGGATCCTGAAACAAGTTCAGGATGACGAGAGTTGGGAAGGCTCCGTATCTCTCCTCGCGCCTTACCCCTCAAACGGCAGATCAAGCGCGTCAGCCACCGCCTTGTGCCGAATCTTGCCGCCTGACACATTGAGGCCAGCCGCCAGATGCGGGTCCGCGGCCATTGCGGCTTCTGCCCCCAAATTGGCCAGCTTCAGCGCGAAAGGCAGGGTCGCGTTGTTCAGCGCAAAGGCGGACGTACGAGCAACGGCGCCGGGCATATTCGCCACGCAATAATGGATGATGCCTTCTTCGACATAGACAGGGTCGGCGTGCGTGGTCGCGCGGCTCGTTTCAAAGCAGCCCCCTTGGTCGATGGCGATATCTACCAGCACCGCGCCGCGCTTCATCGTCTTGAGCATCTCACGTGTCACCAGCTTGGGCGCGGCAGCGCCCGGCACAAGCACGGCCCCGATGACCAGATGCGCATTGGCGACGGCAGCCGCGATAGCAGACTTGGACGCATAGGCCGTCTTGATCGAGTTGCCAAAATGCGTGTCGAGCTCCGCCAACCGGTCATTGCTGATGTCATAGATCGTCACGTCGGCGCGCAGGCCCACGGCCATTTGCGCGGCGTTCAGCCCGGACACGCCACCGCCGAGGATCGCCACGCGTGCTGGCGCCACGCCCGGGACACCGCCGAGCAAGATGCCGCGGCCGCCCTGTTCCTTTTCCAGATAATGCGCGCCGACCTGCACCGACATGCGGCCCGCGACTTCCGACATTGGCTTCAAGAGCGGCAGGGAGCGGTTGTGTGAGGTCACGGTTTCATAAGCAATGCACGTCGCGCCCGAGGCCATAAGGCCCAAGGCCTGTGGCTTGTCTGCGGCAAGGTGGAGATAAGTGAAGAGCGTGTGCCGCGCCTCCAGCAGCGCGATTTCCTGCGGCTGCGGTTCTTTGACCTTCACGATCATGTCGGCGGCGGCAAAAACCTCTGCGGCGGAGCCGAGCGTCTTTGCCCCCACGGCGGTATAGGCGCTGTCGTCAAAATCAATGCCGAGCCCGGCGCCGGTTTCTACGAACACTTCATGCCCGGCGGCCACCAGTTCGGCGACAGACGGCGGCGTCAGCCCCACGCGATATTCATGGACCTTAATCTCTTTGGGGACACCGATTTTCATGACGCATTCCTCATCGCTTATCTGATCGCAGTATAAGGGATCAGGCGCAGGAAGTGTTTGCAATTTTTTGCAACACAGGCATCTTGAGGACAGTTTTATATCGAGAAGATTAGAAATCAAACAATGAATATGCAGATTGATGCTATTGATCGGAAAATTCTTGCAGAACTCGCGTCAGATTCGGCCCAGACGAGTGAACGCTTGGGCGAGCGGGTCGGCCTCTCGCCTTCCGCCACGCACCGCCGCGTGCGGCATCTGGAAGAAACGGGTCTGATTGCGGGATATGGGGCGCGTCTCTCACGCGCAGCGCGGGGCAAACCGGCCACCGTCTATGTCGCTGTCACCCTGGTTGACCAAAGGCGGGAGACAATGGAGCGATTTGAAGCGGCCATCACGCGCGAGCCACTCGTGGCCGAAGCACATCTGATGAGCGGCGAATATGATTATCTGCTGAAGGCCGAAATCCCGGAAACCGACAGCTTCGAACGCGTCCACAGAGAAGTTCTGGCAGCCCTCCCGGGCGTCCACCGGCTTGTGACCCATTTCAGCATCCGCAGCGTCATTGAGGGCGGGCCAAACGCCCTGCCGCGTCAGCGCTGAGGGTCATATTCTTCCCATTTACGGTTCACCGCCCGCCGAACGGGGGCACCACAGTTGACGCAGACAGAGACCCAGCCCTTGTCATCCTGATAGGCTTTTGATCGATCCCGATCATGAACACCACGCGTGCAGTTAAAGACCCGCGCCACCAACGTCTTCATGTCTCTTTCCATCCCCACCATTAGCGCATGAGACTGCTCGCTGATATTCTAAGACGCTAAACCTTATTTATCCGGCCTGCACCGTTTTTTAATCCAGAGCGCACCATTTTGGCAGCAGGTGGATCGTCAGAGACTAAGGCGCGAGGGGGAGCCTCAATCTCGCGAGCAACCCACCCATGTCCTCGCTCTCCTCAAGCGAGATCGTACCGCCATAGATTTCAGCGACGTCGCGCACGATGGCGAGGCCGAGGCCAGTGCCCGGTTTTGAACTGTCGAGCCGCACGCCGCGGCTAAACAGCCGATCACGGTCTTCCGCGCTGATGCCCGCGCCATCATCTTCGATGAGCAGTTCCACAAACGGGTCTTCGTTTTGGACGGTCACGAAAACGCTGCCCCCGCCATATTTGGCGGCGTTCTCAATGAGATTGCCTAGAATTTCATCGAGATCCTGCCGCTCGACATGCGCGGCCAGCGCCTTATCGCCGGCAATGTCGAGCCGGACATGCGGATAGAGGCGGGAGACGGCACGTTCGACCGATTCCAGCGACGGCCAGATGTCGGCGCGGCTATGCGCATGCCCCCGCCTGCCGACGGCGCGCGCGCGGGCCAGGTGGTGATCCACTTGCCGCCGCATCGTTGAGGCTTCGCGGATGACCGTTTCCCCAAGATCCGGTGCCTGCGCGGTCGCTGCATTCATGATGACCGTCAGCGGCGTCTTCAATGCATGGGCGAGATTTCCGGCGTGCTCCCGCGCTTCCTCGGCTTGGCGTTCATTATGTTCGAGCAGACCGTTCAATTCATCGACCAGCGGCTCCACCTCAAGCGGGAGCGTTTGCGACATCACCCGACGGGAGCGTCCAGCACGCATATCCGCAATAGCGATCTGGAGTTTGCGCAAGGGCCACAACCCATACAGCGTCTGGAGCGCAGCCATGCCGATCAACCCGACGGCGAGCAGAAGAAAGCTCTTCACCAAAGTGCTACGAAGCGTTTCGATCTGCTCATCGAGCGATGCGCGCGCCTGTGCGACCTGAAAGCGCCACCGCGTCTTGGATGTGGGCAGAAAGATATCCCGCTCCACAATGCGAAGCTCCTCGTCCTTAAACTCATCGCTATTATAAAAATGGGCGCCGTCATCCTTGTGGACCGGGTTTGCCTTCAGCGCCTGATCCCAGAGCGACCGCGACCGGAAGGGCTCAAACTGATCGCCGCTGATTTGCCAATAAAGCCCGGAATAGGGCTCCAAAAAGCGCTGATCGCCCATGGGTCGGTTCAGGCGCACTTCGCCATCGGGGCCAATTTCAGCCGACGCAATCATCTGCGTCAGCACATATTCCAACCCGGAATCGAAATTGCTTGTCACCGCATTGATAAGCACACGGTCCAGCGCCAGACCGCCACCGACGAGCAGGACCGAAATCCAGCCCGCTGCGATCAGGATCATCCGGCGGCCGAGCGAGCCGCTCGACCGGCGCGCCGCCACTTCACTCATGTCAGGCGGCCGGTTCTTCCAGGCTGTAGCCCAAACCGCGGATCGTCGTGATCACCTCTTGGCCCAGCTTCTTGCGAATACGGGTCACAAACACTTCGATCGTGTTGGAATCGCGGTCAAAATCCTGATCATAGATGTGCTCGATCAGCTCGGTCCGGCTGACGACCTTGCCCTTGTGGTGAATGAGATAGCTGAGCAGCTTATACTCCTGCGCCGTCATCTTAACGGGCTCCCCTGCCAACGTGACACGACCCGACCTTGTGTCGAGCCGGACGTCGCCTGCGATCAGTTCTGACGACGCATTGCCCGATGCACGGCGAATAAGCGCCCGAAGACGTGCGATCAGCTCCTGCGTCTGGAAGGGCTTGGCGAGGTAATCATCGGCACCGGCATCAAGCCCGGCCACCTTATCTGACCAGCTGTCCCGCGCGGTGAGCACGAGGACAGGGGTTACCTTGCCCTCTTTGCGCCAGCGGTCCAGCACGGTGAGGCCGTCGACTTCGGGCAGACCGAGATCGAGAATGACGGCGTCATAGCTTTCTGTTGAGCCGAGGAAGTGGCCTTCTTCGCCATCCGTCGCGAGGTCGACCGCATAGCCATTATGCTCAAGTGTGGATTTGAGCTGCTTGCCCAGTGTCGGTTCGTCTTCGACGATCAAAATGCGCATGGCGGCCCCTTCTTGCTCCAATTATATCCAGATAGGCTCAATTGCCGGCTTGGGCAATAATCGCGCCCGAACGTCCATCTACGTCAATCCAGATGACTGAAGAGCCGCGAACGAATTTCAGGCGATAACGCATGACATCCGAATCAAATTCGGCGCCGATGTAGTTTGCGCCCCGCCGTTTCATCGCGGGGACGACGGCGCCTTCGATCTGACGGAGCGAATGGACCGAGCCCCGACGCGTGGCGTTCAGGGCGGCATCCTGCTCATCCCGGCGGCTTTGCTGCGCGTTCGCACCCGCGCCAAGCACGGCCGCGACCATGGCGGCCGCAAATACTCTGGAAGGGACGTTGAACTTAAACACGATTTGAGCGCATAGCAGGCTGGATTGAATAGGCCATGAATGACCTGTGCAGTTTCCTTCTCCGATTTGTCCCGCCAATCCTTAGTCCGGTTCCCCGCAATGTCAGCACCTGTTTTGAGTTATGAAGGCCTTGGACTGATTCAAGGCTCCGGCTGGCTGTTCCGCGAGCTGGACGTTTATGTGGGCGAACGCGACCGTCTGGCCCTGATCGGCCGCAATGGTGCTGGCAAGACCACCTTGTTCAAACTCCTCGCCAACCGGATCGATTCCGATGAGGGCAGGCGCACCATCGTCCCAGGCACCAATGTCGTGTTGTTGGAACAGGAACCCGACCTGACCGGCTGCGAGACACTGCGCGATTATGCGATTTCGGGCGACAATCCGCCGCAGCTTCACGAAGTTGAAGCCATTGCCGACCAATTGGGCATCGACCTGTCGCGCGCCTGCGCCACCGCATCCGGCGGAGAACGCCGCCGCGCCGCCATCGCCCGCGCGCTCTCGCTCGAGCCAGACGTTCTGCTGCTGGATGAGCCGACCAACCATCTCGACCTCGGCGCCATTGAATGGCTGGAAAACTGGCTCAACCGCTTTTCCGGCGCTTTCATCGTCATCAGCCATGACCGTACCTTCCTCACCCGGCTGACACGCGAAACATTGTGGATTGACCGTGGCAAGGTCCGCCGTGCCGAAGTAGGCTTTGGTGGGTTCGAAGCCTGGCAGGAAAAAATCTTCGCCGAAGAGGAACGCGCCGCCCATAAGATGGATGCCAAGCTGAAGATTGAGCTGCATTGGCTGGAGCGCGGCGTGACCGCGCGGCGCAAGCGCAATCAGGGCCGCCTTGAAAAGCTGAACCAGATGCGCGCCACCCGCGCCGCCATGATGGGCCCAACAGGCATCGCCAAAATGTCGATCGAAAGCGACGACGTCCGCTCCAAATCCGTCATTACGGCGGAGGGCGTGTCAAAGACCTATGGCGATAGAACGCTGTTCAAGGACTTCACTCTGCGCATCCAGCGTGGTGACCGGATCGGCATTGTCGGGTCCAACGGCACCGGCAAAACGACGCTGCTCAAATTGCTGACGGGCGAAATTGCGCCCGACACAGGGAGCATCAAGCTCGCCAAATCCCTGAACGGCATCGTCATCGACCAGCAGCGCGCGCTCCTGAGCGGCGACAAGCGCGTCCGAGATGTGCTGGCCGATGGCGGCGACTGGGTGACGGTGCTCGGCGAAAAGAAGCACATCAAGGGCTATCTCAAAGAGTTTCTGTTCGACCCCGAACTGTCTGAAGCGCGCGTCGCCACCTTGTCGGGCGGGGAGCAGGCGCGCTTGCTGCTGGCGCGGGAGTTTGCCCGCCATTCCAACCTGCTCGTGCTCGATGAACCGACCAACGATCTGGACCTCGAAACGCTCGATCTCTTGCAGGAAGTGATCTCTGATTATGACGGCACCGTCCTGATCGTCAGCCACGACCGCGACTTTCTGGATCGCACGGTCACGCTGACACTGGGCCTCAGTGGTTCCGGCAAAGTCGATATCGTGGCGGGCGGCTATGCGGATTGGGAAAGGCAGCGCTCAGCGCCGAAGACCGGTGCGTCCAAGCCCAAGTCCGCTGCGGTGGAAGCCCCCGAAAAAACAAAGGCGCAGACAAAGCTCAGCTATAAGGACCAGCGCGACTATGATCTGCTGCCCGCGCGCGTCGAGGAACTCGGTGCAGCCATTGCCGATGCCGAAACGAAGCTGTCCGATCCTGATCTCTACGCAAAGAACCCAACACGCTTTGCCGAACTGACCAAGGAAATCGAAAAGTTACGGGCCGAACGCGACGCCGCTGAAGAACGCTGGCTGACGCTGGCCGAGATGGTCGAAACCCTCGGCGGTTAAAGCGTCTTGCCGGCCCGCCCGGCAAGCTCGACCGCATAATGCCAAGCGACACGGCCGGACCGCGCACCGCGCTGCGTGGCCCAAGTCAGGGCATCTTGCGGGTCAAACTCCAGCCCCAGATGCTTTGCATAGCCTGCGACCATCTCCAGCCAGACATCCTGCGTGCAGACATGAAATCCAAGGCTCAGCCCAAAGCGGTCGGCCAGCGCCAGATTGTCGTCGACGGTGTCGCGCGGATTGATGGCGCTCGCCTGTTCTTCCAGGTTGCGCGGAACAATATGGCGACGGTTGGCCGTCACATAGAGCCGAACATGGCCGGGACGCGCCGAGATGCCGCCATCCAGCACGGACCGGATGTGGCGCATCCGGGGGTCTGCCTGTTCAAAGCCGATATCATCAATGAAGACGAGGGTCGGCACGTCTGACCGGCTCAACAGCGCAAAGAGTGCAGGCAGGCTGTCAATCTCATCACAGCTGGCCTCAACAAGGCGCAGCGTGCCGCCTTCATCCTGCACGGCCTTTGCGGTGGATTTGACGAGCGCCGATTTGCCCGTTCCGCGCGCGCCCCAAAGGAGGATGTCATGCGCCGCGGCACCCGCTGCCAGACGACGGCTGTTTTCAAGGATGGCGGCCTTCTGCGCATCAACGCCCGCCAGCAGGTCAACCGACACAGGGTTAAACGTCGGCACCGGCCGCATCACGCCCGACTGCCAGACATAGGCAACCGCTTCGCCAGGGACGTCCGTCAGCAACGGCGGCGAAAGGCGCTCGAGTGCGTCGGCAATGCGGGTCAGGGCGTCCTTGTCCATAACCTCCCTATTGTCGGGTCATCAGCCTCAAGTCAAAGGCGGGTGAGGAAGGCCTGTGCGGCTTGCCTGTCGACAAAGCGGTTGCTTTGCAATGCAATGGACGCAGACTTGCGCGCGTCGGCAATGCGTCCGGCCACTGCATAGGCCTGCGCCAACTGGAAGCGAAGCGCAGGATCGAGCGGCGCCAGACGCACCGCCTTTTCCAGCATGCCGACGGCATCTTGACGATCAGTGCCGAGCCGATGTTGCGCCCATCCAAGAGTTCCGGCGACGGCGGGATTGTCCGGCATCAGCCCATAGGCCGCACGCGCATAGCGCAGCGCCTTTTCCGTCTCCCCTGCCTTGATTGATGCCCAAGCCAGATTGTTGAGCAATGCCGCATCCCGATTACCGGTGCGGGCGCGGATGATTTCAAGTTCGGCAATCGCGCTCTGCCAGCGACCGGATGCCATATGAAGGTCGGCATGCAGGCGACGGACGGGGATGCTTTGCGGATTTTGCGTGAGATAGAGGCCGATGACACTGCCCGCGCCCTGCCCATCCCCCACATTGGCCAAAGCGCGGGCAAAGCGCAGCGCCGTTGCCTCCGAAAAATCGAGATTGGCGGCCTTTTTATAAGCCGCGGCTGCCGCCTGCCAATTTCCGAGCGCGCCTTGGACATCCCCCGCAAGGATATGCCGTCATGGAGCGCGCTGAGAAGGTCGCTGTCGCACCGGTCTCCATGGGATGGTCAGACGTGGGCAGCTGGGACGCCCTTTATGATCTTGGGGTGGCAGCCGCTGGTGTCGCGCCGATTGCCATCGACACAGACCGCTGCCTGATCCGATCAGATGGTATTCGCGTCCATACGGTTGGTGTATCAGACCTGATCATCGTTGCTGCGGGCAACGATCTCCTGATCCTGCCGCGCGGCGAAAGCCAGAACGTCCGCAAGATCGTTGAGGCGCGCGCGAAAGATTAGTCTGCCGCGAAGGAGAAGGGCGACAGCCCCCGTTCCCGCTCATTAAATGTGAGGACGCGGCCCGCAGGCGGTTGGCTGCGCTGCGGACATTCGCTGCGCAGGCAATGCCGACAGCCCAAACCAACAGGTGTCGCGGCGCCATTCTCAAGATCAATCCCGCGCGCATAGACCAGCGGCGGCGCGAGGCTGGCCTCAACGCCCAAACAGACCGAAAATTCAGCGACAACGCCACCTGCCGTAACGGCTTGCGGGCGCACCGTGCGCGCCAGCGTAAACCAGCGTTGCCCATCTTCCAGCTCCACGACCTGCTTATGGATGTCCCCTGCATGATCAAAGGCGTGATGCACGCTCCACAATGGGCATCGTCCGTCCATGCTGGCGAGCGGAGATCCGCTTGCCCCGCCATAGCGTTTGGAGGCTTGTCCCGCCCGGTCGATCCGCAACATGAAGAAGGGGAGCCCCCGCGCGCCGACGCGTTGCAGCGTCGTCAAACGGTGGGCGACTTGCTCAAATCCGGCACCAAAGCGCCGTTGCAAGATATGAATGTCATAACCCGTCGCCTCACAGGCTCGGTGGAACCGGCCATAAGGCATCATCACAGCGGCGGCAAAATAGCCGTTCAAATGACGACGGAACATGCGCTCACCCGCGCGGTCTGTGAACTCTCCGCCAGCCACCAGCGCATCAATTTCCGCCTTGGCCTCCAGCTGAGCGAGTTGAAAAGCTGCGGCAAAGGTGCGCGAGGCGGGGTCGAGAAGCTCCGACAGCTGCAATTGCCGCGCATGGAGATCGAGCCGCCGGAGGCGGTCGGGCATGATGTCGACCGGCAGAATACGCAGCGACAACTGGTGCTTGACGCGAAGTCGATCGGCAATCGCGCCATAGGCATCTCCAGACGCCAGCCGCAATTCATCCGCGACCGTTTCTGCCTGCGCGTCCAAATCTGCAAAATGGTTCCGCCAGCGCTCAATTTCTGCGCGCACTTCAGACACCGGATCACGCGCCGGGCCGGTTGCGGCGCCTGCACGATCAAAGGCGCGCGCGCAGGCCTCAGCTGCTTCGGGTGCGCCTGCGATCCAGTCAGCAATCGTCGCGCGGTCAATATCCAAGTCGCTGAACATCGGATCGGACAGCCGCCGCCGGATCGCTTCCGCACCTCCGCCAGGGGCGGCCCCGGTCAATGTGCGTGGATCAAAGTCATACCGGTCCGCCAGACGCAGCATGATGGCCGCCGTCAGCGGGCGTTGGTTCCGCTCAATCAAATTCAGATAGGACGGCGAGACCTCTAGGGCCTCTGCCATTGCCGCCTGAGTAAGGCCGGTCGCCCGTCGGATCCGACGCACGGCATGGCCCGCGAAGAGTTTCTGTTCCGCCATCTGCTTCGTATAGTCGATAATTTACAACATTACAATTTTTGAGGTCATTAACGCGACTTTTGGACAACAAACTTTACATAATTTACTCGATCCGGACGACCTAGGGGCGCAATTACGCCCCATCACAGCCTAAGCCGACATGAGAGTCGGCACGCAAAGCCGAGGAATTTGTAAATGTCGTATCAGTCTCACATCCAATCCATCGAAGCGCTCAAAGCGGACAAAAGCGGCGCTTGGGACGGTATCAATCCGGAATCGGTCGCGCGGATGCGTCTCCAGAACCAGTTCCGCACAGGCATCGACATTGCCCGCTACACAGCGAAGATCATGCGGGAAGACATGGCCGCTTATGATGCGGACCCGGCCAATTACACCCAATCGCTCGGGTGCTGGCACGGCTTCATCGCGCAGCAGAAGATGATCTCCATCAAGAAGCATTTCGGCACAACCAAGCGGAAGTATCTTTACCTCTCCGGCTGGATGGTTGCGGCGCTCCGTTCGGATTTCGGCCCCCTGCCCGATCAGTCGATGCATGAAAAGACCAGCGTTCCGGCGTTGATCGAAGAGCTTTACACCTTCCTGCGTCAGGCCGACTCGCGTGAACTCAACTTGCTTTTCCGTGACCTCGACGCCGCCCGCGCTAAGGGTGACGCAGCGAAGGAAGCCGAAGCCCAGTCAAAGATCGATAACTTCCAGACGCACGTCGTGCCGATCATCGCCGACATCGACGCCGGCTTCGGCAATGCGGAAGCCACCTATCTGCTCGCCAAGAAGATGATTGAAGCCGGCGCCTGCGCCCTCCAGATCGAAAATCAGGTGTCGGATGAAAAGCAGTGCGGCCATCAGGATGGCAAGGTCACTGTGCCGCATGAAGACTTCATCGCGAAGGTCCGCGCCTGCCGCTATGCCTTCCTCGAACTCGGCGTTGAAGACGGCATCATTGTGACGCGCACCGATTCACTGGGCGCAGGTCTCACCAAGCAGATTGCCGTCAGCCATGCGCCGGGCGACCTTGGCGACCAGTATAACAGCTTCCTTGATTGCGAAGAGATCGATCCGACAACCGCGAAGAACGGCGATGTCATCCTGAACCGCAATGGCAAGCTGCTGCGTCCCAAGCGTTTGGCGTCCAACCTGTTCCAGTTCCGTGCCGGAACAGGCGAAGACCGCTGCGTCCTCGACAGCATCACATCGCTGCAGAACGGCGCCGATCTGCTTTGGATCGAAACCGAAAAGCCGCATGTTGAACAGATTGCCGGCATGATGGACCGCATCCGTGAGGTCGTTCCGAATGCGAAACTTGTCTATAACAACTCGCCGTCGTTCAACTGGACGCTCAATTTCCGCCAGCAAGTCTTCGATGCGATGGTCGCCGAGGGACTGGACGTTGCCGCTTACGAGCGTGCGGATCTGATGAACGCCAAATATGATGAAACGGAATTGGGGATCGCGGCTGACAAGCGCATTCGCACCTTCCAGGCTGATGGCGCAAAGCGGGCGGGCATTTTCCACCACCTGATCACACTGCCGACTTACCACACGGCGGCCCTGTCGACCGACAATCTGGCTAAGGAATATTTCGGTGACGCAGGGATGCTCGGCTACGTCGCGGGCGTCCAGCGTAAGGAAATCCGCGAAGGCATTGCCTGTGTGAAGCATCAGAACATGTCGGGGTCCGACATTGGCGACGACCATAAGGAATATTTCGCAGGCGATGCCGCGCTCAAGGCTGGCGGCGCCCACAACACCATGAACCAGTTTGGTTGAGCAAGTAGGAAAGGAGACACATCATGTCAGAACCAGCACGTTCCCGCGCCGTCCTCTCAACCGAGGATTTCGAACTGCTCCGTGAAGCGGTCGTCCACTACCTCGAGGTGGTGAAGGACAAGCCGGAGTCGATCAAATTCTCACGGCTTTACCACCGCCTCGGCAGCGCGATGGGCCGCTGAACATTCGATTTTCCTGGGGAGGAAAAGGGATGCCCGCTGGACACTCGTCCGGCGGGCATTTTCTTTGCAGGGCGAATGCTGCGGACAAAAAGAAACGGGCGGCTGGTTTCCCAGCCGCCCGCTCTTTTTTCGACTTGCGTCGCTGCTTGTTAAGCAGCAGCGCCCGTACCGGCAGCCATTTCGCCGTCGATGTTGCTGAACGTGCCGTTCAGCGTCGAGCCGAGGTTCGACATCGCGGTCATCGCAGCAACGGCGATGAGAGCAGCAATCAGGCCATATTCGATAGCCGTGGCGCCCTTGGTGTTGCGGGCAAGCTTACGTGCAAACTTAATCATCTCTGGCCTCCAATCTTGTTCCACTACGACATGGATCTAAATCGATCTTCTTGTCGCCAGCCCTTATCTCGCAAAGACGTTACCAATCCGTTGACAGGCCACCTCAACAGACATGATGAACAATGGGTTATCGAATGGCGCCCCCAAAACTGCACTTTCGGGGGCTGGTCAGGCAGAACGGGGGCGCTATAGCGATGCCCATGGAAAATGACCGGATCTGGACTGCAGGCATCGCGATTATCGGCGACGAAATCCTCTCGGGGAGGACGCCGGATAAGAATATCGCCCAGATCGCCCTTTGGCTGAACCTGCAGGGCATCCGCCTTCGCGAAGTCCGCGTTATTCCCGATATCGAAGATGAGATTGTGGATGCGGTCAACGCGCTGCGGTCCCGCTATGACTATCTCTTTACAACAGGCGGCATCGGGCCGACCCATGACGACATCACGGTCGATGCAATTGCCAAGGCATTGGGAGTGGGCGTGGTCCACCACCCCGAAGCCAGCGCGATACTGAGCGCTTATTATGAAAGTCGCGGCGGCATCAACGAAGCACGCTTGCGCATGGCCCGCGTGCCCGACGGGGCGGAACTCATCCCCAATCGCATGTCCGGCGCGCCCGGCATCCGGTATGACAACATCTTCATCATGGCAGGCGTGCCGCACATCACCGCGGGCATGCTCGATGCACTGACGGGGACGCTTCAAGGCGGACGCCCGCTCCTTTCTGAAACGGTCGGCTGCTGGGTGGCCGAAAGCGAAATCGCAGAGATGCTGGCCGTGGTTGAGCGGACGCATGAGGGAACGCAAATCGGCAGCTACCCCTTCTTTCGGGAAGGCAAGGTCGGCACGAATTTCGTGATCCGGTCAGTCGACTACGACATCCTAAAGACGTGCGCCTCGGCCTTGATCTCCGAACTTGCTGCTCTTGGCCGGGATGGCGTGCTCGGCGGGATCTAGCCTCGCTGCGACGGCAAAGGCCGCACTTTAAAACCTGCAGTGTCGAAGATCGGCTGCAGCCTGCCGGCTCTGTGCGCGGCTACCGACTGGTTTTTGGAAGAGAGGCACCGGAACTTAACCTTTCCAGGTCATGAAGGTCACATCCAATTTGGGGCGCGTGGACTTCACCGATGGAAATGTTTGGGACCGCAAAATCACTCGAGGCAGCTATTTCGGCCGCCGCGCCTGTTGCCCACACGCTCGGGACGAATATCGAATCGATGTTCGTTTGCGTCGTGATCATTGCGTCGACGATGATCACCTGTGTGGTTTGTGCGGACCAGCGGCAGTTTGCGTTGCCGTTTCTGGCCGGCTTTGAACTTGTGCTTGTGCCCGTATCCCTATGGCATAGCGACGTTATCGGCCTCATCCCGACTGTTGCCACGCTTGGCCTTGTGCCTGTGGCACTCACGCTCACAAAGGTGGTCCGCTCCCAATCCCGCCTGATTGTCAGGACACAGTTGGAGAACAAGCTGCTGGCCGACCAGTTGGGCATTGCCCTGAAGAAGGCCGAATTTGTAGCCAACCGCGACAGCCTGACCGGACTATTAAACCGCCGCGCGTTTGAGGCTGCGGCGGAAGAGATGCGGTTGATCGGCGGCAAAGGCGCAAAGCTGCCCCTCATTCTTGTCGACCTCGACCACTTCAAATCAATCAACGACAGCTACGGCCACCCGATGGGTGACGAAGTGCTCAAGTCCACTGCGACCTTGATTCAAGAAGTCACTGGCCCAAGGTCGCTCATTGGTCGCGGCGACGGCGCGGTCGCCCGCTGGGGCGGCGAAGAGTTTATCCTGCTTCTGTCCAACTGTTCATTGGACCATGCCGTCGAAACAGCTGAGCTCATCCGGGCCCGGCTTCACCGCGAGCGCCCATCCTATTGGCCCGTCGACATGTCCGTCAGCGGCTCCTTCGGCATCGCCGACTGGTCGGCAGATGTCGGACTGCATCAGGCCATCAGCATGGCCGATCAAGCCATGTACAGTGCCAAAATCGGCGGACGTGACCGCAGCTGCGTCTTTCATGAGGACGGGTGCTTGCCTGTCGCACCGAAAACACACGAGGACAAGGTTCAAGCCTAAAGGGGGATCGCCATCTTCAGAAAAGCTGGAGCGGGTGAAGGGAATCGAACCCTCGTCTTAAGCTTGGGAAGCTTCTGCTCTACCATTGAGCTACACCCGCTCGGCGTGCGATGAGACAAACACCGCTTCCGAAGAGCGGCGCGAATGGCATAACCATGGCCCTCCGGTCAATCGAATGTATGCGCGAATTGCGCTGTTTTGCGGCGGTAGGGCTTGCCTTTTTCCGCCTCGCTGCATAAAGCCCCCGTCTTCCGCACGATTGTAATGCGATCGGCCTGGCTGAAAGGGCTGCCATGGCTGATGCGAAATCGTCGAATTCGAAAGGACGAAAATGCCCAAACTGAAGACCAAGAGTGGCGTGAAGAAGCGCTTCACTCTCACCGCAACTGGAAAGTTGAAGCACGGCGTCGCCGGTAAGCGCCACCGCCTTATCAGCCACAACGGCAAGTATATCCGCCAGAATCGTGGCACGTCAGTCCTGTCCAAAGCCGATACGGCGACGGTCAAGGCCTGGGCCCCCTACGGCCTGAAGTAAGGAGCGCTAGACTATGTCACGCATCAAGCGCGGTACGACCACGCACGCCAAGCACAAGCGCATCCTGAAGGACGCGAAGGGCTATTTTGGTCGTCGTAAGAACACGATTCGCATCGCACGTCAGGCCGTCGAAAAGGCCGGCCAGTACGCCTATCGCGACCGTAAGGCGAAGAAGCGCACATTCCGCGCGCTTTGGATCCAGCGTATTAACGCCGCTGTCCGTGCAGAAGGCCTGACCTATGGTCAGTTCATGCACGGCCTGAAGCTCGCCGGTGTCGAACTGGACCGCAAGGTTCTGGCCGATCTCGCCATGAATGAAGGTGCTTCGTTCAGCACCATCATCGCGCAGGCGAAGGCGGCGCTGCCACAGGCAGCCTAACAGCCGATTTTCGATAATGCGCAAATGGGCGTGAGCGGCATTGCCGTTCGCGCCCATTTGCTTATCGGCCCCTTCCTGTCATTCCCGCGCAGGCGGGAACCCAAGGACACCTCGGGCGACGAATGAGGCACAGAGTGGCGGCCAAATGGAACTGCAGCCTTGCGTTTACATCCTTGCCAGCCGCAAGCACGGCACGCTCTATGTTGGCGTCACGTCAGACATTCGGCGGCGTTTGCATCAACATCGAGCAGCGGAAATCCCGGGCTTCACTTCCACGCATGGACTCAAAACCCTCTTATAGTTCGAAGCGCATGAGACGATGGACTCTGCCATCCTGAGGGAGAAGCGCATCAAAAAGTGGAATCGGGACTGGAAAATAAGGATGATCCAACAAGAAAACCCTGATTGGCTTGATCTGGCGACCAGCTTAGGCTTTGAGCCTTTGCTAAGTTTGGACAAAATGCCGTTTCGGCTCTCTGTCGAAGGCAAAACAATATGAACGCCTAAGACGGACTATGCGATAGTTCTTTGATGCAGGTGTTCTTGGGTTCCCGCCTTCGCGGGAATGACGGGGAAATAAAGTGAATACAGAAACTTTGAAGGCCGATGCCATCAGCGCCATTGACGCGGCAGCCACGCTCGACACCCTAGAGGCTGTCCGCATCGACCTGCTGGGCAAACAAGGCAGCATCTCTGCCTTGCTCAAAACCCTGGGGCAGATGTCTCCGGAAGAACGGCAGGTGCAGGGCCCAGCCATCAACGGTCTGCGCGAAGCGGTCACGGGTGCAATTGCGGCGAAAAAGTCCGCACTGGAAGCCGCCGCCCTCGATGCGCGCCTTGCGACGGAACGGCTCGACATGACCCTGCCCGCGCCAGATGCGCCGCAGGGGTCCGTCCACCCGGTCAGCCAAGTGATGGATGAGCTTGCCGAGATCTTCGCAGATATGGGCTTTGCCGTCGCCGAAGGCCCCGAGATTGAGGACGACTGGCACAATTTCACCGCGCTCAACATTCCGGAAACGCATCCGGCGCGCGCGATGCACGACACCTTCTACTTCCCCGATGACAAGGCCGTCGACGGCAAGAAGATGCTGCTGCGCACGCACACTTCGCCGGTGCAGATCCGCACGATGCTCAATCAAAAGCCGCCCATCCGCATCATCGCGCCGGGCCGTGTCTACCGGTCGGACAGCGACGCCACGCACACGCCGATGTTCCACCAGATCGAAGGCCTTGTCATCGACAAGGGCATTCACCTCGGCCATCTGAAATGGACACTGGAGACCTTCCTGAAGGCGTTTTTCGAGCGCGACGATGTCGTGCTGCGTCTGCGCCCCAGCTACTTCCCCTTCACCGAGCCGAGTGCGGAGGTTGATGTCGGCTACACCGTCGTCAACGGCAAGCGTGTGATTGGCGGCTCGGAGGGTTGGATGGAAGTGCTGGGCTCCGGCATGGTCCACCCGCGTGTGATCGAAGCCTGCGGGCTCGACCCCAATGAATATCAGGGCTTTGCCTTTGGCACCGGCGTCGACCGGCTCGCCATGCTCAAATACGGGATGGATGATTTGCGCGCCTTCTTTGACGGTGATCTGCGCTGGCTCAAACATTATGGTTTTGCCGCTCTCGATGTCCCCACGCTCAGCGGAGGAGTCGGCGCATGAAGTTCTCACTGTCTTGGCTGAAAGCCCATCTCGATACCGAAGCGACCATTCAGGATGTCGCCGATGTGCTCAACCGCATCGGCCTTGAGGTTGAGGGCATTGAGAACCCGGCGGAACGGCTGAAAGGCTTCACCGTCGCCAAAGTGCTGACGGCGGACCGCCATCCGCAGGCAGACAAGCTTCAGGTCCTCACGGTCGATGCCGGCAATGGCCCGCTGCAAGTCGTCTGCGGCGCGCCCAATGCGCGCGCGGGCCTTGTCGGCGTGTTCGGCATTGAGGGCGCGGTTGTGCCTGCTAATGGCATGGTGCTGCGCAAGGCCGCGATCCGTGGAGTTGAATCAAACGGCATGATGTGTTCGACGCGTGAACTGGAACTCGGCGATGACCATGACGGGATCATTGAGCTTCCCGCCGACGCGCCGGTCGGCACAGCCTTTGCCGATTACGCACAGCTCGACGATGCCGTAATCGACGTGGCCATCACGCCCAACCGGCAGGATTGCATGGGCGTGCGCGGCATTGCGCGTGATCTGGCGGCGGCGGGTCTTGGGACGCTGAAGCCGTTGAATGAGGTCGTCTCACAAACCGTTCGTGCTGAGCTTGTCGAAGCACTGCCGTTATCTTCTGAAGTGAAGGACGGCCCTTCGACAGGCTCAGGGCAAGCGGACGGCGGGACTTTCCCATGTCCTTTAGAAATCCGCACAGATGACCCCGAAGGCTGCCCGGCCTTTCACGGTCGCGTCATCAAGGGCGTGAAGAACGGGGCCTCACCGGATTGGATGCAAGCGCGCCTCAAGGCCGCAGGCCAGCGCCCGATCTCCGCACTCGTCGACATCACCAATTATGTCATGCTCGATCATGGCCGCCCGAGCCACGCTTATGATCTGGCAAAGCTCACAGGTGCCATCATTGCCCGTCGTGCCAAGGACGGTGAAACCGTCACGGCGCTCAACGGGAAAGACTTCACCCTGACCGGCGACATGACCGTCATTGCCGACGACGCGGGCGTGCACGACATTGCCGGCATCATGGGCGGTGAACATTCGGGCTGTGCCGACGACACGACCGACGTCTTGCTCGAAGTCGCCTATTTCACGCCGGAACGGATTGCCAAGACCGGCCAAGCATTGGCGCTGACCTCCGACGCGCGCACGCGTTTTGAACGCGGCGTGGACCCGGCGTTCCTCGATGATGCGGTTGCCATCATCACCCAGATGATCCTCGATATCTGTGGTGGTGAGGCTTCCGAGATTGTCCGCGCAGGTGAGCCACCGCTGGCCGCGAAGACCGTCACTTATGACACCGCGCTTTGCGCAAAGCTGGGTGGCATTGATGTGGCGGCGGACAAGCAGGCGGAAATCCTGACGTCGCTCGGCTTCAAGGTGTCCGGCGCAGCGGTCACCGTCCCCAGCTGGCGCCGCGACATCGATGGTCCGGCGGATCTGGTGGAAGAAGTCGTCCGCATGGTCGGGCTCGACAATGTGCCCTCGACGCCGCTGCCCCGCGCAGATGGCGTCGCCAAGCCAACCTCAACGCCCTTGCAGAAGCTGGAGCGCAAGATGCGCCGGGCAGCGGCGGCAATCGGCCTCAACGAAGCGATCAACTGGTCGTTCCTGTCCGAGAAGGAGGCCAATGCTGTTGGTGGGGGCACTTGGATTCTGGAGAATCCGATCAGCGAGGACATGAAGGTCATGCGCCCATCGCTGCTTCCCGGCCTCCTGTCTGCTGTGCGCCGCAACCTTGATCGCGGCGCAAGCTCGGTCCAGTTGTTTGAGATTGGCCGACGCTATCTGGCCGATGGCGAGCATCCGACGCTTGTCTGCGTGATGGCAGGCGAAAAGACAGAGCGTGGCTGGCAGGCGAATAAGGCAAAAGTATTTGATGCCTTTGATGCAAAGGCTGTTGCGCTCTCCCTGCTTCGCACTGCTGGCGCTCCCGTTGATAATTTGCAGATCATGGGGGAAGCAGGCGACGTCTATCACCCCGGCCAGTCTGCAACGCTCCGGCTTGGTCCGAAGAACCAAATTGCCAGCTTTGGGATGTTGCACCCGTCAATTTTGAAGGCGTTCGATATCGACGTTCCCGTCGTCGCATGCGGTATTCATCTCGATGCCATTCCCGCAAAGCGTGGAACGGGCTTCATGCGTCCGGCGTTCACACCCCCTGCCCTGCAGGCCGTGAAGCGTGACTTTGCGTTCCTCGTGGCGGCGGACCTGCCCTCGGGTGATCTTGTCCGCACCATCAAGGGCGCGGATAAGGACAACATCGTGTCTGCCCGGCTGTTCGATCAGTTCGCAGGCCAAGGCGTGCCGGAGGGGCAAAAGTCCCTCGCCGTCGAAATCACACTTCAGCCAAGCGAGAAGAGCTACGGCGAAGAGGACCTAAAGGCGATTGCCGATAAGGTCGTCGCTGCGGCATCAAAGCTGGGGGCGGTGCTGCGCGGTTAGCAGCAGCAGCGGTGGAGCGGCGTGATGAACGCCCTAAAGCCCGACGACAGGACCGGAACGCACCGCGGCGGCGATCATCCGTGTCGGCCTCTTACGGCGGTAATTTATGGTGTCGATCCTGAGGAGGGAGTATCCCGTTCACCGGAAGACCGTCGCGCCTTGCCGCATATAGCGTCTAAGCCAAGCGCAGAGCGCTTCCTTGTCCGCCGCAAAGCCGCCCCGTAAAAAGTCTGGACATCCAATCAGGCGTCACTTTGCATTAGTGCACCCGAGGACCCCCGGACTAATTACGAGAGCGGAAAAATTCTGCGGCAATCAGGTTGATCAATGGACAAATAGACCCTTGAGATCATTTCTTATTGATTGGATCCGGCTCACCGACGCCCAATCCTTGTCATCCAAATCACTACTTTTGAAAGTCTGATAGAGCTTGTTGCTGAAAAGCGCGTCTATTGCGGCATCCATGTTCGGCGCAGACCGGGATAGCGTCTTTGCATACTCGTCAACCCGCCAGTAAAAGCCATATTTCTTAATTTGAGGGACACCGGTGATTTTGCGGGCAAGCTTTTCTGCCTCAACACCCGCAACATCTTCAGCAGAAACCACAGGTTTGCGCATCGTCAGCATCACCATCACCGTGCGGAAATAATCGGAATTCTGGTCATTGGCGAAAAAGTACTGAATGCCGGGGATATCGCGCAACACCGGAACGCCGGCTTTACCACGCACCCGTTCGCGCTCAGCCAATCCACTCAGGATCACCGTCTGGCCTGGGGTGACCATGAGGTTTGCAGAGGTCGCCAGGCGGGACTGTGAAAGCGCAACGCCGGAGGTCCCGATAGCTGGCGCAGTCACGAAGGAACGGGCAGTGTTTACCGTCAACAGGATGTGATCATCGTCGATGAATGTAGGGGTGACCGAAAAGCTCACACCCACCTGCTTATCAACCAACTGGGAATTCGCCCCTGGAGACCCTCCACCCACCGAGATGGAGATGTTGGCGCCGGAGAAAAATGTCGATGGTAGACGGTCGATGGCAAGCAGGCTCGGACGCGCGAGCACTTCGTTGCGGTTCTGCGTCGCGTTGGCGATGTTGAGCGAATAAGCGAGGGCCGAATTTGTTCCCATTGCCCCCCCAATCCCGAGGGTTGAGCTCGTTGAGCCTCTGCCAAATAAGTTTCCGGCAGGTGACGTGGATCCATTGAAGCTCGCGGACCAGCCGAAATACCCGGTCAAATTTTGCAGCAAATTCGATCCATAGGACCGCGAAACAGAATCTTCAGTTCGCAGCATGACAACATCGATGATCGCCATTTTGGGTCGCTTACCTGTGGGGCATGGCGCAGGAAGAGCGGCCAACTGGACCGTTTCGTCACCGCTGTTGCTGCCGCCGCCGCCGCCCTGCATACCGACCTGCATACCGGATGGTGGGCTACCAGGGCATTCCCACCATGGCTGTGTCGGCAAATTCTCCGCTACCGCTTCGGTGGCTTGTGGAACGACAACCGGCGCGGCAGCCAGAGCATCTTGCGATGCGGGCGCGGCAGCACCAGCGTCGGCAGACGATGACTGGCCCGGCGTTGTTGCATCTGGAGCCTTCAGCCAAGCCTCTTGATCGACCATCGCCTTGATCTGCGACAGGCGTTCGTCGAACGACCCGGTGTCGTTCTGACCACCGGCTGATGTGGCATAATCAGCGCTATACTTGGCAGCCTTCTCCTTTTCACCGATGGCCGTGTAGAACACGGCCCGCATCCGCGCGACCACCGCTGGATCATATTTTTGCTGTTCAAGTTCGCTTGCGGCCCAAAGCGCTACTTTAATGTCACCCAATAGATAGCTGGCCGTTGCCATTCCATGGAGTGCATCGGTGTTCGCCGGGTTCGATTCGAGCGCAGTTGCAAAGGCATCCCGGGCATCGACCGCACGCTTAGAATCGAGAAAAAGCCGACCCAACTGAACCGTCGCGCGGATATCACCGGGGTTGAACTTTGCGGCCAGCTTGTAACCGATCTCGGCATTATCACGCATTTCCGGCGTGGACGTCTTGCGGAATTCCAGATGGTAGGCGAAGCCCGCGAGCAAATGATATGTGCCGTTCTCGCTTTCAAATTTTAGAGCAGCGTTGAACAGCCGCACCGCCTTTTCCGAATCTCCGTCGCGAAGATACTTCAATCCCTCTTCGGCAACTCGTTTGGAATCGACAGAGTTTGAGGGATTAAGGGACGTTGGACCACTGCTGGACGAGCTATCGACTGCGGCGACCGCACCATCAGCGGCTGCCGCGGCGCTGCTATCGGGTTTACCCATTTGAAGAGCAGTTCGCGTCGTTGCGCAGCCCGTCAAGGATCCCACCAATGCCAAAGTAGCAACTGCACGCAAAAGTTCCGGCCTCGTGCGCGCGATTAGCGAACTCGACCCAACCACTTTGGAAGTATTACTCACCATTTCGGCCTCATTTGTGAAGTTGTTATTCGATATCGCGCGGGAGTAGCATTTTTTTACTATCAGTAAATTAGATATTTCATGGTGAGCACATCCATCAACCGCAACCGCCCTACGTTTGCCTTTCTCTTTAGCCGATAATGTCGCCTCAGGTGCGAGCGCCGGAACCTGTTCAAGGGTTAAAAGCATCCGAAGGACGCCAAGCTGTGCCGGAGGGGCAGAAATCCCTCGCCGTCGAAATGACACTTCAGCCGAGTGAGAAGAGCTATGAGGAGGAGGACCAGAAGGCGATTGCCGACAAGGTTGTGGTGGCGGCATCAAAGCTGGGGGCGGTGCTGCGCGGCTCGCAGGAGGCTGGAGCGGGTGAAGGGAATCGAACCCTCGTCGTAAGCTTGGAAGGCTTCTGCTCTACCATTGAGCTACACCCGCGCCGATGCTCTAACGTCATGAGCGCCGCCGTCATTGCCATTGCGGGCGGGCCGGCGTCAACCAGTTTCGGTTCCTTTTGCCCTAGCCCGAGACAGGCTAGAGCGTGAATGCGGCCGCGGCCAGCAACAAGGTGAGCAGACCCAAGCCGACGGACAGGTGCGACCGGAGCCGAACCCATCCGTCAGGCAGTGGCAGCTTCAAAGCCATTTCCCGATCCACCGCCGGGCTGACCAGCAAACACAGGCCGAGAACAATGAGCGACGGCCCAGGCCAAGCCCAGCCAAAGATCCACGGCACATAAGTCGCAAGTCCGATGAGGCTTGGGAGGACAGCTGCCACATAGATCCAGCGCGGCGCCTGCGGATTGCTGATACCGATGCCCCACCAGACGCCGCCCAGAAAGCTGAAAATCAGCGCGGCGTAACCATAACCGCCTGCCAGCGCGATCCAGCGCGTTTCAGGATCGGCCAGCAGAATGATCGCCAGAACCTGCGGCAATTGCCCTGCATAGCCGAGGCTACGCGCGCGTCGTTGGAGAGGAGGTTGTTCAAACATGAGGCCATGGTCATGCGCCTTCATGACTGTGCGTTCAACCTGCCAAATGGACCACAGCAGCGCAGAATCGATGCATTCCGACGCGATCAGGTCTTTTGCTGGGCTATGCTTCCAAAAACCGGTGACAAGTTGATTTGCCCTCCCTAATCCTCTTTCAAACAAGAACGCTATGCCAACGGGGGCAGGATATTCATGCACGCCGCATCTGCACAACCTTCATGGGTCATGCTCGCCTATCTGCTTTCCGGGGTGTTCTTCATCCTCGCCCTGCGCGGGCTTTCATCGCCCGCCACATCCCGTCGCGGCAACCGGTTCGGCATGGCGGGCATGCTGATTGCCGTTGTCACCACAATGCTGACTCACGAATGGGCGACGCTTCCTGAAATCCTTGGCGCGATTGCGATTGGCGGCGGCATCGGCTGGATCACAGCCCGCAAGATCGCGATGACGGACATGCCGCAGCTGGTTGCGGCTTTCCACTCGCTGGTCGGTTTGGCGGCCGTGCTGGTCGCGGCTGCGGCCTTCCTTGAACCTGCAAACTTCGGCATCGCGGGTCCCGATGGCCTCATTCACGCGGTTAGCCGGATTGAGATGGGGCTGGGCATCGCGATTGGTGCGATCACCTTCTCAGGATCCGTCATCGCCTTCCTGAAGCTCAACGGCAATATGTCGGGCGCGCCGATCATGCTGCCTGCCCGTCACGTCATCAACCTTGGCACGCTGGCGGCGATCCTCGGGCTTATCGGCTATTTCCTTACCGACCAGAGCCCTTGGATCTTCTGGACGATCACTGCGCTCAGCTTCCTCATCGGTTTCCTGCTGATCATCCCCATTGGCGGCGCGGACATGCCGGTCGTGGTCTCGATGCTGAACAGCTATTCGGGCTGGGCCGCAGCGGCGATGGGCTTTACCCTTGGCAACAGCGCGATGATCATCACGGGCGCGCTGGTCGGCTCCTCAGGCGCGATCCTCAGCTACATCATGTGCAAGGCGATGAACCGCAGCTTCATCAGCGTGATCGCGGGCGGCTTTGGCGCGGAAGCCGCATCCGGCGGCGGCGAGGCCAAGGAACAGCGCCCCTGGAAGCGCGGTTCGGCGGAAGATGCGGCCTTCCTCCTCAAGGAAGCCGAACAGGTCATCATCGTGCCCGGCTATGGCATGGCCGTTGCGCAGGCGCAGCACATTCTGCGCGAAATGGGCGATCTGCTCAAAAAGGAAGGCGTGCGCGTCAAATATGCCATCCACCCTGTCGCCGGACGTATGCCCGGCCATATGAACGTGCTGCTGGCCGAAGCGAATGTGCCTTATGACGAGGTGTTCGAGTTGGAAGACATCAACAGCGAATTTGCCCAAACTGATGTCGCCTTCATCATCGGCGCGAACGACGTGGTGAACCCTGCGGCCAAGACCGACAAATCTTCCCCCATCTACGGCATGCCCGTGTTCGACGTGGACAAAGCCAAGACCATCATGTTCATCAAACGCTCCATGGGCGGCGTCGGCTATGCCGGGGTCGACAATGACGTGTTCTATATGGACCAGACGATGATGCTTCTCGCGGACGCGAAGAAGATGGTGGAAGACATCGTCAAATCGCTCCAGCACTGATCCAAAGATGACCATGGAAACCGATCTCGCGCTGGCCAATGCACTGGCGGACGCGGCGGGTGCGGCCATCCGGCCGTATTTTCGCGGGAGCTTCGGGCTTGAGACAAAGGCGGACGCCTCCCCCGTAACGCTGGCCGACCGCGCGGCGGAAGAGGTCATGCGCAAACTTCTGGCCAACGAAGCGCCAAGTGATGGCATCATCGGCGAGGAATTCGGCAGCGAGCGCGCCGATGCCAGCCGGGTTTGGGTGCTCGACCCGATTGACGGCACGACCAGCTTTGTCGCTGGCCGCCCGATCTTCGGCACGCTCATCGCGCTGTTGCAGGATGGCTGGCCGGTGCTGGGCATTATCGATCAACCCATTGCCGGAGAACGCTGGGTCGGCGCCATCGGACAGCCGACAACCTTCAACGGCGCGCCTGCACGCACCCGCCGTTGCCGTGCACTTGATGACGCTGTACTTGGGACGACCAGCCCGCATCTCTTCAGCGCGCATGAGGCAGACCATTTCCTCTCGCTCGCCGCCAAAGTTGCGCGGCGCCGGATCATCTATGGCGGGGACTGCTACAATTATGGCCTCGTCGCGAGCGGCCATGTCGACATTGTCGTGGAAGCCGGTCTCAAGCTGCATGACTTTGCGGCTCTTGTTCCTGTCATCGAAGGCGCAGGCGGTATGGTGTGCGACTGGTCGGGACATGTGCTGAACGCTGACTCGGGAGGTGATGTCATCGCGCTTGGCGATCCCGCACGGCTCGATGATGTGCTTGAAGCCCTCGGCCACGCCAATTGCAGGTAATTAGCGGACGATAACTTCCACACGCCGGTTAATTGCCGACGATGTTTCATCCGGCGTTTGTTCGCGCAACTCCCGCTCCCCACGTCCCCCAATGCGGACGATGGTTTTGTCGAGACCCTGCGAGAACAGATAGGACGTAATCTCCGCTGCACGGCGCAGGGAGAAGGCGTCGTTCACCTCTTCTGGACCCACCGTATCGGTATGGCCCGTTATCTCGAGGTCCGCCCCGGCGCGCTTCTTAATCTCGGCGAAAATCTCGGCCAACAACGCTTGCGAGTCCTCGGTGGGCTCAACCGAGTTTTCCTTGAAATAGAGCACGAACGTGCGCGGCGGGGTCGGCAGCCCGGCCAGCAGATCCGCGTACTTTGCATCGAAGGCCGCGCTGTCCATCGCCTTGATGGAGGCAGAGCCACCGGAGACGCTGGCGACGGCGCCCGCCTTGTCGACAACAGCAAGCTCTGTGCCTGCCGCGTTCAAAACCGCGACGCTTCCCGCGTCACCATTTTCTCCCGGGCCAAGCGCCACTTGTGACATGGCGCATCCTGCCAGCAGGAGCGGCGCGGCCAGCCAGCCAAGGGCGGTCCGGCGCATCATTTCACGTTCAACACGACGCGCGCGCGCCGGATGACATAGATGTTCTTCGGTGTTTCAACGCGCATCGCCTGCGGGTCATTGCGGGCAATCCGGCCCGAGATAATCGCAACGACGCCTTTTTTGAGGAAGCTGACAAAGCGGCCCTTTTGGGTGGTGTCGTTATAGTCGAAGGACCGGAACGTCATCCGCGTGCCCGGCCCGGCCGAAAGGCGGGTATTGTCAATGAACGTCGCGCCCGCCTTGCCGCGCGCGCCGGTGACCAGCGTGTCCCCGGTTTCGATCACGAATCCCGGCTTCAACGGCAGCAACTTGCCGTCCCGCTCAATCGACGCGGCCCCGCTCGCCAGCTTGATACGGCCAATGTCGGCCCAGGCCGGCTGTGCCAGCGCAATGGCCAAAACTGCCCCTGTTCCAATGATCCGCACGCAACCCCCTGCCCGATATGCATCCGTGAGATGCGCCAATACAGCCAAATTGGCAAGAGTTCGATCCACAACCTTTGCGCATCACCCCCTTCCCCAAAGGGTGCGTGTAGCTTAACAGTCTGGTGCCATGTGGCAGCTCTATCAGTTCGCTCTCTGTCCGTTTTCTCGCAAGGTCCGCCTTCTCATGGGAGAGAAGGGCGTAGGCTATCAGCTTGTCCGCGAATATCCGTGGGAACGCCGCGATGAATTCGTGGATCTCAACCCGACGAGCCAGACCCCCGTTCTGGTCGAATCGGAACGCGGACTGACGCTCATCCATTCCAACGCGATCTGCGAATATCTGGAAGAAACGGTGGACCAGTCCCCGATGATTTCAGGGACCGCCCCCAACCGGGCTGAGATCCGGCGGCTCACCGCGTGGTTTGACGAGCAATATTATATGCAGGTTGTCGGCCCGCTTCTCCATGAGCGCATGGAAAAGCGCCTTGTCCACCGTTCCGCGCCCGATGGCGGCGTGTTGCGGCAGGCAATGAAGAACGCCAACCAGCTGCTTGATTATATCGACTGGCTGCTCGATCACCGAAACTGGCTGGCCGGTGCAAGCCTCAGCCTCGCTGATCTGGCAGGCGCGGCGCACATCTCCGTCGCAGATTATCTCGGCGGCATTGACTGGCGCGGCCATGAAGCGACCAAACGCTGGTATTCAGGCCTCAAATCCCGACCCTCTTTCCGCCCGCTGCTGAGCGAACGGATGGAAGTCATCCCGCCGCCTGCACATTATGACAAGGTCGACTTCTGATCTTAGCCTGACGTTAGGCTGAGGATATCGATTTGCCGCGCGCCAAGGTGCGGAAGTGGAGGAAGTTGAGGGTCTCAGCGCTTGGAAAATCGCCCTTTGTAGGAATGGCAAACTTTCCGGCGTCGAGTCTGGCGGGTGTGCTGCAACATCCCTTGATGCTGGCACATTTGGGGGGCTGTAGGACAGCAAATTTTACACCACCTGCGCCTAATCCGTTAGGCCCGCCCCCACCTCGTCATGCTGAACTTGGTTCAGCATAACCGTGTGGAGCCTCTTATCCGCCCGATATGCGGTCACGGAGCCGTTATCCTGAACCAAGTTCAGGATGACGAATGGTGGGTATGGCGGTCGGTACCATGCCCCCCCACCGCGCTCAGGCTGAGCCTGTCGAAGCCTGCCCGGTAGCCCTTCACCGTTGACCTGCGGACGTCTTCACACCCTTCGACAGGCTCAGGGTGAGCGCGGTAAAAGCCCCCCCGTGTCTCCGCCCCTCCGCGTCTCCGCGCCTCCGCGCGAACCTTGCCCTGTTTAGTTTCACGCGAAGGCCGCCAAGGGAAGAAGATCGCGAAGGGTGTCTCGCCACCTCGTCATGCTGAACTTGTTTCAGCATCCATGCCTCGCATTTTGTGATTTCGCGCAGAGACGCAGAGAGCGCGGAGGTTATAAATCCTCCCCCATCGGGGGAGGTGGCAGCCCGTGGGGCTGACGGAGGGGGCGCCGGGTGCACGCCGCTCCCGTCAGCATCGCACCTAGCCCGTTCCCCCTCCACCGCTGCGCGGTTCCCCTCCCCCGATGGGGGAGGAATTGGGTCGGCTGCGTCCTTTGCGTATTTGCGCGAACCTGACTACCTTGATGCCAATGGATCCTGAACCAAGTTCAGGATGACGGTGAGTGGGTTCATGCGAGGTGAGGAAACGCGCTCTACCCCTGCGCCGCAGTGAAGATGTAGTTCAGCGATAAATCATCCGACAAGTGCAGACCCGCGGTGGCGGAGAATGCAATGCCGCGCATCTCTCCGGCGACCAGCCCTGCAGCGCTGAGAAGATCTTGCATCTCCTCCGGCGTCAGGAACTTGTCCCAATCATGCGTGCCCTTGGGGATGGCGCCGAAACCCTCTCCCAGCGTGATCATGGCGAGTTTTGATTTGGGCGTGCGGTTGGGCGTGGAGAGGATCATGAGCCCGCCCGGTGCCAATCGGTCGCGAAGGGCCGTGAGGAAGGCGGCGGGATCACTTACATGCTCAATGACTTCCATTGAGGTCACGAGATCAAATGTCTCCGTCATCCCGCTCACGTCGGCGCAGCGATAGTCGATCGACAATCCCCCTGCCGATGCGTGCGCCGATGCGACGGCAATGCTCTCTGCAGCCGCATCAACACCGGTCACGTTCGCGCCGAGACGGGCCAGAGGCTCACACAGCAATCCCGCGCCGCAGCCCACGTCGAGCGCGGTCTTGCCCACAAGCGGCCGGAAGGTCGCTTGCGCCGTTGGCCAATGCGCGTCAATCGCTTCCCGAATGAATTTGAGCCGCACCGGGTTCAGCTTGTGCAGCATCGCAGAGGAGCCCTTGGGGTTCCACCAGTCCGCAGCCAGCCTGCCAAAATGCGCGGCTTCCGCAGGGTCAATCGTGGTTGTGGTGCTTGCCTTTGCCATACCCCTTCCCTAACAGGACGGCGCCTATTGGCCAAACCCGCATTTGCGACACAACACAGGGAATTCGATGGCCCGCATCGTTATGAAGTTCGGCGGCACGTCCATGGCGGGGACGGAGCGCATCCGCAACGTGGCCGCCCGCGTGAAGCATGAAGTCGACGCCGGCAATGAAGTCGCCGTGGTTGTCTCTGCCATGGCAGGCGAAACCGACCGTCTGATCAATTTCTGCCGCGAAGCCGCACCGCTGCATGATCCCAAGGAATATGACGTTGTCGTCGCTGCCGGGGAACAGATTACATCGGGTCTGCTCGCCATCACGCTGCAGGCCATGGGCGTCAAGGCGCGCAGCTGGCTGGGCTGGCAATTGCCGATCCAAACGTCGGATGCACACGCCTCTGCCCGGATCGAAGATATTGACACAGCGGGCCTGATCGCCGCGATGCGCGCGGGGGAAGTCGCTGTGATCCCCGGTTTTCAGGGCGTCACCGCCGACAACCGCATCACCACGCTTGGCCGGGGCGGATCTGACACCTCCGCTGTCGCCGTCGCGGCTGCCATCAAGGCAGACCGGTGCGACATCTACACCGATGTCGACGGCGTTTACACAACTGACCCGCGCATCGTGCCGAGGGCGCGCAAGCTCGCCAAGGTGACGTATGAAGAAATGCTAGAGCTGGCGAGCGTCGGGGCCAAGGTGCTCCAGACCCGTTCGGTCGGCCTTGCGATGAAGGAAAATGTGCGCGTGCAGGTGCTGTCTTCCTTTGATGCGCCAACAGACAATCCCATCCCCGGCACGCTTATCGTCGGCGACGACGAAATCGGAGAAGACGAAATGGAACGCCAACTGATCACCGGCATTGCCCACGACAAGAACGAAGCCAAGGTGACGCTGACCAGCGTGCCTGACCGGCCGGGCGCTGTGGCGAATATCTTTGGGCCCCTGGCCGATGCCAATATCAACGTCGACATGATCATCCAGAATATCGCGCATGACAGCGGCTCCACCGACGTGACTTTCACGGTGCCGGGGGCCGAACTGGCGCGCGCCATTGACACGCTGGAAAAGGGCAAGGACGTCATTGGCTTTTCAAACCTGATGCATGACACCAAGGTCGCCAAGATCTCCGTCGTCGGCGTCGGGATGCGCAGCCATGCCGGTGTCGCGGCCACGATGTTCAAGGCGCTGGCCCAGCGCGGCATCAACGTGCAGGCGATCTCCACCTCTGAAATCAAAGTCTCGGTGCTCATCGACGAAGACGAAACCGAATTGGCGGTCCGCGTGCTGCACACGGCCTATGGCCTTGATGCTGAGGACGCAGCGTGAGCCAGCTTCAGGCGCTCATGGCGCGCGGCACGGCCTTTCTCGGGTCGGACGTGTCCATCATGGCCGGCGCCATGAGCTGGATCAGCGAGCGGCATCTTGTTTCCGCCATGTCCAATGCAGGCGGCTTTGGCGTGATTGCAGGTGGCGCGATGCCGCCGGAAATTCTCTCCGCAGAAATCGCAGCCACCAAGGCGATGACGGACAAGCCCTTTGGCGTGAACCTCATCACCATGCACCCGCAACTGACTGACCTGATTGCGATCTGCGCCCAGCACAAGGTGACGCATGTCGTGCTCGCCGGTGGCCTGCCGCCTGCGGGCGCGATTGAACAGATCAAGGCGTTCGGCGCCAAGGTCGTCTGCTTTGCCCCTGCTTTGTCGCTTGCGAAGAAGCTCGTCCGCTCGGGCGTTGATGCGCTGGTCATCGAAGGCATGGAAGCAGGCGGCCATATTGGCCCCGTGTCCACGTCGGTTCTCGCGCAGGAAATCCTGCCGGAGATGGCCGACGTCGTTCCCGTCTTTGTCGCAGGCGGCATTGGCCGGGGCGAGATGATGGCGGCGTATCTGAAACAGGGCGCGGCCGGCGTGCAGATCGGCACGCGGCTTGTCTGCGCGACAGAATGCATTGCCCATCCGGCCTTCAAAAAGGCGTTTCTGCGCGGCAATGCGCGGGATGCGATCGCCAGTGTGCAGATTGACCCGCGCCTGCCGGTCATCCCCGTCCGTGCGCTCAAAAATGCGGGCACGGAAGAGTTTACGCGCAAGCAAGTTGAGGTCGCGGCCATGCTTGATCGGGGCGAAATCGATATGGCGGCGGCACAGTTGGAAATTGAACGTTTCTGGGCAGGCGCTTTGCGCCGCGCGGTGATTGACGGTGACGTCGAAAATGGCTCAGTCATGGCTGGCCAGTCGGTTGGAATGGTCAAGACGGAAGAGCCTGTTGCAGCCATTTTGAGCACGCTCGTTCGCGAGGCTGAAGAGGCTTTGGCCGGAAATGCCTGAAAACTGTCCCAATTAGGGACGTCAAACCCCTCCATATTGGTTGCGAATCGGGCCGCAAACGCGTAACTTATGCCTATCGGTCGGGGTCGCACCAGGCGAAGTGTCTATGCAATGGCAGGGCACGCACAGGGGCAATGAGTTTATGCGTTTGAAATCCTTAGCGATCCTCTCAGCATCTGCGTTGGCGCTTGTAACGGCGCCTGCGGCAAACGCGGCGACATTCTTTTTCGATCTGGTCGGCAATTCCAGCCTGAGCGGCACATTCGGCAATGCGCGGAATTTCAGCGCAACCACGGCTGGAAAAACGATCAACGTCCGCGCAACGGCTTGGAGCGTGCAGAGCAACGTTGTCCGAAGTTCGTTCCTCGGGGCTTATAGCAACGGCTTGGGTGTGACCAACCGGGGCGAAGGCAACGGTGCGAACAACACGCATACGGTCGACAATGATGGGCGGGCCGACTTCATTCTGTTCCAGTTCGACAAGCCGGTCGAGTTTCTATCTGGCCGCTTTACGGCCTACCAGCTTTGCAGTGGCTGCACGATCGATACTGACGCCTCCATCGACTATGGCACGACCGCAACGGCTTGGAACTCAGGGCTTTCGCTCGACAACACGAATGTTTCGGTCGTCAATGGTATCTTGAACGGCGCAGGCTTTGAGGCACTTGGTGGATCTTCTTCCGGGATCCGCGATCTTCAGCCCGGCGCCGCTGGCCAGAAGGTTGGCAACATCTGGATGGTCGCCTCCTCCTTAATCAACAAGGATGGCAGGAAGGACTCGTTCAAGTTTGACGACCTGACCGTATCCTATATCGATCCCCTGCCAGAGCCGGGAAGCTGGGCGCTGATGCTGGGTGGTTTTGGCATGGTCGGCTTCGCGTTGCGCCGCCGTCGGACGCTCGCCACCGCCTAATTTAATTGCTGAGTTCCATGGCTGCGGGCGCGCGAACGCCTGCGCGACCGCCTTTTGCCAGTTGCGCCTTCAGCACCTCAGGCTTTGGTGCCCACAAAAAGCCGAAGCTCACCGTCCCGTCCTTCGTTTCCACAACATGATGCAAACGGTGCGCCTGCATGATTCGCTTCATGTAGGTGCTCTTGGGCAGGTAACGATGGCCGATGCGCTTATGCACGATAACATCGTGGAAACCGAAATAGATCGCACCATAAGCGGCAATGCCGCCGCCGATCCATGCGTAGAGCGCGCCGTGGCCAAGGCCGATGCCATACCAAAAGAGCGAAATTGACGGCACAGCGAAGATCACAGCGTAGAGATCGTTCAGTTCAAACGTGCCAGTGCGGGGCCGATGATGGCTTTTGTGCAGGAACCAGCCTGGCCCGTGCATCAGCCAACGGTGGGCAACATAGGCGAAGCCCTCCATGAAGAGCACCGTCAGAATGAACACGCCAAGGCCGGATAAGATAGACATTCGTTCTCCCTATAGCGTCGTTCATCTTTCCGTCATCATTAAAGCTGCATTTGCCCCTCAACAGGCCAGTGCAAAGGGACAGCAATCCGCACTGGCCTGCGACCCGTTTTGAATCAGGGAGCTCCCATGCGCACCAAACTCCTCGCCGTCGTGATCGCAGCAACCACTCTTTCGGCCTGCGCCACACCGGAAGCCCGTTTGCGCAATGGCCTCCAGTCGGCAGGGCTATCCAGCAATACATCCGCCTGCATGGCAGACCGCATGATCGACAAGCTGTCGCTCACCCAGCTCCGGCGCCTTTCTGATCTCAGCAAGATCAGCGACCAGCGGATTGGCCAGATGCGGGTTGGCGAATTCTGGCGGCAAGTGCGCGCTTTGCGCGATCCCGAAATTCTCGCCATCACAAGCCGGGCCGGATTGAGCTGCGCTATCTCTGAATAAGCTCGTATGATAGGCGCGTTACGGGCTTCCCATAGCGGCCACGCTATGCTTTAGGCCCTGCAACTCTAGCAGGGACTCGCGCGCACATGAATATTCACGAGTATCAAGCCAAGGAACTTCTGGCCAAGTTCGGCGTCGCCGTACCAAAGGGCATTGCTGCCATGTCGGTGGAAGAAGCTGTCGAGGCTGCCAAGCAGCTTCCAGGGCCGCTTTACGTTGTGAAGGCGCAGATCCACGCGGGCGGCCGCGGCAAGGGCAAGTTCAAGGAACTCGGCCCAGATGCCAAGGGCGGCGTGCGCCTCGCCAAGTCGCTCGACGAAGTCCGCGCGCATGCAACGGATATGCTCGGCAACACACTGGTCACGATCCAGACGGGTGACGCTGGCAAGCAGGTGCAGCGCCTCTACATCACCGACGGTGTCGACATTGGCAAAGAATTCTATCTCGCCCTCCTCGTTGACCGCGCCTCAAGCCGGATTGCGATTGTCGCATCGACCGAAGGTGGCATGGATATCGAAACCGTCGCGCATGACACGCCGGAAAAGATCACCACGATCACCATCGATCCTGCCACGGGCTTGATGCCGCATCATGGCCGCTCTGTCGCAAAGGCGCTCGGCCTCTCGGGTGACTTGGCCAAGCAGGCCCAGTCCGTCCTGAAGGGTCTGTATGACACCTTCGTCGCGACCGATGCGAGCCAGATCGAAATCAATCCGCTGGCGGTCTGCCCGACGGCGGATGGTGACAAGCTGTTTGTCCTCGATGCCAAGGTTGGCTTTGATTCAAACGCGCTCTTCCGTCACAAGGATCTCGTCGAACTGCGCGATCTGACCGAAGAAGACCCGGCCGAAATCGAAGCCTCGAAGTACGACCTCGCTTATATCAAGCTCGACGGTAACATCGGCTGCATGGTGAATGGCGCAGGCCTTGCCATGGCGACGATGGACATCATCAAGCTCAACGGCGAATTCCCCGCCAACTTCCTTGATGTGGGCGGTGGCGCCAACAAGGAAAAGGTCACGGCCGCCTTCAAGATCATTCTGAAGGACCCGGCGGTAAAGGGCATTCTCGTGAACATCTTTGGTGGCATCATGAAGTGCGACATCATTGCCGACGGCATCGTTGCCGCCGCCAAGGAAGTGAACCTGTCGGTGCCGCTCGTTGTGCGCCTAGAAGGCACCAACGTGCAGCAGGGTAAGGATATTCTCGCGAATTCCGGTCTTCCCATCGTCCCCGCCAACGACCTTGGCGATGCGGCGAAGAAGATCGTCGCGGAAGTCCGCAACGCCGCTTGAGGCTTGCAAAGCACTGTTAATTTGTGCAGTGCGGCGGACATTGACGTAAACGTAAAGCGACTCATTGGAGATAAGCGCCATGAAGATCCTTGTGCCCGTAAAGCGGGTCATTGATTATAATGTGAAGCCCCGCGTGAAGCCTGATGGCTCCGGCGTGGACCTTGCCAACGTGAAGATGTCGATGAACCCCTTCGACGAAATCGCGGTGGAAGAAGCCATCCGCCTGAAAGAAAAGGGCGTTGCGACGGAAATCGTCGCCGTCTCGATCGGACCGGACAAGGCGCAGGAAACGCTGCGTACCGCCCTCGCCATGGGTGCGGATCGTGCGATCCTCATTGTTGCAGAAGATGTCGAACCGCTCGGCGTCGCTAAGCTGCTCGCTAAGGTCATGGAAGAAGAAGCCCCCGGCCTCGTCATCCTCGGCAAGCAGGCCATTGACGATGACAGCAACCAGACGGGCCAGATGCTCGCTGCGCTGACGGGCCGTCCGCAGGGCACCTTTGCCTCCAAGGTTGAAGTGTCGGGCGACACCATCAACGTGACGCGCGAAGTCGATGGTGGTCTCGAAACCGTCAGCCTGAAGGCGCCTGCGATCGTCACGACCGATCTTCGTCTGAATGAGCCGCGCTATGCGTCGCTGCCAAACATCATGAAGGCGAAGTCCAAGCCGCTCGCGCAGAAGACGCCTGCTGATTACGGCGTTGATGTCACCCCGCGCCTGAAGACGCTGAAGGTTTCTGAACCACCCGTCCGTTCGGCGGGTATCAAGGTTGCCGACGTCGATGCATTGGTTGCCAAGCTCAAGGAAATGGGAGTTGCCGCATGAGCGTCCTCGTTTACGCTGAACACGACAATGCGTCACTTAAGGACGCAACGCTCGCTGTTGTCACCGCAGCTTCACAGCTGGGTGAAGTCCACGTCCTCGTCGCCGGCAACGGCTGCGATGCGGTTGCACAGGCCGCTGCCAAGATCGCCGGTGTGGCCAAGGTGCACGTCGCCAATGACGCCACCCTTGCCAACCAATTGGCCGAAAACGTCGCGCCACTCGTGGCGAGCCTGATGGCCGGTCATGACGCCGTGCTGTTCCCGGCAACGGCGCACGGCAAGAACATCGCGCCGCGCGTGGCCGCGCTGCTCGACGTCATGCAGATCAGCGACATTCTGTCGGTTGAAAGTGCGGACACGTTCACGCGTCCCATCTATGCGGGCAACGCGATTGCAACCGTCCAGTCGGCTGATGCCAAGAAGGTCATCACCGTGCGCGGGACAGCCTTCGCTAAGGCAGCTGCCGAAGGCGGCTCGGCCTCGGTTGAAGCCGTCTCCGGCGCAGGCGACGCAGGCATCTCGTCCTTCGTCGGCGCTGAAATCGTGAAGCTGGAGCGTCCGGAACTGACCTCAGCCAAGATCATCGTCTCCGGTGGTCGTGCGCTCAAGGATGCAGACACGTTCCAGTCGACCATCTTCCCGCTTGCAGACAAGCTGAGTGCCGCCGTCGGCGCCTCGCGCGCGGCCGTTGATGCAGGCTATGTCCCCAACGATTATCAGGTCGGCCAGACCGGTAAGATCGTCGCGCCTGACGTCTATGTCGCTGTCGGCATCTCGGGTGCGATCCAGCACCTTGCCGGCATGAAGGACTCCAAGACGATCATCGCGATCAACAAGGACGAAGACGCCCCGATCTTCCAGGTCGCGGACATCGGTCTTGTGGGCGATCTCTTCAAGATCGTGCCGGAGCTTGTTGAAAAGATCTGATCCGATACGGACAACGAACCAAAGAAGGGGTGGCCTTAGGCTGCCCCTTTTTTTGTGCCTGAAGAAAAACCGAGGACGATGGCACCGGCAATGGCCGACGCGACAGAGCCGAGCAGCACGCCCATTTTCACGCCGCTATCGTGCATGGGATCAGAGAAGGCGAGATCGCCGATAAACAAGCTCATCGTGAAACCGATCCCGCAAAGCAGGGCCATCCCGTAAATCTGCGCCCAACTTGCGCCTGCGGGTTTTCGGGCAAAGCCAAAGCGGACAGCAAGCCAGATGGCGGAAAAAATGCCGAGTTGCTTTCCAAAGAAAAGCCCGGCTGCAATCGCCAGCGTCAGTTCATCCCGACCTACGCCCTCCGCAAACGAAACGCCTGCATTGGCGAAACCGAAAAGCGGCACGATGAGAAAGGCGACGGGTTTGTTGAGGAGATGTTCCATACGGTGGAGGGGCGAAGAGGGATCATCGGGTGCAGCGGGCGTGACCCGCACCGGGATCATCGCTGCTGCCAGCACGCCGGCAATGGTTGCATGCACACCGGATTGAAGCACAGTGAACCAGAGCAGAGCAAAGCCGACAAGATAGGGCCAGAGGACCGAGACCTGCCTTCGGCCCATGAAGAACATCACAGCCATGATGCCGGCGGAAGCCAGCAGCCAAGACCCCAAAAGGCCATCGGTGTACCCCACGGCAATGATGGCGACAGCGCCCATATCATCAACGATGGCGATGGTTGCGAGCAACAGCTTCAGCGACGCAGGGACACGGCGGCCCAGCAGCGAGATGACACCCATGGCAAAGGCGATATCGGTCGCCGCCGGGATCGCCCAGCCGCGGTGAAGCTCAGGACGCCCTCCGGCGATGGACAGGAAGACAAGTGCCGGGATCAGCATCCCTGCAACAGCCGCAATCATGGGAAGGGCCCGATCCCCCCAGTTGCTCAAATGCCCGTCAACAAATTCGCGCTTTATCTCCAGCCCCACCAGCAAGAAGAACAGCGCCATCAGGCCGTCATTGATCCAATGAAGGGCCGACATCGGCCCCAATTTTGCCTGAAGTCCTGCAACATAGGCGTCCGACCAACCGCTGTTTGCGACGATCAAAGCCGCTGCGGCCGCCAGCATCAGGACGATGCCCCCCGCCGCTCCGTCTTCTAGAAATGCACGCAAAGCGGATTTCGGTCGGTTGCTCGAATCTGTCATGAAGTGGCGCTTATCAGTCCATGAGGTGGTCGAACATGGAGACCACCCCTGCGCTCCCGCTTATGTCAGTAAATTCGTCCGGATGGACGAAGTGATCCGCGAACCATGGATAGCGGCTCCCGTCAAAGCTATCCCTCAACCATTGGACCACTTGTTGGACCGGTTGAGAATGACGGGCCTCCCGCCTTTAAGATAACCACAGTTCAAAGCGCAGACGGATCGGCAGGTCGAGTGGACGCACGCGCCGGGTGATGGCGCGCGCATAGGTCGGCAAAGCGCCGATGCCGACGCAATTGGCCACCGCCCAATAATGCGAAAAGCTTTAACTGACACGGATGGAAATGATCTTGCGCGCCAGTTCTTGCGTGAGGAACAGGTTGACGGCGTCGCCCTTGGTTCCCGGAGAATCCTGCTGGATGAACTGGTGGCTGTGCAAGTCGTCAATCGTCAGCGGCAGACCATGCTGACGCAGATACTGATCCGACGCGAACGGCATGATGTGGATCGTGGCCAGTTTTGAACAGATGGCCTCAAGGTCGGCAGGCTTCTGGAACCCAACCGCGACGTCATGCTCCCCCGGCGAGACAAGATTCTGGTCCGAAAGGCTGTCCAGCGCCACCACATGATCAGGCAGGCGCGCCTTCAATTCCGGCAGCCGTGGGGTCAGCCAAAACGTGCCGACACCTTCTGACGCGCAGATGCGAACTTCCCCATCTCGGACCAGCACGTGGTTGCCACGCGCCAGCGGGAGCCCAACGCTCAACATCCGCATGTCTTTGGCAACGCGGAGAACTGTCTGCCCTTCGGCTGTAATCTTCAGACCGTCACGGGAACGTGCGAAGAGAACAGTCTCCAAAGATTTTTCGAGTCGGTTGAGGCGTGATCGGACCGTATTAACGGACATACCGAGCGCTTGAGCGGCACGTCTCAGGCTCGACTGGTCGGCCGCGCGACGCAGTATGTCGAGGTCATTCCAGTTTACTTTGTCCAGTAAGCCTATGAGTTTACGGTGTTCATCTGGATGAACACCGCGTGCAGATAATTGGAGGACCTCGTCCTCCCCTCCCCCCGATAAAGTCATCGCGTCGGAAACCATGCGTGATTTCTACGCCAGTTGGGGGAGAATACAAATGCTACAAGAACTGACCGCATCAAACCGCACAGCTGTGCGTCGCCTCGGCTTCTCCTCAAAAATATGGAAATGCTTGGAACGGTCCGACCGGCAGAAGTTCAACCTCTACCGGCCCGCCGCCGAGGAACTCGACCATATGTTGGCGGTGGCGCGCAACTCGATGGCGCTCGCTGACAACAGCATCATCCGTGGGATCATCGCCGCCAATCCAGACAGCGTTAGGATTTCCAGCCAGCCAGGCGCCGCACAGGAAGACCGCGGCATCGTCGCACTTTTGCCACTGAACGCTGAGGGCGCGGACGCCATCATCAGTGGTCACTTCAACAGCGCAGCACCTTGCACTGCTTGGATCGCAGCGCCCGGCGAGCAGCCCGCCGCGATCTATGTCTGGTTGATCTTCATGCCCGGAAGCTTCGGGCGGATGCTCACCGCCTTTGCTGATGCGCTGGAGCCATTTCTGCAGACGCCTGTTCCTGTCTTTTCCAAGGCGGTCAGTGCCCATTCCCGGCGCTTGCAGCAAACATCCGGCTTCATTGATGCGCAAAGCATCTATCCGGACTGCAGCAGCGACCTTCTCGTGGTGTTGCCCGAACGACAAGAGCCTGCCCCTAAGGCCAAATGTGAGGTGACCGTTGCCCGGTCCATTGAAGAGGTTTTTCAAGTCTTCTCGGTCCGGTCTGCCACCTATATTGCGGAGCAATTCTGCCTCTATTCCGAAGAGTTTGACGGCAACGACTTCTGTTCCACCCATTGGCTCGGAAAGGTTGATGGGGACGCCGCAGGGTGCATCCGTGCCCGCTTTTTCGGGGAATTCGCAAAGATTGAGCGGCTGGCCGTTCGGGCGGAATATCGCAATAGCCGCCTCGCCTATCAACTTGTGAGAGCGGCCGTCGAGCATTGCCGGAAGAAAGGATATCGCACCCTTTACGGGCATAGTCGGCTTGACCTCCAACGATTCTGGCAGGTCTTTGGCTTCCGCCCGATTGAAGACCGTCCGCCGATTGCCTTTGCAAACGTCAAATATGTGGAAATGCGGCTTGATCTCGCGTCCGCCAATGATGTGATCTCGCTCGCGTCAGACCCGATGCACATCCTGCGACCCGAAGGGGCTTGGGACCGCCCTGGTCCGTTTGAGGCGGCTCCAACGGCGGACAATAGTCTGCGACAACAGTTGCTGGAGCAACGGACACGGACGGTCAAAAGAGCGGCCATCCTTGCCTGATCGGTAGGGATGTGGCCGACCTGACCTGGCTCGCATCCGCCGTTCGCGATGAATTGCTCCTGTTCTCAGCAATTGGCTTTGTCCTCGGGGGAATCGATGACCTGCTTGTAGACGTCGTTTGGATAACACGCAGGATCTGGCGGCGGCTGACGGTCTATTCGGTTCACCCGCGCGCGACGGCGGCAGCCCTCCCGCCGTCGCGCACCCTTGGCGACATCGCGGTCTTCATTCCGGCATGGCGTGAGGAGGCTGTCATTCCCGACATGCTCCAGCGCTGCATCGCCCAATGGGGCGATGGGGGTTATCGACTTTATGTCGGCTGCTACGCCAATGACGCCGCGACAATTGCGGCGGCCTCCTCGGTCAGGGATCCACATATCCGTCTGGTCATTGGCGCAGCGCTTGGCCCGACGACGAAGGCCGGATGTCTCAACACCCTCTATTGTGCGATGGTGGACGACGAAGAACGGTCTGGCACCCGCTTTGCAGCCGTCCTCCTCCATGATGCCGAAGATCTCGTCCATCGCGATGAGTTGCGCGTTCACACCGCACTGGGGGAGCGGTTTTCTCTCATCCAGATACCGGTTTTGCCCCTCCGGCAGGCGGGGTCGCGTTGGATCAGCGGACATTATCTTGATGAATTTGCCGAAGCCCATAGCCGCGACATGGTCGTCCGGGAGGCGATTGGGGCGGCCCTCCCCTCGGCAGGCGTCGGCTGCTCGATCCGACGGTCGGCACTTACTAACATTGCCGCCAGTCGAGGCGGCCTTCCCTTTGCTGAAGACAGTCTGACCGAAGACTATGAACTGGGCCTGCGCTTGGGAGAGTTGAAGCTGACTGGCGCATTCGTGCGGATCACCGGCTCGGACGGGCGCATCGTTGCCACGCAGGCTTACTTTCCAGCGACATTGTTAACAGCCGTTCGTCAAAAGACCCGATGGACAATTGGCATCGCCCTTGCCGGATGGGATCGCGTGGGCTGGAGAGGCAGCCTCTACGAACGCTGGATGCGCCTGCGCGACCGCCGGGCACCGCTTGCCGCGTTGCTGCTGCTGTGCGGATATGGCGCCTTGGTGTTGACCGCTCTCCTGCTCATCTTCTCTGAGAGTCAGCGCCCTCTGGGGCCGTTTCTCAGCACCTTACTGGCCTTGAACGCTGGCCTGCTCTTGTGGCGCCTTGTCGTTCGGGCAGTCTGCGTCACCCGCCATTATGGCTGGCGGGAAGGGATGATCTCGATACCGCGGATGATCACGTCGAACATCATCGCCATGATGGCCGCGCGGCGTGCGATTTTCGCCTACCTGCGCATGTCGAAGACGGGGCAAGTTCATTGGGACAAGACGGAGCATAGCTTCCCGCAAGGGCCGCTGCGGTGACGCCGCGTCGCGCGCGCGCGATTGAAGCACTTGGGCTGGTCGTCGTCCTTTGGGGAATGGGCAGAGCGACTGTGATTTACTTCAGCGCGCCGATGCAGGCGCCACCGATGCAGTCCGCGCGCACCCCCTCATCGCTGGGCATAAAGGCGGATATCCCGGGCCATACCTCCAACGCATTGGCGATGACCTCGGCACCCGCCCCTGCCTATCTGTCGAAGACTTCCGAACAAAGGCTGCAAAAGCGGCGCACCATTGCCTCCCGCTCTTGGAAAAAGGTCTTGCCCAAGCCGGTCGTGCCCCAATCACCATTCATCATCCTGCCGGCCGCTGCGGCAGGCCATGCCGCCAACCTGCATGAAGCAGAAGACGAAGAACCGCACATGACTATGTTGCCAGCCCGAAGCCCGCCACCACAGTCGGTGAAAGGCGCTGCGTGGGTCGTCTGGCGGCCTGACGCCGCCGGTCAGCCTTTGGGGACGGGCGGTCAATTGGGAGGCAGTCAGGCCGGCGCCCGTATACTTCTTCCGATCGCCCTAAAGGATCGCCTGCGTCTGTCCCTGCGGGCTTATGCGCCGCTAGAGCAACTGACTGCCTATGAGGTTGCCCCCGGCATCAGTCTGCGCCCGTTTCCCGCGATCCCCATCGAACTGATTGCAGAGCGACGTCTGCGCGGCGGCAGACAGACGCAAGACGCAACATCCGTGTTTTTGGCCGGCGGTGGGTCCAGTGGAAAGCGCGGCAGCGCATGGCGCGCAGATGTCTATGCGCAAGCAGGCATGGTGGGCTTGCAACACCCAATGCTGTTTGCTGATGGTGCCGCGACGGTGCGTCGATCCATGGGGAGCAGCCACGCAATTGGCTTGGGCCTTTGGGGCGGCATACAGCCCGGGCTGAAACGACTGGATATCGGCCCCAGCGCCACGACGATAATCGGGCCGTCTTCGCTCAACACGCGCCTAACACTGGACTGGCGCGTGCGTATTGCCGGTGATGCCCGTCCCGGCTCCGGCATCGCAATCACCCTGTCGAAGGATTTCTGAGAGAGCCCTTTCGGTCCGCCACAACAGAGGCTAGGACCGTGGATGAAATGGACATCTACCTGCCGATTGCCAACATGTCCGTGAACGCGCTTGTCGTTGTGCTGCTTGGCGGCGCGGTTGGCATATTGTCGGGCATGTTCGGCGTTGGCGGTGGCTTTCTTACGACCCCGCTGCTCATCCTCTACGGGATACCACCCACCGTAGCTGCGGCCTCTGCCACCACGCAGGTCACGGGGGCTAGCGTCTCCGGCGTGCTCGCCCATTGGCAGCGCGCGGGAGTCGATTGGCAAATGGGCATCGTGTTGGTCGCAGGCGGCCTTGCGGGATCAATTGGCGGCGCAGGTATCTTCGCCCTGCTGGAAAGCGCCGGGCAGATGGATACCATCATTGCCATTCTCTACGTCGTGTTGTTGGGCGTCATTGGGTCTATGATGGCCCGCGATGCCTGGGCCGCCATCAGCGCAAAGCGGTCTGGCGTGCCTCTTGCTCCGCGCAAGCGCCGTCATCATCCGGTGGTCGCCAACCTTCCCCTCCGCTGGCGGTTTTACGCCTCGGGCCTTTACATTTCCCCGCTTGCCCCTCTTGCTCTCGGCTTTCTGGTCGGCATCCTGACCGTCATGCTCGGCGTTGGGGGTGGCTTCATTCTTGTGCCGGCCATGATCTACCTGCTCGGCATGTCGACCCGCGTCGTCGTTGGAACGTCGCTGTTCCAAATCCTGTTCGTCACCGCGATCACAACGATGGTGCACTCAGTCACGACGCACGCGGTCGACATTGTTCTTGCCGGCTTGCTGTTGGTCGGCAGCGTGATTGGGGCGCAATTGGGCGCGCGGCTTGCCTCAAAGCTCCCACCGGACTGGCTACGCCTCGGCCTGTCTGCGGTCATCTTGCTGCTCGCCATCTGGCTTGCCCTTGGTCTGGGCTGGCGCCCGCCGGAAATCTACACGGTGCATCTGTCATGAGCTGGCTAAAGCGCCTCGTCTTTCTCCCCTTGGCGTTGCTATCGCTTGCAGCGGCGAACCCCGTGCTTGTTCCCGATGTCTCTCAACGCAAGATCGACATTGTTTACAGCTTCACAGGTGCTGAACTGCTGCTCTTTGGAGCGATCCTCTACCCAGGTGGGCGTATCCCATCTGAGGATGCGGATATTGTGGTGGTGCTGCGCGGACCGTCTCAATCGATGATCGTGCGTGAAAAGCAAAAGCTGGGCGGCCTCATCTGGGTCAATGCGGAATCGGCGCGGTTCAGGTCTGCCCCGGCTTATTATGCCATCGCCAGTTCAAAGCCTTTGAAACAGCTGGTCGATGAACGGACGGCCGCCATTTACGAATTGGGCATCCACAACCTGCAATTGTCCCCTGCCAGTGGCGAAGCGCCCGACGTGCAACGTCGCTTTGAAAACGGGCTGATCGACCTGCGGCTGCGCAATACGCTTTACTCTGAATCACCCGGCACTGTCGAAATCTCGGATGGCGTCCTCTATCGGGCGCGGCTGTATATTCCGGCCCGCGTTCCAGTCGGGACCTACACAGCCGAAACCTTCCTCATCCAAAAGGGAAAGGTGCTGGCCGCTGCAAGCAAAGATGTTGAAATCGGCAAGTCCGGCTTTGAGCGCTTTGTTGCGGAAAGCGCCACCGATCATCCGATTATTTATGGGCTGTCGGCCGTCGCCCTTTCGCTTTTGCTCGGATGGGGCGCAGCGGTGCTCTTCCGCCGCATTTAAGGCCGTTTCGGCTTTATTAACCGACTTTGTCTAAGGATAGTGGCGCATAGACAAAAGAAAGTCGTACAAAAATGGACGTTATTCGGCCGGTTGGGTTTGAGCCGCGGCATGTGCCGCCTTCCCACCAAAATGAGGCGGTCTCTCCGCCGTCCGCCGAATCTCGGGCCGGGCAGTTTGCATCACAAAACCAGAACCTGATTGAAATCGGCTTGGTCGTCGACATTTCAGGGTCGGGCTCGAAAGCGATCTTCTTTGGCGACAAACTGCTGCCGCTGGCAGAACAGGCGACAGACTCCTGCCTTGCCATGTCGGGTCAGGTCGGCGGACAGATCAAAATTCGCGTCGGGTCCACTTGGCTTTTGGCCAACGTCCGCACGCTCAGCCTCGACACCCGCTCTGACCAGCTGATCACCGCGTCCATCGATTATCTGGGTGAAGGTGATGAGGAGCGCCTAACGGGCAAGGTCTACAATTTCCGGCGCGGCATCACGCGCTTTCCATCGCCCGGCACACCTGTCTACGCCGTCACCTCAGACGACGTCCGCCAGATGTATGCCGCCGAAGACAAGGCCAATATCGAAGTCGGCATCATCCACCCGACACGTGACGTTCGCGGCGCGCTGTACATTGATGCAATGCTCGGCAAGCATTTCGCGCTGCTCGGATCAACCGGCACCGGCAAATCCACCTCTGCCGCACTCATCCTCCATCGCATCTGCGAGCTCGCACCCCAGGGCCATATCGTGATGATTGACCCACACGGCGAATATTCGGCCGCATTCAAAACAAACGGGGCGCTCTACGACGTCAACAATCTGCAAATGCCCTATTGGCTGATGAACTTTGAGGAACATTGCGAGGTCTTCCTGACCACCACCGGCAATGAACGCCAGACAGATGCAGACATTCTCGCCAAGTGTCTGCTGTCCGCGCGTCAGAAGAGCCGGGTCGCGGCAGGCATCGCAAAGCTAACGGTCGGCTCGCCTATTCCCTATCTCCTGTCGGATCTTTCAGCGGTGCTGCAGGCGGAAATGGGACGGCTCGACAAGGCAGGCGACAATGCGCCCTATTCCCGCCTAAAGTCTAAGATCGAAGAGATTAAGGCAGACCCGCGCTATGCCTTCATGTTCTCCGGCATGCTTGTCGCCGATACGATGGCTGACTTCCTCAGCCGGATCTTTCGCCTGCCGGGTGACGGCAAGCCGATTTCTATCATCGATGTGTCGGGTGTGCCATCAGACATCACGTCTGTCGTCGTGGCCATGCTGTCACGCATGGTGTTCGATTATGCCATCTGGTCGCGCAACGAACCGCAACGTCCGATCCTGTTGGTTTGCGAAGAAGCGCACCGCTACGTGCCCTCAGAACGCGACGCGCATAAGAGCTCCGTCGGCAATATCCTTGGCCGCATCGCCAAGGAAGGCCGTAAATACGGTGTCTCTCTGGGCCTGATCACCCAGCGACCGTCCGACCTGGCGGAAGGCGTGCTTTCCCAATGCGGTACGATCATCGCGATGCGCCTCAACAACGAACGCGACCAAGCCTTTGTGAAAGCGGCCATGCCCGAAGGTGCACGCGGCTTTCTCGACATCATCCCCGCCTTGCGCAACCGTGAGGCAATCATGTGCGGCGAAGGTGTTGCGATCCCCATCCGTGTCGCCTTCGACAATCTGGAAGAGAATAAGCGCCCGGCTTCGACCGACCCGCTCTTCTCCGAACTCTGGAAGCAATCGGGCGGTGAGGAAGAAATCATCGACCGCGTGATCAATCGCTGGCGCAGCCAAGGCAAATAGTCCCCCGCTGCATCAGATACTTGACCTAGGTTAAGAGTCGGACGATCACTCCGCCCAGACGTTGCTCGGCGACGTCGGGGGAGGATGTGAGTGGCACCATCGACGACACACCTGTCATGGCTGGCCCGCGCAATACGCGGTTCTGTGCTATGGTATTATAATCGGCAGGGGTGGACAGCGGTCAACGCGAATCCGGATCTGCGAAAGTGCGTGGTGATCGCAGCACCGCACACGAGCAACTGGGACTTCGTGTTCTTCCTCGGTGCCGCAATAACACTCGATATCCCCTTGTCGTTCATGGGAAAAAAGTCTTTGTTCCGTTGGCCTTTCGGGAAGGCCATGCGGGAATTGGGCGGCGTCGCGGTCGACCGGTCAGCCTCGCAAAATTACGTCCAGACGATTGCTGCGGAATTCGCCAATCGTGACGAGTTCATGCTGACCATCGCGCCGGAAGGCACAAGGTCGGCCGTCGCCCGCTGGAAGACCGGATTTTATCATATCGCCATGCAGGCAAAGGTGCCGCTCGTTATCGGCATGATGGACTATGCCCATAAGCGTGTGGGCCTTGCCGAAGCCTTTTGGCCCACCGGCGATTACGCCAAAGACATGGAGAAGGTGTTGGCCTTCTACCAAACGACAACGCCCAAAAACCCAAGGCAGGGCAGCGTCGACTTCGGCCAGATTTAGCTGTCGCCGCTCTTCATGCGTTCGGCATAGCCCGCGCCCATCATCTGCTCCATCATATCGAACAGCTTGTTGGGAGACAGGCGCCGCAGACGGGAAATGGTCCGCTCCACACCGCGCGCAATCAGGATCTCGCGATCACCCCGCGCCATGGCCTTGAGCATAAGCTTGACGGCATGATCCGGGTCCAGACCCTTTTCGATGGCAGGGTCAGACACGCCCCGGCGCGTTCCGTCCGCGACAACCGCATTGCGCGAAACATCGGTCTTGATGGAACCGGGCGTGATGACGTGGACCTGCAGGCCGAGTGCGGCTGTTTCCACGCGCAGGGCATCAGCATAGCCAACCAAGCCGTGCTTGGCCGCTGAGTAAGCGGTGCGCATGGGGGAGCCAACCTTGCCCGCAACGCTGGAGATGAACACCAGCCGCCCCGAATTGCGCGCGACCATGCGCGGCAGCACCAATTGCGTCAGCGCAATCGGCGCCAGCAGGTCGACATCGACCACCTTCTGATAGACCGGGAACTGAGTTTCTACAGCGAGGCTGCGCTGCGAAATGCCCGCATTGTTGATGAGGCCATCGATATGACCGCGCCAATTCCAAGCCTTTTCGACAAGGGCGGGAAGCGCATCATAGTCAGTCGTTTCAAAGGGGAGAACGAGGGCACGGTCTGCGCCACATTGGACGGCGACCTCATTCAGCGCATCGACATTGCGCCCGGACAAAATCACAAAGGCGGATTGCTTGGCCAGTTGGCGGGCAAATGCTGCGCCAATACCGGATGACGCGCCTGTGATCCAAAAAACCTGATTGGCAAACATAAGGGCCCTCTCCCAAAGGCCAGTGCTGGTGGGCGCTGACGGGCTCGAACCGCCGACCCTCTCGGTGTAAACGAGATGCTCTACCAACTGAGCTAAGCGCCCCTGCACGGGAAAAGCGGACTTAGCCTGTTTCCTCCACCGGTCAAGTCGCCTTTGCGGTTCAATCCTTCAGATCGTCAGAAGCTGCCGTCGAAAGGCCGAGATCGGGCACGCCGATGGAGCGCCTGCCGCCAAAGTCGGTGCGCAATACAATCAGCCCGTTGCGCTCCATATGTTCGAGAAGACGCCGCACACGCCCTAGGGACCGCGTCCCATAAGCCCGGGCGATGGCGTCGTCACTTGGGCACGGAGCCCCCGCGATTGCGGCACGCCCGATCATGAGGAACGGGGCGAGCATGTCATCCTCCACCCGACCGGCAAGTTGGATAAGGCCCTGCCATTCCGCGTCACCCTCATCATGGATGCCCGCCACGGCCATGGCAAAGCGGCGCCGGAATGTTGTCAAATCAAACGGAGCAGTCTTCATATGCTTCATGCGGCACCGCACCACAAAGTCCTGATAAAGCGCCGCTGTTGGCTGGAAAGCGCAGTCGTCGTCCATTGCCATTTCAGCGAGGATGCCCGCCACGATCTCATTCGTGACGGGCAATGGCGAGGTGTCGTCGCTCTCCACAGAGCCGGACTGCACGCTGGAGATTTGTTCAATCAGATCCTCGCTTGAGGCGGGTGCTGGGTCGGGAATGGCAGCCATAGGGGCTGGCGCCGCCGCGACGGCCACCGGGTCAAACAGGCTGGCCTGCATCGCCTCTCCGGTGGCAGATGGCATTGGAAGCAGACTGAGGGTCCCCATCCGGGTGCTGGTCTGCACCGCGCCAATCCGCACAGAAACTGGACGCCGACAGATGGCCGGACCGAGCGCGAGAAACTCACCGCGCTCCAGGTCCCGAATAGCTTCTGCCTGCCGCCGCTCCATGCCGAGCAGATCCGCTGCGCGGGCCATGTCGATATCAAGGAAGGTGCGACCCATAAGGAAGTTGGAGGCTTCCGCGGCAACATTCTTGGCGAGCTTCGCCAAACGCTGCGTTGCGATGATCCCCGCAAGGCCGCGTTTACGGCCTCGGCACATCAGGTTGGTCATCGCCCCAAGGCTGATCCGCCGCGTCTCATCCGACACATCGCCCGCAACAGCAGGGGCGAACATCTGCGCCTCATCGACAACGACCAAAGCCGGGTACCAATGGTCACGCGGCGCATCGAACATAGTCGACAGGAACAGCGCCGCGCAGCGCATCTGGGCTTCGAGTTCCAAATTATCGAGCGCGAGGACCACCGAGGCCCGATGTTCCCGCACGCGGGTGGCGAGTTGGACAATCTCACGATTGTCATAGGCCCCCGCATCGATGACGATGTGACCAAAAGCGTCAGCCAGCGTCACAAAGTCGCCTTCCGGATCGATCACGATCTGCTGGACGAGCGGCGCGCTTTCTTCCAGCAACCGGCGCAGAAGGTGTGACTTTCCCGACCCGCTATTGCCCTGCACAAGCAGGCGGGTGGCCAATAACTCTTCAATATCTATGCGGACCGGCGCGCCAAGCTTGTCGCTGCCGATGTCAATTGTTGCCGTCACTCCCATGCCATGACGTCTCCACGCGTTGGCAACAAGCCCATGTTCGCGCCGGTGCCATTCACATGTGGAAAGCTGCCCAGAATGCGGTGCTGTTCAGCACCCAATGTCTGTTCTATGGCAGGCGCATGGGGAAGCAACGCGCCCGTCGGACGACGGCTTATGATATTGCCTATAAGCTGGGGATTGCACAATCCACGGTGTCCCGCGCGCTGAACGGCAACAGCAATGTCAGCCCGGCCATGCGGCAGCGCGTTCTACTCGCGGCCAAAGAGCTCAACTATTCAATCAACCAGGCGGCGGCGCGCTTGCGGACGCAAAGCACAAAGACGCTGGCCCTTGTCGTGCTCCATAGGCCCGATGAAGGCCCGACCGCCATCAACCCCTTTTACTTCTCCCTGCTCGGCTGCGTGGCCGCATCTGCCGCCGCCCGGGGATTTGGCCTGCTGGTTTCCTTTCAGGACATTGGCGGCCAGCTTTACGGGTCTTATGAAGATAGCAGCCAAGCTGACGGCTTGATCGTCATTGGCAGTTCGCAAAACGTCGACGCCTGGCAACATTTTAAGGGCCTTGCCGACGAGGGCTATTCGGTCGTCTTTTGGGGCTCCCCCTATGAGACGGAAACGGCGGTGCGCGCAGACAACCATGCAGGGGGTGTTCTTGCGGCACGGCATCTCCTCGATCAGGGCTGCGAACGCATCGCATTCATCGGCCCGACCGGGGACGGGCCGCAGCAGTTTACGGCGCGCTACGCCGGATTTGCAGACGAATTGTCGAAAGCGGGACGGGAACCGATCCTGACGGAACTGCCCGACGGAACCGACAAGGAAATTCAGGGAGCTGAAGCGGTCGCACGCCTGATTGAGTCCCGCACTGCCTTTGACGGCATTTTCGCTGCCACCGATCTGTTCGCCATTGGCGCCCTGCAAAAGCTGCAGGAACTGCACATGGATGTGCCGGGCAAAGTCGCGGTTGTTGGCTTTGATGGCATCCGGGCCGGCCTCTATGCCTACCCTACGCTCACCACGATCGAGCAAGATCTGGCAAAGGCAGGCGAACAGCTTGTCGACAATGTCATCGCGGCCATTCAGGACCGCAAGGGCGATGGCCAGCCGGTACCCGTCAACCTGCAGATACGGGGCAGCAGCAGGCGCTGAGGCCCGGATCTGGAGGCGAGGCGCGTCAACCTTACTGCCTCAGACCCAAGCAACCTGCGTGAAACTACTGTTCAGGCTTTTTACGGAATTGCCCGCTTGCTCAATCTGATTGAAAAACAGCCATATTGAGCATGTGGGATCACCAAAATGACCGAATGCCTGTGCGACATCTGCCCATTGGGCGACCCGAACATTAGCTACGCCGCTGTCCATTGCCTGCACCGGTTTACCGCCTATGCAAGCGAGAGACCCAGCGCAGCAGGCCTCCTAGCCGGGAAGGTCACCACGCAGCCTAAATGGCAGTCCAATCCCGCCTTGCCTCACCTGTTCACGCGGTTCGCCGCCTGACTTTGATCAGGCCATGCCTTTGGCAAGGTCGATCCGGGATGCATCGCCAACCTGAGACCCGCCATCGCAATCTAGAATTGTTCCGGTAATGTAGCCGGCCGCAGGTGAGGACAGGAAGACCGCGCATTCCGCGACTTCCTCAATTTCACCCCAACGCTTCATCGCGATGCGATCATAATGCTTCTGCCGGGAATCGGCATCCGGTGCGAGACGCGCCATGCCTTCTGTATTCGCAATCGGCCCCGGCGAAATGCCGTTAACGCGGACATGTGGTCCCCATTCCAGAGCAAGCACGCGGATCAGTTGGTTGATGCCCGCTTTCGCAGCACACGCATGGGCCTGCAGCGCCGACGCGTTGACCGCCTGCCCGGCCGTAATCGCGATGAGCGATGCGCCCGGAGTGTTCAGGAGGTCATGACACCCGCGAAACACGTTGAACGTGCCGTTGAGGTCAATATCGACAACCGTACGAAATGCATTGGCCGACATGCCAAGGACTGGCGCGAGGAAGTTCCCGGCGGCGCCAGACACGACAATGTCCATCTTCCCAAACCGGTCGACGACGTGCTCCATCGCACCGCGAATGGCGCCATAATCGCGCACATCTGCTGAAAGGCCGAGTGCCTCTGGGCCGATTTCAGCAGCGGCATTGGCCGCCTTTTCAGGATTGCGCCCGACAACAGCAACCTTTGCGCCCAATTGCGCATAGCGCTTAGCAATGCCCAAGTTGATGCCGCTCGTTCCACCCGCAACAAAGGCAACCTTGCCGTCCAACAGCCCGTCTCTGAATGTCTGCATTGCCGCCTTCTCCTAAATGAAATCTGATATCTCGTCGGTTATACGATCCTAGCTCGTCTGCCCACGTCCACGGTCCATGACCACGCGGCGACGCGCTTCGACCTCGTCCGCGGAAACCTGCCCGTTCATCTGTGTTGATCGCGCCGCTTCCAACGCCATCGCCTCACCGAACGGCAGCGCAAAGCCATCATTGATCAGGGCTTTGTAGTGCCGGAGCATTTGCGGATCCATGCTGGCCATATCTTGTGCCAACTGTCGGGCCGTCGGCAGCAAGTCTTGCGGACTGACGACTCTGTTCACCAACCCCCACGCGCAAGCCGTTTCGGCATCAAGGAAGTTGCCGGTAAAGGACAACTCCCGCGCACGGTAGATGCCAATCAGGCGCGACAGTTTCTGCGACAGGCCCCAGCCCGGCATGATGCCGACGCGTCCATGCGTATCGGCAAAGCGGGCGTTGGACGAAGCGATCAGGACGTCACAGGCCAGAGCAACTTCAAACCCGCCGGTAATCGCGACGCCGTTGATCGCACCGATGACCGGTTTGGAGCACAATTCGATCGCCCGCACAGGATTCTGCTCGGCGGCCGTCGCATTCGCGGCGCCCAAATTGCTTGTGTCGGCGCCCAATTCCTTCAAGTCGAGCCCTGCGGTAAAGGCCCGCTCTCCGGCCCCCGTCAGGACGACAGCCCGGATCGTGTCATCCGCTTCCACCGCGCGCATCACCTGCGCCAGTTCTACCCGCAAGGCCGCAGATAGGGCATTCATCGCCTCGGGGCGGTTTAGCGTGACGACAGCAATGCTGTCTTCCTGATCGACAGTCACCAACGGCATCGAACTCTCCTCTGCCGTCAGATTGCGGGACTTTACGCAAACGTCAAGCAGCGGAATCAGATCACGAGTTCATTGGCCGTTCTGAGTGCCGAGAAATAGCGTGACAGCTTATCCGCAGCCGCGTCCGACAGGCGAATGAAGATACGTCGCCCGTCATCGGGATCGGCAATCCGGTCAAACAGACCAGAGTCCGTCATCGTCTTGATCCAGCGCAGTGCCGTCGTTGGCGGGACACTGGCTGCGATGCAGAGGCTGGACACGGCCACCTGCACCCGCTCAATCCGCGCGGCCATTAGGTCGAGCAGCATATCCCAAGCCGGGTCCGCAAAGAGATCACGATCGAAAAAACGGTCACGCAACCGCCGCATGCGAATAACGGCCCGCACCTCCGACGCGCTGGGCTCCACCTCCATAAGAGTTGGCTCACCCATAAAGGACGGCCGGACATCACCGACAGTCTCGCCGGACAAAGGTGTGGACGCAGAGAGCGTTGCGAGTGTCCGTGCGATGCGCCCCACTTCATCGGCAAGGCGTTGCAACCGCGCTGACTCCATATCACGCGCGACATCGTGCAACTGGTGGCGCGGCCCGCCGATGGCAACGGCAATGGCGGCGGCAAAATCAACATCGGTTGGCTCGGATAGCAAAGCCTCACTCCGGTTCCAGACATCTGCTGACAGGGTATCGATGACGCCCATCGGCGCGGAAAGGACCAGCGGGCAGTGAAGAGAGGATGTGAGGCTGGAGACCAGATCAACAGGGCCGGCCGGGTGCACAGGCGCGGCGTCGCTCAATGAGAGGACGACAAGATCCGGCAACGGCCCGTCCTGCAGGGCAGCCGCGGCCTCCGTCAATTCAATCTGGTCGACGATGTCGCACGCACAAGCGCGCAAGGCGCGTTTCGCCTCATCGACGCCAAAAGATGTATCGGAAACGATGACGGCTCTTGGCCTCATGAGCGCTTCGAAACCCAATGAATTCATATTGCATCCCCACACGCAATCACGAATTCTATATTGAAACCATTTTGGCGATAAGTCGCGCCGATATTGATACAATTTCGACTGAGGGAGACAATTGGAGAAAGAGCTCCAGTTAGGATCGTCAGAGATCCGAAAATAAAACTCTTAAAATCTGAGGGTTGTCTTATTGGCCGCCGGAGAGACTTTGATCCGTTTCGGAGAGAAATGCGTGCATGTCATCATTGTGATGGACAAACTCACCTGCCTCCGGTGCGCCAGCAATCCCTGAAATCGCCTGCGCCACACGCACCGCAGGGATGGAGCGATAACGCGACAAGACGTTGGGCGTTAGCATATCCGTCAGCGGGCTCACGGCAATCGCAAGACGCTCCCCGACGCGCATAGGTCCGGGCCTTTGTCCGGTCAGCAGGCCAGGTCTGAAGATGTCAATGCGGGCGAACCCAAGTCCTCGCACATCTGCTTCAGTCTTGCCTTTAGTAGACAGGTAAAAGTTCCGAGAACCTGCATCCGCCCCCACTGAAGTGACGAGCAACAACTGCCGGGCGCCTGCTGAACGACAGGCCGATGCAAACGCCACCGCCGCTGTGTGATCTAACGCTGCAAAGGCTGCCTGGCTTCCCGCCGCCTTGATTGTCGTGCCCAGGCAACAAACCGCCACATCGCATTTGAGATCAGCGATGTGTGCGGGCCATTCAGACGCGGGAGAGACGATCTGATCCTGCTTGCTGTCGACGTCCGGCAATGCGCGGCGAGAGACGGTTGTTAGGTTCGTGACGTCATCGCGTGACAGCAACCGCTTAAGAGCTAATCCGCCGATCAGGCCTGTTGCTCCGGCCAAAATGATGCGCATTTGCCCCTCCCCGTCTTCAAAAGCTGTCAGGCAAATCGACTGGCCCGATCAACTCCCGGTATCGTTTAATCGCATACCGATCTGTCATGCCCGCGATGAAATCGCAGATATGCCGGTCCAGATCGGGTTGCTCCGTCGGTGCACCTGCACGCCATTCTTCCGGCAGAAGCTGGCGGTCTGCATGATAGGCTGCAAACAAGCCAGACACGATCCTGCCGCACGTCCCAGCAATCTCAAGCTGATAGGGATGATGATAGAGATTGGCGTACATGAAACGCTTGAGGTCAGCCTCTGCCGTCGCCATCTCAGCCGAGAAACCCACCAACGCATCATTTGCGCGCCGCACGTCGTCCACTGACGAAACGCCCGCCGCCGATATCCGGCGCTGCGATTCTGTGATGACATCATTGACCATGGCGCCAATCTGACCGCGCACGAGTTCAGCCGCAAATAAGCGCTGGTCCGCCTCCGGGAAACGCGATTGGACCGATGCCCACCCGTCGGCCACGAGTGGTGCCTGCACCACCTGATCAAAGTCCAGAAGACCGGCGCGCAGCCCGTCATCAATGTCGTGATTGTCATAGGCAATGTCGTCGGCAATGGCCGCGACCTGCGCTTCCAGCGACGCGCGCTGCGTCAATCCGAGCGGAAACTCGCCGTCCACTTCCCGCATGGCCCAGCCGGGTTCAAAAACCGGGCCATTGTGCTTGGCCAGTCCTTCCAAAGTTTCCCATGTCAAATTGAGGCCGGGCCAACCGGGATAAGCCCGCTCAAGCCGCGACAAGATCCGCAACGCATGCCCATTGTGGTCAAAGCCGCCGGATCCAACCATCGCCTGTTCCAGACCACGCTCCCCGGCGTGGCCAAAAGGCGGATGGCCCAAATCATGCGCGAGGCAGAGCGCCTCGGTCAGATCCTCGTCCAGCCCCAGCGCGCGCGCGATCGTCCGGCCAATCTGGGCGACTTCAATGCTGTGCGTCAGGCGGACGCGGAAATGATCCCCGTCCGGTGCCACGAAGACCTGCGTCTTGTGTCGCAAACGCCGAAATGAGATGGAATGGATGATCCTGTCTCGGTCGCGCTGGAATGCGCTGCGCGGCCCCCGAACGGTGCCCACCGGCTCAGAGTGAAGTCGGCCCCGACTTTGATCCGGGTCGCAGGCAAAAACAGCGCGTGTCGTCATTTGCCGCCAATTCTGTAAATCTCCTGCCCCGCATCCGAAGAGAAGGTCGTCGCCTGCACCCCTTCCTTTGCCAAGCTGCTGACGAGATCACGCGCGTCGCCCACCGATTTGAGGGGCCCAACCAACAGGCGGTTGGTCTGACGGAAGGGAACGGTCCAGGCATTCTGCTTGGCAAGGCTCTTGCTCGCCTGTGTCTTCAAACGGCGCCAGGTTCCGGGCAAGCCAGCTTCGTTATTGCCGGTCGCAATCTGAACCCAGATGCGCGCAGGATTGCGACGGGCCTTAGCCTCTTCTTCGGCAACGCGCTTTTCCTCAGCCAGCTTTTCCGCCTTCAGCTTGGCATCAGCTGCGGCCTTCTTTTGTGCAGCGAGCCGGGCTGCGCGCAGCTGCGCCTCATTCGGAAGGGCTGCGGCGGCACTTTCCTGCTCCAATTCCAGCGTCTTGACGATGTCCGCCAAGGTCAAGGCAGGACGCGGTGCAACGGCAGCCGCAGGGGCAGCCGCCGCGCTCTCAGACGTTGGAGCCGCGGGCGTTTGAGACGGCGGAGGCGATGGTGCCACAAAAGCGGGCACGGGCGTGCCGATGGCGGCGGACAATTGCTGTTGCGGCGCATCAGAGCGCGGCACATCCACCGCCGTTACCGCTGCAGGCGTTGGGGCGGCCGGGGTTTGCATTGCTATCACGGGGCTGGGCGCGACGCTGGTCGGGCTCGATGCCAGCATCGGCGCCGGTGATGGCAAGGTCTTGACCTCAGCAGAGGCTAAGACCTCCACTGGACGGACTGCCGGTTTGGCAACCGTTGGGGCAGGTGTAGACAAGCCTGTTGCAGGTGACGGTGTGACGGGCCGAGGCAGCGCCGCCGGAACTTCAAACAAAGGCGCAGGTGGCGTCGTTGAAGATGGGGCCGTCAAAACAGGATTGTTGGTTCTCGGCACAACCGTGACGCCCTGCGGCACGGAAGCCGATCGCATGGAAACAGCATCCGGCAAGGGCAGGCTCGACGCCCCCCTGACCACAACCAGCTTCTCTCCGGGCGCCGGCATGACCGCAGCAACGCGTGCAGCAACAGCAGGGGGAGTGGCACTCGCTACTGATGTTTTGGCCTCTTGGACCTTGTCATTCGCCTGACGCCCTCTGGCCGCAAGCTTGGCCAGCCGCTCATCTTCACGCGCCTTGCGACGCGCCTCCTTTGCGTTGACAGGCAAAGGCGCAACAACGGCGACCCGTTCCGGCGGCGGTGCAGACAGGCGTGCTGCCGCAGTCGGGTCCACAGGGCGGAAGGTGTCCGCCTCCATCGCTTGCGCAAACCCCGTGCCGCTGGACGGCAATGTCCCGAAATGGACGGCGCGGGCACGCGCCGCCGGCCCAAGATCGGCAAGCCGCTGCATGAAGCTCGACATGGAGGCTGATGTTCCCGCAGGCGCAACCATGCGCACAATCTTTTCAGCACCGGGGCCATCGCCATTCATCGCAAGGATAAAGGCCCGGGCGCGCCAGGCGGCCTGATCATTCTTCCGGATAAGCGGATCAAGCCGCGCCAACGCGGCGTCCTTATCTCCAGAAATCCCAAGCGAGAGCGCAAGGCGCCGTGTCAGTTCATCAGACGGGCCCGCTTTGAGTGCCGCCAGATAATCCTTCTGCGCTTTTCGGGCGTCTCCTGTCAGATCGTGGGCCAAGCCCCTATCCTCGAGAATGCCCGCTTCCGGCAGGCCAAGGGCTATCGCTTCATCAAAGGCACGCAGCGCCTCACGCGGCTTTTCCATCATCGTCAGGGCACTGCCGAGACCTGCCTTGGCGCGTGCGTTGCTTGGCGACAATTCTTCTGCACGGGCGAAAAAGCCAAAGGCCGCATTCGGATCGCCCACATCAAGCGCGCCGGACCCCGCCTGCACCAATGCGTCGACGTTATAGGGATCGCGTGCGAGCGCTTTGAGATTATCGGACAGGGTTTGGGCTGGGCCCGCCGACGGAAGTGCGCTCCCCATCGGGGCCATGGTCTGGGCCGCAAGCGGAAAAGCCAGACCAAATGCGAGCGCGATGGCACCGGCGCGCGCGAATAAACGGGAATGCGTCATGCCACTATATCTAGGCGGACAGCAGGTTGAGACAAGGGCAAAGCGACAGAAAGGCCGGATATGGCGTCACCTCAACGGGGCAACGCCTCGGTCCGGCCTTTTCTAGCCTTACTGATTGTTCTGGCGATTGAGGAACCGCGGAATATCGAGCGGATCGGACGCAGCCGGTTCGTCGGACTTTGCATTGCCGCGCGCGACGTTCGACATCCGCTCAAAAAGTGTGCCGCCAAGCGGCGCAATCCGCGGCGCAGGGCGCTCTGGTTCAGCCGCAGGCGTCTCTTCTTCGGACGATGGCAACCAACCACGACGAAGAGCGTGACCCGTCGGCGCCTCAGCAACAGGCGGCAACGGATTGGACTCGACCGGTTCAGCAAACATTTCTTCGCCGCCAAGGACAAGCTCGTCGTTCGCATCTTCCGCCGTCGGCGGCGTCAACGAAGCCGACGCGCCTTCTTCGGCATCAGCAACAGTTGCTTCGGTCGCTGCGTCCTCTGTTACATCATTGAGTTCCAGCGGCGTTTCCTCGACAGGGGCAGCCACTTCTGCGACGGGTTCCGGCGCGGCGATGGGTGCGGGAGCGGCAACCGGCCCAGCCTTTGTTTCTTCTGCCTTACGGGCAGGCGGGAAAGAGAAGACCTGCGCCGGACGCGGCTCGCTTGCAGCGTCTGCTTCAATGCCTGTGGCGACAACCGACACGCGGATCTTGCCTTCCAGATCAGGATTAAAGGCAGAGCCCCAGATGATGTTGGCATCAGGATCAACGAGTTCCTTGATGTGCGACGCAGCTTCGTCGACTTCCATCAGGCGCATATCTTCACCGCCGGTGATGGAAACGATGACGCCCTTTGCGCCCTTCATCGACACGCCGTCGAGCAGCGGATTAGCAATCGCCTTTTCAGCGGCTTCGATGGCACGGTTTTCACCATCGGATTCGCCCGTGCCCATCATGGCCTTGCCCATTTCGCTCATCACGGTGCGGACGTCGGCAAAGTCGAGGTTGATCAGGCCGGGCATGACCATCAGATCGGTGATGCCGCGAACGCCTTGCTGCAGAACTTCGTCCGCCATGGCAAACGCTTCCTTGAACGTGGTCGACGGGTTGGCGATCAGGAACAGGTTCTGGTTGGGGATGACGATCAGGGTATCAACGTGCTTCTGAAGTTCGGCAATGCCTGCTTCTGCGGCCTTCATGCGGCGCGACCCTTCAAAGCTGAAAGGCTTTGTGACGACGCCGACGGTCAGGATGCCGCGGTCACGTGCTGCCTTCGCAATGACGGGAGCCGCACCGGTGCCGGTGCCGCCGCCCATGCCGGCTGCGATGAAGCACATGTGGGAGCCTTCGAGCGCACGTTCGACTTGTTCCAGCGCTTCTTCAGCCGCCGCGCGACCGATTTCAGGGCGGGAACCAGCGCCGAGGCCCTGCGTGATCTTGAGACCCAGTTGAATACGACGTTCGGCAGAGCTGCTGTTGAGCGCCTGTGCGTCGGTATTCGCGACGATAAAGTCCACACCCTGCACCGAGTTGGCGATCATGTTCGCCACAGCGTTGCCGCCGGCGCCACCGCAACCGATAACACTGATCCTTGGCTTCAGCTCTTCCACTTCCGGTGCCATGAACTCAATCGACATTTTCCGTCTCCCCTGACCTAAACCCGACGGACGAAACCGCCCCCGGGACCTTCTGCACGAAACGCGCCAAACCCGCACCAAAGTTGTAAACGGTTCGTCGCGTTTTCAGAATCGTTCACCCCAATATCGTGGGGTTGTGTAACACTCCAGCCTCAATATCCTGTTTTTACTGCCGAGATCAGCTTTGAGAGCAATCCGCCGCGCGCTGTCCGCACGACACTTTGATGCTGCGGCATGATCACCCGCAGATCAATCGGGTCTGACGCTGCATAATGAACAAGGCCCGCAAGCGTGGCGAAGCCCGGCCCGCTATGGGCATCGGGCAGACCCAAAAGCCCGCGCGGACGCCCGATGCGGACGGCACGGCCCAGAACGCCCTGGACATAGTCCGCCATGCCTTTGAGCTCAGCACCGCCGCCCGTCAAAACAACTTGCCGTCCAACAGGCCCTGCAAAGCCAAGATCTTTAAGCGCCTTGGCGATCTCACCCACGAGATGCTCAAGCCGCTGACGGATGACGGCGATCAACTGCGCCCGAGTGATGCGATGGCTTTCGCCTTCATCATCGGCCGACAGCGGTGCGACGTCGATCATATCATGGTTGTCGCGTGGGCTGGCCGTTGCCGAGCCGTAGAAGCACTTCATGCGCTCTGCCTGATTGCGGCGGGCGCCAAAGGCCGAAGCGATGTCGTCGGTAATATCTGCAGCGCCAAACGGAATGGAGGTCAGACCTACCAGCATCCCGCCGGCAAAGAGCGAAACGTTCGTCACGCCGCCGCCGATTTCAACAAGGGCGACGCCAAGCTCACGCTCTTCTTCTGAAAGGACGGCCATGCCTGTGGCAACGGGCGAGGCCACAATGGATTTCACTTCCAGATGGGCGCTGCGGACGCACAAGTCGATGTTGCGCACGGGCGACCCATCCGCGCAGACGACGTGGATGTCGACGCCCAGCGTGTCGGCATGAAGCCCAAGTGGCCGCTTGACGCCCTGCAGGCCATCAAGCGTGTAGAGTGTCGGCTGCGCATGCAGGATCATCCGCCCATCGGGATCAAGCGAATTGCGACCCGCTGCGAGCAGTTCATCAATGTCGACCTGCTCGATGCGGTGCCCCCCGAGTTCCACCTCTACCGAAGCGATGTCGCTAACAAGGCCACCTGCGGAAAAGCCGACCCACACATCTTCAATGCTGATGCCCGCAATCCGCTCTGCCTGCTCCATGGCCTCGCGAATGGCGCGTTCAGTGGCGTCCATATCGGCAATATAGCCGCGCCGGACACCCTTGCTTTCGCGCTGGCCGGTGCCGAGGACCTGAACGTCGCCACTGTCCGACACTTCCGCGATCAGCGCGGAAACCTTCCATGATCCGATGTCGAGGGCAGTGATCAGCCCGGACGATTTGACTGCGGCCATGTCTTTCCCTCCTAGAATTCTGCCGACGTAGTGTCGGTTTTGATTGCGGCCTGTGCGGGCTCTGGCGGCGCTATCGGCTCTGCAATTGCCCCGTTGTTGCGCTTCAGCCGCACCACGAATTTCGACGGATCGCGCATGTCAAAGCGCACGAAGCCACGACCGAGCAGGCGCTGCGTCCCATCAAGACGTGCGAACCGTTTTAACGCATTAGATGCAATGTCCTGCCCTTCCGGAAGGGCCAGCACTTCGCCGGATTCAAACCGAAGGTCCCATCGACGGTTGCCGACCCATGAGGCCCCGGCGAGCATCGGCTTGAGCGCAGGTACGGTATCGAGCAGATCATGCAGATCTTCAATCTGGCGATTTGCATTTGGCCCGATGACCAGCGGCAGATCCGGAATGGCATTGGGGTCGACCCGTTCCAGCTCGACGCCTGTGCCATCGATCAGGGAGAGCTTTTGGTTGTTCTGCCAGACGGCCGCCGGCTTGCGCTCCACAATGTCGACAACCAACGTGTCAGGCCAGCGGCGCGAGATGCGCGCATCTTCAATCCACCCATATTGCAGCAGCTGGCCGCGCACCTTGTCCAGGTCGACAAGCGGCATCGCCATGGAATGCTGGTCAAGCGCGACGGCATAGACGGTGAGCGAGTCCATCCGGTTAAGGCCCTTCACCTCAACCCGCTTCACCTTGAAGCCTGCGCGCCCGGCGACCTGCCCCATCTCGGTGCCGACGAACTGCGGCACACCGGCATAGACGCTGGCGGTCACGATGGAGCCTCCAATCAGCACGATCGTCGCGCCAGTCAAAGCGCGCTCAATCGTTTCCGCCTTGATGGGCACATATTTCCAGAATTTTTCCATCAAGATGGCGCGCCGCGTCTTGGGCTTGCGAACACCGTTGCGCGTGACAGCGCGTTTGACAGGTGCGCGCGTGACTTTGGTGCTTCCCTTCATGCCAAAGCCTCCTTCACCAAAACATCGACCAGTTGCTCATAAGAAATCCCGACCTGCTTGGCCTGTTCCGGCACGAGGCTCAGCGGCGTCATCCCCGGCTGGGTGTTTACTTCCAGCAAGAAGACGCCATCGACGCCTTGGGTGTCGTCCCACCGGAAATCAGACCGCGAGGCCCCTCGGCATCCCAGCACCCGGTGCGCCTGCAACGCCCATCCGAGCATCGCTTCGGTCACATCATCAGGGATTTGCGCGGGGCAGATATGTTCGGTCTTGCCCTCAGTGTATTTGGCTTCGAAATCATAGAAACCGGATTTCGGCTGAAGCTCCGTCACGCACAGGGCGCGGTCCCCCAGCACGGCAACGGTCAGTTCGCGGCCACGGATGAAGGGCTCGGCCAGAAGGTGGTCAAACTGCTGCCATGGCCCCTGAACGTCTCGTCCGATGGGGTTGCCGTAATTGGACGCGTCCGTCACGATAGCGACCCCCACGGACGACCCTTCATTGACTGGCTTCAATACGTAAGGACGCGGCAGGGGATCGTTGAGGTAAAGGCCTGCACTTTCCACCACCATGCCGCCCGGCATCGGGATGCCATGCGGCACGAGCGCCGATTTGGTCAGTTGCTTGTCAATGGCGATCACCGACGTGGCGAGCCCCGAATGCGTGTATTTCAGCCCCATCAAGTCCATCATACCCTGCACGGTGCCATCTTCGCCCGGCGTGCCATGCAGCGCGTTGAACACCACGTCCGGCTTCACGGCGGAGAGGCGCACGGCAATATCGCGATCCATGTCGATCCGCGTGACGCGATAGCCGACACGTTCCAAAGCGTCAGCGACGCCCGCACCCGTGATGAGCGAGACTTCACGCTCAGAGGACCATCCTCCCATCAGGACAGCGACGTGGACAGGCGTACTCATGCCGACTTACCTACTCTTTGAATTTCCCACTCGAGCGTAACGCCCGATTTTTCCTTTACCCGACGCCGGACTTCCTCGCCCAACGCTTCAATGTCCGCACTGGTTGCATCCCCGACATTGAGCAGAAAGTTTGTGTGCTTTTCAGACACCTGCGCGCCGCCGATCTGCAAGCCACGACAGCCCGCTTCATCGACAAGTTGCCAGGCCTTGTGGCCGTCCGGGTTTTTGAACGTGGACCCGCCCGTCTTGCTGCGCAGCGGTTGCGAGGCCTCACGGCTTTCTGAAATGCGATCCATTTCTGCCTGTATCGCCGCAGGGTCCGCAGCCTGCCCCTTGAAGGTGGCTGAAATGACCGTCGCGCCTTCAGGCAAGGCCGAATGCCGATAGGTATAGCCAAGATCGCTGACCCGCAGCGTCTTGCGGGCGCCGGAGCGCAGAACGATGTCACATTCGATCAAGACATCCTTGACCTCACGACCATAGGCGCCGCCGTTCATGCGGACGAAGCCACCGACTGTACCGGGGATAGAACGCAAAAATTCAAGCCCGCCAATGCCTGCATCACGCGCTGTGGACGACACGAGAATGCCGCTCGCCCCGCCGCCGCAGCGCAGGGTGAGGGCATCGGGTTTGGACACTTCGGCAAAGGCCTTGCCCAACCGGATCACAACGCCGGAGACGCCGCCATCGCGGACAATCAAATTGGACCCAAGACCAAGCGCCATAACCGGTGTGGCCGGATCGAGCGCCTCTAGAAAGGCGCAAAGGTCGTCCGCATCCTTCGGCTCAAACAGCCACTCCGCCGTGCCGCCCGCCTTGAACCAGACAAGCGGCGCCAACGGCGCATTGGACGTGAGCTTTCCGCGCACCGGAGGCAAGGCGAGCATTGTCGTCACGCGCGCGCCGCCTTGATGGCATCGGCAAGGCCTGCCGCCCATTTGGTGATGTCGCCCGCCCCCAAGCACACAACCATATCGCCCGGTTTACCTTGTTCGGCGATGATGGCGGCCAGAGCTGCGGCATCTGCAATTTCAGCTGCGGCATGATGGCCGCGCCGCTTAAGATTGCTCACAAGAGCGCCTGCGCTTACGCCCTCCAACGGGGCTTCACCTGCGGCAAATACCGGGGTGACATACACAATATCGGCATCATTGAAGCAGGAGGCGAACTCATCCATCAATCCGCCCAAGCGTGTGTAGCGGTGTGGCTGGCAGACAGCGATCACGCGACCCTGCGCGCCTTCCCGCGCGGCAGACAGCACGGCACGGATTTCAACGGGGTGGTGTCCATAATCGTCGATGACGGTGACACCGTCGACTTCCCCGACCTTGGTAAAGCGCCGTTTGACGCCGCCGAACTTTGCAAATCCGCGCTGAATGTCGGCATCGGACATGCCCATCTCCAGCCCGACGGCGATCGCGGCAAGCGCGTTCTGGACATTGTGACGTCCGGGCATCGGCAGCTCAATACCGGAGATGGTCCGCTGCGATCCGTCGCGCGAACGGACGATAACGTCGAACCTGTTGCCACCCGGAAAGGGCGTCACATTCTCACCCCGCACATCGGCTTGGGCGGAAAAGCCATAAGTCATGATCCGACGATCCCGGATGCGCGGGATAATCGCCTGCACTTCCGGGTGATCAAGGCACAGGATAGCCAATCCATAAAACGGGACGTTCTCGATAAACTCGACAAACGCCTTCTTTACGGCATCGAACGAGCCGTAGTGATCGAGATGTTCGGGATCGATGTTGGTGACGACCGCAATTGTGCCGTCGAGGCGCAGGAATGATCCGTCGCTCTCATCGGCTTCTACGACCATCCAATCACTATCACCGAGCCGCGCATTGGAGCCGTAGCTGTTGATGATCCCGCCATTGATGACGGTGGGGTCCACGCCGCCCGCATCCAGCATGGCGGCAATCATTGATGTGGTTGTCGTCTTGCCGTGCGTGCCGGCAACCGCAACGGTCGATTTCAGGCGCATCAGTTCCGCCAGCATTTCGGCACGGCGGACGATAGGGATGCGACGCTCCAGCGCCGCTTCGACTTCGGGATTGCCGCGCTTCACAGCGGTCGACGTCACGATAACGGCGGCGTCACCGATGTTCTCAGCCGCATGGCCGATCATCACTTTGATGCCCTTCTTGCGAAGGCCTTCAACAACATAGCTCTCGGAAATGTCGGTGCCCTGCACCGAATAGCCAAGGTTGTGCATCACCTCTGCGATGCCGGACATGCCGATGCCGCCGATGCCGATGAAATGGACGGTGCCAATGCTGGTTGGGACAGCCTTCATGCGCCCGCTCCTGCAAGCCGGGTGCTTTGCGCGGCAAGGCCGACCGCCTGGGGTGCAACAGGCCGATCCAGATTTTCGACCATATCCGCCAGATCGCGGGTCGCATTGGGCCGTCCAATGGACCGCGCCCGGCCGGCGGCGTTGGTCAACCCTTCAGGATCAAGGCCCAGTTTTTGCATCTGCTTGGCCAGTTCCTTGGCTGTAAATTTCGATTGAGCGATGGATCGCGCGCCGCCTGCGGTCACAATCTCACGCACATTGGCTGTCTGGTGGTCGTCAGTTGCGCTCGGCAGCGGCACAAGGATCGCCGGACGGCCAGCGCAGGTCAGTTCGGCCAGCGTCGAGGCACCCGCTCGCGCGATCACAAGATGCGCCCAAGCCAGTCGGTCCGGCAGGTCATTGAGATAGGTCGCGAGGTCTGCCGCAATGCCAAGATTGGCATAATGCGCGCGGACACGGTCGATATCTTCCGCACGGCATTGCTGCGTCACCTGAAGACGGCGGCGCAGCGCGACCGGAAGCATCGCCAAGCCGTCGGGCACGACGTCGGACAGGACCGTTGCGCCCTGGCTGCCGCCGACGACGAGGACCCGGAACACGCCCTCTTCACTCAGCGCGGGGAAAGGCTGTTCCCGCAACGCACAGACTTCGGCGCGGACGGGGTTACCGACCAGCCATGTCTTGCTGAGATGCTTTTCGGCCAGCCGTTCAATCTGCGGGAAGGACACAGCGATCGCATCGACACGGGACGCGACAAGCCGGTTGACGCGGCCCAGCACAGCGTTCTGCTCATGCACCGCCGTGCGGATGCCTGCGGACCGGCCAGCCAGCAGGGCCGGGAATGCCGGATATCCACCGAAACCGATGACAGCGGCAGGCTGGAAAGTCTCAAACAGGCGCAGCGCCATCGTGCGGCCAGCCATGATCGCCTTTGCCCCGGCAAGCCAGGTCATTGGGTTCTTGGTGATGCGTCCGGCAGGGAGGATATGCGTCTGCACGCCATCGAACAGGCCGGGAATGCGCGCGCCGCGCTCATCGGTAATCAGCGCCACGCGGTGCCCACGTTTTGTCAGTTCCTCAGCCAGCGCATGGGCAGGCATCATATGTCCGCCTGTGCCGCCTGCGGCGAGGACGAAGTGCCGCTCGCTCATCGGTTACTCCACTTCACGACATAGGGTGAGCGCGTAAGATACGGGTTCTTGCGCGTAAAGGCGAGCAACAAGCCAAAGCCGAGGCACAAGGCAATCAGCGACGACCCGCCATAACTAATGAACGGCAGCGTCATCCCCTTGGACGGCGCGATGCCGACGTTGACGGCCATGTTGACCATCGCCTGCGCCGTGAACTGGGTGATCAGCCCGCCCGCTGCAAGGATGAGGAACGGATCATCTTCATCCAACAGCTTCACGAAGACACGGACCGCCATCGCGATGAAGATGCAAAGGATGGCGAGACAAGCGAGCAGGCCAAATTCTTCCCCGATGACGGAAAAGATGTAGTCGGTATGCGCTTCCGGTAAGCGGAACTTAAGCTCTCCACCGCCCGGCCCCGTGCCGAACAGGCCACCCGCTGTGATCGTCGCATGGGCGCTATCTGTCTGGTAGGTATCCCCGCTCTGGAAGAGGAAGTTATTGATACGCTGCGTCGCGACGGGATAAAAAAGATAGGCCGCCGTGATGCCAACGCCGCCCGTGCCGGACAGGATGCCGACCGCGCGCCATGATAGGCCCGTGATCATCACCATGGCGAACCACATTGAACAGAAGATGATGGTTTGGCCAAAGTCCGGCTGCGTCATGAGCAAGGCCGCGACAACGGCAGTCAACACGCCCGAAATCGGCACCACAGGCAAGCTCTTATCCTGAGATTTGAGCGAGAGCAGCCAGGCAATGGCAATGACGTAAAAAGGCTTGAGAAACTCTGACGGCTGGAACTGCGAAATGCCAACGCCCAGCCAGCGGGTCGCGCCGTTGCGTTCAAATCCGATCAGAGGAACCAGCGCCAAGCAGAAGGCGAAGAAACACGCCATGACGAGCCCAAAGCGCCGCGCCAGAAGCTGCGGCATCATCGATGTTCCAATCATGATCGGCACCCCGATACACACCCACATCAACTGCCGCCAAAAGTAATGGAGCGGGGACAGAGTAAAGCCGACGTCCGAATAACGGTGCGCAGAGGCGGGTGACGCGGCCGCGACGGCGATCAAGCCGATCGATAGCAGGATGATAACGAGCAGCAGCAGGACGCGGTCAATTTCCCAAAACCATAGGCCAACGGCAGACCGGTCGGACCGACCGAGGCGGGTCACACGCGGCCTTGCGGGCGCTGGGGTAGGTGGGCTCGGAACACCGGCTGTTGTCGTCGTCATGCGAGCGCCTCCACAGCGGCACGGAAGGCATCCCCGCGCGCCTCATAATCCCGAAACTGATCAAACGATGCGCAGGCCGGAGAGAGCAAGACCGTTTCCCCCGGCTGGGCGGCAGCGGCAGCCTGCGCCACGGCGGCCTCCATCGTGACGCTTTGCGTCACGGCCATATGCGGCGCCAGAAGCTGCGCAAACATCGGCCCGGCTTCACCAATGGTGTAAGCGGCTTTCACATGGCTGAAATGCGGCGCGCACGCGTCAAGTTCATCGGTCTTGGCAAGACCGCCCAAAATCCAGCGGACCGCGGGATAGGCAGCAAGGGCAGGCGCCGTCGACGTCGGGTTGGTCGCCTTGGAATCATTCACAAAGAGCACGCCGTCCCGTTCACGAATGCGTTCCATCCGATGTGGCAGCCCCCCAAATGTCTTCAAGGCGGACGCGATGACATCACCCGAAACACCAAAAGCCAAGGCCACCGCTTGGGCGCAAGCCACATTCTGGGCGTTGTGCGGCCCCTGAAGCGACGGCCATGCCGATTGATCACCAACATCTGTTGACGCGACCCGATGCAGGCGGTGGTTGATCCGACTTGCGATCATGCGCGCAGGATCATCCTCGGTTGCGATCACGGCGATCTGATCCACATGCTGGAGCGTGAACAGCCGCTCTTTAGCAGCGGCGTAATCTGCAAAGCCGTCATACCGGTCGAGATGGTCTGGCGTGATATTGGTCAGCACCGCAACATCGCAGGCAAGTCTGTGCGTCAGGTCAATCTGGTAGCTCGACAATTCAAGCACATAGACGCCACCGCTCGGCAGAGCGTCCTGTGTCAAGATCGGCAGACCAATGTTGCCACCCATTATTGTCGGGACGCCAGCCGATTTGAGGATATGATGGATCAGTGCAGTCGTCGTTGATTTGCCATTGGTACCGGTAACACCGACAACCTTGTGCGGCGGCAGCGTGGCCCGCGCCTGAGCGAACAGTTCAATATCGCCGATGAGCGACACACCCGCTGCGTGAGCATGGTCTGCAATCGGATGACGGTTGATCGGCACGCCTGGAGACACAACAACACCGTCATATCCGGCAAGGTCCGTCTTCAGCGGGTCAGCGAGTGTCACACCCTGCGGCACCTGAGCCCGCGCCTCTGCGCGTTCGTCCCACGCCAGCACCTCTGCGCCGCTCGAAACGAGAGCCGCAACTGTGGCAAGGCCCGACCTTGCCAAGCCGAGCACTGCGTAGCGTTTCCCGCGAAAGGCGTCAGATGTGATCATCTGAGTTTCAGCGTCGACAGACCGGCAAGGGCAAGGACGAAGGCGATTATCCAGAAGCGGATGACCACAGTCGGTTCAGACCAGCCCAATTGTTCAAAATGATGATGAATGGGTGCCATGCGGAACACGCGGCGACCGGTCCTCTTGAACCAGAACACCTGAATGACGACCGACATGGCCTCCACCACAAAGAGCCCGCCGATGATAGCGAGAACAAATTCGTGATGGGTGGTCACAGCCACAGTGCCAAGCGCTCCGCCCAAAGCGAGACTGCCCGTATCCCCCATGAACACTGCCGCCGGTGGCGCATTGAACCACAAAAAGGCAAGACCCGCGCCGACAACAGCCCCGCATAGGATCGTCAAATCCCCGGCGCCTGCCACATAGGGAATGCCGAGATAGGCCGCATACTTCGCATTGCCGACCAGATAGGCGATCATCATGAAGGCAATGCAGGATATGATGACCGGCATGGTGGCTAGGCCATCCAGCCCGTCTGTCAGGTTCACGGCATTCCCGAACGCAACAATGACGAACGCGCCGAAGAGAATGTAGAACCACCCGATATCGGCCACCGGACCGTTGACGAACGGCAGATAAAGGTCAGTGTTGGAATGCGAGACGATCAGTGCCGTCGCAAGGCCCGCAATCGTGAACTCCGCCAGAAGCCGTGCCTTGGCTGAGACGCCCTTGGCGCTGCGCTTCTTGACCTTGTCATAGTCGTCGAGAAAACCAATCAACCCGAAACCGCCCGTAACCAGCACACAAGCCCAGACATAAGCATTGCGCAGGTCCATCCATAAAAGCAGCGATACCCCCACTGCCGTCAGGATCATCAGCCCCCCCATGGTCGGCGTGCCGACCTTCGCAAGATGCGTTTGTGGGCCATCCGACCGGATCGGCTGACCCTTGCCCTGACGCACGCGCAACCATCCGATAAACTTCGGACCGATGATCAGCCCGATGACAAGCGCGGTCGCAACCGCACCGCCCGTGCGAAAGGTGAGATAGCGCAGAAGGTTTAGAACCCCCGGAAATCCAAGCTGTTCGGCAATCCAGTAGAGCATCAGTCGTTCCCGCTGGTCAGGGCGTCCACCAACTGGCCAAGGCCAACGGCATTAGATCCCTTTATGAGAATGGCATCGCCATCGCGCAGCATCGGCTCCAACGTTTGTAGAGCGGAGGCCGCGTCCGGCGCATGAAAAACTTTGGTGCGCGGCCCCAGCGCATGGGCAAGTGGCGCCATGCCGGGGCCGACGAGCAGGGCGAAATCAACGTTCGCGGCAATCACCGGGTCGGCAAGCTCGACGTGCAGCGCTTCCGAATTGGTCCCCAGCTCCCGCATTTCGCCCAGCACGGCAATCCGACGGGCCGCGGGCTCTGCGCCCAAGACAGCAAGGGTGGCTTTCATCGACGCCGAATTTGCATTGTAGCTTTCATCAATCAGAAGGGCGGAACCGCCATGTGCGAGAGCGACGGTGTGCCGCTCCCCTCTGCCCTTCAATCCCTGCATGTCGCCAAGCGCGAGGCCTGCCGCTGCGAGATCGCCGCCCATTGCCTGCACGGCAGCGAGCACGGCCAGCCCATTCGACACCCAATGGTCGCCGGGTTGGGACAGCGTAAAGTTCAGCTCCACGCCCGGCAAAACAGCCGCGATCATGGTCCCGCTGTCGAGCTGGATAACGTCGCGGGCATAGACATCAGCCCCGTCCTGACGGCCGAAGGTCACCACCTGCGCCCCATGCCGTCGCGCCGCATCCGCCAATCGGCTGCAATAGGGCGAATCAAACGGAATGATCGCAGTGCCGCCGGGCTCCAGCCCTTCAAAGATCTCCGCCTTTGCGTCGGCAATGGCCTCGAGCGAACCCAGATTTTCGATATGGGCTGGCGCAATCGCCGTCACCAGCGCGACATGCGGGCGGACAAGCCTCGTCAGCTGAGCAATCTCACCCTTGTGGTTCATCCCCATTTCGAACACGCCAAAGCGCGTCGCGGCCGGCATGCGCGCAAGGCTAAGCGGAACGCCAGTGTGGTTGTTATAGCTCTTGACCGACCGATGGGCGGCGCCCTTATTGGCCCGTGCAAGTGCCGCGGCCAAAGCCTCTTTCGTGCTCGTCTTTCCGACTGAACCTGTGACACCGGCAACCATCGCCTTTGTCCGCGCACGCGCAGCGATGCCTAAGGCATTCAGAGCGACTGTCGTATCCGGCACGAGGACGTGCGGGTGCGCGACGGGGGTCGAGACAATCGCGCCACTGGCACCCTGCGTAAACGCACCATCAAGGAAGCGGTGGCCGTCCGTCAATTCGCCTTTGAGCGCGATGAAGAGATCGCCCTGCCCGACTTCGCGGCTGTCAAACGCAACGCCGGTGACAGCAAAGTCAGCCGACGCAGTGCCGCCTGTTGCGGCCGCAATGTCTTTGGAAGTCCAAAGCGGCATCATGCGGCACACTCCCGCGCCACGGCGACGTCGTCGAACGGCAAAACCTTGTCGCCGACAATCTGGCCCTGTTCATGCCCCTTGCCGGCGATCAGGATGATATCGTCAGGCCCGGATTCAGCGATGGCTGCCGCAATCGCATCCCGTCGTCCGGCAATTTCGATGGCGCCCGGCGCCGCTGCCAAAATTTCAGCGCGGATGGATGCAGGGTCTTCGGTCCGGGGATTGTCGTCAGTTACAATCACATAATCAGCGAACTGAACAGCAATAGCACCCATTTCCGGGCGCTTGCCGGTATCGCGATCTCCGCCTGCTCCGAAGACGACGATCAACCGGCCCTTTGCATGGGGCTTGAGCGCATCAATCGCAGCTTCCAGCGCGTCGGGGGTATGGGCGTAATCGACATAGACCGGCGCCCCTGACTTGGCGATGACGGCCCGCTCCAACCGCCCGCGAACAGGTTGTAGACGCGCCAGATTTGAAAGCGTCGATGCGACATTACCGCCGGTCGCAATGACGAGCCCTGCCGCGACGAGTGCGTTCGCGGCCTGATAGGCACCGATGAGCGGAAGCATGACCTTGAACTCCCGTCCCTCAGCCTCAAGCAAGAGCTGCTGGCCAAGCTGGCCGGGAATACGATCAACCAGCCGCAAGGCAGACCCGTGCTTGCCAACGGTCAACAGAGCCAGGCCACGCTCTCTGGCCAAATCAATGACACGGGCGGAATATTCCCCGTCATCTGCCCAGATGACCGCCGCGCCGTCCCCGTCCACGACTTCAGAGAATAGCCGCAGCTTCGCGGTGAAATAGTTCGCCATGTCGCCATGATAATCAAGGTGATCACGGCTAAGGTTGGTGAAGGCGGCCGCACGGACAGGCAGACCTTCTGTCCGGCATTGGTGCAACCCATGGCTCGATGCCTCGAACGCCGCATGGGTCACGCCTTCCCGGTTGAGGCCGGCCATGTTCGAAAGGAACGTAACGATATCGGGGGTCGTGAGCCCGGTGACGATACGATCATCAGCCGTCGTGACGCCAAGCGTTCCGATGGAGGCCGCATGAAAGCCGTCCATCCGCCACAGCTGCCGCGTCATTTCAACGGTAGACGTCTTTCCATTCGTGCCCGTCACAGCGACGCTGATCTGGGGGAAGGGTTCAAAGAACTTTGCAGCGAGGAGAGCGAAGGCCCGGCGGGGCTCATCTTCTGCAATATGGACCGCCCCTGAAACAGCAGCTTGCGGACGGGCAACAACGGCAATGGCCCCGGCTGCAATCGCTGCTTCGATGAAATCTTCACCATTGACCTTCAGGCCAACAAAGGCACCGAACACGTTTCCGGGCGCGACTTTGCGATGGTCGATCGCAAAACCAGTGACCGGCGTCGGGTCATCTGTGCCAAGGAGCGTGCCGAGCTTCATTCTTCGCCCGCCTTGGCTTTCCAGATCAGCGTCCGCAACTCATCAAGGGGCATTTCGCGAGATGGATCGGGGAAAACTCCGAGCATCGGGCCGGTGCGCGCGATCACCTTTGCGACCACGGGCGCAGCCGTCCATGCCGCCGTCGTCAGCCCGAAGGACTCCGCATTTCCTTTGGGCGCATCAAGCATGGCAATCACCACGTAACGCGGGGCATCCATTGGGAAGGCGGCGGCGAAAGTTGAAACATTGACATGTTTTGAATAGCCGCCGGCGCTTGGCTTTTCGGCCGTCCCGGTCTTACCACCGATCCGCATGCCCGCCACCTCGGCCTTCTTGCCCGTTCCGTCCGTCACGATAAGCCGCAGCAACTTGCGGCTCGTATCACTGGCATATTGGCTGAACACGCGGCGGCCTTTGGCAGCCTTGCCAGGTTCAACCTTCATCAGCGTCGCTGGACGCCAGATACCGCCATTAACCAATGCGGCATATGCCGAGGCGAGTTGGAGCGGCGTCACGGCGATGCCATGGCCATAAGCTGTCGTCATTGTGGTCGTCCGCCCCCAATAGCTGGGCACGAGCGGGCGACCCTTTTCTTTCAGTTCGATATAGGGCGGCTCGTAAAAGCCAACACGTCTAAACATTGCCTCCATGCGCTTTGCCCCCATCTCGTCGGCAATGCGCGCGGTGACAATGTTGGACGAATGGACCAGCGTTTCCGGCACATTCAGCCACCGGTTCATCGGGTGATCATCCTTGATCTTGAACTTTCCGACCTGAAGGGGGGCCGTCGCATCATAGCGCTTGGACAGGCTCGTTATGACACCGGCATCCATCGCACCGGCCATCGTGATTGGCTTAAAGGTCGACCCCAGTTCATAAACGCTCTGCGTCACATTGTTGCGGAAGGCCTCCGGGTCGGATTGGCCGATCTTATTGGGATTGAAGACCGGCAGCGAGACGAGCGCCACCATTTCCCCCGTGCGGACATCCATAACAAGGCCGGTCGCGCCGAGTGCCTGATGCGCCACCATTGCATTGTTGAGTTCGGATTCCATCGCGGCCTGAACACGCGTGTCGATGGACAGTGCGACTGGCGTCTTGCGAAGAGCGGCATCACTTAGTCGTTTATCGAGCACACGCTCCATGCCCGACACGCCGTGGCCGTCCATATCGGTATAGCCCAGCACGTGCGCGGCAAGCGTCAGCTGCGGGTAAAGCCGCTCCGGCTCGCGCGAAAACGCCATTCCGGGTTCCCCGAGCGCGTTCACGGCGGCGACCAGCTCCGGCATGGCGCGCCTACGCAAATAGGTGAAATGGACGCCCGACTTAAGGAGCGCGAGATACTGCGCCTCCGTGCGCTCCGGCATGAGGGCGGCCAGCTTGGGTGCCAAGTCTTCCGGCTTGTTCAACAACCGGTTGGCGTGGACGCCGACGGACCATGCATCAATCGTGCGAGCGAGCACCTCTCCATTGCGGTCCACAATGTCGGCGCGCGGCGGTGCGAGCAGATTGGGATTGGCGCGACCAAGCGCGCTATCCGCGAAGACCGTCAGCCATAAAAGGCGCAGCGCGATGACGAAGGCCACCGCGCTGAAGAGAAGCATCAGGATCATCAGCCTTTGGTGGGCGACCGCGAGCGATTGTTCCCTAAACTTGGCGTGTCGCGTCCTGGTAGGCCGGGCGGCGAGCGTGCTCACTGGGCGGACTTGGCCTTTCCTTTGCCAGTCACCCGACTTTCGTCTTCGGCACGGTCGAGAATTTCACTGAAAGTCCGCTTATCGACCAAAGCGCGGTCCAGCATGGCGAAGCGCTGTGCCTTGGTTGTCGGCCGCTTCTCCGTCACGACCGGCTTTGACGCCGCTGTGGATGGGACAGTGATATCACGTTCGATAACCGTCGCAGCGGCGACCCGAACGGCAGCTGGCTTAGCTATCGGGGCGCCCTGCGCCGTTGCCTCACCCTGTGCGACCGGCGCTGTCCGCGTCACAGCGGCGACCATCACCGGCGGCGGCGCGAAGCCATCCGCTGGCAGGGCGCTGCCATCGATTGTGCGGAGCGCGGCTTCGGTCGCGCGGAACTGGCCGGCCGACGGTGCCGCCAAGGCCAAGACTTCCCCGTTCCATCGCTCCAGCTGCCGCAACGATGCCCGGGTGCCCATTTCGGTCTGAAGCTGCCGGATGTCACGGCGCGTCATCGCAATGCTATGGTCGAGATCTTCGAGACGGGTCCGCTCAGAGGCGACGCCGAGCGAGACTGTATAGAGCGCCGTGGCGGCAAAGGAGCAACCGACAACCCACACGACGGGGCGGAACCTTTGAGCAATCATGCAGCACCTCTTAAGTTAGCAGACGACGAAGAATGGGCTGTGCGCCGCGCCACGCGCAAAGTTGCGGAGCGGGCACGGGGATTTCGGGTAAGTTCAGCTTCGCTCGCCCGGACAGGCTTGGCGACAGCTTCAAAGGTCGCCACAGGGCCGCGCCCAACCACGTCGGGCAGATGCCGCGAACCGGCGGGCGTTTGACCGCTGCGTTCCCGCAGGAAGCGCTTCACGATGCGGTCTTCAAGGCTGTGAAACGTGACGACGGCAAGGCGTCCACCCGGCTTAAGAACACGCTCTGCGGCTTCGAGCCCGTCTTCAAGCTCACCCAATTCCCGGTTGATGTGGATGCGGATAGCCTGAAAGGTGCGCGTGGCGGGGTCGCTTTTCTGCCCTTCGCGCCAGCCAACGGCCCGGCGCACAACTGATGCCAGTTCAGCTGTCCGCGTTACCGGGCGTGCCGCAACAATGGCGCGGGCAATGCGGCGCGATTTGGGCTCATCACCATAACGGTAAATGATGTCAGCAATATCAGCTTCGTCTGCTGTGTTAACGAAGTCAGCCGCAGACTCGCCCGCTTGCTCCATGCGCATGTCGAGCGGACCGTCGGACTGAAACGAAAAACCGCGCGCCGCCTGATCCAACTGCATCGACGACACGCCGATATCGAGGGTGATACCGTCCACATCTGAAACATGGGCTGCCATGTTGGAAAAGCGGTCTTCCACCAAGGTCAGCCCGCCAACATCTGCCGCGCGCCCAGCCGCAATCGCGTCTGGATCCCGATCAAAAGCGATGACATTGGCACCAGAGGCCAGCATGGCGTGCGAGTAGCCGCCCGCACCAAAGGTGCCGTCGACATGCGTCTCACCGGGGCTGATTGCGAGCGCGCCAATCACTTCATCAAGAAGGACAGGAATATGAGGTGCGTTGCGGGGCATCAGCGCACGCCTCTTTCTGCCATCAGGAAAGCGGCAACTTCCTTGGTTTCTTCGTCGATACCCGGCGTGTCGATCAGGACTGTCGGGCTCCAGATTTCAAACGTGCTGCCGGTGCCATAGAAAAAGGCCAGATCAGTCAGCTGGGCCTTGGCACGGAAAAAGGTGGGCAGAATGAAGCGGCCGCTCGCATCATAGGGCACTTCTTCAACAAGGCCGAAGGCGCGGCGATAGGCGTTATGATAATCAAACGCGCGATCGGCATTGCGCTCACGCTCTTCCTCACGCTCCAGCCGATCATGCAGCAAGCGAGACCAGCCGCGGTCATAGCCGGACAGGCAGGGATCGCTCTGGTGCTTGGCGATGATGACGATACGGCCATCGCTGTTCTTTTCGATCACGGAGCGCAGGGCAGCAGGGATCGCGACACGGCCCTTGCCGTCAATCGCGGTCAACGCATGACCTCTGAATAGCTCCCTATCGCTCACAGCACCCCTCTGCCGTTGGAGCAAAAAGGGCCGCCTTCCCGATCGCAGCACCATGCCGCGACCAGCTATTCATACGAGAATCAGGACAGCCCCGCCCCAATCTGACGGAAGCAGTGAATATCAATCAACATCGGGGTGATCAAGGGATTTGACGGGTGAAATGGGGATTTCGTGCCAAAGTCCGTATTTTTCCTCTGATTTTCACCTATCCGGGTGGCTTGTCCTTATTTTGTTCCGCATCAGATTGGGCATCCTTTGGCCAGACTCGCGTCATCAACGCATCAAGCGCCGTATAGTTGCGTCCATTGGTGGCCGTCGCCCAAAGCGGATTGGCAAAATCGACATCGGACACGAGGATCGCCTCGCCCTTACCGATGCTGCATTTGAGAACGCGCAGAGAGACGGGTGCGCACTTCTCGCCCTTCACTTCCCAGCGGCCCGGGCTGTCAAACACGACATTTCGCCCTTCCAAGTCTTCGGCCACCGGCGAAAGTCCTGTGGTCGAAAGCAGCGTCACCCCCCAATGCGCAAGCAAAGGCGAGAGCAGCGATGCAGCAGGTGCGCGCCGCGGGTCCCCCAAAGGCCATGCCGAAGGCCATCGAAGATCAGGATCAGCCAGGACGAGAAGCCGTCCGCCACGGCGCACCCATCGGTCAATCTCAACCAGTTCATCAGGCGCCAGAGCCTGGGGCTGGATGATCAGCAGCCGATCCACTTGCGCGAGCTGTGGACGCCGCGCGACATCTAGCGGCTGCAGCGTCCAACCGCGCTCCAGCGCGTCCAACAATGGGGAACGCGTGGCCGTTCCGCTAAGAACATCACTGACGTCCCCTTCTCCCCAAAACAGGGGCAGGCCTGTGAGAATATCGACCGTTGGCCGGTCTTCGGCAGGCATTGATTGGCTACATGACGCCAGCAACAACGCCGCGAGGACTGCACGCATTTACTTCGCTGCGGGCTTGGGGTCTTGCGCCGAGCCTGCAGCGCCGGGCGCGACGCCGAGTTCTGCAAGGGGCTCATTCTCGGGCGCCTGCGTCGCATTGCCGAGCGTTCCGTCAGCCACCGTCGCAGCCTCAGGGGTGCGCGGGCTAATGCGCTCTAACATCGCGCTCGCCAGTCCGATCAATAGCAAGATGCCGCCAAGGCCTGTCAGTCCGACGCGGATGCGCCGCCAGCTTTCCTTGCGATCCGCCAGGGTGTCTTCAACAGACATGTTTAGCCTTTCAGCCAGTCAAACACCGGCAGGTTCTTTGATCGCAGCCAGTCCGCATTGTAGAGCGTCGACAAATAGCGGAAACCCGTATCGCACAATATGGTCACAACCGTCGAGCCGGGCCCAAGCTGCTTTGCCAGTGCCACGGCCCCTGCGATGTTGATGCCGGAGGACAGGCCAAGGCACAGGCCTTCTTCCTGCAACATCCGGCCGACCCAATAGAGACCTTCCTCATCAGAGATTCGGAACTGCGTGTCGATCGGCGCACCTTCAAGATTGGCGGTGATCCGGCCCTGCCCAATGCCTTCGGCAACCGAAGTGCCTTCGGCCTTCAACTCGCCATGGGCATAATAGTTGAACAACGCAGCACCATGGGGGTCCGTCAAGGCGATGACGATGTCATCCCGCTTCGCCTTCAGGCCCAGCCCGACGCCAGCAATGGTCCCACCAGTCCCCGCCGCACAGGTAAACCCGTCAACCTGACCGGATGTCTGTTCCCAAATTTCCTCAGCGGTGCTGAAGATATGGGCCTTGCGGTTCGCGATGTTATCAAACTGATTTGCCCAGACAGCGCCGGCCGTTTCTTCCGCAATCCGGCGCGACGTGTGGACGAAATGGCCGGGATTGGCGAACGGCGCAGGCGGCACCAGCACAAGTTCCGCACCAAGAGCACGCAACGTGTCCATCTTTTCTCGGCTCTGCGTGTCGGGCATGACGATAATGGTCTTGTAGCCCTTGGCATTGGCGACCAGCGCCAGCCCGATGCCGGTATTACCCGCCGTCCCTTCGACAATCGTTCCGCCCGGCTGCAACGCGCCACGTGCTTCAGCGTCTTCAACGATGAACAGGGCAGCCCTGTCCTTTACGGATGCGCCGGGGTTCGCATATTCGCATTTACCAAGGATGGTGCAGCCGGTGTCTGCGGAAGGGCCTTCCAGTTTCACCAGCGGCGTGTTGCCGATCAGCCCGATGGCATTTTGTGCAAAGGTCATGGATGGTCCGTAGCGCGTTATCCCTGTCACGGGCAAGAAAGGAACACTTTCTAGGACCGTGGCGGGGCCTTGAACAGTGCAGGATCTTTTGTCGGTGTGATTTGCATCACAGCCAATAAAAGCTGGAATTGCCAAATGGTCGCCCGCATGCTCGGCTAAAGGCGCAAACGAGGAGGCGAATGCAGCTATGCTTCCAAGAAACTACGCACCGTCGCTAGGTCTTCGCGGGTTTATTCGCCGTCACTATGTGTTTGAAGCCGACTTACCCGGCGATCACGTCCTCGAAGACAAATTGCTGTCCGAATTCCCGTTCATTCGCATTCTCGTGAAGGGAGAGTGGACCGCAGAAACATCCCCCGGCAACTGGACCTCAAGTGGGCGGGCTGTCTTTTTCGGTCCAAATGGCCGGCCGCTTAATGTTCGCTGTCGGGGCGCATTCAAAGTTGTCGGCTTTGCCCTGCGCCCCAGCGGATGGAAGGGGATGTTCTCTCGCCCCGCCAATGAAGTGGCGGACCAGATGCTGCCGCTGTCAGACCTGATCGGATCAGCCGCCAATGACATGCTGGAGGGCGTGATCAACGCGCCGGATGACCTCACTGCAATCAAGGCGATGGAAGAGGTGATGCTGTCCGTTCACGAACATCGCGGTCGGCCAAATGGCGACGCCGCAATGCGTCTGTTTGAGGACATTGCGCAATTTGACAGCACAACGCCGGTTCACGTCGCAGCGGAACAACTGGGAATATCCGTGCGTCAGCTTGAACGGCGGTGTCTGGCCACGTTTGGCCACCTGCCAAAGACCATTATGCGCCGCAGTCGTTTTCTGGACATGGCAACGCCCTGCGGGGATTTAGTGACCCGGATCAGGAGATTCTCGCCGCTCTGCGATATTTTGACCAGTCGCACCGGACGAACGAGTTTAAGCACTTCATCGGACTGCCGCCGGGCGCCTTTGAAAAGGCCCCGACGCCGCTGCTGACCGCTGGATTGAAGTTACGCGCAGAAGGTCTCTCGTGAAACGTTAGACTTTGGCAACAAATCTCTTCTGAAAAATGATGCATACAGGCCAAAATTATGGTCAAGCATAGACCCTTGGGTAGGAATCAAGCTCAGGGGGGCCAATAACAGATGTTGTCATCGCGCAACTACGCTCCACCGTCGCGGTTACTGCCCTTTGTGCGTCGATTCTACATGTTTGACGCCAAATTGCCGGACAATTTCGAACTGGAAGACATGCTCCTTTCCGACAACGCCTTTTTGCGCGTTATGCTGAAAGGTGACTGGGCCTATCTCGATCCTGACGGCAACTGGACGCCGCTTTCAGGCGCATTGGTGTTCGGTGCCAATTCGCGCGCGGTCCGAGTCCGGGTCAAAGGCCCCTTCTCCGTCGCCTCCTTTGCCATCCGGCCGAGCGCTTGGCCCGCACTTTTTGCAACGCCTGCCGCTGACTTCGCGGACCGGATTGTTTCGCTCAACACCTTGTGGGACGACGACATTGCCACCCCGGTTGAGACAGATGTGCCAAAAGCAGCCTCCGACAGCGAGATGGTCGCCCTCATGACCCTCGCGATTGAGCAACAGCTCGCCCGGGTTGGCGTCAACCAGATCGACCCCATTGTTGCCGCGTTTGAGGCGATCGCCCGAAATGACAGCACCGCGCGTGTCGAGGAAGCGGCTAAGCTTCTCGGCCTGTCGTCCAGACAACTCGAACGCCGCTGCCTCGCCGGCTTTGGCCTATCACCAAAGGCTGTGCTGCAGCGTTGCCGTTTCCTCGACATGGCATCTGCTATGCGAGGCCTGAGCAATGCTGACGAGACCGAGTTGGCTGCGCTGCGCTATTTTGACCAATCCCACCTCAACCGCGAATTCCGGCGCTATACCAACATGACGCCCGGCGCCTTCCAGCGCGCAGTGACGCCCTTATTCACGGCGAGCCTGAAATTGCGGGTCGACGGAAAGACGCTGGCCTAGATCAACACAGCGCCGTCGCGGACGGTATAGCGAGTCGCCGCAGCCGGCGCTTCGGAGAAGAGGCTCGGCTCCGTTCCTGTCATCCAGACTTGTGCCTGCATGGCGGCCAACCGATCAAAGAGATTGGCGCGACGGACCGGATCGAGGTGCGCTGCCACTTCGTCGAGCAGGAGAACGGGCGGCTGGCCACGTTGCTCTGCGACCAACTCGGCATGGGCGAGGATGATGCCCAGCAAAAGCGCTTTCTGCTCTCCGGTCGAACAGCGCTCCGCTGCCTGCTGTTTGGCGAGATGTGTCACCTTCAGATCAACGCGGTGCGGGCCTGACAACGTTCGCCCTGCGGCCGCATCACGCGCGCGGCCCGCCTTCAGCAAGGGTTGCAGGCTATCTGAGGATGGCCAACCCTCCAGCGCGAGAGCCGCACGCGCAAAGGGTCCTTCCGGCTGCGCTTCAAGCCGCCCGGCGAGAGCCGAGGTGACACGCTCCCGCGCGTTAGAAAGCGCAAGGCCATGCACCTCCATCTGCTGTTCCAGTGCGGTCAACCATTCCGGGTCTGGGGGCGTATCTGCTGTCAGCAGGCGATTGCGCTGCCGCATCGCGGCCTCATACCGGGTCGCATGCACGGCATGGTCTGGAACCAAGGCCAAGGCCAGCCGGTCCAGAAACTTCCGACGCTCCGACGCGCCTTCCATGAACAGCCGGTCCATGGCTGGGGTCAACCAGATGATCGACAGCCATTCCGCAAGCGCTGTCGCTGAGGCTTGCGCGCCGTTGATGCGGACAAGCCGCCGTTCAGGCGCGCTTGGCTGCGTGCCGGTGCCGAGTTCAATGTCGTCCAGACGGGCCGCAACACTGAAACCACCGGCCCCACTCTGTCGGGCTACCTGCCCCAGGGGTGCGCCGCGCAGCCCGCGCCCCGGCACCAGCAAGGACACGGCTTCGAGCACATTCGTCTTCCCCGCGCCATTCTCTCCGGTCAGGACGACAAGGCCCGGCCCCGGCTCAATCAAGAGATCGGGATAGGATCGGAAATCCGTCAGGCTGAGGCGGGTGATGCTCACGCCCGTTCTCTAGGCTTTGGATTTCCAAAACAGAAGAGGCGGCCGCAACACGCGACCGCCCCGACTGTTTTAGGTGTTTGAAAATCAGAGGACTTCGAACAGGCCTGCCGCACCCTGGCCGCCACCGATGCACATTGTGATGACGACATATTTCACGCCGCGACGCTTGCCCTCAATGAGCGCGTGGCCGACCATACGAGCGCCCGACATGCCATACGGATGGCCAATCGAAATCGCGCCGCCATTGACGTTCAGGCGGTCCATGGGGATGCCCAGCTTGTCGGCGCAGTAAAGCACCTGCACGGCAAAGGCTTCGTTCAGTTCCCAAAGGCCGATATCATCCATCTTCAGGCCGAAGCGCTGGAGCAGCTTGGGGATGGCGTAAACAGGGCCAATGCCCATTTCGTCTGGCTCGGTTCCGGCAACCGCCATGCCGACATAACGGCCAAGCGGGGTGAGCCCCTTTTTGGCGGCGACGGACTCTTCCATCAACACGCTGGCTGAGGAGCCATCCGACAGCTGGCTGGCATTGCCCGCGGTGATGTTCATGTCTGGGCCGAGAACGGGCTTCAGGGACTTCAGGCCTTCAATCGTCGTGTCCGCACGATTGCCTTCATCCTTGGTGAGCGTCACTTCCTTGTGGGAGACTTCGCCCGTTTCCTTGTTCGCGACCGCCATGGTTGCCGTGCAGGCGACGATTTCATCATCGAATTTGCCAGCAGCCTGCGCAGCGGCGGTGCGCTGCTGCGACTGGAGGCCATATTCGTCCTGCCGGTCACGGCTGACCTGATAGCGGGCGGCCACGACTTCAGCCGTCTGCAACATGGGCATGTAGATGTCTTTGTGCATCTTCAGCAGCTCAGGGTCCGGCGCGACACGCATTTCCGGCGTCTGGACGAGGCTGATCGATTCCACGCCACCGCCGATGCAAATGTCCATATTATCGACGATGATCTGCTTGGCCGCTGTCGCGATCGCCATCAGGCCCGATGAGCACTGGCGATCGATGGTCATGCCCGGCACCGACACGGGAAGGCCAGCGCGCAACAAAGCGGTGCGCGCGGTGTTGCCTGCCTGGCTGCCCTGCTGGAGCGCGGAACCCCAGCAGACGTCATCGACTTCTGCGCCATCAATGCCGGCGCGCTCAACTGCGGCACGGATCGAAAACGCCGACAATGTCGGGGATGGGGTAAAGTTGAACGCCCCACGATAGGCACGACCGATGGGGGTGCGTGCCGTGGATACGATGACTGCGCTGCGCATTCTTATTCTCCTGAAAAAATCTCTTGAGCCCTGGGGAGGGAGGCGCCGTTCTTCAGATGAAGAACTGCGTGATCCACTCGGCCATCAAAGCGGGCTTGTCTTCGCCTTCAATCTCCAGCGTGAATTCCATCGTCTGCTGGAACTGGCCGGGGCGCTTTTCTTCAATGTCGAGCATCTTGAAGTGGCCACGCACACGCTTGCCGACCTTCACAGGGGCGATGAAGCGCGTTTTGTTGCCGCCATAGTTGACGCCCATCTTCACGCCATCAAGGCGCGGAAGATCAGCTTGCGCCGTCAGAACTGGCAACAGCGAAAGCGACAGGAACCCATGGGCAATCGGCCCGCCAAAGGGCGTCAGCTTCGCGCGTTCCGGGTCGACATGGATGAACTGGAAATCGCCGGTCGCCTCAGCGAACTTGTTCACGCGATCCTGATCGATCAACATCCATTCGGATGTCCCGACATCTTTGCCCTTCAGGGCAAAAAGCTCTTCCTTGCTCACAACGGCCATAAGGTTTCCTCTCGATTCTATCGCGCAATAATATTACAAAGGCGCGATTCCCGACCGGGATTTAGGCCCGTCATTTAGCCAGAGTCAAAAGCCATGGATTCCGCAACGTCGCTCATGCGCACCCTTCACCGCGCGCCGGAAAGTGAGGTCTTGAAACCCTTGCTAGATCGTGCGGCCTCAACGCCTGCCGAACGCGGCCGCATCGTCGCGCGTGCAGGTGGATTGCTTGCAGATTTGAGGCGCGCGCAATCCGCCGGCTGGGTGAACCAGTTTCTGAACGAGTACCGGCTCAACACGCAGGAAGGCATTGCTCTGCTCGCGCTGGCCGAAGCCTTTTTGCGCGTGCCGGACCCGGAGACCGCCGATGCCCTGATTGCGGACAAGCTGGGCGACGCCAACTGGAAGGCGCATTCCGGCAAGTCACATTCGACACTGGTCAATTCGGCCACGTGGGGCCTTGTCATTGGCCGTGCCCTGGTCAGCGAGAAGGAGCAGAGCGGCACGTTGCGTCGGCTTCTGTCCCGCGCGGGCGAGCCGTTTGTTCGGCAGGCCGTTGGTGCTGCCATGCGGATGATGGGCGAAATCTTCGTGATGGGCCGGACCATTGCGGAAGCCAGCGACCGCATGACGCGACCCGAGCACAAAGGCTTTGTGGCAAGCTTTGACATGCTGGGTGAAGCCGCACGCACCTTTGCCGATGGAGAGCGCTATTTCGCATCCTACCTCGATGCCATTGAGCAAACCGGTGCTGGCCATTCCATCTCGGTCAAATTGTCCGCGCTCCACCCGCGATATGAAGTCGCGCATTGGGACCGCTGCGTCCCCATGTTGTGCGACCTTCTGGAGACGCTCTGTCTGGCCGCGGCCCGCCGCGGGATCGCACTGACAGTGGATGCCGAAGAATCAGAACGGCTGGAGATGAGTCTCGAAATTCTATCAACCGTCGCGCGCCTGCCCGCGCTGAAGGATTGGGATGGCTTCGGCATGGCCGCACAAGCCTATTCCAAGCGGGCGCCCGCAGTCATCCAATGGGCGGATGCATTGGGCCGGGAGACCGGCCGCCGCATGACCGTCCGGCTCGTCAAAGGCGCCTATTGGGACAGTGAGATCAAGCGCACGCAGGAAACAGGCTTGAGCGACTATCCGCTCTTCACCCGTAAAGCTGCCACCGATGTCTCCTGGCTCGCTTGCGCCCGCGACATGCTGCGTGCCAAGAACATCTCCCCCGCCTTTGCCACCCACAACGCACTGTCGGTCGCGTCTGTCCTCGAATGGGCCGGTGACACCCGCGACTTTGAATTCCAGCGCCTCCACGGCATGGGCGACGGCCTTTACGAAGATCTTGTGCGCCGCGAAGGCTATCATTGCCGCATCTACGCCCCTGTGGGTGGTCATCAGGATCTGCTCGCCTATCTGGTGCGGCGTCTGCTGGAAAACGGCGCCAATAGCAGCTTTGTCCACCAGCTCGCCGATGAGCATGTGACAGATGAAGAGCTGCTCGCCGATCCGGTTGCCCGCGTCCGCGCCGTTGGTGGCACACGGCATAGCGCCATTCCCTTGCCGGTTGATCTGTTTGGGGATCGTCGCAATAGTGGCGGTGAAGACCTGCAGGACAAAGCCATCCTTGCCGATGTTGCAGCCGAGGTTGCCGCCTATCCATTGCCCGCGATGCCCAATAAAGCCGCCGGGGATGCCGTGGCGATGGCACAATCAGCCTACCCTGCATGGTCTGCGCTGGCCATTGAGGCGCGTGCGGAAAAGCTCGACGCGCTGGCTGACCTTCTGGAGGCCAATTGTCACGCGCTGATGTCGACATTGGTTAAGGAAGCCCGCAAGACCATACCCGATGCCTTGGGCGAAGTGCGCGAGGCGGTGGATTTCTGCCGCTATTATGCGCAGCAAGCCCGATCCGGCCTTCAGCCGGTAGAGCTTCCCGGACCGACGGGCGAGCGCAACGTGCTGCGCTATGCCGGACGCGGCGTGTGGGCGTGCATCGCCCCTTGGAATTTCCCGCTCGCCATCTTCCTTGGGCAGATTGCTGCCGCACTCGTCACTGGAAACACCGTCGTCGCCAAACCGGCACCGCAGACCCCGCGGATAGCAGCCCAGGTGCTGGCGCTCGCCCATAAGGCGGGGGTACCAAAGAATGCGCTTGTGCTTGCCATTGGTGGCCCCGATGTCGGCGCAGCGTTGATCGCCAATCCGGCAATTGCTGGTGTCGCCTTCACCGGGTCAACCGCGACCGCGAAGACCATCGCCCGAGCCTTGCTGGAAGATGACAACCGCCCGCTTGTTCCACTGATCGCTGAGACAGGCGGCATCAACGCGATGATCGTCGATTCAACAGCACTTGCCGAACAGGTTGTGCAGGACGTCGTCAACTCCGCCTTCCGGTCCGCCGGGCAGCGGTGTTCGGCGCTCCGGCTGTTGTTGCTGCAGGAGGATATTGCCGATCGGACGCTGGAAATGCTGCGCGGCGCGATGGACACGCTGATTGTTGGTGATCCGGCCGATCCTGCAACCGATGTCGGCCCGGTTATCGACGACGCAGCCTATGCCAAGCTGATGGCCTATCGCGACACACAAGAGGCCAACTGGCTCCACACCGTTGCTGCGCCGGATACCGGGCATCTCGTGCCCCCGACGATGATCCGCCTTGCCTCGGTTGAAGAGTTGACGGCCGAATGGTTCGGACCGCTCCTCCATGTGGCGACATGGAAAACAGGACGCCTCGCTGAGACGGTCGAGCGCGTCAACGCCAAGGGTTTTGGCCTCACCATGGGGCTACATAGCCGCATCGCGCGGACGGCGGAGGACGTTGAAGCGCTCGCGCGGGTCGGCAACCTCTATGTCAACCGCTCCATGATCGGCGCGATTGTCGGCAGCCAGCCTTTTGGTGGAGAGGGCCTCTCCGGCACCGGCCCCAAAGCGGGTGGGCCGAACTATCTGCACCGCTTTTGCGCCGAACGCGTGACCTCCACCGACACAACGAGCAGCGGCGGGAATGCCAGCCTCTTGTCGCTGGATGATATTGGGCTTTAACATCGCAACATGAAAAGCTTTCGGGACATCGCGCACAACATCCGGGTCGAGGCGCATGCCATATGGCTGTCCGCCCGTGACCCACAAGTGCCGCTGCCCGCGCGGATATTCGGTCTCATGGTCGCGGCTTATGCGCTGTCACCGATTGATTTGATCCCGGACTTCATTCCCGTGCTCGGCCTGCTGGATGATGCCATCCTGATCCCGCTGGGTGTCTGGCTGTTCCTGAAGATGGTGCCAGCGGACGTCTATGCACGGCACCGCGCCGAAGCAGAGGCGGCCAGCCACCGGCCCGTCAGTAAGGTTGCGGCGGCGATCATTGCGCTCTTATGGATCGGTGCGCTGCTTTGGGCAGGCACGCTCCTTTGGACGATGCGATATTACTGAAGCGGCTCGCCACCTTAGTTGTGGCGGGCGATCCATTCTTCCACGACCGGCGCAATACGCGTGCGCCATTTGCCGCCGTTGAAGATGCCATAATGGCCAACGCCTTCGGCAATGTAATAGTTCTTCAAATCGTCCGGCAGATTGGTCGCGATGTCGAGCGCGGCCTTGGTCTGACCAATCCCTGAAATATCGTCGCGCTCGCCTTCTACGGCCAGAATACCGACATCGGTGATAGCGCCCGGATCAACAATGCGGCCACGATGCTCAAACTCACCCTTGGGGAGCAAGTGCCGCTGGAAGACCTGATCGATTGTTTGGAGATAGAACTCTGCCGTCATGTCGCAGACGGACCGATACTCGTCGTAAAACTCCTTGGTCGCATCCGCGCTCTCATCGTCGCCGTCGACCAGATGTTTGAACATCTGCCAGTGGCTGACCATGTGGTTGCCAAGATTCATCGCCATGAAACCCGACAGTTGGAGGAAGCCCGGATAGACTTCACGTCCGGCACCCGCATAGCCTTGCGGCACTTTGGCGATCACGTTCTGCTCAAACCAAGCAAAGGGACGTTCCATAGCCAGCTGATTGACCGCAGTCGGCGCGCGACGCGTATCAACCGGGCCGCCCATCATCGTCAGTGTCTTGGGGCGGCAAGGATGCTTGTCAGCCGACATCAAAGCGACAGCCGCATAAACCGGCACCGAAGGCTGGCAAACGGCCAGCACATGCGCGCCAGGGCCCATCTCTTCCAGAAACGCGACAACATAATCGATATAATCGTCGAGGTCGAAGCTGCCATCGGACAGCGGCACAGCGCGGGCATCATGCCAATCGGTGACGTAGACGTCATGCCCCTGAAGCATCCGCTCCACCGTGCCCCGCAGCAGCGTCGCATAATGGCCGGACATCGGCGCGACGATCAGAAGCCGCGGATCGCCTTCCCGCCCTTCGCGGACAAAGCGCTTCAACTGACCAAAGGGTTTGCGCAGAACAATCTCTTCGGTGACGGCAACGTCCTTGCCATCAATGATCGTGTGATCGAGGTCGAACGCAGGCTTGCCGCGCGGGGCCGCCGCATGGGCAAACACTTCAAGCGCGGCGGAAAACATGGGCCCGCCGCCCAAATAGCCGATCGGGTTGGACGGATTGCCAAGCCATTCTGCCGTGGCGGACGCCCAAGCGCTCGCCCCCGCCAACCAAGCCTTCTGCATTTCATAAGCACTGTAGAGCATATGTTTCCTTTGCACTGACCAATCTTGCCGCAGATGACGCCATTGTGCAATGCACAATAAATCCACAAGACATTGAGCACGTCCCTTGTCACTGCTAGGCGCGGTGCATGACAGACACTGCCCCACAGGCTCCAGCGACCCGCTCCATCGGCAATTTAGGCATGGTTTGGGGCTATGCCTCCAAATATCCGCACATCATTGCAGGCGCGATCACCGCGCTGATCGTTGCGGCAGCCGCGACGCTCGCCATCCCGAATGGCTTCCGCCTCGTGATTGACAGAGGCTTCAGCCAGTCAGGCGGGGATATTAGTCGGTGGTTCGAATATCTGCTGGGCGTCGTGTCCATTCTTGCTTTGGCGACGGCCGCACGCTTCTACTTCGTATCCTGGCTGGGGGAACGTGTCGTCGCCGATCTGCGGTCCGCGGTCGTGAACAACCTTCTGCGCCTGTCCCCGAGCTATTTTGAGCTGAACCGTCCGGCAGAAGTCGCCTCGCGCCTGACGGCTGACACGACACTGATTGAGCAGGTTGTCGGGACGACCGCGTCTGTGGCCCTGCGCAACTTTGTGCTGGCCATCGGCGGCATTGGCTACCTCTTCTCCATCGCGCCACGACTGACGGCGATGCTCCTGATCGGTATCCCGCTGGTCCTCGGCCCCATTCTTTTCATGGGTCGACGCCTGCGCGACATGTCAAAAAGCAGTCAGGACCGGATTGCGGATGTGGGCGTCATCGTGGACGAAGTGCTGGGTGCGATGAAGATCGTGCAGGCGTTCGGACAGGAAGGCCGCGAAGGTCAGCGGTTTTCAAATGCCGTTGAGAACGCATTTGGCACCGCTCGGCGTCGCATCCGTATCCGTGCCCTGCTGACCGCGATCATGATTTTCATGATGTTCGGCGCCATCACCATGGTCATGTGGCAGGGTGCGCTTGATGTGCAGTCCGGGCGCATGACCGGAGGGGCCATTGCCGCGTTCGTGATCACCGGCGGACTGGTGGCGGGGAGCTTTGCCGCTTTAACCGAAGTCTTTGGCGATCTCATCCGCGCATCAGGTGCTGCCCAGCGGCTTTCAGAACTCCTCTCAGAACAGCCCGGGATCGCCGCCCCCGCCAATCCCGTGCGCCTCCCCCAGCCGCCGCTTGGCAGCGTCGCCTTTGAAAGTGTGACCTTCCGGTATCCGACGCGTCTGGAGGTCAGCGCGCTGAAAGACTTTTCCCTGTCGATCGCACCGGGCGAGACCGTTGCCGTTGTCGGGCCATCAGGTGCCGGCAAGTCGACCCTGTTCCAGCTCATCCAGCGCTTTTATGATCCGGACGCCGGCACCATCCGCGTCGATGGCGTCGCCTTGCCAGATGCAGACCCCGCCGATGTGCGTGGACGCATTGCGATGGTCCCGCAGGAAACGGTGATCTTCGCCGCCAGCGCGCGGGACAACCTCCGCTATGGCCGCTGGGATGCAAGCGACGACATGCTGTGGGCGGCGGCCGAAGCTGCCAACGCCGCAGAGTTCCTGCGCAAACTGCCTGAAGGCCTCGACACCTATATGGGTGAAGGCGGCGCGCGCCTTTCCGGTGGGCAGCGTCAGCGGCTGGTCATTGCCCGGGCCATTCTGCGCGACGCGCCTATCTTGTTGCTCGATGAAGCGACCTCCGCCTTGGATGCGGAATCAGAACGACTGGTGCAAGACGCGCTGGACAAGCTGATGGCCGATCGCACGACCATCGTTATCGCCCACCGCCTGGCCACTGTTCGCGCGGCGGACCGTATCGTGGTGATGGACGATGGCCGCATTGTTGAAGAAGGCCGCCATGACACGCTGGTCAAAATGGGCGGGCTCTATGCCCGCCTCGCAAAGTTGCAGTTCGACAGTTAGGCGGGACATCAGGCGGCTTCCGCCTCCACGAAACCGGGCCAACCCTTCATATAATCGACAAAGGCCGTGCTTAGGCCTTCGTCGCGTAAGTGCTGCGCCGTTACGGGGAGCGACGGCGACACATAGCCCCCATCCAGACGGATGCGCTCTGGAAAGTCATGCCGCAAGATTGCAGCACGCCCGATAAGGGCGAAGTCGCAGCCGGCTTCCAACACGTCCAGCGCTGTCTTGGCCGACATGATCTTACCCGCAACGCCGAGCCGGACGTTCCCGCGCGGCAGCTCCGTGAAATAGCTCATCAGCGTCCGACCCTGATGCTCTTCTTCAACCGGCTCCTTCGCGACATCCCAGAGCGACATGTCGAGATAGTCGATCTTTTCCTGACGCAGTGCCTCTGCGGCCACGTCCCGGATTTCGGCAAGCTTGAGGCCAAAGCGTTCTGGCGACAAGCGCAGGCCGATCTGGAAGTCTGGCCGGCAGGTGGCGCGAATGCCATCGATGATTTCAAAGATAATCCGCGACCGATTTTCAACAGAGCCACCATAAAGGTCGTCGCGCCGGTTTATCTCCGCTGAGAGAAACTCGGCGAGAATATAGCCGTGGGCGCCGTGGACTTCGATGCCATCAAACCCGGCCTTCTCCGCCCGCTTTGCCGCCGCAATAAAGTCATCCCGCAATTGTTCGACCTCCGGCAGGGTCAACCCGCGCGCGCCGGTTGCGGCATCATCGGATGGGCAGAGCGGGGTGCCCACCAGCTCCTTGGGAGAGCGATTGCCCGCATGGTGCAATTGTACTGAAGAAAGAGACCCTGCCGCGCGCAGTGCAGTCGCCAACCGCATCAGCCCCTCCAGATGATCCTCAGAGAAGATACCAACTTGACCCGGGAACCCCTGCCCCGCCGCCTGCACATGCGCAGCGGCGGTCATCGTCAATCCGAAGCCACCCTGCGCACGCATGGTAAGCCAATGGAACTCATCGTCGGAGAGGCAACCGTCGGGATGGCTTTGCTGATTGGTCAGCGGGGCGAGCATGAAACGGTTCTTCATTGGCGCGCCATGGGCGAAGGAAAGCGGTTCAAAAAGCTTCTCGACGGTCATTCAACTCTCCCTGTCCGGTCGATATTGGATGTGCCGTCGCACGGTGCCGGAACCGTTTCAACTGGTGTGATTGACGGGAAAGCGGGCCCGCGCCCCAAACGAAAAAGGGCGGCCCCGAAGGACCGCCCCGAACATTTCGTTCTGAGGGAATTCCTCAGAATTCGCCGCGATATGCTTCGTTGTTGACGAAGCCCATCTTCGACACCTTGGCGCGCTTCGCCTTGGCGAGAACGCGGTCCACGACGTCATATGGCGCCATTGGATCCGGCTGCATGTGCAGTTCCGGCGTATCTGCAAACTTTGCAGGATCCTGAGAATCCGCAAGGTTCTGATCCAGCTGCGCCCAGGTTACCGGAATGGCGTTCCAGGTCACAACCCCACCGGGGCTGACATAAAGAACGTTCTTCGTCGGCAACACCGGCGGAGGCGGTGGGCAGTTCGGCGCGCAATCCTGCGGCAAGTCAATCTTGACCGCATGGGTGGGCGGCGGCAGCGTAATAATGAACATGATGAGGAGAACGAGCATAACGTCGATCAACGGCGTCGTGTTCATTTCCACCATCGGATCATTTGAGTCGCCCTTGGGAGCACTCATTGACATGGTTTTATTCTCCAACCCTTCGCATCAGGTCACATGACCGGAGACGAGATGAATCCGACGCGGATGAAGCCCGCACTCTGCATGATCGAAACGACACCACCGATGCAGCGATACTGCGTCCGCTGGTCACCGCGGATGTGAACTTCCGGGAACAATTCCGGGTCAGTCGCATCCGGGCCGAGGCGATCTGCCTCTGCCTTGAAGCGTGCTGCTGAACGGGTCAGCAACTCGGTCGAGTTCATCTTCGTCGCGTTCCAATAAACTTCGCAGGCACCCGAAGTCGGGCTGTTGCGAACAGTCAGGATCACGTTTTCAGCCTTCGACGTGGTCGGCTGGAACGAGATCTTGGGCAGGTTCACTTCGACGGTCTTGATGACCACCGGAACGGCGATCAGGAAGATGATGAGGAGAACCAACATAACGTCCACGAGGGGCGTCGTGTTGATTTCATTCATCGGGGCGTCGTCGCCACCTTCAGCACCAACACTCATACCCATAGGCTAATTCCTATCTCTACATTCGTCATCTGGGCTGATCCCATATGAAGGACCAAACCCTAGGATGCAGGCGGCGCGGCAGGGAAGGCCCGCCGCGCACGCAAGCATTATGCCTTGGCAGGAGCAGCAGGCTTGGCAGCGGCCGGAGCAGCAGCCTTGGCGTTGACGACCGGACGGACAGCGCCGTTCGACATCATGTAGCCGTGCAGATCAGCGCTGAACGTGCTGAGACGTTCTGCGATGAGCTTGTTGCGACGCTGCAGCCAGTTGTAGCCCATAACCGCCGGAACGGCGACGACGAGACCCAGAGCGGTCATGATGAGAGCTTCACCGACCGGACCAGCGACCTTATCGATCGACGCATCGCCCGATGCACCGATCTTGATGAGCGCGCGGTAGATGCCGATAACGGTACCGAGCAGACCAACGAACGGCGAGGTCGAACCCACCGTTGCGAGGAAGGCGAGGCCCGTGCCGAGCTTTGCGTTGATCGCATCCTGGCTGCGCTGCAGCGAGGACTGCATCCACTCATGCTGGTCCTGCGAGTCGATGAGCTTGCTGTGCTGTTCTTCTGCACGCAGGCCGTCATCGACGATCTGGCGGAAAGCGCTGTTCTTTTCGAACTTGTTGACGCCGTCCTTCACGCTCGACGCGGTCCAAAACTTCGGCACGCCTTCGTTGCTCTGCTTCAAAACTTTGCTCTGTTCGAAAAGCTTGGTGAACATGATGTACCAGGACACGGCCGACATAACGACGAGCGTGACAAAAATTGCCTGTGAAACAAAGCCGCCCTCTTCGAGCGCCTGCATCAGGCCAAACTGCTTCTGAGCGACGTTCGCTGCCTCAGCTGCTGTGGTCATAAATAAAATTCCTTCTCAATTCTGATCAAAATAAATGAACGGAAAACCTACTTGGGCAACACCCATTTAATGCGGTCAGAGCGAGTTTCCTCGATCGGCTGACCGTTTGAATCCAAAGCCGGTTTGAACCTAAATCTCCGAATAATCAGTCTGCAGGTTTCCGAGTCCAGCATCGAGCTAGCGCCAGAAGCGTTGCAGGCAACCACTTTACCGTTCACCCCAACCGTAAACGTAGCAACGGACGTGCCTTGTTCTTCGTTACGAATAGAAGATGCCGGATAGTCGTCGTTGGTAATCGAACTCCTATTAGACGCAGACTGCGACGCCCTCTGCGCCACCTTGGGAGGAGCAGGCGGGGGCGGCGCTGCCGGCGGTGCCGGCGGCGCAGGAGGAGCTGCTGGTGTGATCGGCGCGATGGTGTTCGTCGTCACAACGGACGATGTCACAACCGGCGGCGGCACCGTCACCTTAGGTGGCGGCGGCAGATCAACCTTGGGCGGCGGTGGTGGCGGCTCTTCCGGCTTTTCCGGCTCATCGGGCGCCACGTCGAACGTCTTTAGATCTTCGTAAACCTGCTTGGCGGCATTGTATGCAAGGCCGGTGACGAGCGCATAGCCCACCCCCGCATGCAACAGCGCCACCGCACCGATCGCGAAGATCTTCCGGCCGCTCGGTTCTTGGTCAGCATAGGCCATTAAAAAACGACACTCCCTCCAAAAAAAACGACAACAGGAGCCACTGGTTGGCCTAAACCAAATCGTGCCTCGCCTGATCTCGTCTGCAACTACAGATCCTATTCATACAGACCATGTTCGTCTATCGCGCAGTGCGGACTGACGCAATCCGTTTTGTCCGGCGTTGCGCTGACACGTGATGAGACCAATCTGGCAGTAGACGCGCGGGTTCGCGCTGATGGAGATGAAGTTGCACAAAATGCTAAGAATGATGGCTGCGGCGAGCGTGCTCATGACAACAAATGTTGCAGCGCAACAAGGTGCGGCCTCAATTTTATCCAGCACTTACCCATATCCAGACTTGGCCGATCTCGCACTTGCGGCACCCATCGCCACACATGTCAAAATCAAGTCTGCCCAGCGCTTGTCGAAGGAGATGGCTGTCGGGGTTCGCCCGGGCTTCGTCCGCCACCTTATCACCGCGGATGTAATTGCGCTGATCAAGGCGACGGAAGGCGTCCCCAAACGCATCCAATACCTGGTCGACCTGCCCATTGATTCGCGCGGAAAGGTGCAAAAGTTATCAAAATCCGAATCGCTGGTCTTCGCCATCCCGGCGGGCCCGGCCTTTGTCCGGTTGGTGGCGCCAGACGCACAGGTCCCGTGGTCGCCTGAGGCGGCCCGCTCTGTGCGCGCGATCTTGTCAGAGGCCGCGAGGTCCGATGCGGCGCCGGTCGTCCGCGGGATTGCATCTGCCTTCCATTCAGAGGGCAGCATCCCAGGCGAAGGCGAGACGCAAATCTTCCTCAACTCTCCTGAGGACAAGCCGGTCTCCCTCACCGTGCAGCGCCGAACAGGTGAAGAGCCACGCTGGTTCGTTTCACAGGGTGAAGTTGTCGATGAAGGCACCAGCCAGCCACGGCCCAACACTCTTTTATGGTACAGAATCGCCTGCACATTGCCTGCCGCCATCCCGGCATCCGCTGTGGACGGGCAGTCGGCAGAGACGATCGCCAAAATTGGTGCCGACTATAAGGTGATTCTCAATGGCCTCGGCCCCTGCCAGCGGAGCCGAAAGGCAGGGGGAGCGCGCTAGGCGTCTTTGCCCAAAAAGAGGAAGTCGCGCTCAAAACTTTTGAGCGAGGCGCCAGCATCAACGAAAATCGTCTGGCCGGTGACCACCTCCGCCGAAGCGAGCCACAGAACCGCATCCGCCACATCGTCGGGCTCAGGAAGGCGACCCAGCGGCATCGCGGCCCGCAGCGCTTCCATCTGGCTGGGCAGATAGTCGTCTGTTGGGATCACGAGGCCGGGCGCGACGGCGTTGACGCGAATCTTGGGTGCCAGCGCACGCGCCAGCGTTTCTGTTGCCCCGAAAAGCGCCAACTTTGAGATCGTATAACTCAGCTGATCCCCACCGGGATGCCGGATGCGCTGATCAAGAATGTTGACGACGGTTGCCGTTTGTCCCTGCGCCACATGGCTTGCGAGTGCCGTTGCCAGTGTCACGGGCGCACCGGCGTTCACATTGAAATGCGCGCTGAGCGCGGCCGGCGTCACGCTGGTGGCGTCATCCCATTCAAATTGCGACGCGTTATTGACCAAAAGGTCCGGTGCCTGCCCGAAATGTGCTTCAACCGATGGGATGAGATGCTGAACTGCGTCGGGGTCTGAGAGATCGGCCGTGAAGCTGAACCAGGGTGTGTTGTGACGCGACAGGACTCCTGCCAGAGCTGCATCCGGCGCGTCCGGCTTTCGACCATGGAGCGCGAGCGCCCATCCGTTTTCGGCCAGTCGGGCAGCGATGGCGGCGCCAAGGCGGTGAAAGCCCGCCGTGACGAGAGCAAGCTTCAAGTGCGGCTCCGCGCCAGCGTGATGCCGATTTCTTCTCCGTCATCGGCAATGGCCAGTTTCACGATCTTCACCTCAACGCGTTCCACGCGGTCATCCTGCACCATCAAAGTTTCGATGATGTGGTCTGCCACAGCCTCGATCAAGACGAAATGCACACCTTCGGGCAGGTGCGTCATCGCGCGCTTGACGTCCATATAGTTCTTTGATGCCGCCAACGGCGTGTCTGCCGCATAATGATCCGCACATTTCAGATCGACCTTCACCGACATGCGCAGCGGCTGCGGGAGATGCGTCTCTTCAGAATAGATGCCCGTCAGAACGGGTACCTCAAGGTTGGCAACTTCAAGGGTTAGGCTGTTGGAACGGTTGGTCATGACCCGCGCCCATAGAGAAATTTGCAGCACTCGCAACCGATCATACTTCCATTTCCAGCCGCAGGGCCTAAATCGCGCGCTTCCATCTTGAGTCGAAGGCCCGCATTTGATCCGTCTTGTCCCCCTGTCCACCATCCCCTCCGCAGAGGTGGAGACGCTGCTGGATGCCGCGTTCGGCACGGACCGTCATGCGCGGACGGCCTATCGCATCCGCGAGGGCATGGCCGCGATCAACGGACTCAGCTTCGCCGCGATGGAGGAGGACCGGTTGGTCGGCACCATTCAGGCTTGGCCGGTTGTCGTTGCCCATGATGCAGGCGCAGACCCTATTACACTGGTCGGCCCCGTCGCAGTCCTGCCCGACACCCAGCAAAAGGGCATCGGCAAGGCGTTGATGACCCGCCTGCTCGAGGCAGCCGATGCTGGCGGGAGCGACGCCATGGTGATGATCGGCGACCCCGAATATTATGGCCGCTTCTTCGGCTTTACCGCAGACGCGACCGCTAACTGGGGCGTTCCCGGCCCAGTTGAGCGCCACCGACTGCTTGCGCGCATCCGCCGTCAGGGCGGGATTGCGGCGGTTGGGATGCTCGGCCCCGATACAGGCTTTGCAAGGCGGGCCGCCGCTGCCTAAAGCCTTGGGCATGCCTATGCCCGAAACCTTGCCCGACCTGTCCCGCCTGTCTCTGGCAGAGATTGCTCAGCTTTCTGCGGAACATAAATTGCCGCCCGTCGACCAATGGTCGCCTGCCAAGTCAGGCGAGAGCGAGATGCGCATCGCGCGCGATGGCATATGGTATCATCAAGGCTCGCCCATCCGACGCGAAAACATGGTGCGCCTGTTTTCAACGATCCTGCGACGCGAAGCGGATGGCCGCTATGTGCTCGTGACGCCGGCAGAAAAGCTGTTCATCGAAGTCGAGGACACGCCCTTCATTGCGGTCGAGGTGAAGAGCGAAGGGGAAGGACGCGGCCGCCGCCTTGCCTTCCGGCTGAACACGGGCGATCTTGTTTTGGCTGGGGCTGAGCACCCGTTGACCTTTGGCGGAACAACCGAGGCACCGCATCCGACATTGCTGGTGCGCGGCGGCATGGAGGCGCGGGTTGAACGGACAGCGTTCTATGCGCTCGCCGAATGGGCGATCGACGAAGCTCAGGAGCCGATGGGCCTTTGGAGCGACGGCACCTTTTTCACGATGGCAGCTGCATGACCCTGACGACAAAGCTCCGTGATCTGTTGTCAGCCGGACATGCGCAGGATGTCGACCTGCTGGAAGGTGACGGGCACTTTAACGAACGTCCCGCCTCGGCCGTCGATGCCGCTGTGCTTGTGGCCATCACCGACCGGGACCGGCCCGGCGTCATTCTAACCCAGCGGCCAGAAACGATGCGCAAGCACGCGGGGCAAGTGGCCTTTCCAGGGGGGCGTGTTGATCCCGAAGATGCGGGCCTTGTGGCAGCAGCGCTTCGAGAAGCACATGAGGAAGTCGCCTTGCCCGCCTCGCTCGTCACGATTCTGGGAATGACAGACCCCTACAGCACCATCACGGGCTATAAGGTCACGCCCGTCATCGGCGTGATCCCGCCCGATCTTGATCTCACACCGAATGCGGAGGAAGTGGCCGCCATCTTTGAGGCGCCGCTCGATTTTCTGCTCGACCCGGCTAACCACAGGACGAATACGTTGGATTATAACGGCCGGACACGGACCTATTATGAACTCTTCTGGGAAGACCGGCGCATCTGGGGGGCGACTGCCGCAATGATCGTCAATCTATCAAAGCGGCTGGCATGGCGCGGATGATCATTCCCGAAGACAATGGCCTGAAGGCCGTGGTGGCAGCCCTGGGCGGCGACGTCCGCCTTGTCGGCGGCGTGGTGCGTGACACTTTGGCTGGGCAAGTAACAAAGGACATCGACCTCGCAACACCGCTCCTTCCGGAAAAGGTCATGGAAAAGCTGTCAGCGGCGCAGATCAAATGCGTGCCCACCGGCCTTGCCCATGGGACAGTGACGGCGGTCGTTGAGGGCCGGCCCTATGAAATCACCACGCTGCGCCGCGACGTCTCAACAGACGGACGGCGGGCGACGGTGACGTTCACGGATGATTGGCAGGAAGATGCCGCCCGCCGCGACTTTACGATCAACGCGCTCTATGCCGACCCGGAAACGGGCGAGATCAAAGATTATTTTGGCGGCGTGGCTGATCTTGAAGCAGGCATCGTGCGCTTCATCGGTGAACCGCTGACCCGTATTGCCGAAGATCATCTACGTATCTTACGCTTCTTCCGCTTCAACGCCCGCTTTGGCAAAGGTGCGCCGCATGGCGAGAGCCTTGCCGCCTGCCGCGTCCGGGCAAACGACCTGATGGCCTTGTCGCGGGAACGCATCGCCATGGAATTGCTGGCGATCCTTGCCTTGCCTGATCCGGCGGATGCTATCGCGTTGATGATCGACAATGGCATTTTTGTGCCTGTTCTGCCCGAGATCACAGCAGCAGCACCTTTGGTCCAGCTGCTGAAGCGGGAGCAAGCCGTCGCTGTGGAACCAAATGCCCTACGCCGTCTCGCGGCGCTCCTCCCTGCAAGCCCCACCTTGGCAGAAGAGATCGCCAACCGGCTTCGGCTCTCAAATGCCGAACGCAAGCACCTCATGACGCTCGCATCGCGCACTGCCGACGATGATATCAACCCAAAGGCGCTGGCTTACAGGCTGGGCGTTGAGGCCGCAGCAGACCGGCTGTTGCTCGGCACCGGCGACGCGTCAGAGATCCTTGGCTGGACGCCGCCCAAATTTCCGCTGACCGGTGGGAGCATCGTGGCACGCGGCATTCAGGCGGGACCAGACGTCGCCCGCGTTCTGCAGGCGGTCGAGCGTCAGTGGATCGAAGAGGGCTTCCCTGATCCAGAGCGCGTCGGGGAAATCGCGGACAGCCTGATTTAGCCGAACCGCCTGATTTAACCGAAGGTGTTATCGCGCGGGAAGCCGAGCGGCGGCATTCGGCCTGCGGCCCCGCGGGCCACACGCCAAGGCGTCAGATCGCTCTCTGTTCGGGTCCGGCCGGTATCTCCGCCCATCGCCCAGCTCAGGCCCTCTTCCAGCTTGAACGTAACGACGTCGGAGAGGCCGCCGTCCTTGTATTTCTGGATAGTCACGCCCTGGCCCCGACCCATTTCGGGCAGTTCGTTGAGCGGGAAGACGACCAGCTTCCGGTTGTCGCCAACAGCGGCCACATAGTCATGGTCCGCGCTAATCGGGCGGACCACAGCGAGCTTGGCACCCGCACGAACATTGACGACTTGCCGCCCTTTGCGCGTTTCGGCGATGATTTCGCTGCTTTTAACAACGAAGCCCTTACCGTCATTGGCGGCAAGCAGCAGCCGTTCTTCAACGCGGGCAGGCAGCAGGTTCACAATCGCCAGACCATCGGGCAGGTCAATCATCAAGCGAACTGGCTCCCCAAAGCCGCGTCCGCCGGGTAGCTTGTCCGCCCCTAGCGTAAAGAAGCGACCATCTTCGGCAGCAAGCAAGATCTTGTCCGTCGTCTGCGCATGGAAGGCAAAGGCTGCGCCATCCCCTTCCTTGAACTTCAGCGCATCCGCCGCATCCAAGGCAACATGGCCCTTCATCGCGCGCACCCAGCCGCGCTGCGACATGATGACGGTGATCGGTTCCCGCTCAATCATTGCTTCAAGCGGAATGTCACGCGCAGGAGCAGCTTCTTCAACCAGCGTGCGGCGGCGGCCGATGGGGGTTTCAGGGCCGTATCGCGTGCGCAACGCCGCAAGGTCTTTCTTCAGACGCGTCTTCTGCTTCGCCGGGCTTTCGAGGAGGGCCAAAAGCCCTTCCCGCTCTGCCATCAGCTTGTCGCGCTCCCCCTTGAGTTCCATTTCCTCAAGGCGACGCAAACTGCGCAGGCGCATATTCAAGATGGCTTCCGCCTGCCGGTCGGTGAGGCCAAACTCGGCCATCATGACGGGCTTGGGCTCATCCTCGGTGCGGATGATTTCGATCACGCGATCCAGATTGAGATACGCGATCAGATAGCCGTCAAGCAGTTCCAGACGGTCATCAATCTTACCCAGCCGATGCTGCGACCGGCGGATGAGGACTTCAATCTGGTGATCCAGCCAAGCGACCAGAACCGATTTCAGCCCCATGACGCGGGGCGTGCGGTCCGCCCCCAGCACGTTCAGGTTGAGCGGAAACTTGTTTTCCAGATCAGTCATCCGGAACAGGCTTTCCATCAGCACGTCTGGGTCGACGGTCCGACTGCGCGGTTCGATGACCAGCCGGATTTCTTCTGCCGATTCGTCGCGCACATCGGCGAGGATCGGCAGCTTCTTGTCATTCACAATCTGGGCGATCGCTTCGATCAGCTTGCCCTTTTGCACCTGATAGGGAATTTCGGTGACGACAATCACCCATGTCCCGCGGCCCAAATCTTCGACCGACCAGCGTGCCCGCACGCGGAAAGAGCCCCGTCCTGTCGCATATGCCTCTGCGATGGAGGCGGCACTGTCGACCAGTTGCCCGCCTGTCGGAAAATCCGGCCCCTTCACGAATTCCATCAGTTCGATGGGCTCGCACTTCGGGTTGTCGATCACATGCACGGCGGCATCGATGACTTCGGCCACATTCTGTGGCGGGATGCTTGTCGCCATACCGACCGCGATGCCGGAGGCGCCATTGGCCAAAAGGTTCGGGAACAGGCCGGGGAAAATCTCCGGCTCTTCGTCTTCGCCATTATAGGTCGGGCGGTAATCAACCGTGCCGTCGTCCAGCCCCGCCATCAGTTCAATGGCAGCCGGCGTCATGCGCGCTTCGGTGTAGCGATAGGCGGCGGCATTATCGCCGTCGATATTCCCGAAATTTCCCTGACCGTCGACGAGCGGATACCGCAGCGAGAAACTCTGCGCGAGGCGGACCATCGCGTCATAGACGCTGGCATCGCCGTGCGGGTGATATTTACCGATGACGTCACCCACGACGCGGGCCGACTTTTTATAGCCGCCGGTTGGATCAAGCTTCAGCTGGCGCATCGCCCAAAGCAGGCGGCGGTGGACAGGCTTTAGACCATCGCGCAAATCAGGCAGCGAACGTGCTGTAATCGTCGACAGTGCGTAGACCAGATAGCGCTCCGACAGCGCAGCATCGAACGGCGCGTCGACAATCGAGTCGAACGGGTCATCAGAGCCTGCCGGAGGATCGATCACATCAGCCATGGGACGCGCCTAGACGATTGCAGCCCGCTTGGGAATCGCATCAGACCGCTTTGGGCCGACGGATCAAACCTTCTTGTGCACAAGTCGCCACGAGCCGCCCTTCGCGGGTGTAGATGGACCCCCGATTGAAGCCCCTGCCGCGCGCGGCCCAGGGACTGTCGCAATGGTAGAGCAGCCAGTCATTCACATTCACATCGTCATGAATCCACACCGCATGGTCGAGGCTGGCCGACATGAAGCCCGGCGTCACCCACGTCACACCGTGGGGTAAGGTGCTGGTGCCAAGGAGATAGCTGTCGCTGGCATAGGCTAGGATGGCGCGATGCATGGCGGGTGGCGCGTCAATTGGAGCTGCCAGACGGAACCAGATGCTCTGCACAGCCGGCTCTCGGTTTTCAATGCCAAGCCAGTCGCGCGGATCAACCGGGCGATACTCGATGGGACGGGGCTGAGTGAAGCGCTCCCGCGCCTCTTCCGGGATACTTTCTGCAAAACGCTGCCGAAGCTCGGCTTCGTTCGCGAGGTCTTCCGGCCCCACAACATTGGGCATCGCGTCCTGATGCTCATAACTCTCTTCCAGCTTCTGGAAAGAGCAAGCGAGGTTCAGGATCGGCTTGTCCTGCTGAAGCGCGATGACACGGCGGGTGGAAAAACTGCCCCCGTCAAAGTCCCGCTCCACCCGATAGGTAATCTCAAAATCTTCGCTGCCGGCGCGCATAAAATAGGCATGGAGCGAGTGAGCAATGCGTTCCGGCGCGACAGTGTCTTGTGCCGCCATCAAGGCCTGTGCGATCACCTGACCGCCGAAGACACGACCGACGCCGCCGGGCTTGCGCTTGCCCAGATACCAGCCATCCCCCATGCGCTGCACGGTGAGGAGCGAGGTCAGGTCGGATACTAGCTGCTGCGGATCAGTCATGACCGGCCGTTTGCAGCGCCTTTGGGGCAAATGCAATGGCGGATCGGATGACGTTACGTCAGGCTTGGCGGGGACCAACAGCGGCCGGACGCGACTTGCGCGCATAGCGGATTGTCGCGCCGACAATGGCAAAGCCGCCCAACATCTGCGCCCACGCCGCAGGCTCCGGCACGCCGGCCAGCGGTCGAAAGGCATAGGCCGGGCCTGAGGACATGGCGGCCAGCCGCTGCTTCGGCGGTGTGTTCGGTTCGTCCAAAGAGATGGTGACGGGTTCAGTCTCTGCTGCACTCAGCTTGATCGGCTGGGTGCCGAGCACCACCGGAATGGGGTCTGCACAAACCGGCACTACCATCGCCTTCTGTTCGACTGGCTTGCGAACCGCGAGGCGGGCGCGCTTGGGCCGTTTGGCCTCCTTAGGCGCCGTTGCCGAATGAACAGCCTTACGAACAGCGGGAACCTGTGTGGTCACAACCGCCGTTCCGACAACCGGACAGATGCACAAAGCTGCCGCTTTCGCGGCTTTGGATGCTGCTAAGCTACCGAGCACTTTAACCCCCAGACGAGCCATTTTGCGAAACTGTTCGCATCGACGCCCGCACTCATAACCACATCGAATATTAATCGTTCCGAAACGGTAGGGTCATTTTCAGGCTCAGCAAAGCTAAAAAACCAAAAGCTGCTCCAAATTCGTGATGAATATCAAAGGTTACCGGTTTGAACCGGTTGGCGAAATCGGAGGCGGTGGGACATTTGGGGCCCGCCGCGCCGTCAGAATCTTGATCGTCGGCGCCAGCATCTGGCCCTTCATATGTCCCTCACCAAGCGTAAGAGATGTAGGAGCGGCATGGATTTTTCGAACGACATCCATCCCGTCCACAACATATCCAAACACGGCATAGCCGGCATTGTTGCCGGACTGCGAGGGGTCCGCATCAAGGGCCGGCAACGGACTGACCAAAATGGAGAAGTCTCCCGTCGCCGTGCCGGGCGCCCAGCGCGCCATGGAAAGCGCGCCGGTCAGGTGCTTGAGGCCGGTTTTGCTCGACGGCTCATGCGCGACAGGTTTCAGGATGCGCTTGGGATCACTCTGCGTGCCGCCCTGAATGAGGCCCTGCCCATTGCCTGCTTCGTCCGTGCCAAGCCGCATCGCCCGATAAAAAACAGTGCCGTCAAAGCGGCGCTGGTCAACATAGCGCAGGAAGTTGGCGGCGGTCAGCGGGGCATGTTCCCGGTCCACCTCGACGGTGATGTTGCCCTGCGCTGTCGCGAGAATGATCCGCACCTTGGGGGCGGTGTCGACCGGCAGGGGGGCGATTGGGCGCGGCGCAGGCTTGCGCTTCTGAGCGGCCTCCGCCGGGGCAAAGGCCATCACCAGTGCCACAAGCATCGCTGCCTTCAAAAAGCATAGACCCAAGATGAGCCAAAAAGGGTGCACCCCTTTTCGCGCGGCACCAAAGCGAGCGGCGATCGTAGCAGACGAGGCGGTCAGAATCTTCATGTGCGAGAACATGCCCCGTCTCCCCTGCTGTAGGAAAGTGAAAAATGCGCCCGTAAGCCATTGGCAACCGATCGCCTTGCAACCCCGCCGCCTTGACGCTGCCCTCCTGCCCGCCCATGGCGCGGTGATGATATCCACCTCCTCCGCCCCGAAAAGTGGCCTACCCTTTGCACTCGGTGCCTACGCCATCTGGGGGGCGATGCCGATTTACATCAAGCTTCTTGGCGCGCTGTCCGCCTTTGAAGTGATGGCACACCGCATCCTATGGTCGCTGCCTGTCGCGTTGGCCTGCGTGTTCGGCCTGAAGCAGTGGAACGACTATCGCGCCGCGATGACGAGCCCGCGCCTTTTGGGCGTCATGCTGCTGAGCTCGGCGCTCATTTCAATCAACTGGACGGTCTATATGTGGGCCGTGATGCACCAGCAAGTGCTGGCCACAAGTCTCGGCTATTATCTCAACCCGCTCGTCAACGTGCTGTTAGGCCGTGTCGTGTTGAAGGAACGGCTGAACCGCCCGCAGGCGCTCGCCGTGGGCGTGGCGGCCACCGGCGTTGGCATCATGCTGTTCCAGGAACCTGGTGCCATCTGGATCAGCCTGACACTGGCGCTCAGCTTCGGGAGCTACGGCCTCGTCCGCAAGACGGCGCCTGTATCGGCCGTGCCGGGACTGGCCGTGGAAGTCACTTTGCTTGCCCCGCTTGCATGTCTGGCGCTGGCCGGTGGACTGGCGACCGAGGGAGGCTTTGGGAGCTCGACCAACACCAGCCTTCTCCTGATCGGCAGCGGCCTCATCACCGCCATCCCGCTCCTGATGTTTGCCACGGCTGCCCGACGGATGAGCTACACCGCGCTTGGGTTCGTCCAATATATGTCACCGACCATTGTATTCTTCCTCAGCATCTTTGTGTGGCATGAACCGATCAACGCTGCCCGCCTCGCCTGCTTCGCGCTCATCTGGACGGCCATTGCCATCTTCAGCGTCGATGCCCTGCACAGGGCCCGCAAGCCCGCACAGGAGCCTGTCGCGCTGGATTGAGCGCCCGACCGACTCCCGCATCAAGGCCCTTTCCTCTCCACCGTTTGGGCTGAGCCTGTCGAAGCCCCGTTCTTGCTTTGCTTAGACGGTGGGCGTTGCCCTCCTCCGAGATCAGGGCTCAGGAGGACGGCCCTTCGACAAGCTCCGGGCGAGCGGTTTCTTTGGCGCGTTAGAAGAGAACCCAACAAAAAAGGGGCCGCATTTCTGCGACCCCCTCTTTATGCTCGTTGCTTGAAAAGCGCAGACGATTAGTCGTCGCTCTTCAGGAACGCCGGCATGTGATCGGGGTTGCCCCCTTCATTGCCTTCCGAACTTTCCCGACGTGGGCCACGATCACCGCCGCGTCCGCCACCGGGGCCACGCTTGCGATCACCGCCACCGCCGTCACGACGGGGACCACGATCACCGCGGTCGCCACGATCAGCGCCCCGATCGCCTCTGGGTTCGCGCGGTTCGCGGGCCGGACGTGTGTCTTCGAGTTCCGCACCGGTTTCCTGATCGACGACGCGCATCGACAGGCGAACCTTGCCGCGCGGATCGATTTCGAGAACCTTGACCTTCACGGCCTGGCCTTCGGAGACGACATCGGTTGGCTTTTCGACGCGTTCGTTGCGCATTTCGGACACGTGGACGAGACCGTCCTTGCCACCCATGAAGTTCACGAAAGCACCGAAATCAACGATGTTCACGACCTTGCCGTCATAGACCTTGCCGACTTCAGCTTCCTCAACGATGCCGAGGATCCACTTCTTGGCGGCTTCGATCTGATCGATGTCCGACGACGAGATCTTGATCACGCCTTCATCATCAATGTCGACCTTAGCGCCCGTGGTGGCGACGATTTCGCGGATGACCTTGCCGCCCGTACCGATGATGTCACGGATCTTCGACTTGTCGATCGTGATCGTTTCGATGCGCGGGGCATGCGCCGAAAGTTCGCTACGAACTTCGTTCAAAGCCTTAGCCATTTCGCCAAGGATGTGCGCGCGGCCTTCCTTCGCCTGAGCCAGAGCCTTTTCGAAGATTTCCTTCGTGATACCGGCAATCTTGATGTCCATCTGCATCGTGGTGATGCCTTCGGACGTGCCGGCGACCTTGAAGTCCATGTCACCAAGATGATCTTCATCACCCAGAATGTCGGACAGGATCGCGAAATCCTTGCCTTCGAGGATGAGGCCCATGGCGATACCGGAGACGGGGCGCTTAATCGGCACACCGGCATCCATCATCGCAAGCGACCCACCGCAAACCGACGCCATCGACGACGAGCCGTTGGACTCGGTGATGTCGCTGGTCAGGCGGATCGTGTAAGGGAACTCTTCCTTGGTCGGCAGCACAGGGTGCAGCGCGCGCCAGGCGAGCTTACCATGGCCAATTTCACGACGACCCGGCGCGCCAAAGCGGCCGACTTCACCGACCGAATAGGGCGGGAAGTTGTAGTGCAGCATGAAGTTTTCGTAGCGCAGGCCACCAAGACCATCGATCATCTGCTCTGCGTCCTTGGTGCCCAAGGTGCAGGTGGCGATCGTCTGGGTTTCCCCACGCGTGAACAGGGCAGAGCCATGCGCGCGCGGCAAGAAGTGCGTTTCACCGACGATGGGGCGGATCTGCGTGGTCGTGCGGCCGTCGATGCGGGTGCCGTCCTTGAGGATGGCACCGCGAACGATTTCCGCTTCCAGCTTCTTCATCAGCTTTTGCGCGGCCATCTGGTCCTGCGGCGTGGCGTCAGCAAACGCTTCCTTCGCCTTGCCACGTGCTTCGTTGAGCGCGTTGGCACGGGCCGACTTGTCGGTCAGCTTGTAAGCGGCGGCAATGTCCTTGCCGATCAGCTTCTTCAGCTTGTCCTTAGCAGCACCAAGGTCGGCCTGCGCCGGCATGTCCCAAGGCTCCTTGGCAGCCTGTTCAGCCAGCTTCACGATCGCCTTCACAACTTCACGGCAGCCATCATGCGCAAACAGAACGGCACCGAGCATGATTTCTTCCGAAAGCTCATTGGCTTCGGATTCAACCATCATCACAGCGTCGTAAGTAGCCGCCACAACGAGGTCGAGATCACCTTCGGCGACCTGTTCGTCGGTCGGGTTCAGGATGTACTCGCCGTTGAGATAGGTCACGCGCGCACAGCCGATCGGGCCCATGAAGGGCACGCCCGACAGCGTCATCGCAGCCGAGGCAGCGACCATCGCCAGAATGTCAGGCTCATTTTCGCCATCATAAGAAAGCACCTGCGCGATGCAGTTGATTTCGTTGTAGAACCCTTCGGGGAACAGCGGGCGGATCGGACGGTCGATCAGGCGGGAAACCAGTGTTTCTTTTTCTGTCGCGCCACGTTCACGCTTGAAGAAGCCACCGGGAATACGACCGGCGGCCGAATATTTTTCCTGATAGTTGACGGTGAGCGGGAAGAAGTCCTGCCCTTCCTTCACCTTCTTTGCGGCCGTCACGGCGCACAGGACAACAGTTTCGCCGAGGGTCGCGATGACCGCGCCGTCGGCTTGACGGGCAACCTTGCCCGTTTCGAGTGTCAGGGTTTGTCCGCCCCACTCGATGGATACAGTTTTCGTGTTGAACATCATTTTTCCTTCAAACCGGCGGCCCTATGCCTGCCGGCTTCCTTCAAATGCGGACATCTGGTCCGCGCAACCGCACCCGTCACCGAATTGTGGCGGGCCGGAATAAACTCCGGAAAAGTCTTCCGGATGTCAAAAGGGCGCCCGGAGGCGCCCTTCCAATTACTTGCGAAGGCCGAGCTTCGCGATGAGCGCCAGATAGCGCTCTTGATCAATCTTCTTCAGATAGCTGAGCAGCGAACGGCGGGTGTTGACCAGCGTCAACAGACCACGACGCGAGTGGTTATCCTTCGCGTGCGTCTTGAAGTGCTCGGTCAGGTTGATGATGCGCTCGGTCAGGATCGCGACCTGGACTTCGGGAGACCCCGTGTCGCCTTCGGTGCGGGCGTGTTCCTTGATGAGGACGGCCTTGCGCTCAGTGGTAATCGTCATGTCTTCATTTCCTTCGACATCGGGCTTTTAGAGGTTGAAGCCGCGTTCCACCGTGACGGTGCCCTGTTGCACATCCACCAGCGCGACAGGCACTTCGGCCAGCATTGCGAGATGGAGGCCGTCGGGTGCGGCAACCCCGGACAGGACGCGCCCCTGACGGAGCGCTGCGGCCTGACCGGCTTCGAGAGCAAGCGCCGGGATGTCGTCCAGCGCTGTTCTCAATGGCAATACAAGCTCGCCAAGGGTGCGGGCCTTAGCGTTTTCGTCCAGTTTGTCCAGCGAAATCGCGCCATCCAGCCCGAACGGCCCCGCCTTGAAGCGGCGGAGCATGGTGACGTGGCCTACGGTTCCGAGCACCAACGCAATGTCGCGGGCAAGGCTGCGGATATATGTGCCTTTTGAAACGTGGGCTGTGAGGGTGATCCTCTCAATAAGCCCCTCCCCTTCAGGGGAGGGGTTGGGGTGGGGACTCCCCACCTGAGATGACGTCCCGACTTCCCCACCCCAGACCCCTCCCCTGAAGGGGAGGGGCTCGTGAATTTGGAGCCCATGAATCACCACGTCCCTTCCGGCGAGAACGACATCCTCCCCCGCCCGCGCCAAGTCATAAGCCCGCTTGCCGTCGACCTTCAAAGCAGAAAAAGCGGGCGGAATCTGCGTAATCGGCCCGGTGAACTGCGGCAGCACAGCTTCCACCTCAACCAGAGTTGGCCGGACATCGCTCTGCGCAATGACCTGCCCTTCCAGATCCAGACTATCAGTCTGCGTGCCAAAGGTGATGGTGAAGTCATAGACCTTGGACGCATCGAGCATCCGTCCGGCAAGTTTGGTCGCCTCGCCCAGCGCGACGGGCAGGATGCCGGTGGCCAAAGGATCAAGTGTACCGCAATGGCCAACCTTGACCTTGGCATAGCCGCCTTCCCTCAAGGCACGCTTCACCCAAGAGACGACATTGGTAGACCCCATGCCGAGCGGCTTGTCTATAACGATCCAGCCATGCAGCGCGTCAGGCGCCTCAGCCACGGACCTTTTCCATGAAATGCTTGCGGCAGAGCGCGACATAGCGGTCATTGCCGCCAATCTCCGTCTGCGCACCTTCTTTGACGGCATTGCCCGCCGCATCGACGCGCAGGTTCATCGTCGCCTTACGGCCGCATTCGCACACGGCCTTCAACTCGACGAGGGTGTCGGCAATGCCAAGCAACGCCGCCGAACCCGGAAAGAGTTCCGCCTGAAAATCGGTGCGCAGGCCATATGTGACGACAGGGATATTCGCTTCATCGGCCAGTCGGGCGAGCTGGAGCACCTGATCCCGCGTCAGGAACTGCGCTTCGTCCAGCAACAGGCAGGCAATCGGACGGGCCGCGTGTTCCGCCGTTACTTCGACCCAGAGGTCTGTGTCCGGCGTGAACTTGTGCGCGTCGGCCTGTAGACCGATGCGGCTGGTGATGACACCGGCATCATAACGATCGTCGAGTGCTGCCGTCCACAGCATCGTTTCCATGCCACGCTCGCGATAATTGAAATCGGCCTGCAGCAGCGTGGTCGATTTCCCCGCATTCATGCTGGCATAATAGAAATAGAGCTTGGCCATTACTCGTCGCTGGTCAGGTCCTGCGCCACCTTGGGTGCGCGCAGCAGCGTGTCGATATGCGTGCCTTCATCAAAGCTCTCATCGGCTAAGAACTTCAGCTTGGCCGCATATTTCTGCTGCACCCGCGCCGCCACTTCGCGCTGGAGATAGGCCGTGTTGGTCCGCAGCGCCTTCAGCACCGCCGCCTCATCCTTGCCGAGCAACGGCTTGATGAACACCGTTGCGTGCCGCAGATCGGGCGACATGCGGACTTCGGTGACGGAAACGGGGTGCTTTGCCAACAACTCATCATGCACGTCACCGCGCATCAGAATTTCGGACAGCACGTGGCGGACCTGCTCCCCCACGCGGAGGACGCGGACAGACCGTGTTTCGTCAGTATTGGTCATAGCGGTCTCCGCGCCCTCCCCCCTTAGGGAGAGGGATGCCGGTTAAATCTTGCGTTCGCGTTCTTCGACCTCGAAGGTTTCGAGATAGTCACCCGCCTTGATGTCGGTGTGCGATTCAAACGTCACACCACATTCCAAACCGGCGCGCACTTCGGGGACATCGTCCTTGAAGCGACGCAGCGAAGAGATCGACCCGTTGTAGATGATGACATCGTCGCGGGTGATGCGGGCGCGCAGCGCCTTGCGGATGAAGCCATCGACCACGAGGATACCAGCTGCCTTGCCATGCTTGCCTGCGGGGAAGACATCCTTGATTTCGGCGCGGCCCACGACCGTTTCGAAATATTCGGGGCCGAGCTGGCCGGCCATGCCTGCACGGATATCGTCGAGCAGATCGTAGATGACATCGTAATATTTCAGCGCGACGCCATTACGTTCCGCAATTTCACGGGCCTTGGCATTGGCACGCACGTTGAAACCGATGATCGGCGCACCCGATGCACGCGCCAGCGTAACATCGCTTTCGGTGATGCCGCCAACACCTGCGTGCAGCACGCGGGCCTTAATGTCTTCATTCGGGATCTTGGCGAGGCTGCCGACAATCGCTTCCACGGTGCCCTGCACGTCTGCCTTGATGACCAGCGGATATTCCTGCGCCTGCTTTTCCTTCAGCGCGGAGAACATCGATTCCAGCGACGCCGGGCCAGAGCCAGTCCGCTTGCGCGTGGCGACTTCGGCACGGTAGGCGGCCACTTCACGGGCACGCGCTTCGCTTTCAACGACGGTCAGAGTGTCACCCGCCTGCGGAACACCCGTCAGGCCGAGCACTTCGACCGGCATGGACGGGCCCGCTTCCTTGATCTGCATGCCCTTATCGTTCGTCATCGCACGGACACGGCCGCTTTCAGCGCCGACAACGAAAATGTCGCCGGTCTTGAGCGTGCCGCGCTGGACGAGGATCGTCGCCACCGGGCCCTTGCCCTTGTCGAGCTTGGCTTCGATCACCTTGCCTTCTGCGGTGCGGTCCGGATTGGACTTGAGTTCAGATATTTCAGCCAAAAGCTGGATCTTCTCAATCAGGTCATCAAGGCCCGTTTTGGCCTTGGCCGAGACTTCCACGTCCTGCACGTCACCCGACATCGCTTCGACGACCACATCATATTGCAGCAACTGTTCACGCACCTTTTGGGCGTTCGCTTCATGCTTGTCTGATTTGGTGATGGCGATGATCAGGGGAACGCCAGCGGCCTTCACATGGTTGATCGCTTCCACCGTCTGCGGCTTGGGGCCATCATCAGCAGCGACTGCGATCACGACAATGTCGGTCACGTTCGCGCCACGGGCCCGCATTTCGGTAAAGGCTTCGTGGCCCGGCGTATCGAGGAAGGTGATCTTCGACTTGTCCTTCATCGTCAGCTGATAGGCGCCGATATGCTGGGTGATGCCACCCGCTTCGCCCGAGACGACGTCGGTGCCGCGCAGGGCATCGAGCAGTGACGTCTTGCCGTGGTCAACATGGCCCATGATCGCAACGACCGGAGGGCGCGTCTGCAGGGTTTCAGCGGCATCAACATCTTCATCATTGACGATATCGATGTCGGAATCCGAAACGCGCACGATGTTGTGGCCGAATTCGGTCACCAGCAGCTCAGCGGTGTCCTGATCAATGGTCTGCGTCAGCGTGACGGGCATGCCCATCTTAAACAGCGCCTTCACAAGGTCAGCGCCACGTTCAGCCATACGGATGGCGAGTTCCTGAACGGTGATCGCTTCCGGGACCTGCACGTCACGGACCTGCTTGACGGACGGGCCTGCCTGATGGGCGCGCTTGTCCTTTTCACGCGAACGGCGAAGAGCTGCCAGCGAACGGGCGCGGACGTCACCATCGTCGCCCAAAGCGCGCGTGACGGTCAGCTTACCATGCTGGCGGCGGTCATCGACGACACGGCCACGGTTCGGACGCGCGGGCGCACCACCGGGGCGACGGCCACGGTCATCATCATCGCCAACCGGGGCGGCAGGCGCTGGGGCTGCGGGCGCATTGGCCGCACGCTCGGCGGCAAGAGCAGCCTGACGGGCTTCTTCCTCAGCCAGAACGCGGGCCGCCTCGGCAGCGGCTTCTTCGGCCCTGCGGTTATCTTCCGCGCGGCGCTTTTCATCCTCACTGGACTCGCGCCGTTGAATATCTTCGCGACGGCGGGCCTCTTCCAGCATCGACAGGCGGGCTTCTTCCGCCTCACGCAGCAGCTTGGCCTGCATTTCCTGACGGGACAGCGGCGGCTCATATGGCTTGGGAGCGGGTGGCGGCGGTGGCGGCGGCGCGGCAACAACCGGCTCTGGCGCGGGCGCAGCAACAGGCGCTTCAGCGACAACGGGCGCTTCGGCGACTTCGGCCTCACCGGGCTTCCCGATGACGCGACGGCGCTTCACTTCGACCACAACGGTGTTCGACCGCCCGTGGCTAAAGCTCTGCTTCACCTGGCCGGTTTCAACCGTCCGCTTGATACCCAGCGGTGCGCGCATGCCCAGCTTTGGTTTGTCGTTAGAGTCGCTCATTCGCTTTTCTCGCGTCCTTCAATCAAATCAACATGCGCCGCGCCCCCGTGGACCTCAGGCGCATTTTGCGCAAGGCCATCGAGAGTTTGGCGTCCTATAAAATGGTGCCAGCGGTCTACCGCTTGCCCGACACGACCGGCTGCCAGCTTGTCTGTTACGGCAATATGGACAACGTTTTCGCGGCCCAAGGCTTGACTTAACATAGCGCGTCCGGCCGTAATTACCAGTCCCGCTTGGCCACTGCCCTCGCTTTCGGAGCCGACCCGCCACGCCTGATCAAGCTTACGGTTGCCATCGGTTCCGGCATCTTCGGCATGGATGAGCAGTCGGACCTTGCCGGCCCGCGCGGCTTCCGCGATCCGGTCTGACCCGGTGAGCAGCATCCCTGCCCGCGATTCCAGACCCAGCCGGTCCAGCGCAGTGCGCGCTAAGGCCGCCTCAATGAGATCAGGCAAATCATCCGGAGCCGTCACGCCGCCTGACTTGAAAGCGCGCGCCAGGGCGCCTTTCAGCTTGCCCTTGGCAATCGCCTCTTCAAGCGCAGGTCGGTCAACACCGATCCACGCGCCCCGGCCCGGAGCGCGTGCGCGAACGTCGGGCGCGACAACATTGTCAGGCCCGACCGCGAGGCGAATGAGGCCCGATTTCGGACCCCGTTCACCTGTAATTATGCAACGACGTTCTGGTTCATGCTGAGGTTCCCGCATCGGCGGTCTCCTCGTCGGCGAACCAGTGTGCACGGGCTGCCATGATGATCTCGTTGCCTTGCTCTTCCGACAGGGCATAGTCCGAAAGCACGCCGCCGCGCGCTTCGGTGGTGTTGGTGCGGTTACGACGACCTTCGTCACGACGCTTGCGCTCGACGAGTTCGTCGGTGGCAAGGTCAGCCAGATCGTCGAGCGTCTTGATGCCCGCCTTGCCGAGCGTGACAAGCATCGCTTCGGTCAGATGCGGCAGTTCAGCCAGGGCGTCTTCAACGCCCAGAGCCTGACGTGCCTCACGGTTGGCGACTTCGCGGCGATCCAGCGATTCCTGCGCACGCTCCTGAAGTTCGGACGCAATTTCATCGTCCAGACCTTCGATGGAGGCGATTTCGTCCGGCTGGACGTAAGCGATTTCTTCCATCGTGCTGAAGCCTTCGGCCACCAGCAGCTGGGCGAGCGTTTCATCAACGTCGAGTTCCTGCTGGAACATTTCCGACTTCTCGATGAATTCGCGCTGACGCTTCTCACTGGAATCCGTCTCGGTCATGATGTCGATGGCCGACGCCGTCAGGATCGAGGCGAGACGCACATTCTGGCCGCGACGGCCAATGGCGAGCGACAGCTGATCGTCAGGCACGACGACTTCAATGCGTTCTTCTTCCTCATCGATCAGCACGCGGCTGACAGTGGCAGGCTGGAGCGCGTTCACCACAAAGGTCGCCATGTCGGTCGACCAGGGGATGATGTCGATCTTTTCGCCCTGAAGTTCTTGCACAACTGCCTGAACGCGGCTGCCCTTCATGCCGACGCAGGCGCCGACCGGATCAATGGAGCCGTCATGGCTGATGACGCCAATCTTGGCGCGGCTTCCGGGGTCACGTGCACAGGCCTTGATCTCGATGACGCCGTCGTAAATTTCCGGCACTTCCTGCGCGAACAGCTTGCGCATGAAATCAGGATGCGCGCGGCTCAGGAAAATCTGCGGCCCGCGGTTTTCGCGGCGGACGTTGAGGATGAGCGCGCGGACGCGGTCGTTGATACGCAGCACTTCGCGCGGGATCTGCTGATCACGACGGATGACGCCTTCGGCGCGGCCAAGGTCAACAACGACATGGCCAAACTCAACCCGCTTCACGACGCCGGTGATGATTTCACCCGCGCGGTCCTTAAACTCTTCAAACTGGCGCTCACGCTCCGCATCGCGGACCTTCTGGAAGATCACCTGCTTGGCTGCCTGCGCCGCGATGCGACCGAACTCGATCGGGGGCAACGGGTCGACAATGAAGTCACCCAGCACAGCGCCCGGCTGGAGCTTCTGGCTGTCCTTCAGGCTGACCTGCTTGAAATAGTCATCCACTTCTTCAACAACTTCGACAACGCGCCACAAGCGCATGTCGCCCGATGTCGAATCGATTTTCGCGCGGATGTCATTCTCGGCGCCATAGCGCGCACGGGCGGCGCGCTGGATGGCGTCTTCCATCGCCTCAAGCACGATCGCTTTGTCGATCAGCTTTTCGCGGGCAACCGCGTCGGCAATGGCAAGAAGCTCAGCCTTATTGGCAGAGACGGCGTTGGACATGGGTCTTACCTTTCCACAGAAATAACGTCCGCACCCTCGGCAGAGAGCGGCGCGGTGGCTTTGATGAGCGCATCGGTGAGCAACAACTTGCCCGTCCCGATCACGGAATAGGGTATGCGCACTGTCTCGCGCGTTTTCGACGTGATGATGACAATCACATCATTTTCCAGCTCGCAAAGACGGCCTTCGACCTGCTTGCGGCCTTCAAAGCCGTCTGGAATTCGGACGCGGGCATCAAAGCCCTTCCAGTCGGCATAATCCTCGAGCCGCGTGAGCGGACGATCAATGCCCGGTGAGCTGACTTCCAGCCGATAAGCTTCCTCAATGGGATCAACTTCGTCGAACAGTTCGGAAATAGCGCGGGACAGCGCAGCGCAATCTTCGATGACCAGCTGGCGGGTGTCGGGCCGTTCGGCCATCACCTGCAATGTCGGGTCTGTCGTGCCGCCGAACATCTTGACGCGCACAAGCCGCAACCCCTGCGCATCGGCAAGGGGCTGGATAAGAGCAGTCAATGCGGCGATATCCGCCATCGGATCTCCATCATCTACGTCGCGCAAAATACAATGCAGTCTCGGCGCCGGAACCGGGCGGTTCCGACCTCAACATTGATAACGATGTCGAGAAGACAAGCTCTCTATAGTCTGACGGGCCACGAACGGCAAGCAGAGTCTCACCCGCCTGATGTGCAGGCGTGCGCAGCGATCTCTCTGGCCGACGCGCGCAAATAAAACCTCCATAATCACGCTTTATTAATCCAATTTGGGTATAACGGACTTTGCGAACAGTGGGGGTTCGAATGTCTATTACCTGTCCGATTGCTGAAGACCGCAGGGAACCGCGTTGGCCGGTCTCAATGCCGTGCAAGCTGCGCTGGACAAACGGCCTTAGAATGGACGCCGAAGTGATTGACATCACGTCGGTTGGCTGCCGTGTGCGCTATACCGGTCCGTCGCCACGCTGCGGGTATCTGCTTTTGTCCTTCGGCAACTATAATTCCTTTGATGCGGAGATTGTTTGGGCAAAGGACGGTGAAGCGGGAATGGCGTTCCGCCCGGCGCTTCACGCCGCCGTGCTGGATCATATCGTCCGCGCAAACCCGGCCACCGAGACAGACGCCTAAACCTTTCCGCCAACCCTTTGACGGCCCATCGCAATCGCGTTAGGGAACAAAGAAGGAACGATTAAGTCGGCGGGAAAAATGGACGAGGCGCACATCCGAAAGGTGATCCATATCGACATGGACGCCTTTTTTGCGTCGGTCGAACAGCGCGACGCGCCGGAGCTTCGGGGCAAGCCTGTGGCGGTCGGCGGCGGCGGGCCTCGCGGGGTTGTGGCTGCAGCCAGCTACGAAGCCCGCACCTTCGGCGTGCGGTCTGCCATGCCCTCCGCACGGGCACGCAGGCTCTGCCCAGACTTGATCTTCGTGCCGCCCCGTTTTGATGTCTACCGGCAGGTGTCTGGACAAATCCGCGACATTTTCCTGTCCTGGACGCCGCTCGTCCAACCGCTGAGCCTGGATGAGGCTTATCTGGACGTGACTGAGAATTTGAAGGGCGAGCCATCCGCCACCCGCATTGCAGAGGCCATCCGCGCCCAAATCAAAGCCAAGACGTCACTCACGGCATCGGCCGGCGTCTCTTACAACAAGTTCCTCGCCAAAATCGCCTCGGACATGGACAAGCCCGACGGTCTCTATGTCATCAAGCCGGCACAGGGCGCCGACTTCGTAGCCGCGCTACCGGTCCGCAAATTCCATGGGGTCGGCCCCGCGACAGCGGCGAAAATGGAAGGCTATGGCATCATCACCGGCGAAGATTTGCGTGCCCGCAGCCTAGATTTCCTGCAACTCAAGTTCGGCAAAGCGGGCCAATATTATTATTGGGCGTCGCGCGGCATCGACAAGCGGCCGGTCAATCCCAATCAGGAACGCAAATCCGTCGGCAGCGAAACAACCTTCCGCAACGACCTGACAACGTATGAGGCGTGCATGGCCGAGTTGCATGGCCTTATCGAAACAGTCTCACGCCATTGCAGCCGACGTGACCTTGCGGGAAAGACGGTGACGCTCAAGCTCCGCTATGCCGACTTTCGCACCATCACCCGTAGCCGCACCGTCTCCCGCCCGGTCAGTGATGTCAGCACCATCCGCGACATTGTGGCGCTCCTCTTGAACGGGCTGATGCCGCTGCCTCAAGGTGTGCGGCTGCTGGGGGTGACGCTATCAGGCTTCACCGACTCGCTGGCGGGCACCCAAGTCCCTCAGTCTGGACTGTTCGATGCAGACCTTTAGGGCCAGCGCCCGACTTTCGATGCCAGATTGACGGAAACCGAACTCACCCAAATTGCGGAAAAGCAATGACCTTCTTCGTTACCAGGTCATTGTCCACGCCGACACTGCCAGACTGGTATCGCTTCCGGTTGAGCCTGATTGTCCAAAGACGGAAACAAAGTGTCTGAGCGTGGTTTTGCCACGCTTGGGTCGCACAATCTTGTCACTACGCATAATGACAGTCATGACGCAGGTGGACCCGTTCCACCTGCGTCCTTTTTTTGGGCTGTGCCCGAAGGAACCGGGGATGTTGCGCAAAGTCACGCGTCTTCAAAGGATAGCCGAACGCGCGACGCTGCTGGACTATGTTCACCTCGCCGCGATTATCGGCTGCTCCTTATGGACAGCCAACCTGATCATCGAGGATCGCTTTGGTTCCATTCAAACGGCCGCAGTGCAGATGAAACACAGCCTGCACGCAGACGACGCGCGCCCTATCTTGACCATTCGGCTCGACGACGTTGGCAGAACTGCTGCGCGCTAACGCGCCACGCTTCAAAGCTCGTTTGCGAAATTCACAATATCGGAGACCCGCGCTGGCTTGGACAGGCAGCCCGAAGGCGTGATCGGCAGTGCTGAAATCTCTTTTGCACCAGGCGTACGCCCGCTCAGCACCAGAAACTTGATGCGACGCGCGGCCAACTCCTCATCTTCTGCGACACGGCGGATCAGATCCAGCCCGCTTTCTGTGCCAAGCGCCAAATCAACCAGCGCACCCTTTAGCGTCGGATGTTCGCGCAGCTTGGCAAGAGCTGCATCGACCGAACCGGCACAGGCCGCCACATGGCCAAAGCTGTCGAGCAGCTCTGCCATTTCCTCGGCGAGGTCGGTTTCATCTTCGACAACCAAAATGACAGGCGCTTCGGCGGCGGGCGAGGCCGCTGGAACCGCGGGAGATGGTGTGACAGCAGGCGCGGTTTGGGTCTTTACCCCCACGACGCCCGAGAGATTGCGCTCGATCGCGGCGAGCAATTCTTCAAATGACACTGGCTTAATCAGGCATTCCTTCGCGCCAAGGCTGCGCAGTGTTTCAATGGTTTCATGGTCGCCATAGGCGGTCATCATGATCATGATCGGTGATGCGATGCGCGAGCTGCGCACGGCCTTTAGGATGCCGATGCCGCCAAGACTTGGCAACTGGACGTCGCACACAACAAGGCGCGGACGATAAAGCTCAATAGCAGCAATCGCCTCTCCGCCATCCCCCCGATCGAGCACCTCATACCCTTCGCCTTCCAGCAAATCGACAAGGTCGAGCCGGAGAGCTTCTTCATCCTCGACGATAAGGATGCGGGCGTCGTTCATTCTGTCACCTCTTCTTCGCGCGCAGATTTGCGCGATGCACCGGCAAGTCGGAAACGAAGGAACACGCAGGTGCCGCCATCCTCCCCATCTGCCAAACGGATTTCACCCCGGTTGGTGGTTGCAAAGACGCTCGCCAGATGAAGGCCGATGCCGGAGCCTGTTGTGCCGGTTGCATTCGCCCCGCGATAGAAACGGTCGAAGATATGCGGCTTATCTTCTTCCGAAATGCCACTGCCATAGTCCGTCACCGTTATGATCGCGTTGAACTGCTTGCGTTCCACACGGACATCAATCGGCTTTTCCGTCGGCGAATATCTTTCCGCATTTTCCAGCACAGCAATCAGCGTCAAGCGCATCAATTCCGGGTCAGCGAGCACAACAAGGTCTGGCTCCGCGACAACATTCAAGGTGCGGCCCGCGCCGGTCGCCGTGAATTCGCTGCAGACTTCGGCAATCAGTTTGCCAAGATCAACCGACACCATCGGCGCTTTGCCCTTGCCGCTATCAATATCGAGCAGACGAACAAGGCGCGTCAACAGACCGGCAATACGTTCCGTCGAGCGGCGCATCTTTCGGGCGCGCTCAATAACGCCTGTCGGCTCCAGATCATTGGCCCGTCGTTCCAGAATCTGCGCGCTGGAATCAATGACAGCCAGCGGTGTGCGGATCTCGTGGCTCATCACGCGCATGAAGCGGCGCTGGGTTTCGTTGGCCTCACGTTCCTTTTCAAGGGCTGCGGCAACAAGCTTTTCCTGCGCCTGGCTGCGCGCTTCGGCAGCAGACAGTTTTTGATGCACGTCAATGAGATGCATGCCGAACCGGTCAATCTCTTCGACTTCGGACCCGCTAAACTCCGGGTCCTTCCCCCCACGCGTCATGGTTTCGACGACGCCGGACAATTGCTCGAGCGGTTGGGCAACGACATAGCTCATCCGGCGCGACCGCACATAGAGGAACGCGAAGTAGCCGAGATAGAAAAGCACGAGGATAACGAGCATGATGACTGTCGCACGCGTGTATTGCGCACGCAGATTGTCAGCCGTCTGGTTGATAATGGTTTCGTCGCCGACGACGACAAGATGCCAGTCTGGGCCGCTCACTTGGGCAAAGGCGGCAATACGATCTGACCCGTGGAGCTTGAAATGGACGTAGCCGCGATCCTTGTCGAACACCGTCGCGCCGAGCGCGCGGGTATCATCCCGCTTCAATAGGTTGAACTGGCCGGGCTTGAAGGTGTTCTGCTCAATGGCTTTGGCATAGCTGTGGTCTTTGAGTTCCCGAACGCCAAGGTCCTTCTCGCCTGCAGGTTGGATCGCAATGATCGTCCCGTCGCGCCCGACAAGCATCGCATAAGCGTTCCATGGGAGATCGGTTGCGAGCAGGTGGTCGACGATAGACCGGATCGTCACATCAATACCGACGACGCCTTCAAGTCGGTTGCCAATGTAAACCGGAGCAACGGAAGAAACCATCCAGCCCTTCCCGGCAGGGTCGATATAGGCGTCTGTCCAAACAGCCTTGCGCTTGGGATTATGCGCTGAGTCTGCCTCGTAATAGAAATTGAACTTCGGGATATCCATGCGGGCGGGATAGGTTGACGGGTCGACATAGGGATAGATGCGATTATAGCTATCAAAGCTGTTGAAATAGACCTGTGAGACCAGCGGATGGCTGGACTTGATGTCCGCCATCAGCGGGTCGAGCCGCCCTGTCCGCCAGACCTTTTCCAGAGCTGCGTCACCAATCGGGACGATGCCGCTAAAGAAGGATGCCGTTGTCCCGTTGTCGCGAATGGTGCGAAACGCGCCGTTGGCATCAAAAGCAAAACGCGCCCTCTCTGCTGCCGTCGGCGTCGACGGCGTCGACGGCGTTTGCAATGCAGTGTGCGTCTGCCGCGCGAGCACGGTCGTCAAGTTCGAGACCCCGCCCAGGGTTTCCGAAATAGTCGACGCCTCGCGGGTCGCGATGTCTTCAAGGTAGCTGTGTGATATTTCCTGCACCGTGTTGATGTTGGTGTCGTAGCTCAGCCGGCCGCTGAACCAGAAAACGGTGAGGAAGCTTATTTCGATCACAAGCAGCGGGATGACCGCCGACCGAAAAAGCGCGCGCCAGAACCAATCCTGGAGCGAAACTCGCGCCTTTAAGGTGTTGCCCTTGTTCAATCGACTATCCCACCGGTGCCGCAGCACCCCAAACTTATGTTGTTAACGGCAGCGGATGGCCACCCTTCACACCCTGCCAATCCAACTGAAGCCTTCGTTGATGGCAGTCCAGCTTTTAGCACGGATGGGTCATCAAAGTCTTAACATTGCTTTAAGAGAACTGTGCCAAATTGCTGCAATCTGGCACTATCTCCGTTTCGCCATGAACCCGAAAGCCAGTAACTCTTAGGGAATCAGGTCCGTTCTAGGGAGAGGAGATTGGACCACGATGAGACAGTTCGTATCGATGCGATCAATTTACGGTGGGGTGAACAGGACGTTATGTTGAAAGAAACTATCAAGCCCGCTCAGGCGATTGCGCTCAATATTCTTCTTGTCGATGACGACAAGGATCTGCTTGTCGAGCAGGCAGATCTGCTCGATGCCTTGGGCTATAGCTGCCGGACTGCGACCTCAGCTGAGGACGCAAAGGTTGCGTTCAACGAGCACCACGACATCAATTTGGTCATTTCCGATTGGTCTCTTCCCTCCGGAAATGGACTTGATTTAATCAAATCGCTTGGCGAAATGAACCGGAATGGCCGCAATTTTGTAGCCATATTGTTGACCGGATACCCCTCGATCGAGCTCGCCGTGCAGGCCATGCAGGATGGATTCGTTGACTTCCTGAGCAAGCCGGTGACCCGCGAAATGTACGAGGCGGCTTTGGACCGCGCCAGCGAACGGCTTGCCGCGCAGGCGCAGACAAATTCCGACACCAAGGTCGTCGAGTCTGTTGCGAACATCCAGGAATCGCTCAACGCCCTCATCGGCAAGTTGGGCCTTCAGGATAAAGAAACGGCCACGTCCGATGAAGATGTTGCCGCGTCGATCCGCAACCCGAATGCGGTGCATCCTGCCGTCCTTAAATCGATCATCAAGGCGCGTCGCAACCGTCAGAAGTATTTTGAAGGGGATCTGTTCTCCGATCCGTCGTGGGACATCCTTCTGGAACTGACAGCTGCGCACGTTGAAAACCGGCAGGAATCTGTGACAAGCGTCGCAATCGCGGCGTCGGTGCCGGCTTCCACCGCCATCCGCAAGATCCGCGAACTTTCTGATCGCGGTCTGCTGAGGCGCTGGACGGATCCGACGGATGCCCGTCGAATCTTTGTTGCGCTGACCGAAGACGCAATAAAGCGGATGCTTGCGATGCTCGCCAGCGCCGAGAATGCGCCAATCATCTAACCGGCAGATGGGCGCAACACGAAAGCACAACAGTAAGACAGCCATCGGACAACAGGCACCGGTGTCTGTCTTGCTGCGAGAATTTCGGGCGCTGATCACCAAACGAATCCGCCTTCTTATGGGCATCCCCACACGCAGCGAACGTCTGACACTTTCCACCATCCGCGCCATTCACACCGCAGGCGCAGTGGTCGCAGGGCAGGACGTCCGCTGGGATGCTGCGCGCGAACGCTTGAGCATGACGGTCCGAGGGGAAGGTGGCATGCCGCATATCGCCGAATGGAGCATTCGCGGCGTTGATGCGCGGACCTTTGAGGATTCCCGCTCAGATGAGCTTTTGGCCAACTGCTTTTGGGCGGAAATCCCTGCGGGACCAAGATGGTGCGGCTTGTTTGCGAGCGGAAATACTGGCTCGGGCCAATGGCGGTACGGCAGTGTGGTCGAAATGCGCCGCGCGGAGGGCCGACGGGACGCACCCCGTGATGACCGGCTGACACAGCTTGGTACCATGGCCTCCACCCTGAGCCATGAACTCAAACAACCACTGGCCACCATCGCCTTTGCGGCAGAAAACGGCAAGCTGCGGCTCGTTGGACAGACCGACACCCGCAGCGAAAAGGCGCTCGAAAAGTTCGATAAGATCCTTGAGCAAGTGGAGCGGGCGCGCGACATCACAGGCAAAATGCTGGCCCACGCCAAGGCAGAGGTTGATGCCAATGCGGAGTTCGACATGGAAGCCGCACTGCGCGCGGCCAAGTCGCAGGCAGCTGGACTGTTGGTGAACGCCAACGTCCAATTTGGGGAGCTGTCCATCCCGGAGCATGCGACGATCCTTGGCCTTTCCCGCCTTTCTTTTGAACTCATCTTGCTCAACGGCATCCGCAATGCGGTGCAGGCCATTGCCGAAGCGCGCGCCAAGCATCTGGTCACACGCGGGCGCGTTGACATTGTCGTGAAGCGGATCGGCATCGGTGGCCTTGCCCTGTCCATCATCGATGACGGGGCCGGCATCGCGCCTGATATTGCTGACAAACTGTTCAGCCCCTTTGCGACCTCCAAGCAGGGCGAGGATGGCAATGGCATTGGCCTGCACATGTGCCGACAGCTTATCGAGAAAGTCGGCGGCTCACTTGACCTTGTGTCCAATCCCGATGCGCGCGGCGCGCGGCTGGTGATGACTTTCCCGGAAAGCGCCGTGCGCTTCACCTCGCTTGGAAGCTGGCAGCAGGGCTGACGCTCTTTGAAAACGAAACAGGCTGCCAATCCGGTAGAACTCTCCTTGTGTTAATGGCATAGCGGCAGCAACACGGCGCCAGCAAAATGCCGATCATAGACCAAAGGAGACCCGAAATGGCCGATCAACCCGATGCCGCAAACAATCAGCCGCCGGGCTATGTCCCGCCCAAGGTCTGGGTCTGGGATGCGGCCAATGGTGGCGCTTTTGCGAACATCAACCGGCCCATTTCCGGCGCGACGCACGATCAGGAACTGCCAATCGGCAAGCACCCCTTGCAACTCTATTCAATGGGCACGCCCAATGGCGTCAAGGTCACCATCATGCTCGAAGAGCTGCTTGACCTTGGCGTCAGCGCCGCAGAATATGACGCTTGGCTGATTTCCATCGGGACAGGGGCCCAATTCGGCAGCGACTTTGTGGCGATCAACCCGAACTCAAAAATCCCTGCGATGATGGACCATTCGGTCAGCCCGCCGGTCCGCCTGTTCGAGAGCGCCTCAATGCTCTTTTATCTCGCGGAAAAGTTCGGCCATTTTCTGCCGACAGAAACGCACAAGCGCGCAGAGACGATGAACTGGGTGATGTGGCAAATGGGCAGTGCGCCCTATGTCGGCGGCGGGCTCGGCCATTTTTACGCCTATGCACCGTTCAAGATGCAGTACCCGATTGATCGGTTTGCGATGGAAACCAAGCGACAGCTGCACGTGCTCGACACACATCTTGCGACCAACAAATACATGGTCGGTGATGACTATACGATTGCCGATATGGCGATCTGGCCCTGGTATGGCTCCATCATGCGCGAAGCCTATAACTGTCAGGAATTCCTGTCGGTGAAGGAATATACGCATCTCGACCGTTGGGTGTCTGAAGTTGGGAAGCGCCCTGCCGTCATCCGTGGCCGCATGGTCAACCGCACTTTTGGTCAGCCCGAAACCCAGCTGCGGGAGCGGCACGACGCGAGCGACTTTGAAAACAACCGCGAAGACATGGTCATCGCCCGCGACGGCAAGCGCATCTGACCAAGAGCAGCGGGATGGCAGAGGACAGGCAACGCTACCATCCCGTTTATGCGGACATGGCGACGACGATCTTTGAAAAGATGTCGGGCCTGTCGCGTGCATTGGGCGCGATCAATCTGGGGCAAGGCTTTCCCGATGATCAGGGTCCAGCGGAACTGATTGCCGCAGCCGCACGCGCGCTGACGGAACGATCCAACCAATATCCGCCCATGGTCGGCGTGCCGGAACTGCGCGATGCGATCGCGGACTTCTATGCGCGGCGACAGGGCCTATCTCTTACACGCGAACAAGTGGTCGTGACCTCCGGCGCCACCGAGGCGCTGGCGGCGATCATCCTGGCGCTTGTCCAACCCGGCGATGAGGTCATCGTCTTTGAACCGGCCTATGATGCGTATGCCCCGCTCATCCGGCGTTGCGGTGCGATGCCCATTTTCGTGCGCCTCTCCCCGCCCGACTGGCACTATGACCGCGCAACAATTGAGCACGCGATAACGCCGCGCACACGCGCGATCATTCTCAATGATCCGCTCAACCCGACGGGCTCCGTTGCGCGTGACGCAGACCTCTCCATGCTCGCAGACCTCTGTGTCGGACACGACCTTGTGGCGATTTGTGATGAGGTTTGGGAACAGGTCCGCTTCGACGGACAGCCGCACCGATCCCTCCTCACTTTTCCCGGCATCGCAGAACGTGCGATCAAGATCGGATCAGCCGGTAAGATCTTTGGCGTGACCGGTTGGAAGATCGGGTGGATGTGCGCCGCGCCGGAGTTGGCAGCGATGGCTGCCCGCGCGCATCAGTTTCTCACATTCACAACGCCGCCTGCCTTGCAATATGCAGTCGCCGAGGGACTGGCAGACGATGCCCTGATCGCTGCCCGGACGGCCACATGGGCGGCCTCCCGACAGCGCTTGAATGACGGGCTCGCACAAGCAGGGTATGCCGTTCTGCCGGGGGCGGCCACTTGGTTCACTTGTATTGACCTTGCGGCCTCTGGCCTCGCGATGAACGATGTGACCTTTGCGGAACGGGCGATACACGAGGCGGGCGTTGCCAGCATTCCCGTATCCGCTTTGTTTGACGATGGCGCATCCTCATCCATTGTCCGCCTCTGCCATTGCAAGAGCCTTGATATGATCGACGAAGCTGTTGCGCGGCTGGCAAGTTTCCGAGACGCCAACCGAACATAAAGACGGCGCCGGAGTTTCCCCCGGCGCCGCAATTTCCCAAAGTCGCTTTCGCAGGCTTTGGCAGGAGAGTTGCTTTAAAACTCGAACTTCACCGAAGCCGAAATTGTCCGTCCGGCGATGGAACGCGCAATCGAAGTATCATACGCCCCGTTGCCGTCGGTATCGAACAGGCGGCTCTGATCGCCTTCGGTAAAGCCAGCCTTGTTGAACAGGTTGTTGGCGTTGACCGACAGCGCGAGGTTATCGCGGAGCTTGACGTTGGCAAACGCTGTGACCGTCGCAAAGCCCGGCTGCACGAAGCGGTTTTCAAAGTCGACAAAGGACTTTGACGTGCCGTTGACCGCACCGCCCAGCGTGAAGCGCTCTGCAAAGGTATAGGACACGCCAATGTTGTAGACCCAATCAGCCTGACGCTGCGGCTTCAGGCCATTGCGCGCCGGATCGTTAAAGTCCTGCTTGGCCTGCGCGTCGGTCCATGCTCCGTTGCCGAACAGGTTGAACCCGCCATTGTCATAGTTGAACTCAAGCTCAACACCGCTCGATGTGAAGATACCGCCGGTTGCAAGGTTCGTCGTGATCGAGAAGTTACGCAGGTTGGCCCGACCGTTGAAGTAGGTGAGGTAAAGCGAGAGCGCACCGGGAACAGACGTGCTCGTCTCCCGCCACTTCACGCCCGCTTCGATCTGACGGGTGGAGTTACGCAGCAGGCCGGGAGCAACGATCTGCGCGTTCGAGAACGCCCCGAACTGACGGTCGAAGTTCCAAGTCGTGCCACGGCTGTAACGGCTGAAGACAGCCAGATCATCGTTGATCTTATAGTTCGCGCCGAAGGAATAGGACGTGCCGGACAGGCTATCCCCAATCGTCCCGCGCGTCGCCGGATCGTTGATCGGCACGCCGATTTCGGCAGGGCCAATGCTGCCATTCTTGTTTACGTCGACATTGCGGGCCGAGCTGAACTGCGCAAAGCCGCTATAGTGCATCGTTTCACGGCGCAGCGAGCCATCCAGATTGATCGCCCCGAAGGTCGCGTTCAGGCCACCATACACCGCGTCCACATCGGCCTGCATATCCCAAAGGATGTTGCAGCAGCCGCCAAACGCACCGTTATAGGTGTAGACCCCCGCTTCGGTAAAACCGGGCACGTTGATGATGGCGGCATCATCCTGCGTGGACACGAGCATCCGCCCCCAATGCCAGGTCTGCTTGAAATTCTGGACCATTTTGAAATAGCCGCCCGTTGCGGTGATGTCGCCGCCGGCTGTTTCAAACGACTTGGTCACGCGCAGGTCGTTCACGAAATTGCCCATGTCGTTCAATTCCGTGTCGAACAGGGCGACTTCGGTGATCAGGTTGTTGCCGGTCAACGCCAGAAGCGATGCCGATGTGACCGCGCGGCCTGCATTCGGTCCGTTGAAGAATAAGGCCGTCGCACCGGGACCAAAATTGGTCGACAGATACCGGTCAGCCGCGTTTGCGGCGTGCGTGAACGGTGCCACGAAGCGGCCGCTCTGGTTGGCGTAACGGATCTTGTTGTTGACGGTGAGGCCAGCCCCAAGATCAAATTCAAACTCGCCACCGATGGTCTGTGACTTGGTGTGGATGCCATCGCGCAGGTTGCTGTTGATCAGGTTGCCACTGGCATCGATGATCGGGAAATTGATGAGGTTCGGGCTGTGCAGCGTCTGCGTGGCCGCATTCAGGCCGGGCAGGCTGTTGGTGAGGACACCCAGCGTCTTGCCGTAATTGGCCGCCCCGGCGGCAACCGCCGCGACCGAACCGGCCACTTCAGTGATCCGCACCGTCTGCGGCATGTAGGTCGCGTCCTTCTTGTCGATGACCTGACCATAGACACGCACAAAGCCGCCATCGAATTCCTTTGTCAGGCTCGCGCGGAATTTGCCGCCATCAACCGCATTGAAGCCTGCATTTCGGACGTCGCCACCGATCTGATAATGGCCGCCCAGGTGGAAATAGAGATCGTCGGCAAGGCTGGCTCCATATTCAGCATCAATGCGTGTGTCTTTATAGTCCACGCCTTTCATGAACTGGATGCTGCCGCCTTCGGTCTTCCCCGTCTTGTTGATGAGGTTGATGATGGCGCCATTGCCATTCGTCGTCAGCGTCGCAGCGCTGCCGCCGCGCACGGATTCAATGCGGGCCAACGTCGCATCGACCTTCACAAAGCCATCAGCAGGCGCAAAGTTGTGATCGCCGAACAAGAGGACGGGCAGGCCATCTTCCTGCAGCGAGATGAACTGGGCGCCGCCGGTCACAGCGGGAAGACCACGCACCTGCATGTTGGAGTTGCCGCCACCTGCTGACGACTCAGCACGAATACCGGGAAGGCGACGGAAGATTTCAGCCGTCCCACGCGGGGCGACGCTGGCGATGCTGTCGACGTTGAGCGCGCTCACCGAGATACTGGTGTCGAGACGGTTGGTGGCCTTGGCGACGCCCGTCACGACGATTTCGGCGATGCTGGTATCGGCTTCGTCCGAAGCTTCCTGCGCAACAGCGGGCTGCACGACAAAGGCCGCGACCGCCAGAGTGGCGAGCGACGCGTGCATACGGAATGCGGATTTCTTCATAACCTCTCCCCTGACCTTAAACTGGGTCCGCTTTGTGCGGCACGATGCGTTGGATAACCCTAGAACAATCGATTGCAAACAAAAAATGCAATCGATTGTAAATAACTCCATCTTGGATCAAAGGCGTGGCTTTCCGGCCACACCCCGCGCATTGCCATCCCTTTGAACACATCATGCGCCCAATTGCGCGACTGCAGCATCCAGTTTCACCTTGATTTGCATTCCGAACCCCTGAAAGGTGATCGCGTTGAGGGGTAGTCACTGTTCGCATGAGCCAGATCAAGACCATGAAGGAACTTGCCGATCTGGCGGGCGTCACCACCGGCACCGTGTCGCGTGCTTTATCTGATTCTCCTCTGATCAGCCCCAAGACGCGCGAACGGCTTCAGGCGCTCGCACGGGAACATGGCTTCAAGCCCAATCTGCTCGCCCGCAACCTGCGAACGCAGCGGACAGGCGCCATCGGCGTCCTCATTCCGCTTGGCCATGAAAAGGGCCAGCACATCTCCGACCCATTCTTCATCACCATGCTCGGCTACCTCGCAGATGAGCTGACCGAGCGCGGCTATGATCTGCTGCTGTCGCGCGTCATCCCGGAAGATGAAAACTGGCTCGACCAATATGTCGGCTCCGGCAAGATCGACGGTCTGATCATCATCGGCCAGTCCGACCAATCCGAAACGCTGGATGAAGTGGCCGCGCGCTATCGCCCGATGGTCGTCTGGGGCGGACATGCGCCGGGTCAGGCACATTGCACCGTCGGGTCCGACAATATTCTGGGTGGAGAGATAGCCGCCCAACATCTGATCGACCGGGGCTGCCAGCGCATCGCCTTTTTCGGGGACCCACAGGCTCTAGAAATCGCGCAGCGGCTAGAAGGCTGCAAGCGCACCCTGGCCCGCGCCGGGCTCTCGGACAATCTCACCGTCTTGCCGGCCCATCTGGTCGCCGAAGCGGCCCATCCCGACATTGCGGGTTTTCTGGGGTCGGTCAGCGAGCGGCCGCAGGGCATTTTTGCCGCGTCCGACGTCATCGCGATGAGCGCATTGCGCGCGCTCGCCGAATATGGCCTCGCTGTCCCCGGAGACGTGAAGGTGGTTGGCTATGACGGCCTTGCCATTGGCGAACAAACCGTGCCGCGGCTGACAAGCATCTCACAGGACCTCCGCTTGGGGGCGACAACAATGGTCGATCTCTTGCTGCGTCGGATTGCGGGCGAAGATGCGGGGTCGGTCGTGCTGGACCCTAAGCTGATCGTCCGGATGTCGAGTTAGGCCGAAACGGCGAGCGCGAAAGCCCCCATTAGGCCGGCGTCATCCCCAAGGCCGGGCGCCGTGACGATGGCCGAAGCCTTCCCGACGAAATAGCCCGCGCCCAATTGCTCTGTTGCGCTTTGGACCAGCGCCAGCAAGCCCGGCGTCGCCATTACGCCGCCGCCCAAGATGATGCAGTCTGGTTCGAGGATCGCCTGAAAATTGCAGACCGCCTGCGCAAGATACCAGGCGATCATCTGTTGCTCGTCCCCGCCGGGCTGGCATTCGGAAAGAGACCTGCCCCAGCGGGCGAGGATGGCAGGTCCGCTCGCCAATCCTTCCAAGCATGCTCCGTGGAAGGGGCAAGCGCCCGCAAAACTCCCATCACTGGGATGACGCGGCAAGCGCATATGCCCCATTTCGGGGTGGCTCAGGCCGTGCAGGATGCGACCATCCACCACAGCGCCACCGCCGACGCCCGTGCCGATGGTGAGGTAAAGGCACAAGCGTTTGCCCTGCCCCGCCCCCCAGCGCGCTTCGGCAAGGGCGGCCCCGTTGACGTCGGTGTCGATCGCGACCGCACAACCAAAGGCGTCCGCAAAGGACTGCACAAGATTGGCACCGCTCCAGCCCGGCTTGGGGGTCCGCGTGATGCTGCCCCAATTGGGAGAGGCCTTATCAAGATCAAGGGGTCCAAAGGAGGCAATGCCAAAGCCCGCGTAACCGACATCATGGCCACGGAACCAGTCACAGGCCGCTGAAATCGTCTCGTGCGCGTCCAATGTGGGGATGCGGTGCCGGTGAAGGATCACGCCGTCTGCATCCGCAATGCCAAGCACAAACTTGGTGCCGCCGGCCTCAATCAACCCGTAATGCGTTCCGATCATTCCGCCTCCGCGCGGACGCTAGCATGATCACCTTCCAGATGAAGCCGGAAAACAGGTGCAGGCCCGCCTGCGAAATGGCGACGGCGCCATTCCGGGTCATCAACGACGTCGCCGACACCGGTCACGCCGATCAAGTCGGCAAAGCCATGGACCGTCAGATCAGATGTCACCCACCAGCTATAGCTTTGGAACGGCGCATCGGCGGGATTGGCGGCAACAAGCCCCGTGCCGTTGAGCGGGACGAAGGGACCAAGCGGGCTCTCCCCCACCGCACCGTATAGACCATTGGGTCCAGACGGCCCGGGCGCAAAGACCTTCCGCTGCGTGGACCAGAACAAATAATAGCGCCCATCCCGCGCAACCATCACGGGCCGTTCCAGTTCGTTGTTCACGCCGTCAGCTGACAGGACAGCCGGCAAAAGATCCCAGCCGTCATGATTGGCTGAGCTTGCCCGCGCGACGCCAATCACACCGTTCCAATCATTGGCCGAAGATTGCAGCGACCCGGTGAAGAACAAAAAGTCCGCGCCTGTCACAGGGTCCCGGAAGTAGGCCGGATCGCGAAAGCCCTTAATTGCCCCCGGCAAGCCTTCAACGGCGCCGACCACGACATAGTGATGCCCATCGCTGCGCACCGACTCCGTCGGCGCCGTCCAAGCGACCGCTGCGGCCTGCCCGTCGATAACGTTCAATTGCGCGGACAGTTGGAAAAGCCGCTGCGCTACCGTCGGCTTAGGCTCACCCTTGATGCCGGCGGCAGTGTAAAACAATGTCAGCCGCCCGCTGGCCGGATCAAAGAGAGCTGAGCCCGCCCATTCGCGGCTGCCGGGATTGGCGGTATCAGGAAGGAGATTGCCGCAGTCTTTCCAAACGCCCTCCTTTTCCGTCACCATCCGGATGCGCGCCCGGTGGTGGCGGGATTCCGGGTCTGGCTGGAGCGGTGCGGACAGCATGAACCAAACCGTCCAGCCGTCGAAGCCTGTTGTCGTGCCATCAACATTTTGGACGGGCCACATATCCCAAAGATCATAGCCCGGGATGATGCCGACCACATCTGTGCGGCGGATATGGGGGATGACGTGCGGCGGCCCTTCCACGATGCGCGCAACGCAGGCGGGGTGCCAGACTGATGTCAGCAAAGTGCCCTGCGCTTCATCCACGTGTTTTGCCCCTCCATCCCCATCTCACCCGCCGCCCATATCACGCAAAGCGAAGATTTCAACAATCGATTGCATAAATTCATGCGTGCTCGCACGTTCGCGATGGGTCACGTGAGCAGAGAGGCACCGTCCGACGCTGCTTCGACAAGCATCAGCGGCTGGCCGCCGTCCGGCGTGCGATAGGCGGCACGAACGGCGGCCTGCGCTGCGTCCAACCGCCCTTTCGAAAGCACAGCGACAACAGCGCCCCCAAAGCCCCCGCCGGTCATGCGTGCGCCGCCGCCATCGCCGATGGCATCCTGCAGCAGCGCAACCAGCTGATCGATGGGCGGCAGCGTAATCTCAAAATCATCGCGCATGGAGGTGTGCGATGCGGCCATCAATTGGCCCAATGTCGCGAGGTCACAGCGCTGTAAGGCATCTGCGGCCGACAAAGTCCGTGCATTTTCGGTGATGACGTGTCGCGCCCGGCGGAAGGTGATGTCGTCCATCAGGGCACGACCCGCCTCCAACATCTTCATGTCCGCATCGCGCAGGGCCGGGATGCCGAGCGCGCGCTGCGGCCTCACATTGGGCACGCCGCGCATTATAAGCGCCATCGACCAGTCCACGCTCAATCCCGGAATGGACGATCAGAATCGCAGCGTCAGATGGGATGGGCACAGGCGTGCAGTCCAGCGACCGGCAATCGATGAGCAGGGCGTGCCCCGCAATGCCACGTGCTGAAATCAGTTGATCCATGATGCCGACCCGCGTGCCGACAAAATCCGTCTCGGCCGCCTGCGCCATGCGCGCCAAGGCGGTCGGGTCGATGGTCAGCTTTGACAGCCGCCCCAGCGCCACGCCAATCGCGACAGTGATCGACGCAGAGGAGGACAGGCCGGCACCGCGCGGCACGTCTCCGGCCACCGTAAGTTGCGCACCTGAGAGGCGCAGCCCCGCGCGCTCCATGGCAATCACCATGCCCCGCACATACTCCGCCCAATGCGGGTCGGGGCTATGCGCCATCTCTGTGTCGAGCGGAAAGCTGTCCCGCTCTCCCTGAAAATCGGTTGCCACCACCTCGATCCGCCGGGCCGCAATGCGCTTGGCGGCCACCAACGTCTGCCCACTGATAGCCGCAGGAAGGACGAAGCCGTCATTATAATCGGTATGCTCGCCAATCAGGTTCACCCGACCCGGAGCGCGCGCAATGAGGTCCGGCACGCCGCCATAGGCATCCGCAAATCCCCGTCGAACGCGGTCGACAAGGTCGATCATCGGGCATCCCTATAATGCACCGTCGATTGGGCACGGAGGCGCTCTGCCGCCTGTTCCGCTGTCAGGTCCCGCTGCGGTTCAGCCAGCAATTCATAGCCCACCATGAACTTGCGGACCGAGGCGGACCGCAGCAACGGCGGGTAGAAATGCCCGTGCAACTGCCAATGGTCGATCCGTGCAGGCCAAAAGGGCGCGCCGTGCCAGCCCATTGAATAAGGACAGGCCGTGGCGAACAGATTGTCGTAGCGGGTCGTCAATTCCTTCAGCACCGGCGCAAGGCTCCGACGGCGAGGCGCGTCGAGATCGGTCATTCGCGCGACGCGAAAGCGCGGCAACAGCAACGTCTCAAACGGCCAGGCGGCCCAATAAGGAACGACCACGAGCCAGTCGTCCGTCTCCACCACCACGCGCGGCCCACCCGCTTCCCGGTCGGCCAGTTCCAGCAGCATGGGTTGGCCATTCACAGCCAACCAACCGGCCTGTGTCCGGTCTTCGGTCGCGGGCTCATCAGGCAAATAGCTTGTGGCCCAGACCTGACCGTGCGGATGCGGGTTGGACGCCCCCATCATCGCGCCCTTGTTTTCAAACAGTTGCACATGGGCATAAACCCGGCCGAGGTCTGCGATTTGTTCGACCCAAGCGTCGATCACGCCTTCAATGGCCGTCAGATCAAGCTCCGGCAGCGACTTGGAATGGTCGGGTGAAAAGCAGATGACCCGGCTCGTCCCCTGTGCGCCTGCGGCATGGAACAAGGGGTCCAGCGTCTGCGGCGCGGGGGCATCGGGCAGCAGCGCCGCAAAGTCATTTTCAAAGACAAAGGTCCCCGGATAATCGGGGTTCACCTCCCCGGTGACGCGGGCGTTGCGCGGGCAGAGATAGCAGCCGGGATCATGCACCGGCCGGTCAGACACATCAGGCGCGTCCTGTTGCCCCAGCCAAGGGCGGCGGGCGCGGTGCGGCGAGACAAGCAGCCATTCATCGCGCAGCGGGTTGTACCGCCTGTGCGGATGTTCTGTGGGGTCAAACTCCATCGCCAAGGGATAATCGCGTGGGAGGCACGCGGTTCCCTTGGCGACGGGTATTCAGATGTCAGGTGATGAAGTGCGCTGTCGTCTTCGCCTTAATCTCGTCGACCGTTACGCCCGGTGCGGTTTCGATCAGCTTGAACGGCGCGGCATGGTCCGCACGCTGGAACACAGCAAGGTCCGTTACGATCATGTCGACGACATTCTTGCCGGTCAGCGGGAGCGTGCATGCCGGAATGAACTTCGGGCTGCCATCCTTGGCATTGTGTTCCATGACGACGATGATCTTCTTGACGCCTGCGACGAGGTCCATCGCGCCGCCCATGCCCTTGATCATCTTGCCGGGGATCATCCAATTGGCGATGTCGCCATTTTCGGCCACTTCCATCGCGCCGAGCACAGTCAGGTCGATATGCCCGCCCCGGATCATTGCGAACGAGGCCGCACTGTCGAAATAGGCCGTCTGCGGGAGCTCCGAAATCGTCTGCTTGCCTGCGTTGATGAGGTCAGCGTCTTCCTCTCCCTCAAAGGGAAACGGCCCGATGCCGAGCATCCCGTTCTCCGACTGGAGTGTGACGGTGATGCCGGTCGGCACATGATTCGCAACCAGCGTCGGGATGCCGATGCCGAGATTGACGTAGTAGCCGTCCTGCAGTTCCTGTGCCGCGCGCGCAGCCATCTCGTCTCTGGTCCAAGCCATTATGCGGCCTCCCTCTGCCGCACGGTGCGGGACTCGATCTTCTTGTCGTAAGGTGCCCCGATAATCATGCGCTGCACATAGACGCCGGGCAGGTGGATGCTGTCCGGATCAAGACTACCGACGGGAACGATCTCTTCGACCTCGACGACACAGACCTTGCCGCAGGTCGCAGCGGGCAGGTTGAAGTTGCGCGCGGTCTTGCGGAAAACGAGGTTGCCGCTCTCATCCGCCTTCCACGCCTTCACGATGGCGAGGTCGGCAAAGATGCCGCGTTCCAGAATATACTCCTGACCGTCAAAGCTCTTCACCTCTTTGCCGTCCGCCACTTGGGTGCCAACGCCGGTCTTGGTGTAAAAGCCGGGGATGCCAGCGCCGCCTGCGCGCATCCGCTCCGCCAGCGTCCCCTGCGGCGAGAATTCAACCTCAAGCTCGCCTGCAAGATATTGCCGCTCAAACTCTTTGTTCTCGCCGACATAGGATGAGATCATCTTCTTGATCTGTCGGGTGCGCAGCAGCTTGCCGAGGCCCTCGCCGTCGATACCTGCATTGTTCGATGCAACCGTCAAACCGCTCACGCCGGCGGCGACAATGGCGTCGATAAGACGTTCGGGAATGCCGCACAGGCCAAAGCCGCCAGCTGCAATCAGCATGTTGTCCTTGAGCACACCGTCCAGCGCGGACGCGGCATCGGGATAGAGCTTTTTCATGGAATCAGTCTCCGGAGTTCGACCCCGCGCCTAGCGAACACCGGGCGCAATTGCACCTACTTAGGCGACATTTGCTCCAAAAAGAGACCCAATCGCAGCGGTCGCCGCCATGGCAAAGGCACCCCAAAAGGTGACGCGCAACACAGCCTTACCCACTGGAGCACCGCCCATCTTTGCGCCGACCACGCCCAGCAGAGCCAGAAACAGCAGTGATCCCCCCGCGATCCAATAATCCACCGCAGCGCGCGGGGCGAGGTAGGCGGCCAACAGCGGAAGGGCCGCGCCGATGGAGAAGGCGAGCGCGGACGCCCAAGCCGCCTGAATGGGACGCGCCGCCATTTCATCTGTGAGGCCAAGCTCATCGCGCAAATGCGCCTTGAGCGCATCTTTGGCCATCAACTGGTCGGTCACCTGTTCGGCAAGGGCGCGGTCCAATCCGCGCTTTTGATAGATGGCGACCAGCTCGGCTCGTTCAGCCGCAGGACTGTCGGTAAGTTCCGCCTTTTCCTTGGCGATGTCGGCCGCCTCGGCATCGGCTTGCGAACTGACCGAGACATATTCTCCCGCCGCCATCGACATCGCGCCGGCAACGAGGCCCGCCGTTCCGGTCAGCAACATCGTCGCGCTGTCGGCCCCGGCTGCCGCCACACCCAGCACAAGGCTCGATGTGGAGACAATGCCATCATTGGCGCCAAGGACAGATGCCCGCAGCCAACCGATCCGTTCCAAAAGATGCGTCTCGGTATGCCTGCGGGCCATCGGGTCAATACTCTAGTTTGAGGCCGGGCCGGTTCCAGCGGACCTTCGCCAGCTTACCGGTGCCCGACAGGCATAACCACGCATCCATCATATCGTCCCCGCCAAAGCAGATATTGGTGGTGAAAATGTCGGGCGTGGCCACAAATTCAACCAGCTCGCCTTCGGGCGAGACAACCGAGATGCCGCATTCCCCAATGGTTGCGACGCAAATATTGCCATTGGCTTCCATCGCGAGGCTATCGAAGAACTTATAGCCCGCCGGACGGTAAATCGGGATGCCCGGACCACCCGGTCCCGCCGCATCATCCACCTTGCCAGGGGCGATGACGTTGAAAGCCATCAGGCGGCAGGTATAGGTTTCTGCCGCATAAAGCCGCTTGCCATCGGGCGACAGGCCAATGCCATTGGGGTTGTTGGATGGGAAGATGACTTCTTCCAGAAAGCTGCCGTCGGTCTTTCCATAGAAAATCCCGACAATGTCATGGCAGCGCTTGGCATAATCGACCTTGCCGTGATCGGTGAACCAGAAGCCGCCATGGCTGTCGAACACGATGTCATTCGGCCCGCGCAGCACACAGCCGAAATCGCCCGATTTGTAGAGGACTTCGACAGCCCCGGTGTCGATGTCGATCCGCTCGATCCGCCCGCCTGAATAGTCGTCGGCAATGCCGTGCGGCGCATATTCACCTTCAGGGCCGCGCGCCCAGTTGAAGCCGCCATTGTTGGTGCAATAGAGTTTGCCGTCTGGCCCAAGCGCGAGGCCATTGGGACCGCCACCGGGCTTCGCCACCACGTCCTTGCGACCATCGGGCCACACACGTGTGATCTGCCCCAGCGCGATTTCCGTTAGAATAACGCTGCCATCCGGCATCGCCACGGGTCCCTCAGGAAACGCCAGTCCGTCTGTTACAATCTCCATGAATCTCTCTCCTGCTTGTTCTTGTTTCAAAACGAAACTTGGCAGGCAGATCAACGGAAGGAAAGGGGCAAAGCAGATCAAAAGTCGCGCTTGCCGATAAGAGCTATCTGATCCTTGTCTGAAACGACACGGCAAAGCTCGGCTGCCCGGCTGCGGTCGCCCCGGCCATGGTACCAGATGGCCGGATGCAGACGAAGCGGATCGTCGGATCAAAGCCTGCGGTGGGCACATCGGTGCAGGCAGCAAAGCTCGCGGGCGGCGTCGCTGATCTTGACCGCCGCACATCTGTCGCCGCGTTGAATGTCAGCCCGCTCGACGGGGTGCCATTGGCGAAGGTCACGGTGCTGGCGCCATTATACTCAAGCGTCGTCGGCAGCGGATCAAGGATGAAGACTGTGCTGCTGTCGACGCCCAAGCTTCCTGAATTGGACACGTTGATCGAATAGCTCAGCACGGCACCTGGGATGAGCTTCGGGTTCGTCGTGCCATTGGCAGGATCAGAAATGACGGTGGAGGATTTGACCGTTGTCAGCGCGGCGTTGGCCGCGCGCGGGGTGTTTGTGACGGTACAGGTGATCAAATCCCCAAGGATCGGCGTAATGGTCGCTGGAACGACAAAGGCTGTCGTCGCGCCAGTCCGCGCATTGGAGCACGTCATTGTGGCGGTATATTGGGAGAGCACGGTGCTGCCCGAGGCGGCCTCCGCAAAAGTATAAGGCTGCCCCGCTGTCACCCGCAGAAGCGCCGTGGCGCCTGTGGACACGGTCGTTCCTGTGCCCGTCGTCGTGGTCGATGCGACGGACGTCGCGCCCTGAGCAATACTCATCGTAAACTGGTCGGTCGCAAAGCGCCGCCCCGTGCCCCCGAGTGCCTTTTGGATGCTCAAATGCGGAAAGGCCGTATTTGTAAAAGTGCACGAAATGGCATCCCCGAATTGAAGCGCGCCGAAGTTAAAGCTCGTAGTCGCGTCATTGGTTGGCAGCGGCGTGGTCGATCCGGCGGTACCATTGGTGCAGGTCAGGCTGGGGCTGTAACTGGTGATCGGGCTGATACTTCCGGGGGCCATAGACTCTGAGAGCGTGAGAGGAACCCCGGAGGCCAGCGAGACCGCCGCCGCTGTAAACGGACCCGTTCCTGTGCCGGTCGTCGTACCGGATGCGAGCACTGTCCCGGTCGACGTTGCTGTCACGTCAAATCTGAACTGGTCAGCGGCATTTACGCGTGCCCCGCTGATCACCTTTGTCAGTCGCATCGAGGCAAAGCGGACGGCAAACATCGCGCCTTGAAGGCCACCACCAACCAAGGTTGTGCGCACCGTTGTCGGGCTGGTGGATCCGACAATATAGCCCCCTACATTCCCGATAACGCCAGTTTCTGTGAACGTCTGCGTGCCGATGCCGGTAATCGTAGGATAGGTCGTCCCTGAGATGGGATCCACCTGATCGAGCAGCGTCCAGTTGCCGCCGTTCGTGTTGAACGACAGCGATTCCAAGTCATTGGTTGATTCCGCGTCCGCACCAACGAACATATAGGCCGTGACGGCAGGTGCACCGGGTGGCGGCGTAATGAGGATGTTGGAAATGGTGACCTGTGTCGTCCCTGCCGCCGTTTGATAAAGGATCGGCCGGTTGGGAATGCCCAGAAAGGCCGTATTCCCAACGGCTGCACCGGCCCAGGATGGGGCTGCAATAGATGTGACGGCAGAGCCAGTTGTTCTCACCGTGAAGGTCAAGACAGCGCCATCAGACAGGGTGTAGCTGAAATTCTGTCCCCCAACCGACCGCGCGGTTGTGTCGTTGTAGGTTGTGAAGTCGAGCCAGCAATAGGTTTGCCAGCTTGCGGGCGCCGTCCCCTGCGACGTCGCAGGCGCGCAAACCGCGGCGAGTGCGGACCCGGACCAGGTCATGACGAAAACCGCGAACAACCGCGCAATTAGGCGCGCAATTGCCAGCTTTTTGTCGTTCCCCAACGCAGTCCCCCGGCTACTGGAGCCCCAAACTCGGGCCCGCACTCGGGAACTGTGCTAAATGAAAACGGTAAACATCTCCATAATGGACCAATTATCGCTGTTGCGCCGCGGGCCTGTCGACCGCATGAGGAGCGCATGACGATCCGATCCCTTTTTGCGACGCCCTTCTATGAAGGCGCACTCGATAATTCCGATTTGCTTGAAGAGCTTGAGGGCTCGTGCCGCGCGCTGGAAGAAGATGACGTCGCCGGACAAAACTGGTCCAAAGAGCATGGCTATAAGGGATATACCTCTTACGCCTCGCTCAACGATCTCACGGTCCGCGATCCTGCTTTTGAAGACCTGAAACGCATTTTGGACAAACATGCCCGCGACTTTGCCGACGCGTGCCATTTTGATCTTGGCCGAAAGCCGAAACTCGACAGTCTGTGGGTCAATGTCCTGAAGCCGGGCGGCACACATTCCGGCCATATCCACCCGCACAGTATCATATCAGGCACCGTCTATGTGTGCGTTCCAAAAGGGTCAGGGGCGCTTAAGCTGGAAGACCCGCGCCTATCGCGCATGATGGCGGCCCCTGCCCGCCGTGCGGATGCGCCGCCGGAATTCCAGCCGTTTATCTATGCCGAACCCAAGGCCGGAACCATCTTCTTGTGGGAAAGCTGGCTGACGCACGAGGTGACGCCCAGCAAAGCCAAGACAGACCGCATCTCGATCAGCTTCAATTATCGGTGATTTGGCGCTAACACGGCGCATGACCCAATCCTACGACACCGAACTCAAGCTCTTCATCAATGGCAGTTGGCGCACCGGCGAAGGCCGTGACGCACATGCCGTCGTCAACCCGGCGACCGGCGACACCCTCGCGGCGGTGCCCATGGCAACGGCGGCGGACCTTGATGAGGCACTGGCCGCATCAGAACGCGGCTTTGTCACGTGGCGCGCCATGGACGTTGAAGCGCGCGGCGCTATCCTGCACAAGGTCGCAAGCCTAATCCGCGAACGGACGGAGGCCATCGCCACGCTGCTGACGCTGGAACAGGGCAAGCCACTTGTCGAAGCGCGCGGCGAGGTCGCCTCCTCGGCGGGCCTGTTCGACTATTATGCCGAAGAGGCGAAGCGCGCGCATGGCCGCGTCCTCATCCGCCCGACGGGCCAGCGCTCCATCGTCATCAAGCAGCCGGTCGGCCCGACCGCGACCTTCACACCCTGGAATTTCCCCGTCTACCTGATGACGAAAAAACTGGCCGCCGCGCTGGCCGCCGGTTGCTCCGTCATCGCCAAACCACCTGAGGAAACGCCGGGCTGCACGTCTGCGTTGATGCGCTGTGTCATTGATGCAGGCGTGCCTTCCGATGTGGCACAACTTGTCTTCGGCGTGCCGGACATGGTCAGCCGTCACCTGATCGCATCAGAGACGATCCGCAAGATCAGCTTTACCGGCTCTATTCCCGTCGGCAAGCATCTGATGCGGCTGGCGGCAGACGGCGCAAAGCGCATCACGATGGAACTGGGTGGCCATGCACCCGTCCTCGTCTTTGATGATTGCGATCTGGAAAAGACGCTCGATATGGTCGTCCCGCAGAAATTCCGCAACGCAGGCCAAGTCTGCGTCTCCCCCACCCGCTTCTATGTCCAGCGCGGCATTTATGACCGGTTCGTCGCAGGTTTTGCCGAACGCACCAAGAAGGTGACGACAGGCAGCGGGCTTGACCCGGCCACCAATATGGGTCCGCTCGCCAATCCCCGTCGCCCCGATGCCATCGGCGCGCTGGTTGAGGATGCGCGGGCCAAGGGCGCCAAGGTTCTGGCCGGTGGCGAACGCGGCAATCAGGGCTTCTTCTTCCAGCCAACTGTCCTCGCCGATGTTCCGCTGGAAGCTGATGTCATGTCGAATGAGCCCTTCGGCCCGCTCGCCTTGCTCCGCCCGTTTGACACGTTTGACGACGCCATAGAGCAGGCCAACCGCCTGCCCTACGGCCTTGCCGCCTTTGCCTTTACAGAGAATGCGCGGCAGGCAAATATGTTGGGCGACGCCATTGAAAGCGGCATGGTCGGCATCAACACCTTTGCGATCTCCGTGCCCGATGCGCCCTTTGGCGGCGTGAAGGAATCGGGCTTCGGCAGTGAAGGCGGACCGGAGGGGCTGGAAAGCTACCTCGTGACCAAGGCGATCCATCAGGCGTGAGATCGCCGGGTTTGATGATCAAGGTCAATGACACTCAGCCGAGGCGCGCAGATGTTAAGCCCGCCGCAGAACGCGGCTGAGGAAAACGTCATGCGCCACAATGAAGGCTCGCTCGACCGCGCTCTGCGCGTCATCGTTGGCATTGCTCTGATCGCCATGGTCTTTGTCGGACCCAAGGCCGCTTGGGGTTGGATTGGGGTCATACCCTTGCTCACCGGACTGGTGGGCGTTTGTCCGCTGTATCGTCTGATCGAGATGAACACCTGCCCGCGCCGCTGAGCGGCGGCGGTTTTCTGCAATAGCCAGCCGCGCCTCTCTGCCTTAGACGGTGTGGATGGTTGGCGGACGGATATCGCGATGAAGCGGCCCTTATGGGTGGCGGGGGGCGCCGTGTCGCTTGGGCTTGGTGCCGTTGGCGCAGTCCTGCCGCTCTTGCCGACCGTTCCGTTCGTCATCCTCGCCGCCTTCTGTTTTGCGCGGGGCAATCCGGCATGGGAGGCAAAGCTGCTCGCCCACCCGCGCTTCGGCCCGCATATCCATAGCTGGCGGGAAAAGGGCGCGATCAGCCGCAAAGGCAAATTGGCGGCCACCGGCGCGTTCGGCGTCAGCATCTTGCTTGGATATCTTACGATGGCTTGGCCCTATGTTGCCATTACGCCAGCAGTCGCCGTGATTTGCCTCAGCTGGCTATGGACACGGCCCGAAGCTTAGTCCTTCAGTCGCATCTTGAAGAAGTCCAATATTTCGTCGCGCGCAGCGCGGGTCGGCTGACCGGCTTCGTCGATAAGGTGCAGCGTGACGACGGAATGGGGGTTCTTAAAAGGCGTATCCGGGTTCGCCGCGTCATCCGGTAGAACCCGTGCTTCAAACCTATCCCCAAGAGCCTCTGCGAACGCAGCGAAACGCTCTGCCCTGCAAAAGCTGTCCCCCTCAAACCGATAAGCGCGCACCGTCAAATCCTCGGCGTCCATGCGCGCCTTAATTGCACTAAGCTCCTCAGGGGCAATGTGCGTTCCCCCCTTCTTGAACAGCGGCAAAGACGGCTGCGCCATGACCGGGGCGACCACGGATGGTTCCAGCATCATGGACAGTGCGAAGTTGCCGGTAAAGCACATGCCGATCGCCCCGACACCTTTGCCTCCGCATTCCTTGTGCGCTTCCGCCGCAAGCGCGCGCAGCCAGAGCGTGATGGGGCCGGACTCGTTAGCGGCAAGGGCACGGAATTGGCGACTGACGCACCCCTTCACGAGTTCTTTGACAGCGTAAAGGCCACTCGGCGGCTCTCCATCCCGGCCAAAGAGATGGGGCATGTACACCGTAAACCCGGCGTCGCGCACCCATCGGGCAAACCGGGCAACATGCGGACTGATCCCCGGCATTTCCGTCATCACCACGACAGCGGGGCCGCTTCCTGCGACGTAAACGAGCCGCGTTTCCCCCAACAGGTCAAAGGGGCGACTTTGAAAATCTTCCAAAGCATCGCGTGTTTGAAGTGCCGTATTCATCTTCCCGTCCCCTGGCTGCTTTCACACAACATGGCAGGCGGAAGCCTTCCGTCAATCCGCAACACGCGTTAGACAGAAGCATGAGCAACCTGCCTACCAACCGCACGGGCGGGCGCATCCTCGTTGATCAGCTTGTGATCCAAGGCTGCGACCGCATCTTTTCCGTTCCCGGTGAGAGCTTTCTCGCCGTCCTCGATGCCCTGCACGACAGCCCACAGATCCAGAACGTTGTCTGCCGTCAGGAAGGTGGCGTGACCTTCATGGCCTGTGCTGATGGCACGCTGACGGGTCGTCCGGGAATAGCGTTTGTCACACGCGGACCGGGCGCGACCAATGCGTCCATCGGTGTCCATGTCGCCATGCAGGATTCGCAGCCGATGATCCTGTTCATCGGGGATGTAGACCGGGGCATGAAAGACCGTGAAGGCTTTCAGGAAGTCGACTTTGCCGCCATGTTCGGGCCGCTCTGCAAATGGGCGGCGCGCATTGATGAGGCCGCACGCATCCCGGAATATGTCGCCCGCGCCTTCAACGTTGCCATGTCGGGACGGCCGGGGCCTGTGGTCCTCGCCTTACCGGAAGACATGCTGTGCGAACTGGCCGAGGCGCTGGACCGGCCGCGGGTTGACCCCGTCGAGCAGGCCGCCCACCCGGACCAGATGGCAGACTTTGCCGCGCGGTTGGCGGCGGCAAAGGCTCCCGTCGCGATCATCGGCGGTGCGGGCTGGACGCCTCAGGCAGCCCGCGATTTCCAGATCTTCGCTGAAAGCTGGGGCCTGCCGGTTGCGGCCGGATTCCGCCGTCAGGATGCGATCTCAAACAGTTCACCTGTTTGGGCAGGCAACCTTGGCTATGGGCCGAACCCGAAGCTGGTTGCGCGCATCAAGGCAGCGGACCTTGTTCTCGCCGTCGGCGCGCGCCTCGGCGAAGCGACAACCGACAGCTACACGCTCGTCACGCCCGATCATCCCGGGCAGCTGCTCATCCACGTCCACCCGGACCCCAATGAGCTGAACCACGTCTACCGCGCCGACCTTGCCATCTGCGCCGACATGACGTGCTTTGCGCAAAGCGCAGCGGCGCTTCCGGCTCTGGCCGCGCCGTCTCCAGCAGGTGCGCAAGCCCATGCAGACTGGCAGGCTTGGAACACCCCTGCTCCGTTCGAGACTAAGGTTGATCTCGGCCAATGCGTCGCGGCCATGCGCGATGCGCTGCCCGCCGATACGATCATCTGCAATGGCGCAGGCAATTTTTCCGGCTGGTGGCACCGCTATTGGCCCTATGGCGGGCTTGGCACCCAATTGGCGCCGACGGCAGGGGCGATGGGATATGGCCCGCCCGCTGCTGTCGCAGCCGCCCTACGCCGCCCTGACAGAACCGTCGTTGCTCTGGCCGGTGACGGTGACTTCATGATGAACGGGCAGGAACTGGCGACCGCCATGCAATATGGCTGCGACATCATCGTCATCGTGGTCGACAACGGCATCTACGGCACAATCCGTATGCATCAGGAACGCGAATATCCAACGCGCGTGTCCGGCACGGGCCTGTCAAACCCGGACTTTGCGGCACTCGCCCGCGCTTATGGTGGCTGGGCCGCAACAGTGGAGGCAACAGCAGACTTCGCTCCTGCACTGGCGGAGGCAAAACGCCGGTCCGGCTTGCGGCTGCTTCATCTGAAGACCGATCCTGACCGGATCAGTGCGGGCACGACGATTTCGGCGTTGCGGGATCGCTAACCCTTATTGTCATCCCCGCAAAAGCGGGGATCCAGACCCGTACCCCATGGATTCCCGCTTTCGCGGGAATGACAAAAGAGAGACTAATCCCCCGCGCGTTTAGCGGTGCGGAAGCTTTCGCGCGTCACCGGATAGCCCAGATCATCAGGGATGCAGAGCCAGGCTTCCTCGCCGTTCTTTTCAACCCATGGGGTGCACATGCGCACCGGGATGGCGCGGGCATGCTCTGCCGCTGCATCAAACGTATCGAACAGCGCCAACCGTTCCAGATTGCGATGCGTCGGGAAGATAACATGAACATCGCCGCGCAGGGCGGAATCGATGGTCGCCTGTGCGCTGTCCCAGAAGGTGCGGACATTTTCGGTGGCATCGACAATCGCTTCGGGGAGATCGTCCGGCGCGCGGGCGATGTAGAAGCGGGTGTCGAACACGCGGGCTTCCTTAAAATTCGGCCGCCAGCGGGCAAAGGGCACGAGCTGTTCCAGATCCAGCTCAAGCTGGGCGGCGTCCAAAAGCTCGCTGAAGATCTGCCGGTTGTGGAGCGCCTTGCGCGCCTCCTCCAGCCAGCCGGAGGGCGGCGTGGTCGTCAGCCCGATGGGGACACCCGATTCCTCGATGGTTTCGCGGATGGCGCCGATGCGCGCAGCGGCGCACTCCCGCTCAATATGCGGATGGCGGTCCGCCAGAAGATGATCATCGGCATCAATGCGGCCGCCGGGAAATACGATGGCGCCGCCCGCAAAGGCCATGCCCTTGGAACGTTCCACCAGCAGCAATTCAGGCGCCCCATCGGCACGTTCACGAAAGAGAATCAGCGTCGCGGCCGGGATGGCGGGGACCAAGAATTCGGGATCACCGGTTTCGATATTCACGCGCGTCACTCTCCTGCGGCTGTGGTGCCGTCACTCTCGTCTTGAACCACAGCGCGCGAAGGGACAAGCTGCTAACTCGACCAGTGTGGTTGGTGGGAGAAGCTGATGGGTATTGTCGAACTTCTCGGGGTCGCTGCCAGCGTCAGCCTCCTCGCCGGTTGGCGGCTATATCTGTGCGTTTTTGGCACCGGGCTCGCCATGTATTTCGGCCTGATTCAAGTCCCTGAGCATGTCGCCGGGCTCCAGGTGCTCGCCAACCCATGGGTCATTGGGGCGTCAGGCTTAGGCCTCGTCGCTGAGTTCTTCGCTGACAAAATCGCTTGGCTCGATTCGCTTTGGGACTCTGTCCATACCGCGATCCGCCCGATTGGCGGCGCGCTTCTCGCCATGGCAATTGTCGACCCATCGAACACAACATGGCAGGTTGTCGCGCTCCTGCTCGGCGGCAGCGCGGCTCTGGTCAGTCATGGGGCGAAGGCGGGCACGCGCGCCATCGTCAATGCGAGCCCGGAACCCTTCAGCAATGTGGCGGTGTCCACCGGCGAGGACATTGTGACGGGCGGGCTGCTCTATCTGGTCCTGCAACAGCCAATGGCCGCCGGGCTTGTCGCGGTCGCCCTATTGCTGGGCGCCATCGCCCTGCTCATCGCCGTGCGGCGGATGCTCCAGACCCTGTTCGCGGTGCCGAAGGTGAAAACCGACGCGCGTTAAACGCGCATCGGCATCAGAACGTAGAGCGCAGGCGACTTATCGCTTTCGCGGATCAGCGTTGGTGCGGCGGCGTCCGCCAGATGCACTTCCACCGTTTCGCTTTCGATCTGGCTCAATATGTCCATCAGATAGCGCGCGTTGAAGCCGATTTCGAACCCTTCCGAGCCATATTCGCCGGAGACTTCTTCCGATGCCGTGCCGTTTTCTGGTGAGGTCACAGAAAGCGTAATCCGATCCGGCTCCAGCGCCATCTTCACAGCACGGGTCTTTTCCAGCGCAATCGTCGACACGCGGTCGACGCCGGACATGAACGCCTTCGGGTCAATCTTCAGGATCTTGTCATTCCCCGTCGGGATGACGCGGCTATAGTCCGGGAAGGTGCCGTCGATCAGCTTGGAGGTCAGCACCGCTGTGCCAAGGCCAAAGCGGATCTTGGTCGCGGACAGGGTGACTTCAACCGTGCCTTCCACTTCATCGAGCAGCTTGCGCAGCTCGGCCACGCATTTGCGCGGGATGATGATGTCGGGCATGCCTTCTGCGCCTTCGGGGCGCGGCACCGTCACGCGGGCAAGGCGATGGCCATCGGTCGCGGCGGCCTTCAGCACAGGCTGGCCATCGTCGCCGACATGCAGGAAAATGCCGTTCAGATAATAGCGCGTTTCTTCCGTCGAGATCGCAAAGCGTGTCTTGTCGATCATCTGGCGCAGCGTGACCGCCGGAAGTTCAAACTTGGTCGGCAGTTCGCCTTCGGCGATGATCGGGAAGTCATCACGCGGCAGCGTGTTGAGGCTGTAGCGCGAGCGGGCGGCGACAACCTGCATCTTGCCGTCGGACGCGGTCAATGAGACCTGCGTGCCTTCCGGCAGCTTGCGCACAATGTCGAACAGCGTGTGGGCGGAAACAGTGGTCGAACCCGCCACTTCAACGCTGGCTGCTTCCATCGTTTCATTGATCTGGAGATCAAGATCGGTGGCCATCAGCCGCATCGAGCCATCCGAAAGTGCTTCAATCAGCACGTTCGAGAGAATCGGGATCGTGTTGCGACGCTCCACCACGGACTGCACGTGCCCGAGGCTCCTGAGCAGGTTTGCACGTTCGATCGTCGCCTTCATTCAAAACCCCCGAAAGATGGTCTGATACCCCTGATGGACAGGGACTTATTGATCCTAACACGGTCATGAACAAGAATGCGGCTGCGGGCAAGTCCGCGCGCCGCTTGCCATTGGAGAAAATTTTGGGAAAAGCGCTGCCCATGACACTCAAAGGCCGCATATTCATCGCTCGCCATGGCGAGACCGTGTTCAACTTCGCAAAAAGGATGCAGGGCGACAAGCGCGATACGCCACTGACCCGCACTGGATTCGCACAGGCAGACGCCATGGGGGCAGAGCTTGCGGCCTATATCGGGCCCGGCACACCGCTCCATCTCTGGTCATCCCCCTCCGGCCGCGCGTTGCAGACGCTGGCTGTGATTTGTGAGCATATTGAGCAGGACTGGCATCTGGCCACACATGACCCCCGCCTTTTTGAAATCAATGTCGGCGATTGGGCCGGGCGCACTTATGCGGAAATCATGGACGAAACCGGGCCGATTGTGGACCCAGAGACAAGTCTGTTCAGCGTCCGCGCGCCGGGCGGGGAATGGTATGACGAGATTGCCGCGCGCCTCACGAGCTGGATGAACGACACCGCCCATATCGAAGGCGACCGACTGGTCCTGATGCATGGCATGTCGAGCCGCGTGCTGCGCGGCCTTCTGTTGGGGCTGGAGGCCAAGGAACCTTGGAACGCGCCCATTGCGCCCAGCTTGCCGCAAGGCACGATGGTCGTGATTGAAAACGGTGTGGAGCAGATCTTGCGACAGGGCGGCGGAACGCACCACGCATGAAGCGGGCGCTCGCCCTTGCGATCCTCCTCCTCGGGGGTGCTGCGCACGCACGGGACGCCTTGGGCATTTTTGATGGCTGGGGCGCGTTCAAGGACGAGAACCCCTATCGCTGCTTTGCGATTGCGGAGCCTGTGGCTGAAAACAAAGGCACATGGCGGCCCTTTGCCAGCGTCGGCCATTGGCCGGACCGCAACGTCCGTAGCCAATTGCACATCCGCCTGAGCCGGGAACGCCGCCCCTCTGCCGACGTTATCCTGACGGTGGGGGAACGCCGCTGGCGGCTCGTCGCGGGGCCTTATGATGCCTGGGCCCCTTCCCCGCGCCATGATGCCTTCATCATCGCCAAAATCCGCTCCGCCCGCAGCATGAGCGTGTCCTCTGTCGCCAAGGATGGCGCCGCGTTTGCAGGCACCTACCGCCTGAAGGGTGCGGCCACCGCCATCGATGCGGCAGCCCTTGGCTGCGTCAACCGTTAGGAAGACACGCCCGTCTGTGTCGAGCGGCGTCGAGACACTCTGGCGCAAGGTCCCTCGACTTCGCTCGGGACAAACGGGAACGCTTAGGGCGCACCAACCTTCGTCTTCGTCGGATCCTGCGCCAGACGATCACTGGGCGGCGCCATGCCGGAGGGCATCAGGAACTTGATCTTGCGCGACGCAAAATCAACCGACACGCGCTGAAAGGCCCGCAGACTCTCCATGCCCAGCAGCATCGACGGCTTCTTTTCCAGCTCAAACAGTTTGAACGGATGCGCATCGGCAAAGGCCAGCGCCGCATTGCCCAGCATCACCCCGCCAATCCGCAGTCGGCTGACGACCGTATAATCGGCCGGCGTCGACTTACCGAGCACGTCGATCATTTGGATGGGTTTGACCATCGTTGACGGATTGCGTTCCACCATCAGGCGACGCAGCCGGTTGTTGCCCACGCTGTTCTGGGCGCCAGTATCAACAATGACCCAGACCTTCTGGCCATTGGCATCTGCATCGGCGAGGACAAGCTGGCCCAACCGGGTCCGCGCGGTCACGACAATCACGTCCACGCCGTCGGGCAAGTCGTCTTCCGGTGTATCGGAGGCCTGCAACGTCATCGTGCCCGCCTGAAAATCCATCACGATCCGCTGCCCTTTCAGGCTATCGATCCCGATCAAGCCATCGGCACCGATGTATTTACGCGGAAGCGCGGCGGCCTTCACTTTCCTTGTGATCTTGTTGGACACCTGAATCCGGTCAATCTTGACCATGTTGACCTGCGCAGATCCGCCCATGGCGTGCAGCTTGGCCGTGCCCGATTTGGGCAGCGCCAGCTGTTCGGCCAGTTCCTTGGAAATGACGGTGCGGTCCGCGCCGGTATCAATGACGAATTGGAAGGGGCCCTGCCCGTTGACGCTGACGGGCACTGTCATCCGTCTGGATTGGTCTTCTCCAGCAGTAACTGTGGTCGCAGGCGCATCGCCCATGACTTGTCCGGGCGTAGCGGCGAATGCGGGTGCAGCGACAAACAGCGCGGCAGCTAAGCCTTGAATGCGCATGGTCCTCTCCTCAGAGCCCCGGCTGTTTTCATTTTCGCCGGAATGGCAGGATAGCATTGCCGGACTGGCGATGCAAAGAGATCGCTGGCCTCAGTCCGTCTGCATGGCGGCACGCGCCAGCGTCTCCGCCTCAAATAGGATTTGGTCGTCCGCCGCCCCCTGCGCCACGCTTTCCCGCCCGATGATCGCCATGACAGGCACGGCCAACGGGCTGATGCGCGTGAGCTTGCGATGGACCATGGTTTGTGTCGCGCGATCAAGCAATGCGCCCAAGCGCCCGACATCGGTCATCCGCGTCCGCGCATCGGCCCAAGCGGCTTCGATGAGCAGATGATCCGGCTGATACTTGCGCAACACATCGTAGATGAGATCGGTCGAGAACGTCACCTGACGCCCTGTCTTGCGCTTGCCGGGGATCTGCCGTTCGACCAGCCCGCCGATGACAGCCACTTCGCGGAAGGCGCGTTTCAGCAGTGCGGAATTCTCAACCCAGTCGATAAACTCGTCCGTCATGATGTCGCGCGACAGGAAGTCTTGTGGGTGTTCAACCGGCTCCAAGCTCCAGATCGCAAAGCTATAGTCATTGGCGACGAAGCCGATGGGATGCAGCCCCCGTGCCTCCATCCGCCGCGTGATGAGCATCGCGAGCGACTGATGCGCGTTCCACCCTTCAAAGCTGTAGATGACCAGATAGTGCATCTCTTCATGCGGGAAGGTTTCGACCAGCAGCTCATCTGGCGATGGAACGGTTGAAACACGCGCCTGCATCTCCAGCCATTCGCGCACATCCGTCGGGAAGCGCGCCCAGCTTGGGCGATCATGGAGAAACTGCCGCACGCGCCCCGCCAGATGCGTCGTCAGCGGCATGCGCGCGCCCATATAGCTGGGGATGCGCGCCTTCTTGGTCGTGGCCCGCACGATCAGATCGGTGCCGTCCGTCCGCTCCACCTCCAGGCTCATGCCCGAAAAGGCAAAGGTGTCCCCCGGCATCAGGCTCGCTGCAAAATACTCATCAAGTTGGCCAAGGCGGCGGCCATTTTTGAAGCGCACATCCAGCATAGGCGTATCGACGATGATCCCGGCATTGAGCCGATGCTGGGCGATGAACTGCGGATGCGTCACGCGCCACAGGCCATCCTTGCCTCTGGTCAGGCGGCGGAACCGGTCATAGGCCCGCAGCGCATATCCGCCCGTTGCGATGAAATCGAGCAGGCGGGCGAACATCTCAGGCGGCAGGTCCGCATATTGATGCGTGCTGCGGACTTCAGCGAGCAGCTGCGCCTCATCAAACGCATCGGCACAGGCACAGGCCATGATGTGTTGAGCAAGGACATCAAGACCGCCTTCGCGGAACGGCTCGCCATCCAGAACGCCTTCTTGGATCGCATCATAAGCGGCCAGCGCCTCAAGATACTCAAAGCGGTTGCCCGGCACGAGGATCGCCTCGGACGGTTCATCCAGCCGATGGTTGGCCCGGCCGATGCGTTGGAGCAGGCGGGAAGAGCCTTTGGGCGCCCCCATCTGGATAACGCAATCGACATTGCCCCAGTCCACCCCCAGATCGAGGCTGGCCGTCGCCACCAGAGCGCGGATGCGGCCGTCCGCCATCGCAGTCTCCACCTTTCGCCGCGCCTCGATATCAAGGCTGCCATGGTGGATGCCGATGGGGAGCTTCAGTTCATTGGCGTTCCAAAGCTCTTGGAAGATCAATTCGCACAGGCCACGCGTGTTGCAGAACACGATGGTTGTCTGGTGCGTCTCAATTTCGGCCATCACCTGTTCGACAGCATAAGCCCCCGAATGGCCCGCCCATGGCACGCGGCCTTCCGGCAGCAGAATGTCGAGCTGTGGCGGGGCACCCGGATCGCCCTGCACAAGCCGCACATCGCCGCCAGCGGGCGCCAGCCATGCGCGATACTCGTCCGGGTCCGCCACAGTCGCAGAAAGCGCCGCCCGCCGCATTTGCGGGGCAATGGCCTGCAGCCTTGAGAGCGAGAGATTGAGCAAATCCCCGCGCTTCGTCGTCGCAAAGGCATGGATTTCGTCAATGACGATGCGCTTCAATCCGGCGAACATCTGGAAGCTGTCGGGGTAGGAGAGCAACAGGCTCAGGCTTTCCGGCGTGGTCAGCAGGATATGCGGCGGCTTCGCCCGCTGCCGCGCCTTGCGGTCGGACGGTGTGTCGCCCGTGCGCGTCTCCACCCGGATGTCGAGGCCCATCTCCTCAATGGGTTTCAGCAAGTTGCGGCGCACATCGACCGCGAGCGCCTTCAAGGGTGAGATGTAGAGCGTGTGCAGGCCATCGGTCGGCTGCTCGATCAGATCGGAAAGCGTGGCGAGGAAGCCCGCCAACGTCTTGCCCGCCCCTGTTGGTGCGACGAGCAAGGCATGTTTCCCCGCCTGTGCCGCGTCCAGCATCTCCAGCTGATAGCGGCGCGGCTGCCAGCCACGGCTTTCAAACCAGCTCTGCAACGGGGGCGGAAGAAACATCACGCCTCCCTATGCACCGCGTTCACGCTTTTGCTCCAGCCTGATTTGAAACGGGACAGTCCCAAACTTTACCAATGTTTCATGAGGATGCCGCCCACGACTATGATAATCGGCGCGAAACCGTCGCAAATCCGGAGCTGCACATGATCGCCACCATTAAGACCCACCTTCGCCAGATGCGGCGCGAAGGCAAAGCGGTCGGCCTCATCAACGCTATTGCCTATGGCAATTACCAGATGAAAAACTTCAAAGACTGGATGAACGCCGGGACCATGAAGAAGCTTCTGGACCAGCGCGCTTTCTCGCCAGAGACGGACAAGCTCGTCCAGTTCACCATGACCGAAAGCGGCGGCGCCATCCGCCCCTTGCAGAACCCCTGGGAAATCGGCGAACTGATGAAGCGCGTGCGCGACAAGCAACCGCGCGTCATTGTCGAGATCGGCACGGCCAAGGGCGGCACGCTCTTCCTCTTCTGCCAGCATGCGGCGGACGATGCGACGATCATCAGCCTCGACCTGCCCTTCGGCCGCAACGGCGGCGGCTATCCCAAGTGGAAGGAAAAGCTCTACGCCAAGTTCGCCAAGCCCGGCCAGACGCTCCACCTGATGCGCGCCAACTCACATCTGGACGAGACACGCACGCGCATCGAAGCGCTGCTCAAGGGTCGCAAGATCGACGTCCTCATGATCGACGCTGACCACAGCTACGAAGGCGTGAAGCGCGATTACGACCTCTATTCCCCGCTGTTGGCAGACGACGGCTTCATCGCGATGCACGACGTGATCCTGAACCGCTTCGACCCCGAAATCGAAGTCCACCGCTTTTGGGATGAGTTGAAGGCAACCGAGAAGACCGAGGAACTGGTCCATGATTACGGGCAGGGGAATTTGGGGATCGGGATTGTGCGGCGGTGATGGGGACGACGGGGATATTCTGAGACGCCCAAATGAATTCTGGCAACCAAGAGCTTCCGGGAACAACGCCATTGCGGACGGTGGTGACCACCGATAGGATTGTGGAATGACTAAACCTCATCCCGCCTGAAATGACAATCTTTCGGAAGCTGCTGGGCATTTCAGTGGCTACGCTAACGCTTCCAATTGCGCTGGTCGTGGCGCTTGTAGCGATGCCTTTTAATCGTCCGATACGTCGCACCCCATACGAGGTAGTGCTTTACCTACGCAATTTCATTGAGGGCACCGGAGACAAATGGGATTGGGATGACTTCGTTTCCATCCAGATTGATGACCCGCGCCTAGACGACATTAGAGCACGAGCTAGCGCGTTCCCAGACATTGATGATGAAACTCTGCTTGGCTTGCTGCAAGAGGCAGAGTTGCTTGCGTCTACTTTTTGCTAAGTGCCCGCTTACTCTAACATTGCGGCCAATCGGGTGCGTCACAGCAGAACTCAAAACCAAAAAACACTGACTCAACCAGCCTCCTCCCTCAGTGCCCTGCACTCTCCCCTCACCCCACCCCTGACGCCGCCAGCTGCCCATCGATCTCCGCGAGCAGCCGGTCCAGCCCCGCCTGATCTTTCGCCTCAGCCCGGGCCACCAGTTCAGCGCCCGTGTTTGAGGCGCGGAGCAACCACCAGCCGTCCGACGTACTGACCCGCGCGCCGTCGGTGCGGTTGACGTCCGCGCCTTCGGCTTCCAGCCGCGCGAGGACTTCCTCAACCACCGCAAACTTGCGGCTTTCCTCAACCGGAAAGCGCAGTTCCGGTGTGGTGATGAGGACGGGCATGGCCGATTTGAGCGCGGTCAGTGATCCGCCCAGCGCATGGATGGCCTCGATCAGCCGGACCGCCGCGTAAATGCCGTCGTCAAAGCCGTACCAGCGGTGCTTGAAGAAGATGTGGCCGGTCATTTCTCCGCCAATGGGGGCACCCAAAGCGGCCATCTTGGCCTTCATATGGCTGTGGCCGGTCTTCCACATGAAGGGCGTGCCGCCGAGCGCCGCCACACGATCAAACAGCGCCTGACTGGTCTTCACGTCGGCGATGACCGTGCTGCCGGGGAGGTCCTTCAGCACAGGCTCGACCAAAATGGACAAAAGCTGATCGCCCCAGACGATGCGGCCTTCGCCGTCAATCGCGCCGATCCGGTCTGCGTCGCCATCAAAAGCCAGTCCGAAATCGAGCTTCTTCTCCGCGACAAGGCGCCGCAGATCGGCGAGGTTTTCGGCAATCGTGGGGTCCGGGTGATGGTTGGGAAACGTGCCGTCAATGTCCGCAAAGAGCAGGTGATGTTCGCCCGGCAGCCGCTTGACGAGCGTGGAGATCACATCGCCGCCCGCGCCATTCCCCACATCCCAGGCGATGCGGAACGCGCCCCCGCGGAAATCCGCGACCAGCCGGTCCACATATTGGCCCAGAATGTCATGATCGCGGACGCTGCCTGCCCCAACCTCCCAGTCGCCCGCCGCCGCAAGGGCTGCGAGCCGTTGAATATCCGCCCCGTAAAATGGCGCATGGGCCTGTACCATCTTTAAGCCGTTGTGGTCGGCGGGATTGTGGCTGCCGGTTATCTGGATGCCGCCATCAACACCCTGCAATACGGCCTCGGCATAATAGAGCATGGGCGTTGGCCCTAAGCCGATGCGCACGACATCGGCGCCACTCTCGGTCAATCCCCTGACCAGTGCTGCCTCTAACATCGGCGAGGACAGGCGCCCGTCATAGCCGACGACGACGGTCTTGCCGCCAGCCCGCCGGAGGAGTGTCGCAAAGCTGCGGCCAATGGCCCAGGCATCCTCTCCAGTCAGCGTAGTGCCGACAACGCCGCGAATATCATAGTCGCGCAGGGCCGTGGCGTTGAAATGATGCGACATCAGCGATGCCAGTGCGCGGCGATCAGCGGGCCAAACGCTTCAAAAGAACATCGCGCGCTTGGTTGACCCGCGCGGCGAGGTCTGCGCTGCCGCCTGCATCCGGATGCACCTTTGCAATCAAACGCTTATGCGCTTCCAGCACGGTTTCCGCATCGGCATCTGTCGCGATGCCGAGCAGCTTGGCCGCTTCATCGGTGGAAAGACTCCCGCTGGGCTGGAGCGCACCTTTGGCGATCCAGATGATGATGCCGATGATGGCAACAAAGAGCAGAAACTTGATCATGCCAGCGCCAGTTCCCGCTGGGCAGCATCGTGCGTGGGCAGGGCAAAGGCGGAGACCATCTCCCGCAGTTCCTGCCGCGCCGCCACATGGCTGACCGAAAAGCCGCCCAGATCGCCCTTGTCGAGCAATGTCAGCCCCTTGGGGAAGAGCTCGCGATAGATGACGCGTTCGGAAAGACCCGGCACTGTGCGGAAGCCGACCCGCTTGGAAAGTTCACCCAGAGCGGCCCCCACACGGCGCATGTTGTGCGCATCCAGATGTTGCAGACGGTTGCGCAGGAGGACCCAGTCGACCGTCGTATTGTCCGCCTGCGCCCGCACCTTGCGCAAATCCCAGATGAGTTCGGCGTAAAAGCTGGGCTTCTTGACCTTGAAGGTCTCGGCATCGACCTGACCGATCAGATCAAGATCGACAAAGCTGTCATTAATGGGCGTGACGATCGTGTCTGCCCGCGAAATGGCGGCGCGCGCCACCGGATCGTCGCGGCCCGGCGTATCGATGATGACGAAATCCTGACCGAAACCCATGCGCGCAATTTCCTGATCAATGCCGGCTTCGGTCATCAAGTTGAGCACGGAATATTTGGGCAGGGCGAGGGGCACATTGCGCCGACGGATCGTCGCTTCGCGATTCTCTAAGTAACGGGCGAGCGTCTTTTGCCGCGTATCGAGATCAATCGCGGCGACCTTATGGCCAGAAACCGCAAGCGCGACCGCCGTGTGCACAGCCGTCGTCGACTTGCCAGAACCGCCTTTTTCATTGGCGAATACGATGATGTGCGGCTTGCCCCCGGACATAGGTTACTCATTTCCTTCCTTGATTCGCCTAGCCCTACATCGCTAGACGCGGCGTCCCCGTTTTCTCTAACCGTGCAGGTGAACAGGTGCAAACCATCGATCACAAAACAGAGCTAACGGATGCGCTCAAAGTGTTCCGCGATGCCGGCGAAACGGTGGCGCTGGTTCCCACAATGGGCGCACTCCATGACGGCCATATGGCATTGGTCGACGAAGCCCGCCGCCGCGCAGACCGCGTGGTCGTCTCGATCTTTGTCAACCCAACGCAATTTGGCCCCAATGAAGACTTTGATGCCTATCCACGCCGTATGGAGGCCGATTCAGCCAAATTGTCGGCAGCCAATGTCGATCTGCTCTGGGCCCCTTCGGTGGAGGAAATGTATCCCAAAGGCTTTGCGACCAGCATCGCCGTCGCGTCGCTCCCCGACCGGCTCTGTGGCGCGGCGCGGCCCGGTCACTTTGATGGCGTCGCCACAGTGGTGGCCAAGCTGTTCAATCAGGTGCGGCCTGACATGGCGATCTTCGGGGAAAAGGACTGGCAGCAATTGGCCATCATCCGGCGCATGGCGACCGATCTTGATCTGGGCGTGGACGTTGTCGGCTTCCCGACGCAGCGCGAGGATGACGGCCTCGCCCGCTCCTCCAGAAATGCGTATCTGACCGAGGCAGAGCGCGCAGCGGCGGTTGCTTTGCCGCGTGCACTGGGGTCTGCGGCCCGTTCTATTGAAAATAGATCCTCCATTTCGGACGCGATTGCGACCGTCCATGCAGCCCTCGACAAGGCCGGTTTTGCCCCTGCCGACTATGTTGAGCTTGTCGACGCTGTCACGCTGCAACCCATTGAAAAGCTTGAGCGTCCTGCCCGCCTCTTGGCGGCCGCACGCTTGGGAAAAGCCCGGCTGATCGACAATCTTGCCGTCAATCCGGCGGCGCTAGCTGAGCCCGTCTGTAAAAAAACCCAAGCCCACGTTAACTATTTTTTTAAGCCATTTTGGCGAGAACCCTTTCTGTAGTTGGAACCACAGGGGGTTACGGACATGGCGAATAGCTTTAGAAACGCGCAGTTTCTCTTGGAAACACGGCTCGCAGATGCCGCTCAGGGCAATCCGGATGCTTGCTTTGAATTGGGCGTTGCCTATTCCTCCGGAATGGATGGAGTCGATGTTGACCTGATCCAAGCGCACAAATGGTTTAATCTGGGTGCCATGTCGGGCGATGAACGCAGCCAACAATGCCGCGCAGACATAGCCTTTGAAATGACAGCGCGTGAAATTTCCGAAGCCCAGCGTCAGGCACGGGCCTGGCTGATGGAAACCACCCGCCGCGCGGCCTAACCCGATTTCTTGAAGGGGGTAACCTCGCCAAGGAACGCAATCTCGTTCTCCACGGCGCGGCGTTCACGATCGAGAAAGTCGGACACCGCCGCCCGAAAACCCGCATCCGGGATATAGTGGGCCGACCATGTCGGCGTCGCGACATAGCCTCGGGCCAGTTTATGCTCCCCTTGCGCGCCCGCCTCAACGCGGGACAGGCCCAGTTCAATCGCGGTCTCAATGGCGCGATAATAACAAAGTTCAAAGTGCAGGAACGGCACGTCCACCGTGCACCCCCAATAGCGCCCGTAAAGCGCCTCGCTCCCCAGAAAATTGAGTGCCCCTGCAATCGGCTTGCCATCGACTTCGGCTAGATAGAGCAGGATGTCATCGCGCATCGTCTCCCCGATAATCGAGAAGAAATCGCGCTCCAGATAAGGCCGCCCCCATTTGCGCGCGCCCGTATCCTGATAGAAATGCCAGAACGCATCCCAATGGCGCTCCTCAATCTCTGAACCCTTAAGCGATCTGATGGTCACATTCTCCTGCGCCGCCGCACGCTCCTTGCGGATCGCCTTGCGCTTGCGGGAGGAGAGTGCGCCGAGAAAGTCGTCAAAGCTCTCATAGCCATTGTTAAACCAATGATACTGAATGCCTTCGCGCAGCAGCCAGCCAGCATCCTTGAAGAAGGGCAATTGTGCCTCCTCCACAAAGGTCGCATGGGCTGAAGACAGGCCATTGCGTTCCGTGATCGCCTCTGCCGCTGCGATGAGATGATGCATCGCCGCCATATCCTGCGAGAGCAGGCGCGGACCTGGAACCGGCGTAAAAGGAGCGGCGATCTGAAGCTTTGGGTAATAACGCCCGCCGGCGCGCTGCCAGGCATCGGCCCAGCTGTGGTCGAACACATATTCGCCCTGGCTATGCCCCTTCACATAAGCGGGCATGGCGCCGGCCGTCTTCCCGTCAGCATCTTCGACAAGGATCGGCGCCGGTTGCCAGCCTGTCCCGGCCCCCACGCTCCCCGATGTTTCCAGTGCTGCCAGAAAAGCATGGCCGACAAAGGGATTGCCACGACCGGCGCAGGCGTCCCAATCCTCAGCCGGAATATCCAACACACCGGCGGCGACCTTCGCAATGATGCCTCCCCCGCGTGTCGGGTCGGTCATTCGGACGGCTTCTCAAAAATGATTTCATCGGCATAGCGCGCCGCAATCGCTTCCTGCTCGGGCGTGCGGACGGTCCAAGTCAGCACCGGCAGGCCACGCTTGCGCTGCCCCCCGGCAAAGCGCGACGGGAAGTCGCTGACGTCATAGGCCAGAAAGTCCGGCTTTGCCCGCCACAGGCCAATCTGGCGCTCAACCGCCTGCCGCCCCTTGTCGGGCAGGGCGGACGCCTCCTGCTCGGTAATCACCATGCCGCGCACGATGCGGGGGGCATGTTCATGGAACCAGCGCCCGACATCCGGGTGGAACGACATCACAGCAACGGGGCCGTTATAACCCTCCAGCGCGCGCCGCACAGCGAGACACAGGACACCGACGGGCCCCTTCTCGATCTTAATCTCGATGAGGATCGGCGCGCGTCCAGCGACGAGGTCCAACACTTCGGACAGGCGCGGAATCGTTTCGTCACAGCCCTTCAGCCGGATCTTTTCAAGTTCAACGCCACGCCGCGCCGCGAAAGATCCGGAGGCGTCTGCCAGACGGTCCAGTTCACTGTCATGAAAGACAAATGCCTCTCCCTCACGGCTGGCCTGCACGTCGAGCTCGATGCCAAAGCCTCCGTCCACTGCAGCCGCAAAGGCCGCACGGCTATTTTCCAGAACGCCCGGACCATGCAGCCCGCGATGGGCAAAAGGACGCACGCGCAGAAACGCGACCCGCCCGGCTTCCGGCGCAGGTGAGATCAAATTGTCAAGCGGGCCGAACAGCGACAACAGCATCTACCTCCACAGCGGCGCCACGCGGCAGCACCGGCACACCGACGGCCGAGCGGGCATGGCGACCATTGTCACCGAACACATCAATCATCAGGTTGGACGCACCATTGGCGACCGATGGCTGATCCGTGAAGCGGGCATCCGAGTTGATGAACACATTCAGCTTCACGATCCGCGCCACGCGGTCGAGCGAGCCGAGGGCCGCCTGCATCTGGGCGATCAGCATGATGCCGCATGCGCGCGCCGCTGCCTGCCCATAAGCCGCATCGCGGTCGTCACCGATCCGGCCAACCATGATCTCGCTTTTGTCGAAAGGAAGCTGCCCTGAAATATGGAGCAGGCCATTTACTTCGACCGTCGGCACATAGGCGGCAATCGGGGCTGCCGGTTCGGGCAGGGTGATGCCAAGAGTGGCGAGGCGCTGGGCAGGTGTTTCCACAATCGTAGCTTTCTTTTCCGGATTGACCGTTTTGAGCGGGGTGAGATCATGCGCCATGGGCGGCACCTCCTTCGAAGCGTTCAAGTATCCACTGACGTGCGCTGGCCCAATCGTCAATCCGGGCGTGCGCATCATGGTGCGGCTTGATGCGGGGCTGAAGGCGCGGCTCCCCTACCATGTGCAGCCGCCAGACATCGGGCGCATGTTCTGCAACGGAACTGTGGTTATGGCCCAGATCATCAACGAACACCGTCACGCTCGGGTTATACTGCGCGACCAGACGGGTGAGCAGTGGCCCCTTCCCGCCCTGGTTGGTGTAGACGGGGAATTCAACGCCCACCTCCCGCAGTTGGTGGATGCGGCCCTCACGTTCTTCATCATTGAGGTTGGTGAGCACGATGACGTCCGCGACCTTCGCAATGTCGTGGATCGCCTCCAACGCGCCGTCGATCGGATATTGCCTGTGCATTTCGGTGGCGAAGAAACCGCGCAGCAGCGGCCAGATTTCTTCATGGCCCAGCGCAAGGCCCGTCGCCTTGTGGCGCAGCGCATTGACGAAATCGCCGCTGTCGACGTCGAAGTGGATGTGGTGCGCCTCATCCAGCCATTCCGCGAAGGGGACAACCATGTGCAACAGCACTTCATCACAGTCAGTAATCAAAAGGGGACGGCTCATGCCCAATTTTCTTTCGGTTCGGGAAGGAGCAGTTCCGGCTTCACACCCAGCGCGTCGGCACAGGCGAGGAGATCGGGCTGATGGCCTTCAAGGAAGAGGCGGACGGCTTCATGCACATCCGGGTCGGCAAGGCGCGTGCGCAGATCATCAGGCTCCAGCCCGGTCAGCGACAGGAACCGCTGCGCGCGGCTATCCTCCCCCAACACCCAGACAAGCGCCTGGATGGCCAGCGTGCTTAACTCTTGTTCATTTGTTTCACGCCGACGCATGGGGTACCAATAAGCCAATAAAATAAGATTTGTGCGAGAATGTGCGGTGACAAAAAGGGTGCTCGTTGTCGAGGACAACGAACTCAACCTCAAACTTTTTTGCGACTTGTTGCGCGCGCACGGGCATGAGGCAGAGCCGGTGCGCGACGCGCGCGAGGCGCTGGAGCGTGCGCAATTGACCCGCCCGGACCTGATCGTGATGGATATTCAGATGCCGCATATCAGCGGGTTGGAGCTGATTGAGGCGGTGCGGCGCGATGTCGTTTTGCGCCCGACGCCGATCATGGCCGTCACGGCTTATGCCGGCAAGGGCGATGAGGACCGCATCCGGGAAGCCGGCGCCGACGCCTTCGTCTCAAAGCCGATCACGCTTGCGCGGTTCATGCAGAGCATCGACGAGCTGTCCGAACTGGCGGACGCCCGGGCGCTTCACTAGGCAGTTTTGACAAATGCGTCCCACCCGCGTCGCCCCATGCTTGACACGGGGCTGGGCTAACCTCCGTCGGATCGTCAGGTGCTTGCCGCAGACCACTGCTGCAAGCGATTCGGGCATCAAGCCAAGTGGCAAAGTGCGACGCAAGCCAAGCCCCGTGTCACGCACGGGGCGACGGACTGGGGTCTCTCAGGCAAGGGACAAGGGATGCCAGCCTAGGCTGGCATGACGTAAAATCGGCAGGAAAAAGAAGCGGAGCAGGCGCGAAAGCGCGCCCGGCGCGGCTTACTTGATCTTCGCTTCCTTGAAATCGACATGCTTGCGCACGACGGGATCGTACTTACGGAAGGACATCTTCTCGGTCTGGGTGCGCGGATTCTTCTTCGTAACGTAGAAGAAACCCGTGTCGGCCGAGCTGACGAGCTTGATCTTGACTGTGGTCGGCTTGGCCATGACCCTAAAACCCTTGTAGCTAATATGGAATCGCGCGGAAACGCGGTAAGGCGCGGCAAATGGTCGAGGCGGCACCGTTTGTCAAGCGCGCGCCGTGCCTGACGCACAATCCATGCGCCGGTAACGGCCTCGTAACTCCCTGTCGTTAGGGTTCAAGCCCAAACAGGGGACTGCCCATGACGACGCCAAAGACATTCGGGCTTGAAGGCACCTTCCATGACCGGTCGCATATTGCCGACCGCATCGATGCTGTGACGCGCAGCCTGCCCGGCTGGTCCGCGCACCGAATCGCGGGAGAGATCGATGATATCCGGCGGGCCGCGACTGAACATGGCCTCGCCACCGTCGCGCGGCTGGCCCATGTGCTGGAACACCGGCTGGGCGAAGCGGGCGGTGCTGTGACCGCGGCCCCCTTTCTTGAGGCGATGCGCGATGCCGTCCACCTCGACACCGGCAGTGAAGATATGTCCGGCCTCTACCTTGCGGCTCTGGGCCAGCGCTTCCACGGCTAGAAGCGGGTGGAGGCGCTTCTTCCGGCGTTCGTCGCCTGCCTGCTCGCCGAAATGGCGGGGCGGGTTCAGTTGACCACGGAAAGCTATGCCGTCACCCGCCCAGCATGGGGTCTGTGCGCGGCCGTCCTGATCTCCACGACGATCAGCCTCGCGATAGGGGCCGCAGGCGGCGCCTGGATGGCCCGCCTCGTCACCTATGAGGCGCGCACGCTCCTTCTGGGCCTTGCGCTGATCCTGACGGGCGGCACCCTCCTCATCCGCGCCAAGGCCGCCCCGATGAGCGCACCGCCCAAAGGCGCGCCGCTCTGGCGCTATCTGGCGACGCAATTGGGGGACAATAGCCAGTTCATCGTCTTTGCCTTTGCAGCCCGCGGCAACGCGCCTGTGCTGGCGGCATTGGGCGGGCTGGCAGGCGTGATGGCGGCAGGGTGCCTGCCCCTGCTGCTCGATCAAGACTTCCGCCGCCTGCCGCTGGCCCTGATGCGGCGCATCTCAGGTGCACTGCTGCTGATCGCGGGCCTCTTCTCCGCCCTCCATGCGCTGGAACTGATCTAAAGCGCGACACTTCACGCCCAAGTCGGTTTGTGTCGAGCGAAGTCGAGACACGGTGTGCCGCACCCACGTCCCTCGACGTCGCTCGACACAAACGGTGAAAGGTCCCTGCTTCTCCGACCTAGATCGAGAAAAGCGATCAGTCAGACAAAGACGCTTCGCAACATCAGGGCGGCCAGATGCGTTATACACTTTGTCCAGCAACCAAGGGAGATTTCCACATGGCCAACCGCACCCATATCGACGCGCTCAACGCTGTTCTGGCGGACTATTTCGCGCTCTAAATGAAGACGAAGAATTTCCACTGGCACGTCTCCGGCCCGCACTTCCGCGATTTTCACCTGGTGCTGGACGAACAGGCCGCAGAGATTATCGCGACCACCGACCTCGTCGCCGAACGCGTCCGCAAACAGGGCGCGACAACGCTGCACAGCATCGGCGAAGTCGCGCGGCTTTCGCGCATCAAGGACAATGACAAGACCGACCTCAACGCCAAGGCGATGCTGAGCGAATTGCAGGCCGACAATCTCTCACTCGTTGAAAGCCTGAAAGAACTCAAAGACTTGGTCGATGAAGCGAAAGACAATGCAACGTCCGGCATCGTCGACACTTGGACAGATGAAGCCGAGCGGCGGGCTTGGTTTTTGGGGGAGTTGGCTGAATGGTGAGAGTAACGCGCGTATCGGAAAAATAACACTTTCGGATTGATGGTACGCTTTTGATATTGAAAGAGAGTTTATCAACATCTCTTTCATCACTTTTTTTCATCGACGCTTATGTTGTTTTTGTTAATTGTAATATAAATTGATAAATAATTTTTAGATATTGGAAGATAGACATCATTCGCATGGAAAGATTTCTTCCCAGACCATAGGGCCTATTTCTGTTTGCCGCCTTGGTGGGCCTGCCCGGTATGTTGGCTCGCTTTGTTGTTGGCGCCAGCTGGCTGCAAGTGGGGTGCGCATTTGTGGTGTGGATCATTATGCTAGCGCTGCTTGTGGGAACCGGTTCGCGTGGTGAAACAATCGGTTGGCCCATTATCGTCAGTATGTTCATCGGTTGGCTTGGAATACCGATTGTTGCTTGGGTGCTGAAGCTCGCCGACTTGCCTTATCGCTGGCTGTAGCGTGTAGACACCTTTCGACGAAAGGGGACTAGTCTTGCAAGCCGGTGGACAGGAAGAGTTGCCCTAGCATTGCCCCACCTCACTACCTTAGCTATATAGTTGGTCAAGGAGATGTCCATGGCCCAATTTTCGGTCCACGATGCCAAAACCAACCTGTCACGTCTGATCGCAGATGCGCTCGCGGGCGGTGACGTAGTGATCGCGCGGGGGAATGTGCCTGCTGTGCGGCTGGTGCCGGTCAACCCGCGCGGGAAGCGGCACTTTGGCGCGCTCAAGGGCAAGATCGCGATGGATCCGCAGTTCAACGATCCGCTGCCGGTGGATGAATTGGGCGGGTGGAACCTCGCTTGAAGCTTCTGCTTGACACGCACGCGCTCATCTGGTGGCTGGCGGGGGATGATGCTCTGAGCGACCGCGCCCGCGAGGCCATCGCCGACGAGAATAACGCCGTCGCCGTCAGCGCTGCCTCCGCCATGGAAGTGGCCACAAAGTTCCGCATCGGGAAGCTGTCGCAGGCAGCGCTGCTGGCGCAGAACTTTGGAGCGATCATTGCCGATCAGGGGTTTGTCGAGCTGGCGATCAACGTCCACCACGCCCGGCTGGCCGGAGAAATGAACATCGCCCACAAGGACCCGTTCGACCGCCTGTTGATCGCGCAGGCACAGGCCGAGGACATGGTGCTGGTATCGAATGAGGTGTTGTTCGACGACTTTGCCGTCAAGCGGCTCTGGTAGGCCCTTCCTCCGGCACGTCCCCCTCACCGCCCCAAAGTCACCACCCGCATATCCGGCGGCGCGTTGAAGCGTATCGGCACCAGGCTCGTCCCGAGCCCGCTGGTCACGATCATCTGCTTGCCCTTCCCCCGCACCACGCCGCACGGGACCTTCGGCCCCAGCCCCCAGGGGAGCGTGATCTGGCCGCAATGGCTGTGTCCGGCGAGGAGGAGGGGGAGATCAGGCGGCATGAACTTAAAATAGTCAAAGCCGTGGCTCAGCATGACCATCGGGCGCGGGCCTTCGCGGCGCATCTTGGTGAGCGTGCCTTCAAAATCGCTATGGTCGGTCGTGCTGTCGTCAATCCCGCCCAGCGTGATCGGGCCGACCCGGACCGCCTCATCCCGCAGTGCCGTGATGCCGGCCACGCGCAATTGGCGGCGGACCTCGGCCTGCCCGCGCCAGTGATCATGATTGCCATAGACCGCATAGACGCCGAGCGGCGCGCGCAGGCGGCCAAGGGTGGTCATCACATCCTTGGTCGGCACCTTCTGCTGCAACCAGCGTTCGCTGACGATGTCGCCCGCGATGAGGATGGCGTCGGCGTTCTGCGCATTGGCGATCTCCACGATCCGCGCGACGCGGGAGACGGGCATATCCGGGCGTGCGGCATGAACATCTGACAGCAGCAGCACGCGAAGGGGCGGCGTGCCCTCCGGCCAATTGGGCAGCGAGACGGTCGCCCGGCGGAGGAGGGGGTCTGCCTGCGCGTTGCGATAGCCGATGACGGCCAGCGCCAAGCCCATCACGGCCAGCAGGAGGAGGAGGCGTCGCCACATGGGCCGAAGCTGACACGCAGCCTTAAGGACCGCAAGTCCCGCCGTCTTGCCAAGGGGTTTCACTCTCCCCGTCATTGCGAGGTCACGACGTGGCCGTGGCAATCTATGGGCGCCTCACTCCCGAACTGTCTGGAGTGCCGCGCTGTCTGGATTGCCGCGCTGCGCTCGCAATGACGGCGATGGTGTGAACCCAACGAAAAAGGGCGGCACCTTTCGGCACCGCCCTTAATCTCTAACGGTTAGAACCAATTAGTCCGAAGACGAAAGGTTCACAGCCGAATTCTTGCCGCGGTTGTCGACTTCAATGTCGAACTTCACGCGATCACCTTCGTTCAGCGAGCCCATGCCGGCGCGCTCAACAGCGGAGATGTGGACGAATGCGTCTGGCTGGCCATCATCACGCTGGATGAAGCCGAAGCCCTTCATGGAGTTGAAGAACTTGACGGTGCCCGTCGTGGTTTCGCCGGTCAGCGTGCGCTGAACACGGGCGGGGCCACGGTCTGGACGGTCGCCGAAGCCACCACGATCCTGACGGGGCGCCGGCGCACGGTCTTCAACCGGAAGCGGATCGCCATCGATGACGAGATCCGTTGCGGAAATCTTTCCACCACGATCTACGAGTGTGTAGCCAAGCGGCTGGCCTTCGGCGAGACCGGAAAGGCCGGCCTGCTCGACTGCGCTGATGTGGACGAACACGTCCTCACCACCACCATCTTGAACGATGAAGCCGAAGCCCTTTTGTCCGTTGAAGAACTTGACGACGCCTTTGCCTTCGCCAACGACCTGTGCCGGCATCTGCGGACGCGGGCTGCCGCGGAAACCGCCGCCACCGCCACCGCCACCGCCGCCGCCAAAGCGATCACCGCCACCGCCGAAACGATCGCCGCCGCCGCCGAAGCGATCACCGCCGCCGCCGAAACGGTTTCCGCCGCCACCGCCGAAGCGGTCACCACCGCCGCCGCCGAAGCCGCCATCAAAACCACCACCGCTGTCGCCAAAGCTGTCACGC
>Ga0209400_1000014_pt1 | contig 178452 bp, 159 predicted proteins | sample M_130807_EF_Meta_FD_187313 | JGI IMG/M metagenome (GOLD analysis project Ga0209400, IMG submission 187313) | Freshwater microbial communities from Lake Montjoie, Canada to study carbon cycling - M_130807_EF_MetaG (SPAdes) (version 2) | ecosystem: Environmental > Aquatic > Freshwater > Lake...
AGGCTCCTACAATTACAACTTCCTTCCTAAACCCATCGTCCTTAAATCCTCCTTACATCCTTCCCTTCGCGCCTCCAATCACCCCTCCTCCGAATTCATCCTTCTTACTTCCTACCCTTCGGCCTCTGAGGAGAAAAATTGATACAAAATTATTTTCTTCTCTTTTATTATTTCAATCTACCATCCCCCCAAACTCAAAATACCCATATTATCATGGTCCGTAATACTACCGGAGGTTCTAAAACCAAATCGTTTGCCAGAAAATCAGTTACAGCAGCAGTTGTAGCTGATTATAAACCCACCGATGAACTAGAAAGAGTAGCCACTGTTACTAAAATGTACGGTAACGGTATGTGTCAAGTGTTAACACAGGATGCTCCTCAGTTAGATTTAATGTGTCATATTCGCGGAAAATTTCGCGGCAGATCCAAAAAACACAACATGATCGGATTAAATTCAAAAGTGGTCGTTGGACTAAGAGATTGGGAAAGTCCATATAAAAATTCCGACCTAATTTCGGTATTATCTACATATCAAGATTCATGTACAAATTTCAATGATCATCACAGTAATGAACACGATTCCTTTGTATTTTCCAACGAAGAAACACCCGACGTTAACGAAATCTTACCGCAAAGAATTCCTACGAAAACTCTCGCAGAATACAATGAAGAAGACGAAATCAATATTGACGACATTTAAACCGTTGGAGAAATTATCGTATCGTACCATCCTACTTTAATCTTAGATGCCACTCCGTAAGAGTCAATCTTGTATAAAATCACCGGGTATTTCTTGTACATGTCCCTTTTTTGTTCACTCTTCAATTCCAATATCATCTTTTCCTTTTCCAAATAAACCGTGTATTTGTATAAATTGCCATCGACCCCACCAATATCACGCACCCCAATGACATAAGCATCGTGGCTACGTGACAATAATTCTGGACAAGTCAAACACTTTCGCATCATTTCGCATTCGCGTTCCACTTTTAAAGTAGATTTCATTTTTTCATTCAAGTTATCAATGTCCGACAACCACTCGGATAAAAAATCGGAAGCTTCTTTTGAAATAACCGAAACCAACGAAAAATGAACAAAAAACAGCATTTGATTTAATAAATCGACTAAGCGTCTTATGGGAGAAGTGATATGAACATACGTTTTAACGTTCAACAAATCGTGATTCAGTTGGGCAGTGTCTTCAGAAAACCCCAAGTACTTTCCCGACATGGTGTTCCACGCATATATAACCCGCTTAGTATCCACCGAGATGGTAGGATCTTGTGGGTCGAACGTAATTGCCGCCGAATTTTTCGCAAATAATGATCGGAAAATACCGATTTTACCCTGAAACATTTCGTTTCCACATGTTTTATTCATGTATATCATCCAAAACGTCACGACACCATGGCTATCAACGACAGAATAGTCCAACTGTTTGGTCAAATCAAGCATCTCCTGATATGGTCGATTTTTTAATAGAGCGGATTCTTCGTACGTAAAATTCCGTTTCACCCGAATAATCACGTTTGAAAATGAGATTTTTTTCATGACATTATCCGGTGAAAAATGTACGTCCATACAAAAAGCAAACCTTTTTTGGTTCTCGAGTAAACTACACAAGTTATCGGATAAAATTGTCGGAAGCATCGGCCGCCGTTTATCCGGCAAATAAATGGTCGACACGCGTTTTTGAAAGGATTCCCACAAACAAAAGGTTTCCATCCAAAAAAATACGTTGGCAATATACACGCTCATCGTTTTACTACTATCCGGATCAACTGTTATACTAAACCCGTCGTCGTAGTCCAAACTGTTCTTGGGATCAATCGTTAACACAAAATCTTCTGTACGATCCTGTATAGAAAACTGAGGATTGCTCTGAATTTTTTGGATATATTCTTCCGTCTTTTCCACATGAAACAGTTTGTGAGTTTTCTTGGTGAATTCCCGGTTGGATACATTGAGATTCCTACAAAATAATTTATATTCGTAGAATGCTTCCAAATGCGTAACATCACCTATAACTTCAACCAAAATACCACGAGGGTGGGTATCTCGCCAATGATCGAAACGAAAAACCACATACTTGTCGTGAATTTGTTTCGAGAACCCCATCTTAATCTCATAGGGCACCAAAAATGCGGGAAGCCGTTTATCGTCAGGAACACACTTGTATAATAACCGTTTTTTGTTTTCGGTTCTACCGTATGTCTTGTTGTTTTCGAGCAAGAGAATACCGGCCAGAGTCGGACATTCTCGGGTATAAGAATAGACCAGATCACCTTCTTGGGTAACAATATCATTATTAAACAGTTTATTTTCAAACGGGACAAAAGACACCGGATTCACATCTGGTGAACATGTTTCTTTGGGTCCAACATTCACCATATTCCAAGACATGTAGTTACGATCACTTATCAAAATACGCCAAGTTTTGATACCTGTTGTAACCGCAGGCTCAATCCCGCGAACATGTTCATCCATTATGGTGATGTCTACATGAATATTGTCGATAAATATTTATGTAGTTTTTATTGTAATAATGTATAGATATTGGTATTTTACGCATGGTAGAATTTATTCAGAGTTACATGATAGTACTATTTGTCTCCATTGTCCTTTCGTTGACATCTCTTGTTGTAGAATACCGTTTCCCAGTTTTCGAAAATTCGTTCATACGTAGCTTACCAAAATTGGTGATTTGTCGGACGATACATTACTTTATTTTTTTATATAGTACCACCTTTTTACTATGGTTTGATGTACAGGGGTTCCATGCCATCATCTATTTGTTATTCAACTTAATAATGAACATACAATGGTGCATGATACAGTGCTGTTTTTTGACATATTTCGAATTAAAAAGCTATGGCAACGTAGATTACCAACAAATACCGGTAAATTTCCACCCATTTTTGCGGGTGTTCTCGGGTGAATACGGGCCGGCTGTATCAAACATTGCCGCCGTGATCATTATTTTGTCCACACTCGTGATTTTATGGTTTCACCGCGGACTTTCTGTCCCCATTAAAATACTATATTTGGTCATTTTTACGTATTCGATTTATGTGTGTGCCACCGGTAAAAATCACGTGGGGGAGTGGTTGGAGTATATCATCACCCGTGATTTCGAACCCAAACTCGAAACGGTGACAGATACCACGAATACGACTATACAAGACATCATGCAGACACTAGACGCCCGTTCCAGTTACCCTGCGGAGGACCACCCTCTATTCCGTTTTTTCGTCTAAATCACGTCACTATAATATTCAAGAATGTAAAACACATAAATACAGTGTAATTTTATCACTATTCCAAGTTTAATGGACCAAAAACATATACAAATTGTGGTGGCAAAATACCAGGAAAATATGGACTTTTTACAGAGAGAGCCCTTCTCGAGATATTCACAAATAATTTACGATAAATCGTCGGGCAGTTCACCGGACGAAAAAGCCGCGACCGGGTCAAACGTGGTGTTTCTTCCGAATGTGGGTCGTGAATCGCACACCTATCTCTATCATATTATCGAGAACTACGACAATCTAGCCGATATAACTATATTTTTACCGGGCTCGTGTATGGACACATATAAGAAATGGCAAACCCAAAAAACGTTGGAACTTGTCGAAAGAACCCACAACACGGTATTTGTATCATCTGAAATGGTGGGAGACATAAAAACACATCTGTACAATTGGTGTCTCGATGAATATGTCAGTACGAATGCCAACAATGCGTCTGCGGCGGCCACCGCAGACGGAAACAAAAACGCCCTCACCCCGGCAGATATACGCCCGTTCGGCAAGTGGTTTGAGTACGAATTTGGAGATTTACACACACACGTCATCTGTTACCGAGGCATATTCGCACTTTCCCGAGAACATATCCGGCATCACTCAAAAAAATATTACCAACAGCTTATTCAGTATTTAAATACGTCGGCCAACCCCGAATACGGACACTATTTTGAACGGGCATGGTTGGCGATTTTTTACCCCATTCACAATTCTTGTGTTTTTTGAACTTTATTTGGTTGTATGTTCTCGAAACCACATAAATAAAAGGCGACAAAAATAATCAAACACTCCTGTTCCGGCTCAGTATGTCCCCCGTCCGGGCCCCCAAAAAGTTTTTCAATCGTAAAAAGGAGAACCCCACCGAATATCTGCGTAAACCCGACCAAGAATATCTTATCATTGTCGAATCGCCCTCGAAATGCGCAAAAATAGAGCAATTTCTGGGTGTGAAATACAAATGTATTGCGACCGTGGGACATTTACGAGAAATAGGCGGATTAAAATCGCTCCATTTAAACCATCCCGTCTCTAAAACCGGTGACGAGGTTCTCCAAAACGACATTATAACGTTCTCCATTTCAACCGAAAAACAAGATCACATTGAGAAAATGCGAAAAATCATATCACAGTTTACTTCGCAACATATTTATCTAGCCACCGACGATGACCGCGAGGGTGAAGCAATTGCGTGGCACATATGCGACATTTTTGGTCTGAATGTTGACACTAGCTTACGCATTACATTTCACGAAATTACTGCCCCCGCTCTTTTATACGCTGTAAATCATCCCGGGAAAATCAACATGGATCTGGTAAGGGCCCAATGGGCACGACAGGTACTGGACATATTGATTGGTTACAAGATATCGCCACTTTTGTGGAAACACATGTATTACGATAAAGAAAATAGTTTGAGCGCAGGTAGATGTCAAACCCCCGCACTACGTTTGGTATACGACAACCACCGAGAACGTATACAAAATGCCGGACCCGATAAAAAATACAAGGTTCTCGGAAATTTTACCGGAAAACACTTGGAGTTTGTGTTGAACCGTGAATTCTCGCGCCCGGAAGAAGTCAAAGACTTTTTAGAAAAATCCGTCAATTTCAACCACACTCTTTCACTCGGTTCTCGCCGTGAAGTATCGGTGGAGCCGCCTCGCCCATTTAATACGTCTGTATTACTTCAAACCGCGAGTAATCTACTACACATGTCACCCAAAGAAACCATGAAATGTTGCCAAATGCTTTATCAGGATGGACTTATTACCTACATGAGAACCGAAGGTCAAACCTATTCAGAGTCATTTTTAAAGGAAACGAAAGATTATATTGTCGGATCTTGGGGGGAGAACCACGTGGGAAACTTGAAGAAACTGGAGAACTGCCACACATCCAATCCGCACGAAGCTATCCGGGTCACACACTTATCTGTACCGTATTTGACAGGAACCAAATATTCCGGAAAAATTGCGTCATTGTATCAGCTTATTTGGCGTACGAGTATTCAGAGTTGTATGACGGCCGGTAAAAACCAGTTAATAGACGCATTTATAAGTTCTCCAATAGAAAACGTCCAATACAAACACACCATAGAAATTCCTATTTTTTTGGGATGGAAAATGTGTAAAAATATCTCGCCCGACGCCGGAAAAAAAGAGCCGGAAGAAAATTCTGTCGAAACCCAACAAAGTAAGGGTCGTGGTCTATGTTTATATCTGGAATCGTTACTGAGTAAAAAATCGGTACATCCGACCGTACCTTTCAATAAAATTGAGACAATAGTAACATTTTATCACTGTCATTCGCATTATACCGAGTCTGGGCTTATTAAAAAATTGGAAGACCTCGGTATTGGAAGACCGTCAACATTTGCGATGTTTATAGAAACCATTTTAGACCGAGGATACGTAAAAAAAATGGATATAGCCGGCGAAGAAATCATCTGCGAAGAATATTACGTAGATTCTGACGAAAAACGCATAAAAACCACCCAAAAAAAGCGTATTGTAGGAAACGAAAAAGCCAAACTCGTAATTCAACCTACAGGTAATTTAGTGATCGAATTCTTAACGAAACATTTCGACACGATATTTGATTATGATTACAGCCGGGATTTGGAAAGTAAATTGGACAACATATCTCAAGGTATAACGGGTCATAATTGGTACCAATTATGTAAGGATTGTGATGTTATGCTGAAACAGTTTATCACACCATTGAATGCCTTGACAAAAACGGTATATAATTTGGAAGACACGCATATTCTCACGTTCTCCAAATATGGACCTGTTATCCGGGAAAAACCTAGCCCGGGTAAAGAAGCGCAGTTCATATCGATCAATAAAAACGTGGTACTAGATTTAGATAAACTAAAACGCGGAGAATACACTGTAAAAGAATTAGAAGAAAACACTACCCGCTGTTTAGGTAAATGGGAAGATCAAGATATATATTTAAAACATGGCAGGTTTGGTCACTATTTGGAATGGGGCGAAAATAAAATATCGTGTAGCGAATACGACAAACCTATTAGCAATATTACCATTGACGACGTTACGGATATTATCCAGTCTAAAAATAAAAAAAATATGAACATACTTCGTGTACTTACCCCCGAGATGAGCGTAAGACGAGGCAAATTTGGCGCATATGTTTACTACAAGGCGTCGGACATGAAAAAGCCCCAATTTTTTAATATTAAAAAATTCAAAGAGGGGGTTTTAACCTGTGAACCGGAAACATTGATTGACTGGATTGTTCACACCTACCTCAACAAGTAATGACGTGCGATTCCCTCCTATAACAAAATATACTCATTATATAACTAGTATATATTGCCACCATGGATTGCTTTCCATTCATCTACATTTTAAATATCATTTTTGTAATTTTGTATGTCCTATTTTTTTCCGTGTTGTTTCTTCCCGCGATGGAGGGGATAATCGTGATTGCGCTATTCATATTGATAATATTTTCAGGATACAGCGTTTTCGTGGAATTATTATCCGTAAAAGAACCTCTCAATCTAAGTATTCTGAATTTTGACGAAGCCGGACCGATTATTCGAGCACTGTTTTCCAATTTCACCGTCATCATTTTATTAGGTCTGGTAATCTTGAGCATTTTTTCGGTAACCAACGGTGGTTCTCCAACTAAACTGATTATTTTCTCATTGGCATTGATCGGAATTATTAGTATCAAGTTTGGCGGAACAATATCTACCATCCCTTATTGGTTAGTTTTGGGAATACCCATACTAATAGACTTGATTGCTTTCACCTTAGCAGTAATCGCAATTTGTAACGCATCCATGGTAAGTATGAAAGGGGGACACATCAGTATATTAGGTTCGTTAATTAATATTCAGTCCCCTCTATACTTATTTAAAATTTTCGCAATGATCAATATACTGTTGTTTATAGCATTTTTAATCTGGTTCTTTTTACTCAAATCTCTCAACAATGACAATAAAACGATAACAAATTTAATCCAGTCTTCCACCTTGGCCATTTTACCATTCTTGTATGGTACTTCGGCATACTTGTTATATATCTCACAAGAAATGTATACGTCCCCGCTTCCGGGTCCCTGCGTATCCTTCACTTCATCCTCTACCTAAATATTATATTGTTGCGTTACCAATATAATATTTACATGTAGTATCATTACAATTACGCGATGAAATTTTATGAATCACATTATGAAGAATATTTGGATGCCGTGAAAAAACACAATTTACACCCCGAATTGACACCATTCGTTAATAATCTACCCGAAAAAAATTACCAAATGGGAAACATGATTGTGTATGGCCCGTCGGGTGCAGGTAAATATACCCAGGTTCTCAATATACTCAAGAAATACAGTCCTTCCCAATTCAAGCACGACAAGAAAATCACGATTCAGAATGAAAAACAGACATATATATACCACATCAGCGACATTCATTATGAAGTGGACATGTCTCTTTTGGGCTGTAATTCCAAAATTATTTGGAACGATATATTCCTCCAAATTGTTGATATCATATCCGTAAAAAGTGAAAAGGTCGGATTCATCGTTTGTAAAAATTTTCATATGATTCACGGTGAACTGCTGGATATTTTCTACAGTTATATTCAGCAATATTCCAACTCTTCAATGTTGCGTGTTTCCGAATTGGAGAACCTGTCCTCGGGTATTCGATCCCCCTTTGGGGGCAACATCATTATTCATTTTATTTTGATCACAGAGAATCTCAGTTTTTTACCGAACAATATACTACAATCTTGTCATATTGTCAATGTTAAACGTCCCCGTAAAGATGAATACCGGAAATTAACGGACAACTTTCATAACAGAGAGTCGGATCAGTCCAATATACTGGATGACATCCAAACCAATGAAATCATCAATATTAAAGAATTATACTCGGTTTCTGTTCTGAAAAATCCGTCCGACATTCCCAAAGATATTTTCAATGTGGTATGCGACAACATATTAAAAGAAATACTCAATCATAAAAAAATGTCATTTTCTAATTTTCGAGATGTGATATACGACATACTTATTTATAATTTAGAAGCAGTCGAATGTCTGTGGTACATCCTCTATTATTTGATTCATTTTCATTCGGGGAAAAAACCCACGGAGCGAAAGGAAGTGAAAAGCGAAAATGCGTTGCCTTACTTGTCCCCTCGCGATATTTCCGACATATTAAATAAATCCTACTATTTTTTGAAATATTACAACAATAATTATCGACCTATATACCACTTAGAAAGCATACTATTTTATATCATAGTTAAATTATACCATTATGAATTACCCCCAGGCACTGGTTATACTAGAAATCATTCATGATTTACATGATGTGGACATAGAGCAAAACCATGTCGAATCGATAAGTATGCCTCTCATTAAAAAACAGTACCGTAAATTGGCTTTAAAATATCACCCAGATAAAAATACCAGCGCCGACGCGGCGGCCAAATTCGTCGAAATTTCCGAGGCCTACGAGTTTTTATGTCATTATTTAGATGGTAAAGATACGACACCTTCGTTTCGGGTTCATAGTCCCAGTTATTCGGAACTGCTCCGAGAATTCATTTTATCCATATTCAGCGAAAATCCGGTCAGTGCCATACACGATAATACATATCTTGCGCAATTTTTACACAGTATTATTGACAAAATTACCCGGGCATGTGAAGACACTTCTGTCGACTTTCTGCGAAAAATAAATAAAACTGTTTTGATGAAATTGTACGATATTTTGTACGCATACAAGGATGTTTTTGTCATCACCGACCTATTTTTATCTAAACTACACGCTATATTGGAAGAAAAAATGAAAGACGACTGTTGTATCATTTTACATCCGAGTTTGGACGATTTGTTCAACTGTCATCTATATAAATTACACTATGAGAACCAAATGTTTGTGATTCCGTTGTGGCACCACGAACTTGTATATGACGTATCGGGTTCAGACGTTTATGTAAAGTGTTTTCCAATATTACCCCGCGATATGACGATTGATACGGACAACAACATCATTGTAGAAGTAACGTGTAATATTGGGGAAATATTTGAGACGGGGGGGCTAGAGATAATGTTGGAAACAATGCGCGTTTGGATACCCGCCACGCAAGTGCGTCTAGTTAAAGAACAGACTATTGTTATCAAAGGGAAAGGTATACCTACCATCCAAACCGACAACATTTACGACATCACCAAAAAATCCAATATTTTGGTGGAATTATTTTTACAGTCGTGATAAGCGACAACCTTGTTCAGAATTATTGTATTTCGTGAAAAAATACAATAATCTACAAATGTACACGTTTTTATGTTTTCAGTTACTTTGGTTTGAAATTTGTTCTGTTATTTACACCTTCTTCTTCACAATCTTCTTCTTAGGAGCTTCGACTGCCGCGACTGGGACCGGAGCGGGGGCAGTCGCGACCTTTACAGGAGCGGCATCCTCGACATCGCTATCTTCCACCTCCGTGGAAACCACCGGATTCATGGACGGCTCCACATCCGCATCATCCACGTCCTCTACCGCCAGTGTATCCGAGGCAACAACGGGCTTGCTCAACTTGTCCACATCCTCTGATGACAATTCGATGTGGCACTTACCATAAACACTCACTACCTCGCGCGGCTTCACCACGCACTGAATCATCTTCCAAGTAAGTCCCCAGCCCTTGCCACCAATCCAAATTCCCGAACACTGAAGAACACAGGCAACATTACTCAACTTCTGAACAAAGTCCATCGGTGTCATCATACTGTTATCGCACGGGAAAATCAGTTCCGAACTGGGATTGTAAATCTCCACCGCCCACTTTCCGTCATAATAAGGCACCTTGGCACGAATCGAGGGAGGACGCGTATAGTCAATCTTCTTGGTATCCTTATTCTTGCTGTATTTCAAGAACGGAAAGAAGGTATGCTTGACAACCTCTCTCGACATCTCCTCTCCCCACCAAAGCTCCGAATTCTTCACCGCATCATCCAGGATTTGATTTTCAAAATCCTTGAGCTTGAGCAGGAAATCATCGGTAGCCTTGCTCTTGTATTCATCATTCGGAAAATTGAGAGAAATACTGTACTTTCCGTCAGATTCGCCCTTCTCATCCACAAAGTCGCTGATACCCCACGTCATCATAAGAGGCGTGGAAATATGAAGAGACCGATTGGTCTGGTTACTGATAAGAGCAATGGACTTGGCTCCCTTATCATTCACCTTTGGAGGCATATACTTGACGGCTGACGTATTCCAGTCATTGAAATTGATCACAGGCTTGGGTGCGCTAGTGGATTGCTTGGAAGACATATTGATTGAAAGATTGGTTTGGTTGACTGAGTGCTTTGGAGTTTGCTTTTGTCCTATACGTTGGCGGTATAAGTACTATATAACACTGTCGTTCTTTTAAATCAATTTTATTTATATTTTGGGAAAATAGAAGGGATCGGAACAAATATAGATCTACACGGTCGCCTATGGTCCGAGCCCCCCATTCCTTCTTCTTACGAATCTTTGTGTAATGTATGTAGATCGAACAAAAGTACATAAAGTTCTCCTGCTATTTTCCATAAAATATATAGGTGAATAGACGCATAGACGAATAGAAACATGCAAGTGTTCTCCAAGCTTGCGCATAAAAAAGAAACAACATTATCCTGGCACGATTTTTTCGATAAAAATATCCAACTTAATGCGTACAAAGTGCCTGAGTTGAAAAACATCGCAAAACAACACAGACTACACGTTTCCGGAACCAAACCGATTCTCATTCTCCGCATTTCTTCCTACTTTCACAAGATGAAACATGTTACAAAAATACAGACATGTTTTCGAAAATATCTGGTGCGACTCTTTTTCCGATTGCGAGGAAAACAGAACAATCAGATTACTTATGTTAACAACACCGACTTTTACACCATGGAACCCGTGGACAAGATACCCTTTCACAATCTGTATTGTTACGAGGACAACCAGGGATTCTTTTACGCCTTTGATTTAACATCTTTGGAGTCCCTGTTCCACAACACCAATGGGGTAATTACTAACCCATATAACCGTGAAAAAATAAACATAGAGGTGTTTAATAGAATTTTCAAACTTATCCGGCTCAACAAAATACTCTTCAAGCATCGTCTCACGAATTCTCCGGAAAACGGCGGTACACAATCATCTAACCGCCGAATAGATGTGTATAATGGCCCGATGCAATCTTTTGAAAACCACCGGGTCGCAACTTTTAGTAAATTGAACCAGATACGCCAATTGGATGTTTTTCAACGCATCGAGGAAACATTTATCGAAATCGATTTTTTGGGAAATTATACACAAAGCACGTGGTTCTCGTCGCTGAATTCCTTTGAATATATGCGATTCGCACAAATACTATACGACATTTGGCAACATCGATCCAACATGTCATTCGTAACACGTCGACGTATTTGCCCGTTTTTCAATCCCTTCTTTTTTGGGATGAATGAACACGGTCATGCTTTGACTAGTATGGATTTATATCGCAATCAAGCAACCACGATTGTGGAAAACATTGTATTTTCCGGAGGCGACGCCGAATTTAGAAAAATTGGAGTGATGCACATATTAACGGCGCTCACCGCGGTATCCGAAGAGGCTAGAATTGCGATCCCTTGGTTGTACGAATCTTTAGTATAATTTAGGGATTTTTTTGGTTTGTAAAACACTTACCCGAGACTTCGAGTCCGTAAACTCGGTGTAAAATATAAATGCGTTAAACTACTTAAAAAAATACAGTATAGATATGTATAATCAGAAATGGTCAGAGTCTCTTCCAAAGCTGATAAGCAAACTGCCCCCGCGCCTGTCGCCACTTCCGTCCCGATGGAGAATGTTGTTGAGAAGGTTTCCAAGCCCCGCGCCACCAAGAAGCCTGTTGCCGATGCCGTCGCCCCGGTGGCTACGTCCGAGGCGGCTGCCCCGGTGGTTCCTGATGCCTTAGACGCGGAGTCGTCGGCTGCCGCGCGCATCACCGAGTTTGGTGCCAAGCTCCAGCAGATTGGTAGCATCTTTGCCACCATGAAGTCCGACTTCAAGAACTTGGAGAAGGCCGTTTCCCGCGAGCTCAAGAACGCCCAAAAGTCTTCGTCCAAGAGACGCAAGGTTTCCACGGGCAACCGCCAGCCTTCCGGCTTTGTGAAGCCCACGCGTATCAGCGACGAGCTGGCCAAGTTCCTCGGCAAGTCTGCTGGGGTCGAGATGGCCCGCACGGCGGTCAGCAAGGAGATCAATGCCTACATCCGCGAGAAGGGTCTGCAGGATCCTTCCAACGGCCGCAAGATTAACCCGGACGTGAGCCTTACCAAGCTCCTCAACCTCCAGAAGAGCGACGAGCTTACGTACTTTAACCTCCAGAAGTACATGAAGCACCACTTCATCAAGCCGGCATCTGCGGCTACGGCTTAAATCACCCTTTCAAAACAAAAATGATAAACAATAATATTTATTACCACAAACCAAATAAAAATACTTGATAACAATAAATATAAACCGTCCGTAACAGTTTATATTTATACCTCACAACATTTGTATTGGGCGGATCCATGGAAATACACCATCCAATGTGTTCTACATACTCCGACTTTTACCGGATTTTCAGTAAACAACGAGCAGACAAGGTGACCCACCACGGGTATTACTACTTTTATCCAAGATTCTTGGAACACTACCGAAATTTAGATCTCGACGGACAAGGAAATGCGGGGGCCATGCTAGAAATCGGCATCGAAAATAAATGCTCGTTTCGCGCCTGGCTCGATTATTTTCCCAACGCCTTTTTCTACGGTATAGACATCGATTTTGAGGATGTGGGGGACCGGTATACGGTGTTTAAAGAGGACCAGAGTAATGCCGAAGCGATGCTAGACATTTTTGATAAAATAACCCGACCACTTTTTTTCGTTATCGACGACGGTTCTCATATTCCTCAACATCAATTGCTGTGTTTTGATATTTTTTTCGAAAAATTGGTAGACGGTGGTACCTATATCATTGAAGACATTGAAACGTCTTACTGGACTCAGGAAGGTCTCTACGGATATAAAACCGAATATGGTTACCATCACCCCGCTTCTATTATCGAGATTTTCAAACACGTGGCGGACGACATTAATAGCCAGTTTTTGACAAAGGACACGCGCCGACTCCAATCCAACGTTATGAAAAATCTTATTTCGGACGCCAACCGTGAAGATATTAGTTCCGTAACCTTTGCGCAAAACTGTATTATCATTGTCAAGAAAACTCAACAAGAACGGGAACTCTTTAAGCGGCCTTACGTGTGGGAACGCTGTCTGTAAAATATATTTATTATAAACACATTTAAACCCTTCGCACATTATAGTGTATATTCGAACCATGAGCAACATTAAATATGAAGTGGTCGATAGTTCACCATTCTCTTTTCAAAATACCCCGCCCCCTCCGCAATTTCATAACCCGTCGGCCGCTCCTACCTTTACTGGTAGCAACCCTCAACCTACGGAGTCTTTCGGCAAGAACGGCATCGGTATGAATTTCGAAACCCAATCTTTCGATCAGCGGGTGGCTGATTACGTCAAGAAGAACAACCCGGTTCTTTACATACTCACACCCTGTTATGGGTCGATGTGTTTTGTCAACTATGTGTCTTGTATCATGAATACCCTGGACGTTTTGAGATCGCTCAATATCAAGGTTCAAGTCGAGTTTTGTAAGAACGACAGTCTCGTATCTCGGGCACGTAACAACCTGGTTGCCCGCGCAATGAACGACCGCAGAATGACCCATATTCTGTTTATTGACAGTGACATCACCTGGGATCCCTCCTCGATCCTGAAACTTCTCGTTGCGGACAAGCACGTGGTCGGAGGTGTCTATCCTCTCAAGCACTACATGTGGGAGAAGCTCATCAGCGATCCCGCCAATCCCTACAAATCCAATATTATTCAATCCTGGATCAAAACCAAGAACGAATCTCAGTTGCGTGACATTGTGACCGACGAAGTCTTCATCCAGAACCGTCTCTTGAGTTACAATATTAACTATTTGGATAACTATCTCACGATCGATAATAACTTGGCCAAGGTGAAACATACTGCGACTGGTTTCATGATGATCCAGCGGTCGGTCATCGAAACCATGATGCGGGCTTTCCCTTCCACGAAATATGTGGACGACGTTCATTTTTTGAAGCCCGAAGAGAACCAGTTTGCCTACGCACTTTTTGATTGTGGGGTGGAGGATGGGCACTATTATTCGGAAGATTGGTTGTTTTGTCACCGTTGGACCAAGATGGGGGGCAACATTTTTATTGACGTCTCGGTGAATCTGAATCACACGGGCATCGAGGATTACGTGGGATCCTACATTACCAGTATTTTGAACTGATATGACCATGCGTGTACGACATTCATTTGAAAAATGTCAATAAAGAAACTCCCAAAATAATACAAATAATCCCCATAATATGAACGAGTGAGATTTGTTCACTCAAAAATATGTATCCAATTAATACCGTGATAATCGGATAACACGCAATAAGTGCGGTTGCCATATACGTTTTATTGTTTTTGATCGCAAACATGTAAAAAAAATTGGCTACAATATACACAAAAAACGCGGTAAATAGTATTAACACCGTCAAATATTTATTTTCTAATACGGTACCGATGTCTTCCAACAGACGATATTTACCAAAAAAAATCCAATAAACGAAACAAAACAGAAAAATAAGTATGCCGTTGATCAGTATGAAACTCTCGATTTCAATGAATTTTAACAGATGTTTTTCCGTAATGGGGGTGATGCCATAAATTACAGCCGCGGTAAAACATTCAAGTAACATCTCAATATAACTATTGAGATATTATATTTCATTGTATGACGTCGGGTGGTGGGTGGTGGGTGGGATAGAACAACTCAAATAAACACGTCGCAGAACACAAAGCCTCGCGGCACCAACCACTCCTTTAATTTGGGCCAGTTGGGCATTTTACGCGGTTTCATCGTAGTAAAATCGTCGGATTCCGGGCTAGAACTGTCATCCATGCTAAACATGTGATATATATCATAAAGCGTTTCGGCGTTTTTTATGTGATTTTTCGATAACCATTCGTAGAAATTTTCGTGCGACGCCTTGTCCTTTTTGTATTCTTCGTAATATTTTAAGGATTTATGTAACGTAATCTTCTGGTGTAAATTATAATCTGTACCCGACAAAATCATTATCTCGCGAAAATCTTGTAACGGTAGTTGTAGCTCGCGCAAAATTTTGTCCAAATTGTAATACACGACACTGTGTTGTAACAAATTCATATTTCGCATGATTCGAGTACAACCATAAACAAACATGTCCATGTCGTCACTTACACATGCCCAAGCACGTTTATCCATCACCATTTTCGCACACACCTTGTCCGCTTCTCCTTCTGCGTCCAAATATTCAATCCCGTACAAATCCATGAGGGTTTTAATATCCTTGATATCACCCGGTTGGATACGGATAAATTGGCGACGTAAGCGTTCCATTTCCACCATAATACGTTGATTGCTTTCGGGTTGGTGCGCCAGCTGATACATCAGCTCTTGGTACTTTTGTTCGGCAATCTTTTTGTCCAATTTACGCCGCTTCAACAGCTCCTCCTTTTCTTTGGGGGGTTTACCGTCAAACACAAAGATTGGTATGATTTTATAGTGGCGCAATACTGTGATCATTTGATACATGCTCTCAATTAGGGTTTTTTCCTCCATGAATTTGTACAAATAGATACTTGTATCGATGACCAAAACTTTACCACTAAAAATCGACAAGTGCTTTTGTTTAATGGCATGTTCCGAACATTTTTCCAGTAGATACTTATTTAGATTTTTTATTCCCATACCCCCACCGGCTGTTCGATACCTAGTACGGATCTAAGAAATATCTGTATTATTTTACAAAATGTGTGTCTAGAAATGGAACCAATCAATTTTTACCGAGTGTGGGGGGGGGTGTGGAGGGCATGGGCGTGGAGAGGGCATTACCCCCACAATGTCATGCGTAGGGTATATTTTTCGCTGAGACCCCCGAAATGACTCAACTGGTTCTCCGCGTATACATGTTCTTCCACGTAACTGGGATCCTTATAGATTGTCGAGAACCACTGAATAAACGACGCCATGTTCGCCCGGGTTTTCACAAAATTTGGAGAACCCTTGTTATGAACCCCACACCATCCCAAAAATCCGTCAATATGGTATAACATGAGCGATTTCAACACGTAATAACAAAATACGTTGGTATCCTCTCGGTACGCGGCCAGACGTTCTAGGACGGTTTTATCCTGACCGTGGTGAATAAAATCCGCATAACTAATGTTCATGTAATGGAGAACCTTGGCACTCTGGACCAACGCAAATTTCATCTCGTACAATAAAATCGTTTCTGTGGCGCGTATTATGCCCCCGACTGTTGTTCGTCGAGGGTTCTCGTTTTTTTTCATTAATACTGCCGTAAACATCGCATTGAATACAGTTGCCCACACTTCACAGTACGTTTCAAACAACAATCCGTCGGTGTCTATTTTAAACCCGCGCCGAATAGCGTTTGAATACATCGGGGTGAATCCCGGATTCTGTGAAAAATCCAAACCCAAACTATGAAACGTTTCGTGAATTAATACTTTGAACCACTCTTCTTCGCGAAATATCTGAATCGTACTGTTTTTTTCACATGTACGGGTAAACGCCGTATTGGCATGTAGTGGCCCAATGGGACCTTCTTGCGGCATAAATTTGTAATGCGCGGTTAAATATAAGTACACATCCACACTCGTACCACAATCACAATTGGCGTACTCACCTATCACCGAAAACCACCACCAAATAAGATGAATTGCCCGTCGAAAATACGCCGGTTCTCTCGATCCTTCCCACATATCCGCAATAGGTAACACCATGTGTACCCTAATTTGTCGAGAACCTGCCATAAATAGGTAGGAACGGGCTATTTTTTGCGAATCAAGAATGGTACTGCGTATCGGCAGGGGGATGTCATTAAACAGGTCAGATTGGTGGTATGTTTTCTCCGGAAAATCGACCGAGCGAACCAAAAACGGGGCCGTTTCTTTCCATTGCGAAGACACCTCGAGAAGCCGACGTACAATCGGAGCCAAATATTGAATGGCGTCCCGTGAAAATTTCAAAGATTTTTTTAAATGCGCCGGAGAACCTGACACGATTTTTTGGATCGCATGTAACAGTTTTTGCGATGTTTTCCCTAACCTCACCGGCATATTGTAAGTTGGATACAAATTTACTTACAATATACACACATATTATTGGCATATGTGGATCACGCCTCTACTTGCGGGGCAAGTTCCGCGCGTAATTTCATAAGGTCCGTGTCGATTTCCGGGGGTGATTGACGTACGAAATTCACGAGTTTCGCGTTGCGCGTCAGTAATAACATATTCTTCATATCCGGATTATTTTCAAATTTTGCCTTGAGCGCCGCTTGTCGTTCCTGGTGACTACGTTCTCCGTCGTAAAAATCGGTATCAATGGTAACATTTTCCGGACGATACTTGTTGCGGGCTTTTTTACCCGCAATCTTGGCATGCGCGACATTGCGGTTCAAATCATTGTCCGGCGAATCTAGAGAAAACTGTGCGTAAAAATCGGGATGCTGTTTGCGATATTTAGCGGCTTGATAATAGTGCTCCACGGACGCCCAGCGTTTACCGTTCAACGTAAATGGCGCATCTGTCGACGAATCGTGTAATTTTTGCCGCCACGATTTTATCTTGGAAAGAGCCATAAACGCGGGTTTTTTATCAACCGGTATTTTTTCTCCCAGTGAGCTCGTTCCCGGATATTTTGTTTTGGGTGCATGAGAATCCAGGACAAATACCGTGTTGGGATCGTACAGGGCTTCTAAATACGCATCTTCCAATTCGTGGGTGTCTTCCGGCGCACCCTCTTGCGGATCTAACCCTAGTTTACCCTTTAATCTCCGCAAATCCTGAATCAAATAAAACACCCCGGAGTTGCGTTCCATACACTTGTTCAAAATTAATATTTTCACATCGTAAGGCACTTCGGAAAACTCGAGAATTTTTCGCTGGTGATAGGTAATAAGACGGTAATGTGTACCGCTGTAGGATGTCATGATGTAGTAGTCGGGCGCGAATTTACCCCGTTTCTGAATTTCCGCAGTCGCCTCCCCGCAATTCAACACGGCGTCTACCGCTCCCTCTTCGTAGGCTTCTTCCGAAAAGATGATCATTTTCATGTTTAATTTTTCTTCCAACGTGGAAATCGCCCAACTGTCTGCCCAAAAACGCGACGTTTTAATGTATTCACGAAACGCCTCCAGAGAACCAATGTTTTTCATAAAACCAAAATTATATTTTAGAAATCCCGCATTTTCACGCGTTTCCTCCTTCAGGTTCTCCAACTTCTTCTTGGCTTTTTTGGCCTGATCAATGATTTCCTCGTGTTCTATTTTCGACAAACCTTGGTGAATCTGGGTACGACGTTTGTATTCTTTCAACATTTTTGTCAAATTCACCATTTCCCGGTCGTTCTCTACAATTCCGTCTTCCATTGCCAGATAAATAGACCGGTATTGCTGAAAAATATCGTCCGTTACGGCTTCGGCTAAAATTTCGCGAAGTGTTTCCACCGTCGTTATTTTACCGACCTCTTGAAAAGCGTCCCGAATCACCGCAAACAAGCAGTCGCCTCCCCCCTCATTGTCTTGTATACCATAATGCTGGTTATGTAAAAACATCTGAATCCACGTGTTTTGAGATGATTCCTGAAATTCCGATTTTATTTTTTCGGCAACAGTCTTGGTTTCTTCTATCAACTGTTTGGGCATTTTTACGGTGGGATCCATCTTAAACGGGGCACCGCGGGCGGTTTCTAAGTCCGCAGTTGCCGTCTTGGATCCTTGACGTTTACTCGCGGGAATATCAAACATCGTATCCGCGGGTTCTCTCGTTTCGATGATTACTGGTTCATCCTCTGGGCGGTCGTCGGCTTCTTCGTCCGAATCCGTAGAAAAAACCACCGCGTTTTTAAGCGACAAGTACGATTCGGTCAAAAACGAGAAAAACAGCGGGGGGTACGGGAGTTTTTCGGGATCAATATGTTCGTCTTCGTCCACCATCTGATACATGTTCTCCGATTCAACCTCCAACACCCCGATTTTTGAAACCACCTGATCACGCGCCACCAAGTACACGGGATAGTAAACAATGTTGTTATCCTTCAAAAATCGCTCGTTTTTTTTACCAAAAGCGATGTAAAACCGGATCGTTGCCCCCGAATCCGAACGTGATTCGTCACACTCGTCATCCTCATTGAAAGACATTTCAATCGGATACTTCAGGGGCTCAAATTCATGGTCCTTTTTTTCAATAGCCGGGTCTTCCTCATAATTCAACCGTTTGTTTATTTGTGAATGTACCATTGTTACCGAGTTTTTACAATTATTCGGCGTGTAAATGAGCAAAGCGTGTAATAACTATAATAGTATGGTTTATATTTTTTATGATTACATAGTTTACACGGTAATTTTGCGCATTTCGTTGATGATTTCTTTGGGATAACACATCTCTTCTAAAATTAATACCGCACCCTGTATTTTAGATATTCCCCGCTTCATCAAATAGGTATATTTAACTTTCCCCGTCTCCGGGTTCTCTATTACATCCATTTTATAATTACCAATCTTCTTAATATTCTCGCACTTTTCCATCTTCTTTTCCAATTTTTTACATATCGAAACGTAGTGGGTCGTAAGAATGAAATCTACATTGGAGAACTTGGACAAGTACATCAAGAATGCGTAGGCGGATTTCGTAGCTTCCGTGGGGTTTGTGCCCGAATACAATTCGTCGAAAATACAGAAATGACGCGCCGGACGGAGCGGATGTTCCGGAGGGTTCTCGGGGTACGGTGTTTGAATGATATCAATAATCTCTTTACACCTACGCGATTCGGCCTGAAACAGGCTGTCGCGACCAGACGTATCCGGAATATTCAAATAGGAGTGAATGTGAGTATACGGGGTCATTGCGCACGTCTCATAAAATCCCACACCAAACTGCTGTGTAAATATGATATTGATCGTGGTGGCCTTCAACATGGTAGTCTTTCCAGAAGCATTGGGGCCAGTAATAATAACATTGTTACTTAAATCAAACGAATTCTTCACATGATCTGTATCCACATATGCCGGATAGTACTGTTTCTTGATACGGGTAATGTCGGGGGAGTCGGTGCTGCGATTGAATCTCGCAATGGCAATCTTTTCCTTCACCATGTTCTCGTGAATACCCGACAAGTTATTTATATAACCCGCGAATCCCATGGAATACCGCAAGCTGGTTTCCAGTGATTTATTCGAGTGTAATTCGTAAAAACATTTCAACAAATACCCGATTTCCACGATTTTGGAGAACCCGGGTTGAAACGGACGAATTGGCAAAAGTTCCTGGTAAAACTCCCGCAAAACGTCGCATTGCTGCTGGGTGACGATGTTGAAATCGCGGTAGTTGGAAAGATCTTCGGATATAGCGGCAAATTTCTCCATACTATGAATCGAATAGCGAATATATTCACGCATATCCGTCAAATGAGAATTGATGAGATGGATGTTGCGATAAAACCGGTAACATAGATTGACGTTTTGGTAAATTTGTAAACAATAGAGCGCAAGGGTTATCAACAAATAGATAATTTTATCCCAACTGAGAGACTGTATACTTGTAATTGCTTTACCAATAAAATGATGTCGCGCGATATCTTTGAGAACCTGTATATACATGGAAAAATTAATGGGTACATTTTGTATTTTAAGAATAATAAACGGGAAAATGAGAAACACAATCGGAATAATGAAACTCATGACCGGTGCAGCCATGTTGATAATCGACATGGATTGAAGAAAATGCGGGGATTTATTCAGATACTTTACCATGTCCCACTCAATGTAACAGTACTTTTCCAGGAAATCGGGGTCTTCTTTGGTGTCTTGCCATATTTCCATGATTTTCTTACACTTTTCTTGGTCAAAAACATAGGCAGTTTCGTCCTCCTTCGGGGGGACATTTTCCGGGGTCTCTAAATATTGGGGAAATCTCTGTAAAATACGTTGACTTTCTTCCAAGAATGGGACATGCGTTGTAAATTGAGCATTCCACTCCGGAATCATATTAGAACCAAAATCATGAGTTGGTTTCAACAAATAGTCATACATACCCCACTTATCTTCCTTGTCATCTTGAGAAACATACGACCCCACCAGTTCTAAATCGGAGCTCACTGTACTAGAAAGTGGACGTATAGTCTCTTCCGGTAAATACGTAATCGGTAATTTAAACACAGATTGAAGATTAACGTTCATATCATCCCCGGACATGTCGGTATCACTGGCGGGATTATCCCATCCCATAGTTTTACCGATTCCTAGATGATATTGCGCATCCAAGTTAAGAATGGTTTCCTTAAAATTGGTCATCACTAGATATGTATATAGAACACATTATCGAGAATTTGTACAAACGCAAACCAATATAGAAAAATGAATTTGTAATATAAGACAGGCAAAAAATACCTGCTTATATTACTAAGCAAATGGCGTCTGGGGTCATTAAAATCCGTGTATCCAAAGGGGACCGCCGGGACCGTTCCACCACAGGTAGTAGTGTGACAACGGGTCGTATGGCATTATCTTCCAATATACTTGTGTCCGAAACGGTATCCGGAAATCCGGAAACAAATGAGGTTCACCTATCCACAATATCCCCCGACCAAAGAACGTATTCCCTCATGGATATTCAAACAATTAAAAATATGATGATATCCACTATCGATCTTTCTACTCTCTTGTCCGAAACCGTACTACGTAAAATACGCGAATTAGATGCGGTTGTCGTACAATTCATACCGACTATAGAATCCGCGGCCGCCGCCGCCGCGGGAACCAATGTAGAAACCGGCCAGCGCAAATTTTCAGACAAATCCGAATCACGCGAACATCATGCGAATTATCATACGGGGGGTACACGGTTTTACACGGATAAAAAGCGTGCTTCGGACGAAACGGACAATTGGAATGCGGGTAAATCGTTCAAAACTACCCCCAAATTAGTGAAAGATGGGGTAGATAAAAATATTACGGACATTCGTATGGCGCTCAACAAGCTGACTACTAAAAATTACAACAACCAAAAGGAAGTAATTATACAACTTATTACTCAAATTATACAGGAAGAACCCGATACAGACGACGAAAAAACTCAGCAAATCACCAAAATTATTTTTGATATTGCGAGTTCTAATAAAATAATGTCCGAATTGTACGCCGAACTGTACAAAACGCTTATAGGGCAGTTTAACCAATTTCAAAAAAATATGTTGGAATTGTTAAACAACTACAAGACTTCTTTCAACGATATCCATTTTGTTGATCCCAACATCGACTACGACGGATACTGTAAATATACTAAAACGAATGATGTACGTAAATCAATGACCCTATTCATCGTCAATTTGATGTGTAAACAAGTCATCGACGAAAATTCGGTAATGGATACGATCGTTTACCTGGAGAACTTGTTCATTAAATATGCGGAGGAAACCGACCGTAAAAACGAAGTAGAAGAGATTACCGAGAACCTGTTTATTTTACTGACTCAAGGCGCAGTGGTACTTAAAAACAGTGCCGAATGGACCGAAAAGATTCTACCGAATATACGCTATTTGTGTACCTTGAAGAAAACGGACGGTGACAAATACCCCAGTATGACTAACCGCGCCACATTCAAATACATGGACATATTGGATGCTTTGAAACCCGGCGATCGTGCGGTGAAGACGTAGACACGCGAGGATTAAATTGGACGAGTAAACACACAAATACTTTCACTGTTATCGTCACCCGTAACATTAACTGCCACCGATTTATTCCACATCTTACGTACGGGTCCCGAGTTTTTGAAACCCACCGACTGTGTAATACGGTTCATGTCTTCTACCATACGGGTAGTGTCGGGGGTGGAGGTACCGCCAATCCGTGATTCCGGATGCTGATTCATCAATAAAGCATAATATCCTCCGTACTTACGCCGTGTTCCGTAATTCGAAACAATATAACATAAACGCCCTCCCGGTTGGAGAACGTGCCAACAAAGACGCACCGTTTTTTCCCAGTATCCGGACAGCCACGCTTCGTAGGTAAGGTAACGCTCGGTACTCTGTTTTTTCCCCGGATAAATTTCCAATCTGTAGTACGGCGGACTAAAAAACACCACATCAAAATGCTGGCGGTATTTTTTCATAAATTCGGCATTTTGAAGCAAATCTTCGGAAGGCTGACACCAGAATTGGGCGGCCTTTTGTGGCCAAACACTGTGGGCGAATTTGGCAGTGGTTTTACACACGTCGGGTATGATATCATTCCCCACATATTCTATCACTTCGTCACACTCCATAAACCCGTAACAATAAGATGACCATCCCAGGGTGGGAGTAAAAATACGCGTACCACGCAACAAGCGCTTATTCAACGAGTACACGATGTACGGATTCATGATGGATGCTCGAAAATAAAAGGACGAAAACACACTGCCGATTCTACCTTGTTTTATGTAAAATCGCGCACTGGGAGTCAATAGCTTATAATCGATGATATGTCGGTTATACAAATCTTCTAAAACTTGTAAATAGGTTTTGATATTTTCCAGACCCGATGACGTATTTTTAAGTATGTCGTTAAAATACAGGTTACGCAACAGATTCTTGTATTTCACCTGATTATTATTATTCAACCGAGAAAGAGGCATAGGTGATTCTACAATGTGGATGGGAACAAGTGGTTCCAGTGAAATATCATAAAAACGCTCCAAATACTCGTGTTTATCCAGTAAATGATTGTACAACGGTAACAGGTCATCCGCATGTATGTCGTGTAGTTCCATATACTCTCGCAGGGGGAGAGTGACTTTGCCACTTTGGACGCGGTACGTCTTCAAAAACGTGGCCCAAGGTATTTTTTTTTGAGAGAACCGGCGAATAAAATCGGCTTTGGATAACAGCGACGTTTGGACAAAACGTTCCACGGAACGGTCTGTATCCGTTGCCGCTGACATGGTTGTTATGTAAATACGTCTATATATAGATAGACGTATTTTATGATTTTTATGTTTTAGGTATAACACTCGGTAACTTTATGCGTGAACCGCGGCTTGGGCATACGATCCGCGTTTACGACGCTTCACCTCGGAAAAACCCTCGCCGTCGGTAGGACCCGGAACACCCGGTTGAGAATCGGCAGACGCCCCCGACTCCCCTGAAGCGCGGGGAAAGCCCGCCCCGTGACGGGAGTGGTAATCACCACCCTCGTCACGCGCCCCACCGCGACCTTGATACCGCGAAGTACCTCGCACCGGATGCGAGTTGTTCTGACGGTGAGTCTCGCACATGAGGATACCCTCCTTGATACCCGAGACATCTGACGAATAAAACTCGTGGGTAGTACTATCGGACTTGATCAACACAAACTCCACATATTCACCCTGCACCAAATACTTGTACTGTTGCGACTCGGCGCGGATGGAAGAATAGTGTACAAAAATATCCTTGTCCTTATGTTCTCCTTCACATACCGTGATAAACCCGAACCCCGACTTATTATTGAACCACTTCACGCGGCCAACCAGACGGGCGTTGGAAAGAACTGGTGATTCCTCGGACATGAATGACGGTGTATCGATGATACGAATGTGTATTACCAATATATGGTATATATGCGATCTGTTTTTAAATTAGTTTCGTAAATATATTTTACACTCTTCACCGTGTAGAGCAAATTGTCAGCTCAGGCGGGATGGTATGGGGGTGTTCGATTGACGGAAAACACGTTATGTTAGATCCGACGGTTGCGCAACTGTAAATAGATCACACAATTGGTCGTAATCGGGATCTTCGGAATAATCCAGGGTATAACAGTACTGCAAGTAATTACGCAATTCAGGAAAATTCTGAGAAAAGATCGCAATATTTTCCCCGCGTTTTTGCTTGGTAATGTGTGAAAGGTCCATGGTTCGACACTGCCAAGGTAGCGTTTTTCGGTACAAAAAAAGAGCGGTATAGCCCAGCGAAATTAAATCGTCCCGACGACTCAAGTTATTCCCTACATGATTATTATAACTTATGAATAGGGGAGTTCCGGTTACGGTTTCCTGCGGTTTATTGGGCAAATGTTCTCCGTCAGAGTCGGCGTAAAACGTGGCCAAACCGTAATCGATTAAAAACAACTGTTGATCCTTTATCATAAAATTTTGCGGTTTTATATCACGATGAATCACTAAAAGCTCGTGCAGTTCCTCCAGTAAACGAATAGCCTGTACCATCATAACACACAATTTTGTCCGTATGGCCAAAGTTTCAGGATCAAATACCGCAAATGCTTGATCAAGAGATCGCTCAAAATGACACATGACCAAATAGGTAGACCCATTTTCTACTCCATACCAGTGAATCTTTGGTAACAGATTAAAACGGTTACGAAACAGGTAATTCATCATACGCACCTCGTGTTTAATGGAAGAATTTTCGGTGCCGGATTTTTCGGTTTTGATCGCCACATACTGCTGGTTGGTTAGGTTTATAGCCAAAAGTACTACACCGAATTTACCTTTGCCCAAATATTTTTTCACCAAATACATGTCGCGTATAATAACCAGTTCATCGGTTGTGTCTTCTCCGTGAGCAGACATGGTCCACCCGATGGGTTAAAATCTATAGTTATATATATAACATTACCTATATGTCAGTAACGAAATGGTTAGATTCCTTTTTCTCAATATCTGATACTATTTTGGACCGTTCCAAAAAACCGTTTTACTACACCATGAGTATTATATTTTGGGTGTCGAATATTTTACTGTTTTTAGGTATTTATTACGTGAATCCGATTTACATGGAAACTGCCAAAAAATACCTCGATATTTTCATCTGCGTTTTTTTAATTATGCGTTTCAACCCTTTACGCAAAGCGGTGTTACACGAATTCGACCAATATCTTATATTTATCTCGGGGGTCATTCTATTGACCAATGTGGGCATTCTAGACTATGTGGAAACTTACATCAAAAAAGACACGGATCTCCCCAATGTTATTCACAACATGGCCTCTCATCGTTACTTGGTTCAGTCCCCCGGGATGGGTAATATGTCTACGACGGCGCATTCTCCCACTCACGCTTTGGTACTTTAACCGGAAGGACGCAACACCAGAGTTTTGGAATCCACCAGTTCGTCCAACATGTCAATCTTGTCTTTCGAGCCTCCTCCCATCATCTTATCATTGATACGACGCTCCATCTGTTTATCCGAGCGGGAAAACTCTTTATATGTATCGTATAATTTCTCGTTGAAACGGTCAAAAAACCGGGCAATCACGAGCTGGTCTTCTTTATTATCAAATTCTTCAATATACTTTATTTGATAATGAATCATGCTTTGACATTCTTCTTTCCATTCGTTTTCATCACGTACAAAGAAGGATGCGGGCTTATTAACGATTGGGAAGGCACAGTGCATGGGGCGGTCCTCGGGCTTCAGTTGCTCAAAGTATTTTTTGAGAATATTGGTAGCACCCTTGTAATAAAACCGGTTATTGTCAATTTCGTTGAAGTCGTCTTTCACGAATTTCATGGAATCTACAAACTGATCAATTGACATGGCATTGTTACAGTGTGTGTTCAAATAAATGTGAATATGATTGTTATTGGTGGTATTATTGGTGTTGTTGGTGGTAGTAGAGGGTTGTAAATTCGTAATTTGGCTTTGAATATCGCTCAACTGTTTATGTAACAGTTCAATGGTAGTGGGCTCTTCCAGTTTTATTGGAGGGTCGACTGTTCCGACCACCAAGGTGGTAACAGTATCGTCAACTGGACTGGCAACCGCAATACATACATTGGCATGTTTCCATAAACCAGACTGGGTTTTGTATTTTTTATTACAGTTTTTACACGAAAAAATTTTCACGGGTTTTCCCACATCGTTTTGTATGTCATAATGCCGTTTGGACTTCATGTGTTTATCATATACGTGTTTATAATTTGTGGAAAACAGGCAGCATTCACAGGTTCTTAACACCATTTGTGGGTTTGGCTGTTTTATACGGTATATATACATATACTCCTAAATTCATTTAACAATTGGAATTATTTAATTCCAATTATGCGATTTTAATTCCAATTGTTATAACAATTGGAAATAGGGGGTTCTCCCAAAAAGTGAAAAATAAAAGTCCGCCAACTTTTTTGTTCTCTTTGAAAAATTTTTGGAAAAACCTCAGAAAACTTTTTGAAACTTTTCCCGGGACCCTTCGGGGACTTAACAATTGGAAATAAAATCGCATAATTGGAATTAATTAATTCCAATTGTTATAACAATTGGAAATACCCCCTCCCCCCAAAAAGAGAAAAACAAAAGTCCCCCAACTTTTTTGTCCTCCTTGAAAAATTTTTAGAAAAACCTCTGAAAACTTTTTGGAACTTTTCCCGGGGGCTTTTGGAGACTTAACAATTGGAATTATTTAATTCCAATTATGCGATTTTAATTCCAATTGTTATAACAATTGGAAATACCCCCTCCCCCCAAAAAATGAAAAACAAAAGTCCCCCAACTTTTTTGTTCTCCTTGAAAAATTTTTAGAAAAACCTCCGAAAACTTTTTGAAACTTTTCCCAGGGGGTCCGGGGGACTTAACAATTGGAATTAAATAATTCCAATTATGCGATTTTAATTCCAATTGTTATAACAATTGGAAATAGGGGGTTCTCCCAAAAAGTGAAAAACAAAAGTCCGCCAACTTTTTTGTCCTCCTTGAAATTTTTTCAGAAAAACCTCCGAAAACTTTTTGAAACTTTTCCGGGGACCCTTCGGGGACTTAACAATTGGAATTAAAATCGCATAATTGGAATTAATTAATTCCAATTGTTATAACAATTGGAAATACTATAATGAGACGATAAATAGTAACAAAAAATCACGTTTGAGACAACCACCCAGACTGTAATTGTTTTATGGTAACCCCCCACCCCCCTACTCGGAGAGTAACATAAGACAAACCTACATAAATATATTTACAGTGTATAAGCAGTGATTAATACAGGGGAGTGATCAAAAAAAAATGAACAGTGTCGGTTCTCAGGACATGAACCACGTGTTTGAAATGGTGAGAAAAGAGCTGGAAAGTGTTCCCAATTTAGACATTGATGCCTTGTTATCGTCAGCCGACAACATTCAGTACTTGGATAATTTGGATATCATCCAAATCAACCAAGAAAAACAGGAGATACTCGAGGATTTAGAATTGTCACCCGAAGAGTACCAAACCTTCTCTAACAAATTGGAAAAATACCGCCATATTACCCGAATATGTGATATTCAGAAAGGACGGTATGCACGCTGGATTAAAAAAAACGTCAACCACGACGAAGAATACAATCCCAAGTTGTCGTTTGGGGGAGTGGTGTGTGATATTAAATTTACAGATTACGGAACATACCTACAGTGTTTTAGTTGCGGAAAATACTACTTCTCCTTAAAGTTCGATAATTTCATTTTTTTTCAAAAATTTTCCGAAGACGAGTGGAATATTTTGACGATTTATTCGTATTGTAACCGAAAATAGAAGCTTTCACACTCCTGTCGACCCAAAACCTCCCACCCCACGGGTACTGTTTGTCAAATCTTCCGTGTCTACCACCATGACATAAATACGACAAAGACTCGGATGACAAATTTGAAACAACCGTGTTTCGGATTTCAACACAAAAGGCGGAGGATCGTATCCGGGTAAAAACCGAACCGGCGCCAACAGGTTACCCCGATAACCCGAATCAATGATACCCATGTGGTTAGCCATCATTAACGGGGTCTTAGACATACTGGAACGCGGTACCAGATGATAAGCGGCTGGCTCAAACTTTTTAAGGACTGGGCTGTAATAAATCATCTCAGTTTTCAGTCCGTGGTCAACGAAAACCGTCTTGTGGTAATTTTGAAATTCCACATTCTTCCAGACAAAGAGATCAAACCCAGAATTTGGGAAAGGGTTATTGATCATTTCGGCGTTGTGAGCATTGATGTGTTTTTGGTAGAGATCCATCAGAGTCGCGTCTACAAAAGCTGGATCAAATGCCACTTTAAGGATCGCAAATGGAGTGTCTGTCGGCATTTTAGACAAAACATGATGAGAGGAAAAACTAGCCATGATTGATACTGAATAACACTTCATTATCGATCGAATTATTATGTTTCAATTTTCCCCCACCCCCACCCCCACACACATACCCCTACGCAAATTACAGAGATTTTTTGTAATCTTTCCACGAAATGGCCTTGCCTTCAACATAGACCGGCGTTTCTTCCGGGTGTATTTGTTCCAGGGTGTTACCGCGTCGCACTGCGGAATCAATGTAAAGTTTCTTCAATAGTTTACCGAAAACGACGGAACCTTCGTGTTGGTCCACATCCCCCTCTTCAATGGCACGAAGCACTTCCAAGACATTCCACATGATTTCCATATTCAATTCGTCTTTACAAATTTTATTAAAGATCTCCATGTAGTTTGAAAATAAGAATGAGCACTCGTTACGGCACTGGTTCAAAAACCCCTCCGGGTTGGTTAATTTTAGATTATTGAATTCGGGGTCGGTCTTCATTTTTTGAAGCTTGACGATATCCGCCTTTATTTTAGAACTGTGTTTGAGTTTACGAATGTTTTCCGTATTATCTTCGCATTCTGTTTCATTGATCATGTGTTTCAAATTCAAACGTTCCTCCGAATTGATTGAAAACTTGTCCATGGTTTAGAGTGATATGACAGATTAGTAGAGTAATATTTTATGTTGTTTTACTATAATATAGTCTACATTAAAATACCGAAATAACATGGAACAACCGATTGCTGTTCCGACCCCCGTGGTACCTCAAGTTAAAAATTATTATTACATCCAAGCAAAACCTACCGTAGCAAGTATCGGACTTGTTGCGATAATAATTGTGGTATTTTTATTTCTTATTTACAAAGTGGTCTACATTAATATCAACTGGGGAGGAGAAAAGTGTAAAAATTCCAATTTTTTCTTAGCCCCCCTGTTTGGCCAGGATTCACAGGCCACATTCAATAAGTGCGCGTCAGATGCGATGGTAGATGCCGCCAATAAAAGCGATTTAAATGATAAAGTCAAAAAATTGGATGATGACATTTTAAGTTTGAATAACATAGTAAGTAAGGCGCCGAGTGCGGGCAGTGGATCGGCTAGTACCGGATTCACCAACAATTACAAAAATTTGTTATCAACGATTGACACTATCCAGACCAGTCTGTCGAAAGTAATCGGATCGATTGTTTTGAATTCGTATATGAATAATGGGGTACTGGAATCTACCAATACTTTACAAAATAGTCAATTAACAGATTTAATTAAACAGTATAATAGTATTGGAAAGGATGTTTATGAACAGCAAAAAGCAACAAGTGCCATGGCAAGCCTGACGCAGTAAAAACCGTATTACCAGTACAAATGAAAAAAATATATATAATATAGTTTATTATGGAAGTACCATCATCGAGGGTAATACTGAAACCCGTAGAAATATCGTATGCTTCGCGAAATTCTACAAGTATGTATTTATGTATAATCATTATTCTAGGATTTGTAATATTTTCTGTATCGACCGTCGGAAATACATACAACAAATTATACCCGGACTTAAATGTACAGCATTTAGATATAACCAAAGCACCATTTTATTCACTTTCCGATGTGTTGAACCGCTTCGCCAATTCATATATTGACATTTCTTCCAATTTTGTTAAAAATTACAATGCGGATTTAGCAACATTCAACAACATAAAACGGAATAATGCGGGTAAGATTTTGACGTTAATAAATCCCGTCTCCACGGACGATACTACGTATAATTCACTAAGTGGCTTATTGGATAATATGAAAACGATTGCCACTAATTTGAATACACTTCAATCCGCAAATATTGTGGCGATGGAAAAGGTATATCAAGGTTACCAAATCCAAATACAAAATTATGTTAATGGTCTGGTCAATATGTTAAATAACATAAGTACGCAAATCGGAAAATTGGGCGCTACCCCGTATAAATCCTTGATGACACCCTTGGCCAAAATATATACGATGGTAAGGAATACTTTAGTGAACAATGTAGATATGATTCACGCGTTTTATACAAATTTTAACAAGACTCAGATCCCCGCCGAGTTGACTGTAACTATACCCACAGTTACCAAAGCGACGAACACCGCGGTGGACACTTTCAGACGTGCAGGATATTACTAACTTTTACAGGTCAAGATCAAAAAAATCTTATGAATATCTATATAAATATTCATAACAAATGAAAATGACGACGATGAATTTAACGTATGTGTTTTTAGTTTTCATTCTGGTGTTTCTGATTTTTATTTCGATGTCGTCGTGTTGCGTCCAGTTTCAGCCCTATTCTGAACAAACCATATTTTCGAAGCAGTTTCCCTTTGAACCGATGACCAATGCGCGTGATGTGTCGAACAATTTCATGGCGATGTTAACCCCTAGCGCCACACCTAGTGCCACGCCTATCTCCTACATGAACATGCCCATGGACAATACGGAGGGATTTACGTCCATGGGGTATTCAGACTACGGGAAGGATGGAAAAATAGATATATTTAGTGGTACAAAGGGCAGTTTAGATTGCGATCGTACGTCGTCCAATCTCACGAATTCCCAAGGGGGGTTGTGTTTAAATGATACTCAGATGAAGATGTTACGTACTCGTGGTGGCAATTCCCAATGCGGCGACGCCCAGATTGGTAAATAAGGGGGGTGGGGGTCAAGGATCATCTGACTCGAGCAATTTGTAGCAATATTGACAAAAAAATATAGGTATGGTTTTTTCCAAGCCCAAATCGATGTAATCGATAATGTATGTATGCTGACAATGCTTGTCTAAAAAACCACGAATCAACTGAACAACATGTTTGTATTCACTTGATTGATCTATTTCCGATACGTTCTCCAATGACGCCATGGCGCGAATCATAGCAGACACCTCGCTGGTATTAGGATCCATTTCTGTAATTTCCCCCGGTTCGTTCTCTTCGGTCATAAGGTGTATGAACAATAAAAAATATACTTGGTTACCATTACAGTCAAAATATGTTTAAGTGTTTTTGATTTACACATACATTGCCAACATGCTTTGGTTGTAAGGTTCATCTTCCTTGATCAACAGGTCCGCATCTTTACGCGTAACGGTAAACGGGAATTCGACCTTCAACTTGATTTCGTTGGCAAACATTTCATTGTCGGGTTTGATCAGGCGGAACAGGTTAAGCTTGGTGTGAATGATTTCGAGACACCGCTTGAGATTACGTACACCGTCCTCCTGCTTGGTGAACGACGGTTTAGTAATAATATATTCCAGGGTATCGTCGGGAATAATAATCATGCCCTCTTCGAAGTTGACTTGTTCGCGAATCTTGGGGAGCATGTAGTTCTTCGCAATAGTGATCTTTTCCTTGGTATTATACCCCTTGGTTTGAATGCGGTACATGCGATCCTTGAGAATAGGATTCACCTTGGACTCGTCGTTGTAGCTGAAAATGAAAAGACACTTGCTGAGATCAAACGACATTTCGGAAAAATACTTGTCGTGAAACTCCGAGTTTTGCGAGGTATCGGTCAAGTGAGTCAAAATGCTGGCAATCTCGACCCCGCGAGGAGAATCGCTCAACTTGTCCAACTCGTCAAAATAAATGACTGGGTTCATACACTTACTGTCGATGAGGATTTGAATAATCTTTCCCCAACTGCTGCCTTCGTAGGTGTAGGAATGACCTTCCAAGAAGCTAGAATCACCCGCCCCCCCGAGGGCGATAAACGCAAATTCGCGTCCCAGAATCTTACTGATACCGTCTTTGGTGAGACTGGTTTTGCCGGTACCGGGAGGACCATGAATGGCAATCGCCGTTCCCATGGACGCGGGGTTGGTCATCCACTGCCCCACCATTTGAACAATCTGCATCTTGGCGTCATTCAGTCCGTACACACAGTTATCGAGGGTACGAATGGCATTCTCCATAAAATCTTGGCACCGTTCTTTACCGTCGGTAATGTTCACACTCAGCGACTTGTAAATACCGATGGGGATACGCATAAACGTGTCGATCCAATTCCTCATCTTGTAGTATTCGGGATCACCCGGTTCCATCGTTCGCAAAATGTTGAGCTTCTGTAATACCGTCGCCTTGTATTTTGCGGGGATCTTGGCTTCTAGGAGCGAGAGACGGTAGGGTTTGTCAATCTGTAGATGTTGGTTGATTTCTTTCAAGTCTTTCATGACCCGGAGCTGTTCTTGATTGGAAAGTTTCTTCTTGAAATAGTCAATCTCACTGGTAAAGTTGCGATTCTGACCGTGAATCATCTTGTGATATTCTTTGGTATTCTTACCGCGTTCCTTCTTGATGAGTTTTTTGATGGATTGATTGCACTCCTTCAGAGATTTCAACCACATTTTACTCTGGGGGTTTTTCTTCATTTTTTCCGCCAAGTACTTTTTCATTTCGATGAGTTCGGTGTATTCTGTGTCGAATTTTGATTTAGTGACCGAATCCACCGTTTCCTTTTCTTCCGGTTTGGTACGAAAAGACCGCGAAGCTTTATGTTGGGCCGACCGCTTGTTCTTTTTCTTAGTATCTTCGGTAAATTGAACCGGCAGTTCAATGGACTGGTAAGTTTCCTTCATAAACATCTTTTCGTCATCACTGTCGCATTCTTCTTCGTCGAGGAGAGCATGTTCATCTTCCATTTCCTCTTCGTCGGCGGCTTGACCGCCTGGACCAAACCCAAAGATGATGTTGATGTTGGGGTTGGCATCGTCGGGGGATTCGTCGGCATCCTCGGGATTGTAATCACTGTCGTCCTCATCTTCCGAAGATATTTCCGCCTGTTTTTTCGTTTTCTTTGTTACGGGCTTTTTGTTACGAGGTGAGATTTGCGGTTTGGATGACGATGTTTTCTTGTTATTACCCGAGCGGGTGTTGTACCGGTTTGTTGATTTTTGCCCTTTACGTAATTTCTTTGGGGGCGTTTCGTCGTCAATATCTTCGTCGTCGTTGTCGCCGTCGTCGATATCAATGGCGGTAGGCCGTTTATCTTTTTTGTCTTTCTTAGAATACTTGGAATCCTTGAGTTCTTCCACTTTGCGATCAGCCCGTACTCGCTTGTCCATGTATTTGGAAGGAAAGATATTAGCAACCGCCCGGCGAATAACTTCTGGTCTCAAGTGCCCATCATCCTCTTCATCGTCGTCCACAATGAAATCGTCGAATTCATCATCATCGTCATCGTCGTCTTCGTCTTCGTCCTCTTCCTCTTCAACATACGATTCGTCGTCGTCGTCATCGTCGTCGTCTTCATCATCATCGACATCCTCATATTCAGATAAAGTTTCATACTCAGAATCGTCATCCGAATGAACGACCTGTTTTTTTTCTTCCGTCTGTTTCTTAGACGTGGTTGAACGATGTTTCATTTTATCCATCTTGATGATTGCCATGTTTCAATGAAATTCGATGATAAGTTTGTTGTGGATATCTTTATTTCAATTTACGTAATCAATTTTTGAAGAGAGCCAATATCTCGCGGACAAAAATTGAAACTTAAATTAAACCACATAAATAATATAAAATACAGTATATACTAGTCATGTCATCCTCAAAGAAATCCACCCTGGTGAAGTCAAAACCACCATCAAAAATTATTGGGATACAGTTTAGTATATTATCACCCGATGAGATCCGCAAAAATTCGGTAGTGGAGGTTACATCGCGTGATACATATATTAACAACAAACCCGTAATTGGTGGTTTATTTGATCCTCGTATGGGTGTGTTGGAGCCCGGGACAATTTGTCCCACCGACGGATATACCTACATAGATACGCCGGGATATTTTGGTCACATTGAGATGGCCCGTCCCGTTTTCTTCATCCAACATTTGAAAGAAATCATGAAGATTTCGCGGTGTGTGTGTTACAAATGTAGTAAATTGCTCATTAATAAGGCCCAACACGTTCATATTTTGGATTGGCCGGCAGAAAAGAGATGGAAGTATGTTTCCAAACTGGCGGCGAATGTGAAGCGTTGCGGTGAGCAAACCGACGATGGTTGCGGTTGTAAACAGCCTTCCAAGATTAAGCTGGAGGAGATGGCGTCCTTGTACGCAATTTGGGAAAGCAGCATTGAGAAGGACGAAAAGATCAGTGTGAAATTGACACCGGAAATGATCCTGAAGAGTTTTAAACGAATAAGCGACGACGACGTCCATTTTATGGGATTTAGTCCTGTGTGGTCGCGTCCCGACTGGATGATTTGCCAGGTGTTGCCCGTTCCGCCCCCCGCAGTTCGTCCATCGGTGAAACACGATGCGCAACAACGCAGTGAGGATGATTTGACCCACATCTACAGCAACATCATTCGTACGAACCGTGATCTCCAGGACAAGATTGATAACAATGCGTCGGCCAATGTCATCGATGGGTTGACGCGTTTACTCCAATACTTGGTGGCAATGATTGTAAATAACAAGACCAAGGGTGCCGCACCATTGGCCCAACGATCGGGCCGCCCGTATCAATGTATCATGAGTCGATTGAACCACAAATCGGGACGTATTCGTGGAAATCTTATGGGTAAGCGTGTGGATTTTAGCGCCCGGTCGGTCATTACAGGTGATCCCAATTTGTCGATTCGGCAATTGGGAGTACCCATGAAGATTGCCATGAATATTACCAAACCCATGACGGTGAATGACATGAATCGCGACTATTTGCGTACGTTGGTCCAAAATGGGCCAGATGTGTATCCCGGCGCGAAAATTTTGGAAAAGCGCAACGGCGAACATATTTCCCTGAGATATGTGGATCGCGCAAGTATTCGACTGGAAAATGGCGACGTGGTTCATCGTCACATGATGGACGGAGACTGTGTGTTGTTCAACCGACAGCCCAGTTTACACCGAATGAGTATGTTGGGACATATTGTCAAAGTGATGCGTGTGGGCGATACGTTTCGAATGAATGTCGCCGACACCAAACCGTACAATGCTGACTTTGATGGAGATAAACGTCTTGTCTCCAACATGCGGCTGCCAATCAAGTTGTAGACAAAACTTGGTTGGGAAAACAGTGTAATGTCTACTTATTCAACATTTTCGCACAGGATGTTGGGTAAATATAACCGTATAGTCCAATATAATTGTCTTTAATTTATAATATAAAATTAAATGCTCATTATATAATAATGGAATACAGAACGGACTTAAAAAACACAACTATTGACGACGAAAGTTTAAGATATTGTGAAATTTATAAAATTACCAACCTAATAAATAATAAAATATACATTGGTCAAGCGGTCTCACATATTTTAAACAATAAAAGGTTTCGCCCATACGGTATGGAATGTAGATTTCGTTCTCATATTAGCGAAGCCTTTTCAAATAAAAAGAATCAATGTCATTATTTAAATAGTTCAATACGTAAACACGGCAAAGAAAATTTTAAAGTAGAGCTACTTAAAAATTGTAGCATAAAAAATGCCGATGTAATTGAAAGCGAAGAAATTATTCGGAATAATTCATTATTTCCAAATGGATACAATTTGAATACTGGAGGTAAGTCCGCAAAACATACCGAAGAAAGTAGGAAAAGAGTATCCGCTGGTGTAATAAATTATTTTAAAGATAAAAAATTCGAACGCTTTAAAGATGTAGTATTGGATATTGATGATGACATTGAACAATATGTGAGACCGCTTAATCGATTTAATGTACAATATGGTTGGTATGTTTTTATAAAAAGAAAAAAGGCCGATTTCGGCGGTTCGTGTATTCCATTAGAAGAAAGTAAAAAAATGGCATTTGATTTTATATTAAAATTAAAAGAAAATTATAGTGGGCAACGTGACCAAATTGCTGGAAGCCCCTCAAATGATGTAGTACCATTCATTCTTGGAAACACGAATGAAGAACACGGGTAATGACCGTCCCCAATGGTAATAACCTACATCACAGGGTAATCAGCAGCCAAGCTCCTAAACTCGTTATGGTAAAGAGTATGGAGAAGGTTCAGAGACTAGATGGTTACGGGTCTTAAATGATGGTCTAACCAACCTGATAAGGCACAAGGTATAGTCCGATCCTACTCGAAAGAGTAGATTTTTGACAAACGCATTATCTCCCTTACGATAATAGCAGTCAAAATAAAGGAGATGAATCTTCACTGTGCCCAAAACATACTCGCAGAAACAGAATTAAGACACCTTCCCGCCATTCCCTACCAAATTATTAGCCCCTCCTCCAACTCCCCCATTATCGGCATCTATCAGGATTCGCTTCTCGGATCTTTCCAGTTTACCCGCCCCAACATCACCTTTACCCCCCGCGAAGCCATGAATTTGCTCATGATGTTTCCGCATGTAGATACCAAGGCAATTCGCGAGGCCGGTAAAAAAATCACCAATTTCCAGATTCTTTCCCAAATTTTGAAACCCATTACCCTCTCTTACAAGAACAAACTGTATACGGACAATCCGGTTCCCAACAACATTCTGGAAATTCGCAACGGCCAGTGGATCAGCGGTCAAATCGAAAAGTCGGTGATGGGTTCTGCCACCAAGGGCATTCTTCACCGCATGTTCAATGATTTTGGTCCCATGGCTTGCTCCAATTTCATCGACGATCTCCAAAACATTATCACGGAATACATGAAAACATCCTCATTTAGTGTGGGTATCAGCGATCTGATTGCGAACAAGACGACGATGGAAGCCATCATCCAAGCCCTCAACAAGCAAAAGATTGAAGTTCAGTCGGTCATTGAAAAGGTCCACCTGGGCATTTTCGAAAACAACACGGCGGGTACCAACATGGAGGAATTCGAGATTCAGGTGAATCGTTTATTGAACAAGGCCACGGAAGAGTCGGGCAGCATCGGCCGCAAGAGTTTGAGCAAGGACAATCGTTTCCTCATGATTGTCAACTCGGGTTCCAAGGGCAGCCTCATCAACATTTCACAGATGATTTCGGGTCTCGGACAGCAAAACGTGGACGGTAAACGGATCCCTTACGGGTTCGACAGTCGCACGCTTCCCCACTATTTCAAGTACGACGACGGTCCCAACGCCCGCGGATTTGTGGACAATTCCTACATTTCGGGTCTTACGGCTCCCGAGCTCTTCTTCCACGCGATGGGTGGTCGTATCGGACTCATTGATACGGCGATCAAGACCAGTTCGTCGGGTTACATTCAACGTCGGTTGATCAAGGGTCTCGAGGACATTAAAGTGGAATACGACATGACGGTGAGAAATAGCAAGGGCAAGGTCGTCCAGTTCCTGTACGGAGAGGACGGATTCGACACCACCCGTATTGAGAATCAGGTGATTCCTTTGGTGGGTATGAGCATTGAGGACATCTATCTACACTACGATATGGTGGGTATCAATGAATCTACCGAAAAGGACATGTTGGCCGTGTACACGAAAGCTACCGCAACACGCGTCAAGCGTCAAACCAAAGATACTAAGATGATGTGTCAGAAATACATCGACAAGATGATTCAGGCGAGGGAAGAAGTAGTGGCGTCGGTCTTCAATTATAAGAATGATAACACCGTGAAGATGCCGGTGGCGTTTCAGAACATTATTGCGAACATTCAGGGTCAACTACATCTCAATTCGAATTCAATCGTGGACATTACGCCGTTGGAATGTTTCCAGATGATTGAATCCTATTTCAACAAACTGAAGAATATGGATTATTCCGCCCCCAATGCGATGTTTGAGGTGCTCTACTACTATTATTTGTCACCGAAAGACCTGTTGGTGAACAAGCGTTTCCATACCAAAGCATTGACCGTGTTGTTGGAAACCATCGTACTTCGATATAAGCAGGCCATTGTTCATCCGGGAGAGATGGTGGGAATCATCGCCGGCCACTCGTGCGGTGAGCCAGTCACGCAGCTCACGCTGAATTCCCTCGTATACGACGACGAGATTGTGGTGAGAAATTCCCAGAAACAGATCCTCAAATTCAAGATTGGTGAATTCACCCAAGAACACATCAAACGGTCACAAAAAATCGAGTATACGGAAAGCAAAGATACCACGTATGCCGAGTTATCCGAGTATTATGAAGTACCGTGCGCCAACGAAGACGGCGATACTGTGTGGCGAAGGATCGAGGCGGTCACCCAACACCCCGTGGTCAACGAGGACGGTAGCAACACCATGTTGAAGGTAACTACCCGCGGATGCCGCGAAATCACCGCTACCAAGGCCAAGTCGTTCCTACAGGTGGTTGACGGTAAGATCCAGCCGGTGAATGGCAAGGATTTGAAGGTGGGTGATTATCTGCCCGTTTCCCGAAAGCCGTTGGATTACACGGAAATCTATGCTTTGGATTTGAAGACCATTTTACCCGCCACGGAATACATTTACGGCTCGGAATTCAAAAAGGCGTGTGAAGTGATGGGAGAATATCAGTGGTGGAAGAAACACGCCAATCAAACGTTCACCCTGCCTTATAATCGCAGTGACAGTGTGGTTGCTGCCGCCAACAGTGATAAACGGTGTGAATACAAATCCGGTTATGTGTATACCAAACAAAACAACATCTGTAATTACCTCGTACCGGAAACCATCGCAATGGACTACGATTTCGGATATTTGTTGGGTGCCTACGTCGCGGAAGGCTGTGTTACCGCACACCAGATTTCGATCGCCAACAATGACCCCGCATACTTTGAACCCATCATTCGTGTGTGTGAGAAGTGGAACTTGACGTACAAGATGTACAAGCACGAAGATATAATTCAAAAGGGGTGGACGAGTTCAGACATGCGTATTTACAGCACCATTCTCACCCGTATTCTCGTAAAACTCTGCGGTAAGTTGAGCCACAACAAATACGTGGCACCGCAAGTGGTGTTTTCAAACCGTGAATGTATTCTCGGCTTCTTGGACGCGTATATTAGTGGCGACGGGTGCGTGAGTTCCAAGAAACGCAAAGACGGGACCATCAATCCGATGGATGTGATGATTTGTTCCGCATCTAAGAACGTGATGATGGACGTGATGGTGATGTTGCGTAATCTCGATATTGACAGTGAAGTTCATCGTATGCCTCGGCAAACGTCCAACAACCGCGGTACACTTCCGGAAAACATACACCAAATGTACAATCTGACCGTTCGCAACTACCAGTCCCAGAAATTGGCGTCCATCCTGAACCTTTCGATTTCGGCCAAGAACGCCAAGCTGAAACTTTTGAAGGAAAAAAAGTTCAAGTACGAATATAACAAGGCGGATTTATACCTTCCGAATGTGGTGGACGGGGAGCTCGTTATGGAAGAGAGGAATGGGCGCATGATGGATCTGAAGTTCGACACAATTGTCAGCATTGAAGAGGTCGCGAACTCGACACCTTACGCCTATGATTTGACGGTGGAGGAGACCCGTAACTTCGACTGCTATCATGGGCTGTGCGTCCGCGATACTTTTCATCACTCGGGGAACGCAGCGAAATCTAACGTGACGCGGGGTGTTCCTCGCATTGAGGAAATCTTGCGTTTGACGAAAAATCCCAAGAATCCTTCCCTGACTGTTCATTTGAAATCGTTGGACGAACAAGAACGTGATCGTGCGGTGGCTTATGCCAACATGATGGAATACACGAAGTTGGTGGACATGGTTAAATCACTCCAGATAGCATTTGACCCCAACGAACACGCTACGTTTATCGAGGAGGACCGCGCGCTTATCGAACAGTTTTACGAGTTTGAAAACATCATGAAAGACTGCGTCGGGGAGCACAACTCAGAACCGGCTGCCGATAAAAACGCGAAAAAATCGCGCTGGATTATTCGCATGGAAATGGACCCCGAGGCGATGTTGGACAAGAACATTACGATGGACGACATTCATTATGCGATCAAACACAGTTCTTATGGCGAATCCATTCAGTGCGTATTTTCCGATTTTAATGAGGATAAATTGGTGTTTCGTATTCGGTTACTGAATGAGGACACGAAGAAGAAGAAGACGGTGGGGGTTGCCAACGCGTTGGACCAATCCGACGAGATTTACATCCTGAAGAATTTTCAGGACGCCCTCTTACAGAACGTGGTTCTGCGGGGCGTGAACCGGATCGAAAAGGTCACACCCCGAAAACTTCAAAATATGGTGGTGTTGGAAGACGGCAAGTATGTCCGTAAAGATATTTGGGTCATGGACACGACGGGATCTAATTTATTACGCGTGCTGGGCCTGGATTACATTGATTATCGTCGCACGTACAGTAACGATATTCGTGAGGTCTTCGATGTTTTGGGTATTGAAGCAGCGCGGCAGACCATTTACAACGAGTTCTTTGATGTCATGGAGTTCAGTGACGCCTACATCAATTTCCACCATTTGAGTCTGTTATGCGATCGGATGACCATGACAAAGGACATGGTCCCCATTTTCCGGTCGGGCATTTTGAACGACGATATTGGACCGATTGCGAAAGCCACGTTTGAGGTTCACACGGAGGTCTTGCTGGATGCGGCGCGCCATGCGGAGTTTGATCACATGCGCGGTGTCTCGTCGAGCGTGATGTGTGGCCAATACGGAAATTACGGTACCGGCGCATTCGGGTTAGTGTTGGACATGGAAAAGATGCGTACGTTGGCCGATGCGGTCCCGACGGCAGAAGACGGCGACATTGAGAAACAGTTTGGGGTGGCCCGCGACCGTCTGGACACGTGCGCCAAGAAGGATTTGGAGATTACCAACAATATTGTCAATATTCAGATGCCGGTTACGGCGGATGTGTGCGACGACGACTACAACATGGGATTCTAGATGTAGCGAAATACATGATTACTTTGCTTTGAACCTGTATCATTACACCAACAAAATTGATTTTTTGTTTCATATGAATTAGATTATGACACAAAAACTACACGCCTTTAATCCGAATATGGAACTGTTTGCGAATCTCCCCAACGAAATTAAAAACGTCATTTTGAGTTTCGATGGCAGCATTCGGTACCGCCGCGGTGAATATATCGACCAAATCCGCCGTGACGACGAACGGTACCGTGGCTTGGCCAAAATCCCTCAGAGAACGGTCCACACCGACCCAGATGTGGCCTCGTACGTTTCGATGAAAATCACCCAGTACAAATGTTTCATGTATCATGTGATTACCAAAGAAAAATCCGTAGACTATATACTACAAACCCTGTTTTACATGAATTCACGTTCTGGCGTCAGCTTTTTGAACAACGAGATTACCACAAAATATCACTAAAAGGCCGAATAGGACGACCCGTTTAGTAGCGAATTAGTTCCCCCCGAAATAAAACTGGACTGTAATGTTTCGTATTCCGGATCAAGAGTATTACAAATTTCCAAAGCCTTTTTTAGTCCAGTTTGCTCACACATAACTAATGTAAAAAAATTGCCAAGTGCCTTGCTGTACACGTAACCCTCCCCATTGCTTCTCATTATTTCAAGTTCGATCTTGGATGTGACAATATGATAATATTCGGTTTTTAATTTACGTAAATGGTTCCGGAAATCGTCGTTGGGAAATATGTACTTTTTCAATATACTATTGTAAAAATAGCTGCCATGTGCTTTGATCTTTCTTTTGTTGGCAATTCGTGGCAGTACGTCCTGGACAAATACATGGAGTGTGTCGCGTTTCATGCGTTCAAATATCACGTCCTCATTGTCCTCCTTGTCTGAAGTATTTGCGGTATCGCGCTTTGTTTCGGAACATGCGTCGGTTGTTTCTTCTGTGATGGAGGGGGTCAACCCATTCGGTGGGTCCAATATCTGGATCGAATTCCCGGGTTCTTCCGATGATACCGTATTTGGTGGGGTGGGGGTCTCGGATTCTTCCATAATTTTTGTATTATTACATTCGTGTTCATATTCCTCTTCTTTTTCGATTTTATTCTTGGACAGGTTCTCCATGTGGACAATCGACGCCTGAATGTCGGAAAAGTTCTCAAACATGACTTTCGACATTTCCGCGGGCGTGATGATTTCCTCTTTGAGACCACGAATGCGGTCGGCGTCTTCTTCAGAAAGGCGTGTATCATAAAAGAATTCGAGCATTTGCCGGATCGTCGCATTGGAACAATTGCGAAACTTGGCAATGACGTCGATGCGCCCGGGCCGAATGAGCGCACTGTCCAACATATCAGGAAAATTCGATGTCATGATCACAATACGTCCCGGGTTCTCCAAGACCCCATCCAACAAGTTCAGGAGAAAAGACAAATCGACCTTGTGTTTGTCCTCGTAATGCTCGAGAACCGCCTTGTCCGTGTCCCGGGTTTCGGCGTCGTCCTTCTTGTTCTCATTCTTGAGTGCCCGTTCCATGACAATGTCGCTCTGACAATCCACGTCTTCGAGAACATAGATACGCTGATCCAGAGGGATACAGTAGGTTTCCGCCTGACCCGTCATCGGATTCATTACATTCAAATTCTCGTTGAAAAACAGGTTCTCCAATTGGGTCTTGGTCATGTCGTTGTTCAAATTCACATTACAAATGTGGCGGTTGGTTTCGTTGGCGAGGCATTTGATGGTCGACGTTTTCCCCGTCCCGGGAGGTCCGGACAGCAACAAGCCCAGAGTATACGGAATGCCCTTTTCGTCGTACCACTTGCGATTCTTACAGAAAAAATGGACGCGGTTGCGGATGATTTCAATGTCTTCGCCGAACAAATTGGAGAACTTGCGGTTGGTCTGGAATTGCTTCATCACAAACGCGAAATTGGGGGGTAAGCGCGACAAATCCTTGCGCTTGTCAATGTCCATGGGGACCATGAGCGGGTACATGTTGAAATAATACCGCCGGTTGCCCAGTTTGTTCTTCACATTGATGGTGTATTTCTGTTTGATGTCGTCCAAGAAACTGCGCAACTGGTCGGTCGTTTTGGTGAAGCTGTAGACCTCGATGATTTGGACGATGGCCGCATGTCCCCCGTTGACCCCCGCGCCCGTATTCATGTTGGTCGAGATGCTCCCCTGATTACCCATTTCGTCGGCCGAGGTTGACTGCGTCATGCGTGCGAAGATTTCGTCGTCAATGTGGATGACGTCCTTTTGATTCAAGATGAAACTTTCGCGCACATAACTCACATGCGTGGTGTTTTTATTGTTGGTAATAAAGTCGAGGAGGGCCTGCCCCAGAATGTTGTCGGGGTTGTTGACATTGATGGTGACGGTGATAGACGCGGTCTTCTTCTTCACCTTGTTGTCGGTCAAATCCTTGGTGACACTGGAGAGGTCTTTTTTGATGTTCTCCAATTTGTCCGTGTATTTCTTCATGAAAAAATTAATGGCAAAGGGCGCGTGTTTGAAAACAAAATCGACCACACTGGTGGCCACAAATACGTAAATCATGGAGAACATGTCGCCATTTTTAGTGCCGTGTGAATGGCCGCGACTGCTGTTCATGTTATTTAGCATCAACATGGTCATCATGTTGGATTTGAGTGATTCCATCATATTGTGGGAACTGCCGCCGCCGATACTCGGCGAACCCGACAAGGTATTCATGGAATGATTCGCTACGGATAGTGAGTTAGTTCAAATGGTATTATTATCATACAATAGAGGGTTGGGTTTATATTTATGATGAAAAAAAACATAAAGTTGATTCGTGATAACAATCCAGAATACCAAACATGTCCAATTTTTCCGACAGTAAAAGTACGCCACTATTTACCCTGGATGAAATTGATTTTCATAACACCAAGGTGGCACCCCGAAGTATACCGGACAAATTTGTAGAAGCATTCACAATGAACGGAGAAATACCCGTATACGATTGGTACATTGACGAAACGGTACAAACCAATGTTGTGTGGAGCGACCAAATGATGGAAGAATATACGAATAAATTCACCGTGGAAAATTTAATGAATAAAGATGTAGGATTAGATGGATATGGGGCATCCCACATGGTTTACAATGCGTTATGCGATATTGATAATCTTTCGGAAAAAAATGTGTGTGTGGTGGGTTCTCAAAAACCGTGGATAGAATTCATATGTTTATTAAAGAGGGTGAAATCGTTGACGACGGTGGAGTATAATCCACCCACATGTAATCATCCCGACATTAAAATTATTACATACGATGAATTTGTGAATTCCGACCGTGTATATGACATCATTATATCGTTTTCTTCCATAGAACATTCTGGGTTGGGTCGTTATGGGGACGACATTGACCCTTCCGGCGATTTGAAAGCCATGCAAGCGTTCTATGCTCATTTAATCCCGGGTGGACTGTTACTACTGGGTGTTCCGGTGGGTAAAGATGCGCTTGTGTGGAATGCGCACCGCATTTATGGCACCATTCGGTTACCATTATTGTTGGACGGGTTTAAAGAAATCGAATGGTTAGGCGTGGATCGTAATTATTTAACAACGTGTTCTCCGGACAATAACGGACCGACCCCGCTCATTATATGCCAAAAACATTAAATATACAACAGCAAGTATATAGAAAATATGACGGTTTGCTATACATCTTGTGCAACATTTCACATTTAGGATAGTGTAATTGTTTGAATGATATCGGGAGTGTGGCAATGCTTGCCGCACGATATTCTAACCCAGCACATTATACCCTTTACATATCGTACTCAACCGGGGAAATTGGTCCGGGATATTCGCAGTTTTCACGGCGACGTGGCGTTGACCGAGGAATACTATAGCCACAATTTCAATCATTTTGTGTGGTTAAACGATATTATCAATTATTTTACTCTGCCTCATCTACACAGCACAAAAACGGGCGTAGAAAAAATATTACGCCGGCATGTGTATTACCGAGATATGACGGAGGCAGAGGTAAGAGAGTGCGCCTTCAATATGTATTACAAGCACCGGGAAGCAAATTTGGAACGCAAGGTACGATTTTTGTGGGCACTGTTGTTACCGGTGGAGAGAACGCAGTTTATCAACCAATTTATTATCGAATAAAATTATAATAAGGACTATGCCGTTAAGTAGACTAACTTCAACAAATACCCCCTGTTTTCACAGAAGGGATAATGGTTATCTTGGGAAACTTTATACGTATACATGGACACGGTCATCGGTACCGTCAAATATGTTATTTGTATCATTATCTATGTCATCTTCCGGACAATATATTGGAATTATTGATTTTACGTTTGGATTTTATCTTTCAACCAATTACGGAGTTTCATTTAATTTAATAAATATGCCCGATGCTAGCACTAATGTGGGCGATGTAAACATGTCATCGAGTGGAAAATACATGTTTGTTACTACATCTATCCCTAAAGGCAGTACCACTCAAACTTGGTATTATTCTTCAAATTATGGTACATCATTCACCGCATCCAGTGCGTTTAAATGGACAACACCGCGGTTTTCGTTTAACGAAAAATACTGTTTATCGTATGACACAAACGCTAATATAGTTTATTTATCTAGTAATTACGGTGCTTCGTTCAGTCCGACAACCGTCTCACTGAGTGTTAATGCGTTTGGGTATCAACTTTCGAGCACTGGACAGTATATGGTATGTGTGGGCGCGACTACGATAATTGTTTCGACAGATTATGGGTCTACGTGGACCACCTCTTTAGATATTTCGAGTTTACAAGCAGGTATTCATTTCAATGTACGTGATAACCAAATTTATATATCTTCAGATGGTAATTATATGATAGCATACGCGGGTAATTACACGTTTGTAGGTAAACTTTCCGCGGGAACTTATACTTGGAATAACCTTTTACTGAGTAACACTGCTCTTAGAAGTACATATATGAGCTCTTCGGGTAAATACATGACAAGTAATGCTACTGCTAATTCGACTAATTTGTATTATTCAACTAACTACGGCGTAACATGGAACCCTTCCAATGTATCTAATCCGTCCAATATGTGGGGAGGGTCAAAAATATCACAAAATGGAAAATATGTGGTAGCTTACGATTTCAGTTCAAATATTTATATATCTAGCGATTCGGGTGCCAACTTTAGTTTTAGTTATACAAATTCTAATTTTGTTAATAATAATTCATTAGGTGGGCCTGCCACTCAAGCTACAGTTTTTGGTATTTCCGATGATGGTAAGTATATAGCATTAATTGTAAGAGAAGTAGATAAATATACATATCTATACCTAGCAACCGGCACATAAAATTATTTTATAAAAATCGATATAAAAAAACGCGACATGATATCCTATACTCGGATATCATGCCTGTAGCGATTGGAATTGATCTCGGGACAGTTAACAGTTGTGTGGGGGTTTGGCAAAATGGCAAAGTCGAAATCATTGCGAACGAGTGTGGTAACCGCATCACCCCCTCGTTTGTTTCTTTCACGACGGAAGAGCGTTTGATTGGCGATGCGGCCAAGTCGGCCATCGCGTCGAATCCCTCCAACACGGTGTTTGACGCCAAGCGTCTCATTGGTAAGAATTACAATGATTCTCAGGTGAAGGATAGCTTGAAGCACCTCTCTTACAAGGTATTTAATAAGTCCAACAAGCCGATGATTCAGGTCGAGTTTCGCAACGAGACCAAGGAGTTTTCGGCGGAGGAGATTGGGTCCATGGTGCTCACGAAGATGAAGGAAATTGCGGAGGCTTATTTGGGTGAGACGGTGACGGACGCGGTGATTACCGTCCCCGCGTACTTCAACGATTCCCAGCGTCAGGCCACCAAGGATGCCGGTACGATTGCGGGTCTCAATGTGTTGCGTATTATCAATGAGCCCACAGCGGCGGCGATTGCGTATGGGCTCGACAAGAAGTCGAAGGACGAGCGTAACATCCTCATCGTAGACATTGGTGGTGGTACGACCGATTTCTCCGTTCTCACGATTGATAACTCCGTGTTTGAGGTCAAGGCGACGGCGGGTGACACCTTTTTGGGTGGCTCGGACTTTGATAACAAGCTTCTGGACTATTTTACGGAGGAGTTTAAGCGTAAGCACAACAAGGACCTGACGGAGAACAAGCGGTCAGTGCGCCGGTTGCGTACGGCGTGTGAGAGCGCCAAGCGTACGTTGTCTTCGGCCAACGTGGCGACGATTGAGATTGACAGTCTGTTTGACGGGGTGGACTTCAGTGCTTCGATTACCCGCGCCAAGTTCGAGAACTTGTGCGAGGATTTGTGTAAGAAGGCCATGGTGTTTTTGGACCAGGTCATTGCGGATTCCGGGATTTCGAAGGACCGTATCCACGAGGTGGTGTTGGTGGGTGGTACGACGCGCATTCCCCGTATCCAACAGCTGCTTTCGGAGTACTTTAACGGCAAGGAGTTGTGCAAGTCGATCAACCCCGACGAGTGTGTGGCCTACGGGGCGGCGGTACAGGCGGCACTCTTGAGCGGGAACGGCGACGAGCAGATTCAGGACCTGTTGTTGCTGGACGTTTGCCCTCTCAGCCTGGGGTTGGAGACGGCGGGTGGGGTCATGACCAAGCTGATTCCCCGTAACACGACGATTCCCACGAAAAAGTCGCAGACGTTTTCGACGTATGTGGACAATCAGCCGGGGGTGTTGATTCAAGTGTTTGAGGGTGAACGTGCGCTGACGAAGGACAACACGCTGTTGGGTTCGTTCCAACTGGACGGGCTTCCGGAGATGCCGCGCGGCAAGCCTCAGATTGAGGTATCGTTTGATTTGGATGCCAACGGTATTCTCAATGTGTCGGCCTGCGAGAAGTCGACGGGCAAGTCGAACAAGATTGAGATTAAGAACGACAAGGGGCGTTTGAGCGATGAAGAGATTGAGCGTATGGTGAATGATGCTGAGAAATTCAAGGAGGTGGATCGCAAGATTACGGAGGCGGTCAACTACAAGTGCGAGTTGGAGAAGTACATGCAGAATGTGAAGGACAAGGTGACGGGGGATGACATGAAGGACAAGGTGTCGGCGGAGGACAGAAAGTTGTTTGATGATATGATGAAGGATCTGGACAACAAGCTCAGTAACCGCAAGATTGAGGACGTTGAGATTTACCGCGAGTACCGCACGGGGTTGGAGAATTTGTTTGGTGATATCATGACCAAGGCCAACCCGAATGGTTTGAAGATTGATCCCAACGATATTCCCAAGTCGGACACGTCGGGTGCGGGTAGCATGGCGTCGAACCTGGGAGCGGATGGTAGCCCTCAGCCGGCGAAGATGCCGGACTTCAGCAGTCTGTAGATTTCCCAACAACATAATTTAGTACCCCACCCTGCGCTCACTAATCTTGGTGGGGTTCGAAGAAAAAATCGTGAATTTGGTCATAAAAATCTGTAAAAACGTCGTATTTAATTACGCAAATGAAGGCTACAACGGTAATTATACGACTCCTGGTCAGGGTGGTACCAACGGAGTATATTACTATGCGACCACTGTAGCAGGTGTGACAATCAATTCTAACAGTTTGTTGTCGGCATCTTCTTCGCGTCAAAACTACAGCAGTGGTGGGGTCAGTAACGGCGGAGGAGGGGGTGCGGGAGCTTACGGTGCGGGTGCTAATGGTAGCGGGGGAGGGGTAGGTGGCGCGGGGGGTAGCGGATGTACGGCATCTTCGAATGGTACCTTTTCAAATATGTTGAGTAGTACTGTCGCAAATAGTTATGTGTTTGGGGGTGGTGGAGGCGGGGGAGGTAATACCAGTAACGGAGGAAGTGGTTTCAATGGCGCGGGCGCGGGTGGAAGTGGAGAAGGTGATGTAGGTAAAAACGCTTTGGTCAATACCGGGTGCGGCGGTGGTGGTGGGGGCGCGAATACCACTAGTACGAGTGGCACATTTACAAATGGTGGCAAGGGTGGTACAGGATTGGTGATTCTAGCCTTCACAACTCCGCTGACATAAACACGATTTTTCCTTACATCTAAAATCGTGTTTGACAAGTACAACTCCCGCGGTTATTTGGCAACATCCGCAATGTCGTACGTTATTTCACGTAAATATTCGTTGAAATTGAATAACCGCAAATCGGAAAAGTTCTCCGATTTCAAAAACGTTTCCAGCAACAGTATTTCGTCGTCGTTAATTTTGTAGTCAACATTGGTTAAATTCAGATAATACATGGGTTCCAGCATAAAAAGCCGCACGCGCCGAAACCGCAGCAGCTCGTCCGTTAATCGCGCATAATACAATTCGTCGTTGCGCATTCCCATGACCAAATGACGCTCCGGTAAAAACAGATGGCACTGTCCGTCTTCACCCAGTTTACATACATTCCGGTTCTCACATTTTTTACAGCGGGTATAATCCATGAAATGCGCGTCGTTCGCGAGATAATCTGTAGTATCCTCCGACATGGAACGGAACTCAATGGCCGTGCCTACCATTTTACGTAAAATGGCCTCGATTTTCCCCATTTTTTGTATGTAAGAATAGGCCAGGTTCTCCAACATGTCCACAATTTGGAGTTTATACAACCGATTTTCGTACTGACCGAGAAGTTCCCGTACCATGGTCCGAAATACGCGATAAAACCGACTCTCCAAATGAATGTTACGGATGGTTCTCACACGCTGATTGTTGGGGGCCACGGTGCCTATGATGACTTTGTCTGCTTCCAAGTAATCGACTCCCGACATTTCCTCCAGTGCGTCGTCAACCTTTGGCGTACTAGGTGATATCCGCACATATTGGTCGGTTTCTGTCACAATGCCGATAATGTTGTCATCGTCGACAATTTTCATTTTGGGAGAACATTTTATTTTACCTTCAGAGGCGACATAGAGTTGATTCAACAGACGCACCGTCGTGGCATAATCTTTCCAGTCTTTGACTTGATCGATCAACACCAAATCGACCTGATCGATCAAGGTGGACGGAGCGCAAGGAACGAAGAACCGGGTTGCGTTCTCCGCGTCCGCCACGACCATTCCCACAATTTTGGATTGATAATTCATCACCTGGAGAACCACGGTATATTGTAAAGATTGTAGTAAATCATACATTTTCGCCGCCGACAAGTTCCGTTTGAATGTGTAGATACCGGGTAAACTGTTCTGGGGTTTACAGTGTGTATTCATGGTATTGTCGATTAATTTGAGTATGTTATTCATCGTCGGATCGGCGTCTCCGCTACGAAACAGTTTGTGTATCACGATTTTTTTCCGGTTTTCGTAAACGTAGATGGGTTCAAAAAAATCGCCGTCTTTGAAGAGCACCCAGGTAGGTTTACTCGGATCAAACGCCTTGGGTAGATAGGCACTGGTGGGACACACAATTTCCACCTGTTTGGGTTTGGGCAACGTCAAAATTACCATATTCATGCCGGTGGGTATCAAACTCGGATTGGCCTGTGTCACCACGTCCCAGAGATAAGTGTGGTCAATATAGGCAGTTTCGTCCAAGATGTAGCGTTTAAAGGCTTCAAACGATGCCAATGTTTCCGACAAAAACAGGAGTTCGTCGTTGCTTCCTCCGTTTAAAATTTCCTGGACAAACCACGAGTCCGGGTATTGAACGGCCTTTTTTTTGATGTTGGTAATACTGACCTCTTTCTCCCCCTCTTTGCGAAAAATGGCGACCAGCGACCCGTTATGGTACTGTAAAAACAGATCAAGGGTGATTGAATCCGACAAAATACGGCGCATTTCTGCCACCGGGGGTTTTTTTTCGAGAGCGTGTAAGTCCGCATACAAGTCAGCTAGACAACCCAGGAAGGACTGCGTTTCAGATTGTTCCACCCCGTACCTTAGAATACAAGAAACGTTGGCTTTGATGAGGGCCGCGTTGGTTTTCTCCACACACTGATTGTTGTCGGTTTTCAAAAAACGCTGCAGGGCATCCGGCAAGAATCCGAACCGGTTCTCCGGAAGCGGGCGGCTGTTGGCACTCATGACGTAGACATTTATTTTAGTAGTCATTTTAGCCGGGTTCGTTTCCTTTTCTTGTACTTGAACACGTTTGAAACAGCAGGGGAGGGAGAACCCGTCGGGGTGTTTTCCCTTGATAAGACCCGGATAATGCGTAATGTAATTACCCTTTTCGTCGAGGTGTTCTTTGGGTGCGTTGAATTCGTAGATGTAGGCGCCTTTGGGTACCACTTTGGCTTTGGGGGAAATGAGTGCGTTTGGATCGGTTTTCAGAATTTCGGCGACTTCGTCGGCGGTCATACTGGTGTTGTGTTTGAGCGACCAGTAACGCGGACAAATATACCAATATTGTTTGTCGGGTTCAGATCCGTACTGAACCGCCGTGCTGTAGGAGCCAGGATGTTCGGCGTCAATGCGATTTTTTTCGGAAGAGGTAACTAACACCGGTTGGCGTTGGACCGCGACCGGGCAAATTTTCGAATAGGGGTTGTACTGGCCGCGTTCCTTCTTGAGAATGAGAACCGGATCATATTTTTCCATTTTTTCTTGAAAAGGGTTGGGGTTTTTCAAAGATTTGCCTTCTACGTTGATTTCGAAGTCCTCGTCGTTATCGTCCGGGTTAGCACCACCTTCCACATCCATACCAAACACGGATTCTTCGTCGGAATCGTCGGGTTTTGTCTTTTGGGTAATCGTGGTCGTAGGTGCCGCGTTATCGTCAAAGTCGAAATCCGATTCATTCACGTCTTCTTCGTCTTCGGCTTCTTCCCCCGTGTCAGTTTCCGGGGGGAGTTCTCCGAAAAATTCGGTGTCCGCGTCTTCCGACATGAAAAGTATGGGTTGCGCAATGCGAGGTAGCGCGTCCACTTCTGCGGCAACAATATTGTCAAAGGTCGTTTTGTCGACATGGGCGTAATTGGTGGTTTTCTTACAGTTGATGGCGAATTGTTCTACTGCTGGTGTGGAACCCGGCACTTGAAAGATCCTCACGATACTGTCCAAATAACCCGACACAATGTCGACATATTGGAGGGAAGGGATTTGGTCCACGGTGATATCCAAACGATGGTCGGCGGGAGTGACTTTGAATGTTACCGGAAATCCGGCGTTATCCACTAATTTCCCCTGAATGAGGGTATGTTCTCCGAAAAATTTGACGACCCGTTCTTTGGCCGCGTCTTCCGACATGTTAAATTCTTCAATCAGTTCACGAATGACTTCTTCCACTTCCCGGGTTTTAGTGTAAGTTCGACTGATAGAGAGAGAAATGGGGTCCATTTCTTGATAATTCTCTACCCGTTTGAATTTTAGTTTGGCGCCCATTTCTGCCGTAGTGTCAAATTCTTCCACATCAAATATACTGCTTAAACATCCGCGGTATTTTTTGATATCCATCTTTTTTTCAATGAGAATACTCGAAGTGTACTGTATTTGTTCAATGTCCATGTTGGCGGTGTTTACCGGGTCAATTTGGTAACCCGTTTCAAACAAAAACGTGTTGAGTTCATCGATGACTGGACCAATGATTTGAACCACCAACCCTTTCACATCACCGACGGAAATGGGGGTTTTAAGACCCGTTTTTAGCTGAATTTTCCCGTCTCGGTTGAAATTCAGAAATACCTGGAGGGGGTGATCCCGGTAAGTATCCTGAATATAGAGGGATATTTGACCGGTTCTCCCCGTTTCTTTGGATAATTTTGAAATTTCCGATAGCGACAAGATGGGGATTTTTTTACCGTTGGTCGCGATTTTATTGCTATAAAGCCGGTAGACATTCTCGCGTCGGAATCCCGGGTTATATTTGATAAAAGGAATTCGCGGGGTGGCGTGCATTTTTTTAAAAATAGTATCGAGAGGTAATACCTTGATAAAATCCGTATGTAAAATCATCTTGAATGAGGTGATTCCGGCCGATAAATAAGGTAAAGGTTCTCCCGCCTCGTGTTGAATTGCGTAAAAAAGATCGACGGTTTCGTACAGTTTCCGGGCGGTGTCGGTCAATGTTGTACGGTAGTCGTCCAACAATTGTTGGCGTTTTTCCCGCAAATTGGCCAATGACCGAATACCGTCCTTGTACAGAAACGGAAAATACATTCGGAGAACATAATCAGAAGGAAATCCCTGGTTTTCGGTATATGTGAGAACATCTTCGGCACTACAGAAATAGATGTCGTATTCATTTTCGGGTTCAGATCCTAAAAAATTGAGTAACAGGGAGTTTTCAAACGAAAACAGGGGGGTCTTTTTGTGTTGAGGTAGAACCATGGTGATGTTGTAGGGATTCGCGGCAAACAGTAGAGGGTAATCGTGTTCGAACCGCTGACCAACCGGTGCCATGACCCGCATTGAATCGCGGTTCTCCAATATCCACGCTTCAAACTCTTTGAAGCCGAGGTTCTCGGAAGGGGGCGGTAGTGGCACCCCCAGGTTCTTGGCCACTTGTTCCCATTTGTCGCGGGTGATGTTTTCTCCGGATGGAACGATGGATTGATATATTTTATCGGCGGAATAGGTAGCCGAGGAGGCGGAGAACAAGTATATTTCCTTGTAAGAAATTTGCGGTATTTGGGCAAGAATTTTGTTTTTCGCAACTCGGATAGAATCATCTAGATGAAGGGTGGGCGATTCCGCGTCGTAAAACGTCCAGTTTTGACGAGTTCCTTCCGAGTCCATGTAATGAACTCGAAACATGCGTTCACCGAGGGAAGAACCGGTAATGTCCATGGAAATATGCGGGTATTATGTGTTATATAGTGGGGGAATCCCGATGTAAAAACACGCGGTATACACACAATAATATGATATAATATATGTTATCAAATTATTTTCCCGTGTAAAGGTTTATCCTGAGAGGGGGTGCCGGGGTCTATAGCACGTTACGCAACAGTAATTTGGGACGAACCCGCGCAAAATCGCCGGTAAAATCGCGGGCAAGGTCCAAGCTGTGAGGATCCCATTCTGCCCACGATGTTACCAAAATACAGGGGAATCCTGCGACGCGAAGATTAACCGAGAAATTATTTTCAATTAGGATGGGTACCACACCTAAATATAGTGCTTCCCACATACGATGGGTATCTGCCCCGTTACCTTCCGGACAAATACAGTATTTGTATTCGACCATACGCCACAAATTGTCGGAAAAATTCACCAGAGGTAGAAACGGGATACGTTTACACAGTGATTCGTAGCATTTGACCCGAGAGTGTAAATTCGTGGAAGGATTGAACGACATGTATATGGCCTTTGTTTTGGGAGTATCCGCATTTTGTGTAATGACGTCCACAAGTTGCTCCAAATTACCGTGTGGCCACTGCGCATTCGCAATACCAATCGGCAACATGGTTAATTTGGGATGTTCCGAGGTAAGTAGGCATATATTTTGAGCGTACCATCGTATTACCTGGTCGCATGCCAAAATACGCTGGGTAGATGCCGTGTCCTGGATATTTTCGTCGGAATTATGAGAAATCAAGACGAAGGGGTTTTGAAACAGTTGAAGATAGTCTGCGAGTTTTGGGACCACATGTCCGTAACAAAACACCAAGTGGGGATTGTTGTAGGGTTCTCCGGAATAAAAATCGGACAAGTACTTGTGTTTTTCGCGTTGTACGGTGATGACCGGGTTCCAGTAAAAATCGTCCATATTACCAATATAGACATCGGCCAATTGCTGTATATGTTCTCCGGTGATAATATCGGAAATATCCATATTCATATTCATATACTTTAGTTACTGTACATATTTTATCTTGGATCGTTCTATATATTTACTCTGGCAAAAATATAAAAAATGTCGATAATATCTATTATCTCGTCGAGTGATGTTTGATGTAGTGATACCTGTAGGCCCGGATGATATCAATATTATACACGAACAACTGAAATATACGACAAAAAACGTGATTGGATATCGTAACATTTATTTGGTTCTGTCGGAACCCACGTATAATCTGCCGGACAATGTGTATGTGGTGTTGGAGTCGGCCTTTCCTTTTCAGAAAACAGATGTGGAAAAACTACACGGAAAATGGGGTCGAAATGGGTGGTATTTCCAACAATTATTGAAATTGTATGCGGGCACCGTGATTCCCGGAATACTGGGTCAATATTTGGTGCTTGATTCAGACACGTTTTTGTTGAACCCTGTGCGGTTTGTGTCCGACGACATGGCCGCGGATAACAGCACCGCACCGGTGTGTTTGTACGCCACGGGTACCGAGAACCACACCCCCTATTTCGACCATTTAAAGCGCCTACACCCCTGTTTGGAAAAACAGCTACCGCAGTATTCGGGGATTTGTCATCACATGATGTTTGAGACCGTCTATGTCCAGGAATTATTCGCTTTGGTGGAGACGTACCACGAGAACCAAGAGTTTTGGCGCGTGTTTTTGGAACAGGTCGATAACTACTACCGTGGACAACACGGGCCCTGTTATTCTTCGGGCGCTTCCGAGTATGAAATGTATTTCAATTTCATGCTATTATTTCATCCCGGGCGTATACAAATTCGACCTTTACGGTGGAAAAACGCTCATACAATCCAGGAAACCGATGCGGAATGTTTTGATTACGTGTCTTGTCATTACTATATGAGGTGACGGACACGTAGTGAAAAAAGTGTAAAGAAAACAATATAACAATAAAAATATATATTGGTATATTGAGTGTGAAACCCGCGCGTGAATTATTATGAATGTAGTGTTGGTCAGTATTGGTACCTTTCAAGAATACATTTTGATTAATATTCGGCAATTGCTGCGCCTGGGACATACTTCTATTTATGTTATTACGAACACGGATTTTTTCGACAAATTTGCGGAATATGCGGATCGCATCCATTTAATCAGTGCCAACGAATTGAACGACAAATTCGAGTATCACACAAAAACCCGGATGAATATGAATTTTCGCGACGCGTTTTGGGTACTGACCTCCAGCCGGTTTTTCTATATTTACGCGTTTATGGCCAAGTACGATATCCAGGACGTGATTCATTTGGAGAACGATGTCCCCATTTATTACCACTGTGATATACTCGGAGATCTCTTGGATAAAACCCGCATATATATACCGATGGATGCCTACACCCGGGCGATTGCCAGTGTAGTGTATATTCCCCATGCCGCGGTGTTAGAACAGGTGCTCGGTCAATACCAGCACAATTTGAACGACATGGAAAATTTCTCCATTCTTGCGCGTAACAATCCGGACCTGTTTGGATTTTTCCCCATTTGTTTTCCGCGCCCCGACGATTCGTCCGAAATGGCGTTTGTCACTCGGCGGTTTTCCGAATTTAACATGATATTTGATGCGGCGGCGATGGGGCAGTATTTGGGCGGAGTAGATCCGCGAAACATTGCGGGCGATACGACGGGTTTCGTGAATGAAACGTGTGTCATCAAATACGATGATTTTGAATTCAGTTGGAAAACGGGATCGGACGGAATACGGCGGCCTTTTCTGAATGATGGTAACGAGGTTTATCCCATTTTTAACCTACACATTCACTGTAAAAACCTGGCCAACTTTGTGTAATGGGTCGGTCATTATCCCAACACGACCCACCCGGGGTAATGTAGATCGTTACGGTTGCCCTTGTAACATACCACATATTGGTCGGGATTTTTATTCAAAAACGATCCCCACCAAGCCAAGGTGGATACGGAAACGATGTTGTGCTTGATCAAGGAAATCATCCAAATATCCACAAAATCGCGTTCGTTGGAATAAATAAACTGAATTCCTTGTGAATTATAGTGAGGATTTTTGTCAAAAATCGTTTGACAATAGTTACGATCGTTGGTAAAAACAAAAAAACGTCGGATGCCACGGGATATCATGTGATCAATACAGCGAAAATAGTTGTTTTGTAACTCATAGAGACGTGCATGATTTTCTGCGTATATTTCTTGGTAGTCGGGACCTAAACGAACGTGAATGGAGCAAATATCGTGATTGCGTATCATCGGATACTTGTAAGTGATATAGTGAATATCCGAGGGGGTGGGACCAAACATATCTTGGATCATATCGCGATTGTGCATGATGTTCTGGAAATTTTCGAAATATTCGTTGAAATGGATATTATTTTTAAACTCGTATTCCCAGATGTTTTTTTGACAGCTATCGGAGACGATTTTTGTATCCATAAGGGAATAGTACAAAGGGATGTTGTCGCTACATACATGACGAAAAATACTATTTTCCTTTTTAACATTTTCGCAGCGGAAGAATGTTTCTAGTCCCGGAACATAGAGTTTGGCATTATATTTCAAAGCAAAACACATTGCCGAAGTAATTTGAAACAGCATGTTGCCGATACCTGTATTTCCCCCATTTTCAATGTACCAAGGACTCGTAGGACCTTCCGTGGAATAATGCGTGAGGGTAAGAAACACCCGACGTTCTTCTTTGTATGGGGTATTCATGTTCGCTATTGAAGAATAATTCTAACACAATTTTGAATCCTTTTTTGTAAAATTAATTATTGGGGTTCTCCATCGATGCCGACCAAATAGATATAGAAACAGGCTTATTATATGTGTATACCCACACATATAATAATCGAGATGACAATGTATATTACCAACAAGCAGTGTCAAGATGGTTTTGGCAGCCAATTCCAACATATTATTGCGTGTATTTTGATTTCGATGAAGGAAAAATGTGAATTTTATTACACGCCGTTGCAGGATGCCGAACATAACTATGACAATGACCCGTCTTATCTGGAAAAATTGGAAAACTTGATGAATATCCGAGATTTCTTTCCGACCATTGATGCGGTAGACGACTCAAATAAAACGCGGATAACCCAGTACGAAGGTGAAGAAAAAAAAGTGATCGACGCTGACATTACTAAATACGCGAACGAAGAAAATCTACACAGAATTCGCGTCATGTTTTGGGACAACAAACCCGACCGCGACTCCTTTTTTAATTACAATAAATGTTACAATGTTGCGGTTCATGTGCGCCGGGTGAATCCCCACGACAACAAAATTTTCCAAAACCTCAATTTTGGTCAAAGTTCGAGTTACGACGGGCGTTTTTTCAACGACAAGTATTTTTTGAATAGAATGGCGACGATTCGTCAATGGTTTAAAAATTATTCACCCGATAAACAAATCATGTTTCACGTTTATTCTCAATCTCACGGTGGAAAACATAATTTCGACGCTTATAGTCAGCATCCCGACGTAATGTTACACATTGACGAAGACATCACCACCACCTTTATGGGAATGGTTTCTGCCGACATGTTAGTGACTTCCCCCAGTTCAATGAGTTACATTGCGGGTTATTTTAATTTAGGTGTGGTCATTGCTTCGCCGTTTTGGCACGCGCCGTTGCCGCAGTGGAAGTATCTATAATTTGGGCGAGTCTGATTGTACAAAAAACTTGCCTTGACTACCACACAAGTCTTCATTGTATCGTGCTACGGCCACGGTGTGGTAGGTTACGGTGGCATCACGCGATAATCCAGCGTCCGCGTAAATAGTATTCACCAGTTTGACACATTTTTTCTTGTCGTTGGAGAAAATGTCTCTAACGTGGGGTATAATACGGTAGTACTTGCAGTTCATACAGAGTCGCGTGAAGTTTGACATGGGGGTCTGATAATTTCTTGTATAGATAATTATCAGATATTTGTTTACATGTTTACATGTTCGGTTGGACAATATTCAGTCCGTACATGTATTTAAATGCGTGTCCGTATTCGTCCGCGCCATTCAGATAGAAATATTTGGTATAACGATCCGCAACGTTGGTCTGGTTCAGCTGAAACAGTGATCCGCCGTTGTTTTTGAAATACACTTCCTCACATACCCTACACAAATGCGCATAAATGACAATGCTGCGACCCGACAACTCTTTTTGTATGCCACAGTCATCCAACAACGAGATCAAACGGGGATGCTGTATCTCGCAATGATCGGGGACAATCAACACCGCATCGGAACAACAGTGATATAGTAAATTTTGAACCATCGTGTGGTTGTAATTCGGAGGAAAGGGCTCGGATCCGCTCTGTCCCAAGAAATTGAAAAACATGATTTTTTTATGAGAGGGGGGGATGTTGCGCGCACGTGTGATATCATCAATGCGGTGAAGTAACCACGAAATATCGATTTGTGGTAGCTGGGGTACCAACTCACGAAAATGGTTCGCCGGAAAAGATAATTTCACCCCGGTTGCTTGGTAAATCTCGCCGAATAATTGGCGAATAAAATCGATACGGGTTGAAATGTTGTAACAGGCGTTGTGATTGTAGATCATCAATTGCCACATATTGATGTATACGTTGCCATCTTTGTAGGACCAGAGGGTATCGCACTGGTTCAATAAATATGTTTGAATTTCGTCCATGGTTTCCACCGTTTCGTTGCGTTCAAATACCCATTTCTTGGGGTAGTCGACAAAAGCGACGCGGTCAGAGATTAAATGTTCGAACAATACACTCGAACAACTGGTAGAAATTTTGAAACGAATGTCGGGATTGCTCTGAACAATAATATTTACGATTTGTGAACTAAACAACACATCACCGTTATGAGCCGGATTATGGAGATATACCGTAGTTGGAATAGATGACATGGTTCACGCGTGAATATATAGGTATTTAGCGTTTATTATATTTAACTCGTTTCGTATCTACATATTACGTATTTTTGCGACGATTGCGACGAACCAATATGTTACGCGGTACAAACCGAGATAAAAACAAACATAGGGTGTGTGTATTGTAATGTCGGAAAAGGATACTTATTATGTGTCTAGTCGCGGATTAATGAAAGCGTGCCAATTTGGGTTTTTGTTTCATCCGTTGGCGAATTACCACGACATGCCCCTGAATCTGGATTTATCGCAGATGCAGGACGGTGCGGTTATCTATATCTCCGCGCAAAACTTGAACAAATATACCTTGGACCGAATTTCGTGTAAAGTGGTCATTGTAACGGGAGACGACGACCACACGTTCCCGTATTCGCATTTTCCCGAATATAGTTCCACCCCGGGTGTTAATTTACGCAATCCGGCCTACGAAACGGCCGATCCTCGGGCGATCGCATGTCCCACGGCGTACCCGGCAGATGCGTCGCAATGGTACAGTCACGCCGATTTTACGCGGTTTATCGAATCCGAAAAAGTCATCCACTGTTTTATTCAAAATTGCGCAATCACCCACCCCAAAATAACCAAGATACCCATCGGAATGGATTATCACACGTTTAGAAATTACGGCATTACCCCGCAACAACAAGAAGAATACATCATGAATTTATTCAATCATACCCCGCCATTTTGGCAACGCACCCCAGTATGTTACGGTAATTTTCAGTTCAGTTACCGGGGATCGAAATTTGGTTACGACCGGGTGGATGCGATGGATAAAATTTCGCGCGACTTGATCGCCTATGAACCCAGTTATGCTGCCAAAGACCAGTGTTATTCGCATCAATGTACATTCAGTTTTGTGATATCTCCCCACGGAAACGGGTTGGACTGTCACCGCACCTGGGAAGCACTCTGTTTGGGGTGTATTCCGATTGTCAAAACGTCGGCATTGGACGGTCTGTGGGAACAATTGCCGGTGCTTATTGTGAAAGATTGGTCGGATATCACGGATGATTTACTCACGCGGACAATTGCGGATTTTAAAGACCGACATTTCGCTACGGAAAAACTGACACTTCAGTATTGGGTGCGTCGTATTTATGCGGCGGCGGATAATATACGCTCTTCCAGCGTACGATAATTCGTGTCGTCCAGTTGCGACAACGTTACCAATGTTTTGGGCGTTTTATTCATAAAAATCTCTTCGTAATACTTGTCGTAGTTGGTAAACACCTCTTTGACCGTGGCATCGATATTTTCAAAGGTGGTCCAAATGATGGAATCGTGGTAAGGTACTTCCTGATATAGGGGGCTCATTTCGCTGATAACGATGACCCCGCACTGTAATGCGGGTAGTACGCGTAACTCTTCCAACGTATGGTGATGATCGGTTTGATGAATATTGATCAAAATACAGGTACGTTTATAGAGTTCACACAACTGGTGAGAATCGTAGCAATTCGTGACATTAAGATGTTTTTGTTCAATCACTCCATTCGGTGTGTGTTGTCGAAAGGACAGTTTGTTCATACGCTGTAGAAATATACCCCTACGGTCGTTTGTATTGGTAAATGTAGTCAAAGAAAACACGGTACGACCATCCTTAGGTGGTAGCGACAAATTATTGTATAGTGTCGGTGCGATATACACATGTTTTCGCGTGAAATCGTCAAAGTCGCGAGACCCCTTCACATGAACAATATTGGGAATACTGTAGTCGATAATAATGTCCAGATTTTTAAAAAATTCGTGATTATCAATTCTTACCAAATAATTCCGGCCGTCATCGTACATACTTTTGGTGATCCCTGTCACGCTACTTGCGCTATCTCTACCTCCGGGTAGAACCAACATGTGTTCCGAATTGAAACTGATGAATATCTTGGGGGGGTCATCTGGATTTTCCGTTTTCGTTTCCGTTTCCGTTTTCGTGTTATTTTTATACCAGCGAATATTTGAATCCGCACCCCAGTGGGACGCTCCATTCAAATCTGTAACTGGTAACCGTGTATATTGTACCAACTGCTTAGGATTACCCGAAAAATATATATTAACTTTCGTGGCAGGATGCCGTACACAGACCCGTTTTATTAATTGTAAAATATATTGTTCGTAATTGTAAATATTGTCGTTACGACTTTCTTTATCGTAATATATACACGAACTTCCGACCCGGATAGGTTCCATGGGTATATGTGGTAATAATACCGGTAAATTTTGAATTCTTTTTGTGTGATAATACAAAATATACACCCACCCCCGTTAATCATGTACACAATTTGTTTGTTTGTAATTGTCTACATGGAAAAATTATGTTGGTTGTCCGCGTTTAGGCCGACATTGGTTTTTTACAGGTAATACACAAGTGCCAACCCATGACATCTTCCATCGCCTTGAAATCTTCGGGCGTCATGTCGGCAAAAAAGGGCGTCTTGACGTAACGATACTGTTTGTATTCCTCAATCTGCCAAGGAAAAATATGGGTTTGCCAAATATTGACGTCTTCAAAGTCAGACAACAAATGGTGGATCTCCGCGTTGGTGTAGACATTCGCAATGGGCACCCCGTTCTTGGCTTCGTACTGGTCCTGACCCGAACAAATTTGTTGATATTTGTAGGAACGTTTGGCGTACATCATCAACTTGAATTCGCCCCCCGGTTTCAACATCTGGTAAATATTGCGGATGGCGGCATCCACGTCTGGGGTATGATGCAGTACCCCAAAACTGTAGATTAAATCATACATTTGCTCTTTCATGGCAGTTTGGGGGTTCTCAATGTTGTCCACCGTGAATTCACCCGAAAGGTTAAACAATTGAAACCGTTGTTTGGCCAATTCGATCGAATAATCCGACAAATCAATGCCAGTGTAATTTGCGCCTGCCTCTACAAAACTTTGTGCCGCGGTACCAATCCCACAACCCACCTCCAAGACGCTCTTTCCCGCATACTGAGGAAAATTGGCAAAAATGGGTATGTGGGACTCCACAAAATACTTGCGACGAGAAACTTCTTCAAAGTACTCCTTGGTACCAACCTCCTTGTCCGAGTGGCGAATATTACACGGACGGCTGTTCCAAAACTGGTAGACTTTATCTAACAGGGACTCTTCCGATGTGTGGGGATCGGGCTCGGGAACGACGGCGGCGGGAAGAGACGCCTCCTCTTTGGTTTGGTAACCAAACATGTTACCGTATTCCTTCTTCACTTCCTGAATAATAAGCGCCGTGTCGCGAATGACCACGTTCTTGCCATACTTTACCAACTTTTCCGCAATCTTCAATTTGGCAGATTCCTCGATCAAAGGAATTGTCGAATTTTCCTTGTAACATACGTTTTCGATAACGTACTCGTCGTTATTCATTTTCATTAGTTGTTCTGCCTGAAAATTGACATGCGTCTCGTTGTACAAGGTAGTGGCGCGTAAAAGTGACGAATCTATCCGGTTTTGGTCCATGAGCATTTTCAATGCTTTGGTGTCACGAGGAAAGCAGGGTCCCCCGAAGGAATACCCGGGACGAAAATACTTGTTGCCGATGCGCGAATCCGAACCAATCGCGTCCAAGACCGCAGATTTGTCCGCGCCAATGTTATCACACAAATCCGAAATCATGTTCGCAAACGAAATCTTGGTGGTGATAAATCCGTTCAACGAGATTTTAACAATCTCCGCCTCGAGGGGTTTTAAGAAACAATATTTGGGAGTATTCGTACACATTTTACCGTACAATTCGCGCAATTTCTCGGGCAATTCGGGGCTTTCTGTTCCCACCAAAATAATATCCGGCCGAAGAAACCCTTTCACAATATCACCCTGCGCAACAAACTCGGGATTGTAACTTAAATGGCAGTTCACACAATCGCCGATAAGCACTTTGCCGATTTTATCAATGTAGTTGGGCATCACCGTACATCCCACAATAATATCCTTGTTGACGGGTTTCAACCCATTGATACGAGTAAGCACGTTGGACAAAATACTGTGATCATAGAATTTATTGCCCCCGGAATTGGGGGTTTGAACAATGATGAAAATGGTATCAGAAAACTCGACCCCCGCATTAAAGTCGGTCGACGCAACGAAATTTTGAGAATTGGTCAACAAATCGTTGTAACCGGGCTCGAGAGAATTCAGCGTCTTGCCGTTGAGTTGGTTTACATAGTCGGGAAATATGTCAATTCCCATGACGTTGTAACCATTTTTTTCCATCAAGAGCGCGAACCCTAACCCCAACTTTCCGACCCCAATGACAGTAATATTGTTGTTTTTCATACCAAGAACGCGAGTTCCAACAAGTATTAGTCATGTTATGTGGAAATCTTTATGTCTGTATTCGATTTAAATAATTTGAAAATATTCGCCAATTATCATCTTTTTATTATAAGAAATGCTCCCCTTTTGGTCCTCCATCTGTTCCCTGTATTTAGAAAAGGGGATAATACGAAAATCGAGACTGATGCGGGTTTTACCGGTACAGTTTATCCGATTAAAGTGGCGCAATTGATTGAAATAGGCCATAAACATTTCGTTTTTGCGTAGATTCAGATTCAAATAGTTTTCGGGAGATACGGTGGAGTCGATCTCGGGCTCGTAAAACAGCGAATTCGTGTTCTCCATTTCTGTAATCGGAACAATGAAATTTATTTCTTCCGGGGGATGATTGAATTCACGGTCAGAGTGGATACCGATGATGTCGGGGGAGGGATCGGTGCTCCGGCGACCAATGGCGGTCGACCCCGGAAAACATATTCTCAGGTTGGGCGTGCTTTGATACACCACTACGGGTTCTGAGAAAAGCGGTTTAATCGCGGAAATGATAAATTCCCGGTAAATGTGGGCGAACTCGGGGTCCGAATCCACGTAGGTATAATAATCTTGGATAAACGGCATTTTACGGTCGGTTTTACCTAATTCTGGTACCCTTAGTATATCTGATTTGTCCGCTGAAAATTCGGGGGTATCCAACAATTCATGTAGCTGCGACAAATCGTGTTGAAATTCATATTTTTTGGCAAATATTTGGTGAATAATATCGTAAAAAGGGTGGTGAACAGTATATGTTTTATAGAGGGGAAGCGGGTTCTCAATGGCCGGAGTGGATTCGTCGTCGACGGCGGTTGGCCCAAACCCCCAAAAACGCAAAAAATTCTGGATGAATTGTTGTATCATACGGATTATGATTACCAATATTATAATTATAAGATAAAAAATATTTAAATCCTACTCGTATCAACATTTATTAGTAAGATTCATGGCGTCTTTACCAAAAATTTTCCCCCAAGATGTCGTGGTTAAACTGACCGAATGTATTCGCAATAAAATTCCCACGTCGTTTTCAAAATACGGCGACGGTGAATATTACTGTGCCATGAAAACCGCGGGACACAACTGCGATAAAGACAATTACACGGATAAATTAAGTAACGCCCTGGTTGAATCATTTAAATACATGATTGATGCCGCGGGAGACGAAAACACATTTATTGGTATGTGGCACGACGAGGACAAGTGTCAGTTTTGGCAAAGTTTGGTGGAGAACAAGGCAAAAATAAATTGGGCGGAATACCACACGTTCATTGTCGACGTCAAAGATTTTCATAATAAACACGAAAACAATGATCTGAAAAATAAAATCGAACTTTACCGGTCCATTCAAGAAACGAAACTCAAAAAGTATGTTGTTTGTAACCCACTCATGATAAAATCCCGTCTGTTATTCAAAGCCGACGAGTTATTAAAGGTTCCGTTTCAAAATTGGTTTGATGACTATTTTGATCACGTACTGAATCTACTAAAGGATAAAATTGGAAATGATCCTCAACCGGTCATTATCACCGCGTGCGGTATGGGAGCCAAAGTACTTATTGCGGAATTACACAAGTTGTATCCCCGAGGGATTTTTTTGGACCTGGGTTCTGCCATGGATTTGCTATGTACCCGACGCGATTCTCGGGGCAGAATGTATTCTTATATGGACATTTACAACGAGTTCCGATCGCTACTTCCCGACGATTGGCACGATCCAAAGTGGGAAAATATTTACCAAGAAGCCCGATTTAAAATGGGATTACATATATTCTGAAACGGTGATGGAATGTAAAATACAAAAAATCGTAAAAACACATAAATAGATGCCATCATTATTCAACACATTATACCTTCATCATGATATATTGTATTGTAACCGCATGTTTACTTGAAAGGGATTGGGAAGTACGAAAACAACAATATCAACTGGGGATTTTTTCGCTGGTGGAATCACTGCGTCCTTATATTTTTCCCGAATCGGGTGAACCACGCGTCAAAGTCATCATCGTGGAAAATCAGTTGGCAACTGTGATGGATACCCCCCGTTCTTTCTTGGACGATTTTGGTGTTCCGGTCATGTATACGAAAACCAACGCCCTAGATATCAACAACAAGGGTACCAAGGAGTGGGAAGACATTCAGACGTGTATTGACCGTTTTCAAATTCAGGACGACGATTTTATTGTTAAAATGACGGGAAGATATATTCATATATTGGAGACGAGTGTGTTTGAAGCTCCGGGAAGAACAACGTTCCAACGTGACATGACCAAATTAATCCAAAAGTACAACACGGTGAACCCTCTGACCCCCCTGGACAATTTTTTCGGCGGTGTTATTGAACGGTACGAGGCGTTTTATCACTATAAAATTATGTTTGAACCCAGTTTTTTACAGTTTTTAGTGAAACAAGTGCTGGAAACAGACAATCCTCCCGTGGATTGTATGATTCGCTACGGGTCTTACAATGATCCTGCCATCAATTATCGCACGGAAGATTGTGTGACGGGGGTCATTGGTATGCGGTGTAAGTATGTAAAAATGATACCCCGACCCGCGGAGAATGAGTGTGTAGAACATTTATGGGCCCGGGTCAGTTTGACGATTCCCGAATCCCGGGTAAAAATGTTCGAAAAATTGGGTACATACATTTGTCCCGCATGCAATGCCTATTTTTTGGTGTAATTAAGCATCGTAATACGGATTATCGTGTATTTTCATGCCACAATATTCACGCGGTTTTTTCTTGTAATCCTCGGGAACATGAATGTCTGCTTCTTGCGCATTTTCCAGTAAAAATTTGAAATTTTGCCAGAATTCACTCTTATGTCCAATGGATTTGGTCATGATATGTGACAGTTCGTGAATGGCCACAAACATCAGGGTGTGTTCATCAATTAAATGGTTATTTTCGTTCTTCTGCTTATTCAAGCAAAATGCCAATTTTTCGCCCTTGTTCTCACTATACGCCGTATATTCACTGGTAGGTAACGTCTCCATCACTTTTTTGGGGTTGAAATTTTTTACCAGACGTTGCGCATGGGGATTGTCCGGGTATTTGTTTCCCACATAATCCACGAGTGCTTTACATTTATCGGTAATTTTTGCCAGTAAATCTGCCGCCTGTTGAACGTTTTTACGTTCTCTGACGCAATATTTGTTTCCGTCCACCGTGGAAACGATACATTTCAATTGAAACGTGTCACTATCGTAATACATATACACACAAATGATGATGATGAATACGATTAAAGTGTACCCTAAAATATCGATCGCTGTCATTGTTTGAATGAGGGGATAGTATTTCAATTGACAATCCTATACATATTAGTCGTCATTAAATTTTTCGAGTAATTTTTTAACTTGACGTTCGCTGGGTAATTTTCGTCCAATCATACCTACGGTGATAAGTGATTTTTTGAAATATTTTCGGATGACCCGGTCAATCGCGGCTTTGCCGATGGACTGATAACGCACCTCGTAAATTTTCGACAAGGGAACCACCGGGACACGGGGATTCACCAAAAAATGATACCCATTATGATTTGCGACATTGCTATTATTTTCTATCTTTAATTTTAGATGGCCCTGTAAATACCCGTGCGCCAAACGTACTTCTTCGGCCGTGACTCCGTTGCGAACTAAATCGTAACACATTTTCACCAAAATAGGAAACACTCCCAGTCCCTTATCGTCGTTGCGAAGGATTTTCGTATGATCCGCTTCTGTGTAAATGGAAAAATCCCCCGTATAGTCATTGTAACTGGTAAATACCCGAGATGTGTAGGTAAGACCCTGTTGTTCTCTTAACAACATAAAGAGTCGAGAATTAAATGTACTACTTAAAATGTGCTGGAGCATGTTTAATACATACTTGTCTTCGGTTTTGACCCGGAATGCGATACACACGTGTGTGGTATTCATATCATTTTTATTTTTCAAGAAGACGTTCAATTCGTACTGTGGCTGAATACGGTTGTTGATGAAATATTGGGGAGGGATAGGGTGGCGGTCCGCGCTTTTTGCGAAACAAGAGCGGTCGATGGCGCGTCGAATACCCGCAAATGGTTGGTTCGATACTACACTGATAACGAGTCGAGAAGGCTGATAAAATAAATTATAGAATGCCACTATTTTATCGTAATCCATCTCACGTTTGTGGTACGCGAGGGTGTCGACCGGATACATGTATGAACTACCGTCGTACAATATGTATTCCATCGTTTCCACTAAAAGGTCGAGGGGACTATCCGAATCACGTATATTCTCTTCGATCACTACGCGCTGCTCTTTTTTAAACTCTTTTTTGTCGAATTTGGAATTCATGATCATGTCAGACATGATACTGAGGCTGTGTTCAATGTATTCGTCTCCGCACTTGAGGGTATAACACGTCAACCTTTTTTGGGTATAGGCATTAAAATAGGCGCCAATTTTGTCGTAATATACCATCAAAGATTTGGTAGTAGGTATCTTGTGAGTGCCTTTGAAACACATGTGTTCAATCATATGGGATGCTCCCCGGATATCGTCCGTCTCATAGGCCGAACCTACGTCGCAAAATACCTGAATGTAGGTAATGTTATTCAGGGAGTGCGATTTTTCGTAAATCGCCCGAAAACCGTTGGGCCACGCGTACGTTTGTATCTGGGCCATCGGGAGGAATAGATTCAGTAAAAGTATATGTATGAGACTATATACTTTTATGAGATAAGGGGGTGTGAAATATAATTCATTACTTAACGGACACCGCAGCCAAGTTCCAGCGGAACACGTCCCAAGTCCGGCTCAATGGTGCTGTTGTTCCACGGGCCCACGCTGGCCTTGGGAATGATAGGGTCCGAGCGCTCCTGGTAGTTGGCGTTACGCAACGTTTGGCCGATGGTGTCCAAACCGATCAAGTAACCCGCATCCAGCAGATCGGGCATCACCACATTGCCCTTGTTGAGCATATTGAAATCGCTAAATTGGCTGTTCTTGTCCTGAGGGAGGAGGTCGCTGGGAGAACCCGTGTCACGCGCCGTGTAACCACCCGTGGTGCTCGAACCAATCATGCCCATCTGGGGTCCGGCCGTCGCCGCGGCGCTGTTGGGCGCGGTGGCCGTCGTGGATAACGCCGGTGCGGCGGAAGCCTGAACCACCGAAGGCTGGTAGCTACCCGTGCTATAACCGTCCATCGCGGATGCCTTGGAGTTCGAGTAAATATACAGAATATATGCTAAAACCAAAAAGATGACCAATAAAATAACACGTTGTGTTGTGAAAAATTTAAAAAACCCTTTGGAAAACTCTTTAAACATTCTGATGTGTTTATATAATCGCTTTACAAAATTATTTTACGTACTACATACATGTTCTCATTCTTCTAAAAACCGTGTGAAATATATTTTACACAAAGGTGCGAGTCCGGATCGAAATGTTTCCAAGTATAACACCGATACCCATACACGCGGTAATTCTCGTGGGCATATTGTTCTCCTATTCCGTAAAATTGTATTCTGATTCCGTTTCGTCGTCGCTCAAATCATTCAGCATGTAAATGTTCTTGATTCGTTTTGCCTCTAAATAATTAGAAATAGCCAATTCTTTCGCCATCTTTGCTTTACGCAACGCTTCGCGGTACATTTCGTAGTAAACGTCGTTTCGGTTTTTGAGAACCATGGAGTCTTCGACAGGAATTTCTTCTAAATTAAAATCGATTTCGGTGAACGTGTCGCCCTTCTGCTTGGCATTGACATCGTCTATTTCCGAAATGGGCGCGTCGTGTGATTCCGTGGTAGGTGGTTCACTTTCCATCTCACTTGGAGGGGTTGCTTCCGTGTCGGCCTCTTCTTCCACGAAAACATCTAACGTAGGAATTTCTTTCGACGCCACATCATCCGCCGGTACCGAAAGGAGCATTGTGTTGGCCACGGTGTCAATTTCGTTGTTTACGGTCGTTGCGGTAGGAATGTCCTCCAGGGTGAAATTTAATCGCTCATCCCGTCCCGACGAATCCGCCGTGTTCTCCGACCTGCTAGTGTTAATCAGTACGCATTTTTGAAAAATATCGGCGGGGTTCAACACCAACAACTGTTTGACTTCAATCTCAATTTGGAATCCCCGGGGAGAACATTTGATACCTTGAAATTCGAGTATAGAAATTACCTGGGTATTTTCTTTTAAATTTTCCAGAGCAACGGGCTGGGCCTGTTCGTCATATATTTTAAGCGACGGTTTGCCTAAAATAGTGGGAATGGAGGCCCGGAGGGTGTAACATTTACCGGATTTGATCAATTTGATCGTGGTGGCAAAAGAGTTTTCAATGTCGGGTTGTTCTAAAGGGGTTTCAAACCATTTTTCGCGTTGTTCAAAAATAAAACGCTGACTGTGGGTTTCTAAATTTTCCAACCATTGAATGAGTTGTTCGTTCTCAATGGAGAACATCAAATCGCAAAACATCTTTTTTCCGGCTTTAATGACACCCTGTTTCATGCTACATTTAGGCGTTTTTATGTAGAGAGGTGACGAACCATAGGAGTATTTAATAAAATGATTTCCGCTCGATACAGATACGGGTGAAGATAACGATAAATGCGTAAAATTAAATTCATTCGTCGGTTCATGTATGACATCCATCGTGAGGGGTCGCTTTATAATTTCGCATATTTTATTTTACGTGACATTACGTAAACCGGTGGTTTTCCATTTCGTTTTATTTTACTTATCTTAGCGTACGGACTATATATACGGTTTACTATGAAATCGATTCGCGATACTTGTATCGAACTATTTCAAAATGAAGACATTAAGAAGGACATAAAATGTATTATTCGGCCGGTAGGTGAATTGATTTATAACCAAATATACGTGTATGTGTGGATTATTTGTGCTTACCACGTTTTTTTTGTTTTGATTGGTTTAGCTAATCTCTATTTGTTATTAAAAATGTCCAAAAACTGGGAAAAAACGTGTCCTTGGTAAAAGGTTCTCCGCGTCGTATCTGTAAAGTGTGTCAAAGTATTGCATCTTCCAAATTTAGGAGGTGCGTATTTTACAGTATCTTTGGGATCGAGAAGGGAGGAATGGGAGAACGTATAAAAAAAATGTCCGAATAATGTATATTAATTTAAATCACAGATGATGAAAACCGGAAAAAAGACCAACTCTAAAAAAACCCAGTCGAAACGCTCGAACCAGAAAACGCGCGGAGGATCCAACTGGCAATACACGCAGGCCGTGTATGGTGGTCCGACCGAGCAGGTGGCGGGTTCTCTTTACGGAAACGAGATTGCGGCCAACAACTTGAGTGGTAAAAACTTTTGCACGGGTGGTTCCGCCCCGAAAGGAGGAAAGGGTATTTTAACGGACATTGCGGTGCCGGCGGTTCTCCTCTACGCAAACAACATGATCAAGTTCAAGAAATCGTCCCCGGGCACGCGCCGCAAACGCAAATACCGCCGTGCTTCCCGTAAATCGGCTCCTTAAATAATAAATATTTTATTCATATAACTGTAGTACAAGGCTATATGAATAACCTGGTGACCCACATAACGGACGAAAATTCCACCAAACACGAATTCGCGAGCAAGGTTCGGAAATGGACGGTTGCGGACGCGCAACTCAAACTACTCAACGATAAAACAAAGCAAATCCGCGAAATAAAACACCAACTCACCGCCGATATTTGTCGGTATATTCAGGACCACAACATCCGTCAAACCATAGAAATCAGTGACGGAGAACTGCGAATATACGAAAAAAAGGAATACCCGCCATTAACCTACACGTATCTCGAAGAATGTTTAGACAAGCTTATTCCCGTGAAAGACCATGTTACCCATATTCTAGAATTTATCAAAGAGAACCGAACAGTTGAAACATGCATGGATATCAAAAAAATAACCCGTAAATCGTAACGAAACTGCGGAAAATAAATTAATCGGGGATAATGTATATAGTAGAGTACGGGATCCTCTTCACATAATGAACGATTATTTACAACAAATACAGATACGTAGCGATGAACACGTGGATCAACATAAAGTGGGGGGTGTGTCTATTGTATCCGGCCTTGTTACCAAAGGCGGCAATCCGAGGATGATAGAAGGTAGTGCGAAAATACAACATCTATCGGTTCCTCTCGGACTTGTACTGTTTCCCGTCTCGGAGGACACGTGCCAACACATTCACCAGAATCAAGAGGTCAATGTTTTGGAAGATCGGCTGTTTGATCACATGTATTTTTCTACCGTGGTAGACAAGGCTTCTACGAGAAGACGGCGCACCAAAAAGCAAAACGGAGAACGTTCACACCGATCAAGTCACAAAAATGAATAGGGTTTTATGCCCGTCTACGTCACCATTTATGAGATGTTGGAATATTCTGACCATTCTTTGGCATTGTAAGGATTCATGCGTAGATTGTTCTGTTGCGTCTTCCAGTATTCAACCGCAGGGTCCGGAGGAGTTGCCTTTTCTTTGGGTACGGTCGGTTCCTCTACCACATTCACATTCGTTCGAGAGGCGGGGTTGGGAGCCGGTTTTTTACCGTAACAGTTTACACCAAACTTAATGTAGGGATTGGTCATGTATCCTCCGTTGACACCCGGACGACCACATTTGTGCGCGGTTTTGGGATTCTTCTGTAACGCATTCCAGGTGCTTTTTTGGGTAGGAAAGAAGATCATTTGTCCATCCGACCAGCCGTAATTACACCATTCCGCCCCGTCTTTGTACGCTTCTTCGACCTCATCATATGTGGCCAGTCTAGCGTCGTAAGATTTACAGATCGCTTGGGCATCCTCGTAAGTATATAAATTATTTCCAATGTTGAAAACCTCTTCTTTTGAGGGGGGTGCTGCCGCCGCGGTGGGGGTTGATGCTGCAGCACGGGTCGAAACCGGTGCGACTTTGACAGAAGGCTTTACGGGAGCCGAAGGAGAGGGGGCAGGCGCCGGCGAGGATTTACTCGGGACGATTTCTTTTTTAATGTCGTTCCACCATTCGTACCCTTTTTGGTAGAAATAATCCACAATCTCAATGTGTAGCCCGTAAATGAAAAACATGATTATTACCAGTAAAATCAAATAAGCCCAGGATTTATATTCCATAATCTCGAGGAAAAACGGTTTCGTGTCTTTACCGGTGGGAAACCCCATAACCCACACAAATAAATAATATAATATTAGGACCAAGATCATCACCCCCACCATATTGGGATCATTCATTTCATCTTTGAAAACTAACATCAAGTAAGTGAAAATTTGCTCTTGATTAATCTTAGGTAGCGTATAGTAAAAATATAAACATCCCACGATGAGTAGTAAACCGATCGATAAATTGATGGAGCGGGTTTTCAATATATCGGTAGAAATAGTTGTACCAAACAATTTACCTAAACCGTAATAAATAAGAAAGTATATGATCAAGAAAACGACAAATAAAACCAACGAAGTGGTGTTGAATATGGAAGTAAGGGTCCGATTGATGTTCACCTGGGGGTGTTCCGCAGAATCATACACAAAATTATTCGATGGATCTTTGATAAAGTAATGTTCATTATTGTCTGATAATATTATCTCGGGTAAAATGGCGTTAGTCATGTGACAATCGTCAACACAAAATTTCCTTATACTATACCTCCGTATTTTTTTTCCTATAAAACAGACAATAAGCGACAGGTGTCACTATTTGCGAGTAAAATTTTGACTTCTCCTCGCCGTCATTTTGGGGTTCTTGGCCAATTTTCGTTACATTTTGATCGTTATAGTGTATCCACTCCCGCTTGGCATTTTTAACAAACGCGCTATAATGACCCATAAACGCATTTCCCATATGATTACATACCGCGTATAATTCGTACTTGTATTGAGATCGACTGTAGCCATAAACATACCGAGAAAGGTCCAGATTGTCCAAGGGACACTCTACCAGTTGGTGTGACTTATATCTACCGTCATGGCTAACCCGTTTCAAGGTGATAATAAGTACTTTGGGTAAGTTCCAAAAAACAATCCTTTTTTGAATATCTTCGCGTTGATGGGTGGTTTCATTGTACCAGGCATTTTCTCCCCGCAATATTTCCGGTTTAACGTATTCATCAAAACAGTCGTGTAATGTTACCTTGGAAAGATGGTCCGGGATGGGCAAATCTAACACAAAAAAATGTTCGGGACGGAGAGAGTGAGTGGTGTTGGTATCCAACGAACGGATTTCCGAAACGTAGATTCCGTAAAATAGGTCCATGATTTCCGAATATTCCTTTTTGTATATTTGTTGTAACATTTCGTAACATTTGATGGCGAGCTTGTCCGTTTCGTTTTCGGATTTACCGGTAATTTTGATTGACACCGGACGTGAAATACTATTGTGGAACGCTTCAATCATGAACAACAGAAATTCGGGCATGTCGTTTTGACTCCACCCGGTAAATATTTCGCGATTTTTAATTGTTGCCACCCGATGAACATTATTCACAAATTTGTTGGGAGTAATGATACCGTCGTTCTTCCATATAATGTCTCGCAATTCATTCCACTCCTTGATCATATGGGTGTCGGGAAGATCCGGTTTCATGTGCGAAATAATTGTTTCTGAATCCAATATATCGTGAAGTTCGTACGTGTGGTTCAGGGCTTGCATACACGAATTTAAAAAACACGTGTTGCCCAAATTCGTCAACCCCGTGTATCCCTTGTCCTTATATTTTTCCCATTTTTTTAGCATTTGTGTGATATTTTACAGTGGTATTTTTTTTTATTTGCTAATAATAATATACACATAATTTCTATATTACTATTACAAGTAATTGTATCATATCGGTAATATTATGAACAATCCGAGAGGATTCGCAACGTCTTACGGTTCTCGACCGGTTCAAACCACTGATATGGATGTTTTTCAAGAAATTGTGGAAACAATACGTGAACTAAATCACGAATACAATGAAAATATTCGTTTTCATCACCGGGTTTTAGAATACTATAATCAAAATATTAATACCTCGTTGTACCTATTACAAGTAATAATTAATCAGATTATCCATTTATCTTCTTATCAACCTTCTTTTAGTCGACAAAGAAGCGCTTCCTACGGACAACCTGTACGTAATACCCATCGAGGGGGGGTCTCTGGTTCTTCTCCGTCGGCAGCCGCCGCACAAAGACGGGGTCAGGACCCCATGGGCGGGGTGGATCTGTCCGCGCTTATTTATCTGTTTACCGGTTCTCTTTTGGCACAAAACGGCGACGGCATGGGTAACACGCGTACTCATGTGAGACCGACGTTGACCGCAGCCCAAATTGAGAACGCGACGGAAACCATACACTATACCGAAGGTATTGGAGAACGTACTTGTCCGATTTCTATGGAAGAATTCACGGATAACGAAGAAATTTGTCGGATACGGGGGTGCCAGCATTTTTTTAAAAGACAGTCTATCATGCGATGGTTCGAGAACCATGTCGTATGTCCCCTATGTCGCTACGATTTGCGCGATTTTTCTAACAATGTAGTTCCCGACCCCTATGATACTACATATGATTCTAATAATCATACTCCGGCGTCTCCGGGGTCAACGTCGCTGCCGCTACCTTCTGTGGTAAACCCATTTACAATGTCATCCTCGCAAAATACGGTACTTCCGGTTTTTCTGAGTAACCGGTCCACGGAACCCGGAACCCCGACACTTTCTGTTTCTGAAACGGATGAAAATATGCGCCGTCTTGAATATACCAATATGTCGCAAATTTTGACCAGTCTGCTGCGAAACCAGGTTCCTATGACAGATTCTAGTAATAATTTATTGTTTACCTTTGAATTTCCGTATGATGCGGTGGCGAGATAATACCAAACAACGGGCGAGGGGGGGCGATAGAGGGCGGGGACGAGGGGGTATAATAGTATATATCTCAATATACTATTATATTGTTAGGTGTTTACGGGGCGGTGGGGAGCGACGTGCACTTGGGAACATTGTACAAGTCACGTTTGGATCCGCGGAACACGTCGTTGCTGTTGGGAAGGTAGGAACCGTGAACCTCGATTTCCTCGTTATTTCTCATGATCTTCTTCGTCTTCATTCCTTCGAAAATCGTCTGGCGCGTGGCGATGTTGTGCTTCACATCCACCAACTGAATGTAGTAGCCGTACAGTTTACCTTTCAAGAGTTTGAACTGAACGACGTCGTCAATGTTGTTCTCATCGGGGTTCTTTCCCAAGAAAGGAGACCGCAATGCGCCGGGGTTGTTCGCACCGGTGATCTTTCCGGTGAACAACAAGTTATCGATATCGAATTTTTGGGAGCTCAAGTTCTCCTTGCCCATCGTGGTGCTGACACACTCCACATTGGTGATGCGGAACTTGTTGGTCTTGGCGTTACGGGGTTTGGAAAAAAATTTGACACTGATAAACGGAATGACCATCCCGACGGCGCTGGGGACACCACCGCGCATGGTGCGACGTTTGCGCTGGTTGTCCTTCTTTTTAGACTGAGTGCGTTTTTTGTTGGTGACCGGCATGAAAAGTATTATAATATATAACAATAAAATTTTATACATGGCCGGTAAAAATTAGGGGTGGGGGGAACAAGTTTAAACGCCATAAAAGTCTGTAATCATAAAATTTCGGTTGCGGTCGTTGGCAATCTTGTTCAATATTTTGTCAAACAGGAGAACCTTGACTTTTAACGAACAGTACTTTTCCTTTTTTTTGGTAAAGAGTTCGTAATTGGCGCCAAAATCCTTTTCCAGTTGCGCTAAATCTTTTCGGTAAGTTTTAATGGCACCCGGTTTTTTTTGATATTCCCATATCTTTTCCACCGCCAGTCCAAACAGTTGTTGGAGGGGTTTCATCAACTGATTCGTAATGTAGTAAGTGTAATCGATTTTGAGACCGTTTTCTAGAATAAATTCGGGTGTTTCAATGCGTTCGCCTAAAAGCAGTTTTTTAACGGGACCCGGGGGGTGAATAAACACGAATTTGATACGGTCCCCCGGCTTGGGTTTGTTGCCCGGGTCGCGTTTTCCGATCCGGTCGGCCAGTACCTTGTGCGCAATGGACTGGGGATTCTTGTAATCACTACGCAGGGCCCGGGTAATCATAAGCTTGTCCATGGCGACGTTTCCTTGAATAAGGTCGGTCAACGCCTTGTCTAAATATTCCGTGGCTTTCCGAATGTCGTTTTCTTTCATGAGAATGTTGAGGATACCCCCGTACGTGTCTTTCAAGTAGTCGCACGAGTCGCGGCGTTTGATGGAGAGGCCCATGTACTTCAATTTACCCTTGTTGGGGTTGGTCTCGTACAGCATACCTACGTAACGTTTCTTCGAAAGGATGATAAAAGGCATGAGGGTTTTCTCGTAACTGAGTTCCATCGGCGGTTTGAGGTAATCGGTACACAGGTGCGCGGCGTCTTGCGCGATTTCAATCGTGATTTCCAGCGCCTTTTTTCCACGAATGGGTTCGCCCGTTTGGGGGTCCTGAAGGTTGAAGGTGAAGAATACTGAATCCGTGTTGTGAACAATCATGTTTCCGATACCCGCAGCGAAATGGTGATTTTCTGTGGTGAGGTCGTAAACATAACCATCATAAGGAATTTCATACATTTTTTTAATGGCATTCGGATTTCTCCTTTGATTTTTATTTGTCATCGTGATTCTGTAAATATCATTCTTGTCTTTTCGGGTATTTATGGAAGTTTTCCATCCCAGGCTGTTTGCCAAGTACAGAATATGAGAAGCACTTATTTGATTTTTTTGGTCGATTCTTATGTATCCATGTGCGTCTTTATCCCCGTCTGCGTCGTACATTCCATCCCAAAATGCGCGTTGTATATCACTTGACGCATTTAGTATGTCTTTGGGAATGATTTTTGCAGCATCACAATACATTGTTGTACGATACATTTTTATAAATGCTATCAATGAACCGTATTTGTGTGATTTTGGGCAAATTTTGTATACCCCGGAACTATCTATTGTATCCAATACAACCCACTCGAAATCCGGATAGGCAATTTTACACAATTCGGTGTATTTTGAAACAAGATCAACAGATGCGTTATTAAGAGCCCACGCACCTTTTTTTCCAATTCTACAGTTGTATTCTCCACAACTACCATCTCCGAAAAAGAACCCCATAACTTGCGCTTGTTCTTTGGTATAATTACACGTTTCTTCTGTATTTTTATTGTGAAAATCAATAGACCTATGTAACAATTCTGTTCCAATATTACAAGAATTGGGAGTGATTTCCGTACCATTTAATGATAATAAGGAATGATCGTCAGTAACATCAACTAAACCTGTATGCGTGAGAACTCTTATAATTTTTTTATGAGACGCAAGTGTGTGGCGTATGACACGATTTAATTTTGTCCAACCATTTTCACTCCAGGATTCAACACCATTCAATTCGCAAAACTCTTTTTCTTGTTTACCATCTTCTTTACACGGTATCCATTTATCATGGCCATATTTTTTTGCCAACTCCGATATTTTACATATAACTATTTTATTGTTTACACGTAGTGTAACAGGTGTATATTCAGTAACACTGTCGCCGTATATGTATTCGGCCTTGGTCAACACTGTACCGTGCGATTCCGTCGCGTATTCGCGGTCTTGATACACCTCCTCGATGATGCGCTTCGCGTAGGTAATCATAAGGCGGCCCGTCGCAGTCGTGGATGCCGCCACGTCCTGCTCGTAAAACGTCGAGGTTTTCGCCCCACACTGACCATACAGCGAATTGGCCGTGACCTTGTAACCGAGCTGGCGCTTGTCCAAAATGTTTTGCATGAAGGGATCCTTTTCCGTTTTGATCATTTTCCGCGTGTCGGAACGAGCTTTCAACAGTTCTTCCAGGATGGACGGCATGATGGACTTTTGGTTGTCGGGCAGTTGGGCCCAACGGCACACTTTCGTCCCCGACTTGATTTTCTCCGCCATGGCCTTGGGATGTTTTCTGACATATTTGAAGGTGTCGAATTCCACGTCCACGTACTGATGCCCCGGCAAATTGTCGTAAATGAAATTGCCGTCGTAATCTTTTTCACCCGTGGTGCGTATTAAATTCCCCGACAAATCGTACTCTTTGGTCCACACCTTGCTATCATGCGACAAATTGTTGCTGATCATGGACGAGGGGTACAGGGACGAATAGTCCACGCACGCGACGGGGTTGTCCATGTACATGGAACATTTGGGAGGCAACACAATCGCGCCCTCGTAACCGTCATTGTCCGTGGTTTTTTCCAGATCCGGCATGAGCGTCCCCTTTTCCCGGCATTTCTTGGCCACGAAACTGGTGAGTTTGATGCCCTGACCGCGAAACACCAGGAAACTGATCGGGACGCTGCAGATCCTCGACATCTCGACGTAACCCGTGATGACATCGATTTTGTTCATGAGATGATGCACCAGATTACAATCCTGAACACAGTACTTGGCCACAATCGCCCGATCCGCCGAGGTTCCGTTGCTCAATCTGAAAATATCCTGCGGTGACACGTCGTCTTTGGCTACCCCCCACTTGATACCGAATTTGTGTATGGGGATATCATAGTGACCTTGGATAACAATAACATTGTATGTTGTACCGTCTGAAACGACGTCTGGTAAAATGTCCACTACGTGGAATTTTTTACCTTCTTGGAAATAGTCTGACGTGAATCCGGTAATTTCAATGTGAATGTAATCGTGTACATGAACTCCGGTGAGATTGTTACTGTATAAATAAGTGACTGGAGTCGTCGTGCCGTCGGGCAATTCACGCAGCTGGGCTTCGACCTTTTTAATGTCGTCACTGATGTATTGTCCCGCCACATCATCCAGTTTATACGAGGGCAAATTGAAATCCCGGCGAAAATAGGTATACATGTCAATTTGTAGTCTACCCGTTGTTTTGTAATATCTCAAATCATATTCACCGCTGGCCAAGACCACTTTGGTGTTTTCAATCGTGTATTCCGTGTTTGTCAATTTTGCGCAAACTTCGTCCTTTTTACGAGACAAGGCCAGAAATTCGCGTTCACAGTGGTTCTCTTGGGCACGGCGAAACATGAACTCGTAATCAAATCCGAATATGTTGTATCCAATAATGATGTCGGGGTTCTCTTGTTGGATGAGCGCGGTCCACTGAAGCAACAAATCGCGTTCGGTTTGCGTAGTATCAATGGTGATACCTTCAATATCGTCGCAGCTTCCGAGAACCAAACAGTGATTAAGATAGGGGGTTTTTTCGCCGTATCGCATAAAGGTTGAACCAATAAAGGTAACCTTGTCGCCCTCTAGGCGGGGGAAAATACGGGTAAGGATGTCGTTCACCCACTGGATTTTTTGATCTCGGTCATATTCGCTATGATTCAGTACATCCAAAACAGTGACGCGATGGTTGGCGACCGGTTTTACCCACTTTACCGGTTTGGATTTGGGTTTTTCGATCGAGGCCGAGGGGTCCGCCTCCGGATCGTCGCCCTCTTCTTCACCGTCTTCATCTTCCAATCCCCCCGTTTGTTGGCGAGTGAGATCAAACATAGTATCAATGGTAAGGATTTTTTCGTGTTCTTCGGACGTATTTTTCTTGACATCGTCTACGGAAACAGTGACCAGTTTTTGGACGAGACGCTGAAGTTCGGCTTGCGAAGGGGGGTATTTCGGATAAACCAAATCGACGTCAGGAAAGGTATCTTTTCCAAACGCCGTATACATGGCCCGTTTTAACACCTCCTGGGGGTCTTCAGTCAACGTTTTTTTGTGATACAAATCCACCAAGTTGCTCGCAAGGCGTTTGTAGGATTTGATGGGAACCGGAAAATCACCGTGACTGCTGCTGGCCTCGATATCAAAACTACAAATTTTGTAGGGGACAATGGTCTCTTTTTGCGGCATGGGTAAAATACTCGAAATATCGCAAATGTACTCGAAATCGCAGGTAGATGTTTTTTGTGCGGGAGAAACAGTACGATTCAACTGTATTTGAATCCACCCCGAAGGACTGATGTTGTGGATGTGAAAGTAACGCAAAATGGGCGGAATATTGCTTTCGTAAAGTTCCAACCGCTGACCTTTGAAAATATAGGGTTTACGTACACGTTCGCCGTTTTTTTCGCCGTACCATAAATTTTTCACCTTGTTAAGGGCGGCCGAATTTTCAAACACGACTCTGACGAATTTATGCTGTTTTCCTGCAGTAAACCCGTACAATTTTTTGTGTTTTTCTAGGCGAACATCAAGGATCGATTTTCCGTGAAATCCACACTTGTCTTGGAATTCTTTCCACAACACACGTGTATCACCCTCCGAGCAGTTATCTCCGACCTTTATGAAGAAAAAGGGTTGGTAGTCGGTGACATATAAACAGCACGTTTTACCCTGTTCATTGATGCCAAACATTTGAATGATGAACTGGCGGTGTTCATGAGATTTACGCGCGTTTGCGTCGTCCGAATCACTCCCCGACCCCCCTCCGTAATTCAGTATAGCGCTGGGAAAATCGTCATAGACGTTAAAATCGAAGAGACGGAACGATTTGGTGGCAACGGTCCGCACGATGCGTTTCTTTACCGAATGGTCGGGAAGCGTCGACATATTCGATGGTCTATATCTTAATACCGAATGGTTGAGGTTTGTCTACACGTAACGTAGACTTATTTTTAGGTGAATTTACGTGGGTTGTATTTTTTCAGGATCAATTTTACCGTGACCGAAACCACAAAGTATTTCGTAGATTGAAGAGAGAGGGTGGGGGGTAAAGATAAAGTGTCCGATAAATATATACAATGGAATTTTTTGGTCTATCTTCCCAAGACAAAAAAATAGAGAACGACGATAAAATATTTGAACTCAGAGAGGAGTGTATAGTCATACCCGATCATAAACACAAATCCGGTAAACGCGTGGTTTGTGGTCTGGTATTCGCAAATTGGTGTGGTCACTGTATAGCACTGAAACCCCAGTGGAAAAAGATGGTAAAAAACATTCGCAAAGGGGTGAAACAAAACCGTTACCACGAACCGGTTTTCATTCCGTTTGAACACGGGAAAATCGAGAAATTACAGGAATTTAATTCGAAAAACGCCAAGTATTTAGATGGAAAAGCGGTCACCTACGACGGATTTCCCACCTTGTTCAAAATTAACAACGGGGCCATTGAATATTACAAGGGGGCCCGTGAACCCGCCCCCATGGAACAGTGGTTTATGCGTGATAACCTTCGTAAAAATAAGGAGAACCTCACGCGTAAATATAAGCCGAACCGGAAAACGGCCAAAAACCGCACCCGGACGGTTTACAAATAATAACAAACGCGGTGGTTATTTTTCGTGTCTAATATATATAATAGTCGCAATACATTAGACACATGAAACAAATGATCATTATTGTAGTTTTATTACTCGTTTTTTTAGCCGGGATGTATGTCTATTCTCTACAAACAATTAATTTTGTGGCAATACCATTTGATACCATCATGAAACCCCGCGAAGCCCTCCAGAATGCCAGTGAGAAAACTGCCAAGTGCCCGAATGTATTGATTCGCAACGGCGACATGCTATTGTTGTACAATTCCATGGACGCTCACGATGAGATACCGGTCCAGTTTAATAATTTAGATGAATATATTCAGTATTATCAAAAGCAAAAGGCGGCGGGAGTGGATTGCCCAGTCCTGTATTTACAACAGGAAAACAATTCCCAGGGGGCGGATGTCTACCGTATCCGTCCTGGCCCTTTTGACCAACAGGGAGGAACTATGCCTGTGAGCGTGAGTGTTCCGCGCGATGTTATTCTCGGGAAGGCTCCGATTTCGTTTCCTCCCGCGGCTCCCCTTATCAATTCGAACATGACCCATCCCCCGTTCAATGCGAACAATTATCCGGGGTTTGATCCTTACGGGTTACAACAGGGCACGTTTTCCCAATTGGATCAAATCCACGTGTCGACGCAACAACAACCGTTGAGTGACAATCCCATGGATCCCAACTGGGGAGGTGTGGAGTATTCTCAAGCAGCGGTGGAGTCCGGGAAATACATCGACAACCAGGTGTATGCACCCAATTATTCTGTTGCGGGAAACACCCAGTTTTTCCCCGGACTTTTTTCCAGTGTGATACAGGATCCTCCGAATGTGTTTGGTCAGCGCCAGGGATGATCAGTGCGCGTCGGGAGGAGGAGGAGAACCTGGGAAAAAATACGTGAAAATGTTATCAATACAACTCTTATTTATTTTCCGCATTTTTCCGTTGGTTTCGTACTGTAGGTTCTCCAAACAATGTCGGTCATTCTTGCAGGCTTCCAATAAATGGTAAAAAGATGGATACTGTTTCATGATGGCCACGGCGGTCACCGCGCTAATCCCGGGTATTTGACACAGCATAATCTCCGCGATATTTTGGGGGGTAATGTTCTCCTTTTTTACTTTTTTAACTACACTGCAATAGGCCGGGGGTGCGGACGCGGGCGCGGGCCCAGACCCGGACAACGGAGTGGGTTCTGCGTGTTGCGGCGAAACCAGTGTTAAAAAACGGGGTACGTTCTTCTGAGTATTACGCGCAATTTTGTCCGCTGTCCAAACCAACCATTCGGCGGTCTCTTGGGTCGAATACGTGCGGACGGGACAGAACCCCTTGTAAAAATGGAGAGAAGTCATGGCCGAATACACCAACCGCCGGTCCTTCGCATGGGACAAGCTAGATAACGACCCTTCGATAATATAAATGACCTGGTGGGGCGAAAATTCACTGCAGTTTGCCAGGCGGTACGATTGCTCCTCGTACCGGCCATCTTTGATGCTGGCCAGCAGATCACTCAAGGATTTACGTTCCACGATGGCCACGGTAGACCCACTCGCGTCTTCCAAAATAAAATCGCCTAAAGGAAGGACCCGTTTCACTATTTCCACGGTGGTTAATGGGGTGGATTGTGCGTCGAAGAATTGCCGTATTTTGTCAAATACCTGGTTTTCGCGTTCGTCGATGATAAGTTTCATGGTTCTCAACTGTACGCGCAATAATAAGTATCATAAAATACTTATTATGTAATTTTACTAAATGATTACCTTACCCAAAGATGCCGCTCCTGTGAAGAATACATTGAGCACAGTGTTTAATAGTTGCCACCAGGAATTCTGTAGTTGTCCGGGCGAACGAACACCGGGCGCGACTGTTTGACGTTGGGGTTCACCGTGAATTTCATGACAGCCGCCGACTTGGGGTAACCACGGTTGGTGTAAGCAAAGTTCACACTGCTCGGCAAAATAGCGGTGGGCGCCAGACCAGCCTTCTTGGGACCGCCACCCTGTTTAATATTGGTGACGGCCGTGCTGATAAGACGCGAGTTATTGTGACTTTTGAAAGGATTTCCCATGATTGACTTGGTGAGTTTGTTTAATATACTATATGCATATACAATAAAAATTGAAACTACATAAAATTTACTGGACCATGATACTATTCTACCCATTGGCGGCGCATCGAATTCATTTTATTTGGTATAAAATAAAATGAACGAAACCGGTGTAATTGACGATGATCTCCGCGTGGAAAAAAACGCATTGGGAGTAGAAACGCTCATTTTTGACCCTTACAATTCGCTAAACAAGGAAATACTCCCCGTGGAAATACTACAGATACTACGAACTTACGGCGTAAATGTGTCGATTCATAACTTTCAGCTGTATCGACGGGCCTTTATTCATAAATCCTACATCAAACGGCCACACATTGAGAACCAACAAAATAACATTGTTATTATGCATAAACCCCCCGATTGTTTGCCTCTTTACAGTAAATCCAACGAGCGCCTGGAATTTGTAGGAGACGGGGTCTTGGAATGTATTACTAAATATTATTTGTATCGCCGTTTCCCCAAAGAAAATGAGGGGTTTATGACCGAAAAGAAGATTGCGCTAGTAAAGAATGAAGCCATTGGTAAAATGGCACTTGAAATGGGGTTACACAAGTGGTACATTTTATCCAAACACGCGGAATCAAAACAAACCCGCACGAATTTGAAGAAACTGGGGTGTTTATTCGAGGCGTTTATTGGTGCCATGTTTCTGGATCTCAACAAGGTTCAGGTATCAGACAAGGACGGTTGGTTTGAAAATATCTTTGTCACTGGTCCGGGGTTTCAATTTGTACAAATATTCGTGGAAAACGTTTTCGAAAAACACGTGGACTGGATTTCTCTCATTCAAAACGACGATAATTACAAGAATATTTTACAGGTAAAGATTCAAAAAGAATTCAAAGTCACCCCGCATTATTTGGAAATGGAAGTTCATCCCGCGGAAACGGGTTATCACATGGGGGTGTATTTATGTCTGGGACAGCCGATCCATATGGCGAAGATTGAAGAGGCGGTACCGATCACCCAGTTTTCAAAATACGGTGATATACATCAATATATGTGTGAAAACCGATATGTGTTAGTATTTTTAGGTGAAGGACGCCACAAAATCAAAAAGAAGTCGGAACAAATTGCGTGTGAAGCAGCTATTCGTATCCTGGACAGGTTTTGAGTCGGTATTTTTGGGATAAATCTCTGTAATTATACTATAGAGACAACAGTTATTCATATATCCACAGATGAACATTTCAAGTTTAGAACATTTCAAAGAAAAATTAAAAGTACGGCATGCGCCGAAACCTAAAATGGATGTTGTTGTAAAAATTCACGAGGAAACGGAGGAAATCCAGGAGGATGTTTCCGAACCGGTCCCGGTAGAGACGGCGGCACCCCGCGTGCGACCAAGAGTGACAATTGTGGATCAATCGGCGACGTCGGCCATTGACCGCGACGCGGTATTAAAACGTATTCGCCAGTTTACGCGGACGAAAGAGACGAGAACCGAAATCGCGGCCACGGCTCCCCTCGCTCCACCCGATTTTTTAATGGAACAACCACCGCCCAAAGGGGAGGAAGAGATAGTTATTCCCACCGAAGAAAAACGCGAAGCTCCCGAACCTCCCGAACCTCCCGAACCTCTTCCTGTCGCGCCAAAGAAAATTATGATTAAAAAGGTGAAAATAATGAGTCCTCAACCCGTAGAATCCAAGACGCTGGAAGTGGCAGAAGAATCTAAACCGAAACCAAAGGCCAAACCCAAAATCAAAATCGTGTCCAAATTCCCCATTAAACAGCTCATGGCCGAGAGTCTCGAAATAGACGCACGTTTACCCCCTATGGAAAAATCGGTACACCGGGCGTCCAATTACTACATGAATAACCGTAAACTTGCGGTGACAAAACTCCAACAACTCTTTGAACCGGAACGCCGTGAATTCATGGAAAATCGTGAAAAGGTATCGTGTGATACAGACACCACCAATCAAACCTTTGATCTGCTTCCACATCAAAAAATCGCACGTGAATATTTGAATTTATACACTCCTTACCGCGGGTTGTTGTTGTATTTTTCCTTGGGAAGTGGTAAATCGTGTACCAGTATTGCCATTGCCGAGGGTATGAAAACCGATAAACGGATTTACGTCATGACTCCCGCATCACTTAAGATGAATTTTTTTACCGAACTGAAAAAGTGTGGTGACCGTCTTTTCAAAAAAGATCAGTACTGGGAATTTGTGTCTGTAGCCGGTCATCCCGAGTACGTAGATGCGTTGGCAAAATCTCTCTCGCTTTCTGCCGAGCAAATTGAAAAACAGGGGGGTGCCTGGCTCGTGGATGTACGAAAACCGTCCAACTTTGCACAACTCTCCGGTAATGACCAGAAAACCATCGATGATCAACTGAACAACATGATTCGCAGTAAATACGTGGACTTGAATTACAACGGTATGAATATGCGAAAAATGCGCGAATTGACCCAGGATTTCACGGTGAACCCGTTTGACCATTCGGTGGTAGTTATTGACGAAGCGCACAACTTTGTCAGCAGAATTGTCAATAAAATCAAAAAGAAAGGGTCGATTTCTTACATGTTGTATGATTATCTCATGAAGGCGTCGGACTGTCGCGTGGTTTTACTGACCGGTACGCCCATTATTAACTATCCTAACGAAATCGGTATTCTGTACAATATTTTGCGTGGATACATCAAGACCTGGATTTTCCATCTCAATGTGACGTCTTCGCAAAAGGTGAATCGGGACACCATCTTGGACATGTTGGAACGGGGAGGTATGCGAACTTACGATTATGTCGAATACAGCGGGAACAAGCTCACAATCACGCGTAACCCGTTTGGCTTCATTAACGCACGTAAACCGGGTCGGCCCGCGGCACCACCCAAACGTGGCGGGGGTAAAACAACCCAAAAGCAACCCTCCCCTTCCGCAATTCGTGGTAAACGCGTTACCCGAAAGAACCGGCAATCCAAGACCACGGACATTATTACGATAAACACGGAGAACATCATCCAACGCGATTTAGAACGTTCGCGGGACCATGCCGAATTTTCCAAGGAACTGGACCAACAGGCGGAGGGTATCCGAGTTCCGGGTCTGGATTACGACAAATTACCGCATGTTTTGGGAGGAGAAGGAGAGGCGTTTGCGCGCTACGCCGGTGTCAGGTTGGACCCCACGGGTAACATTTCAGACGCGGAATTCGAGAGAACTATCGTACGTATCCTCTCCCAAAACGGTATCGAAGTCATGGAGGGGGCTACGGAAACCAAACTCTACAAGGCTCTCCCCGACGATTCCGACGCCTTTTTAAATATGTTTATTGATACAGATTCGGTCGTCATTAAAAATAAGAAACTATTTCAACGTCGTATCTTGGGTCTTACTTCTTATTACCGCAGCGCGCAAGAGCAGCTGTTGCCGAATTTCGTCAAAGTAGATAAAGACGAGGCAGAAGGCGGCCAGGGCGGCGACCAAGTATTACATGTGGTTGATTGCGAGATGAGTGATTACCAGTTTGAAAATTATTCCAAGATACGCAAGGAAGAACGCGAACAGGAAAAGAAGGCCAAGAAAAACGCCAAGAATGCGAAACCCGGCGTAGAAAATTTATATACCATATCCTCTACCTACCGCATTTTTTCACGAGCGTGTTGTAATTTCGTGTTTCCTACACCCCCTGGACGTCCATTACCAGAACGTCGAGGGGAAAAGGAAATCAGCGAAGCGGTGTTTGACGCAACCCCGGCACGCTTACTGAAAGATTCCGATCCCTATGTAGAGGACGACGAGGAGGAAGCCGAAGGTCAAGAAGAAGCAGGTGAAACGAAAGAGGGCGATGAACCTAAAACCTACTCAGATCGCATACAGTACGCTTTACAGTTTTTACAGGATCATTCGGCAGAGTATTTGTCCAAAGAGGGATTGAGAACCTACAGTCCCAAATTTTTACAGGTGTTGGAGAACCTGTTGGACGAGAACAATCGGGGACTTCACCTTATTTACAGTCAATTCCGTACCATTGAGGGTATTGGTATTTTGAAATTCATTCTAGAAGCCAACGGATTTGAACAATTACGGGTAACAAAACAGACGGAAGGTGGCGGAGAAAGTACCGAGTGGTCCCTGGTCGAACCCCAATATCCAGAGAAACCTCGGTTTTTACTGTATACTGGAACAGAATCACCCGAAGAACGCGAAATACTGCGCAACATTTACAACAGCCAATGGAATGTGTTACCTCCTGCTATGACGGTTCAATTACGAAAAATAGCCGAAAATAATTTTATGGGGGATGTGGTGAAAATTATGATGATCACTTCTTCCGGCGCAGAAGGCATCAACCTGAAAAACACTCGATTTGTCCACATTATTGAGCCTTATTGGCACATGGTGCGTCTCGAACAGGTGATTGGTCGTGCCCGCCGCATCTGTAGTCATCAAGATTTGGAAGAATCCCTTAGGACCGTCAAGGTGTTCTTGTATTTGAGCAGATTTAGTGACGAACAACGCACCAGCGATAAAAACAAGGAATTGCTTATCAATGATGTGAGTAAATTGGACAAAAAAACACCGTTAACGACGGACGAAAGTTTGTACGAAACGGCCCGGATAAAAGACACGATCAATCAACAACTGTTGAGATCGATGAAAGAAAGCGCCATTGACTGCAGTACATATGCTTCGGTAAACCAATCCGAAAATTTGGTGTGTTATGGCTACGGAAAGGTAACATCCAACGATTTCGGCTCTTTTCCTTCTTTAGAAGAGGACCAACAACAGAAGGAGGATTTAAATATTCGTACCGAAAAACTAAAATTGACAAAATTAACCGTTGGAAGCATAGATTATGCGGTAGATAAAGCGACGGGATTTGTGTATGACTTGGACAGCTACAACCGTTCCAAGAAAACGGGGGAGAATTTATTGATCATCGGTAAATTAGAGAAGGTCAAAGGACGCTGGACGATGGTTCCCATTGAAGCTACGGTGGGAGGAAAATAAAAATCGGCAGATAATGTATAGTCGGTTAAATGGAGGAAACCATCAAACATATTGAAATTATTGAAAAGGAAATTACTGCGGCCAAACAAGCAATGTTGGGGGCAGAAAAAACGGCGTCGGCGGCATCGAGCACCATTGATGCTACTATGATGTCGTTGATGATGTTGAAAAATAAGGCTATGAAGTCGGATGAGAATGTTGCTTCGGAAAGTGTACCTTCAGAAGCGTTGAAAGAACCTGAACAAGAATTGAAAACGCCGCCTGTGGCGGTGTCTGAACCCGCGTTGGTTCAACCTACGGGAGAGTTGGCGGTCCCCCAACCCGAGGAGGCACCCCAACCCGTAGAAGAAGTGGCACCCCAACCCGTGGAAGAAGTGGCACCCCAACCCGTAGAAGAAGTGGCACCCCAACCCGTGGAAGAAGTGGCACCCCAACCCGCAGAAGAAGTGGCACCTCAACCCGCGGCGGCCGCCCAACCCGTAGAAGAAGTGGCTCCCCAACCCGTGGAAGAAGTGACGCCCCAACCCGTAGAAGAAATGGCTCCCCAACCCGCAGCGGCGAGCCAACCCGTGGAAGAAGTGGCACCCCAACCCGTAGAAGAAATGGCTCCCCAACCCGCAGCGGCGAGCCAACCCGTGGAAGAAGTGGCGCCCCAACCTGCGGGAGAAGTAACCCCGTCCATGACGCAGGTTCCCCCCGAAACACGTAAAACCGGTGGCGGTAAGAAACGCACGTCAGTTAAAAATAACAAAAAATCGCGGAAAGGAAAAAGGGCAAAGAAAGGTACCCAAAAAACAAAAAAGAATAAACGTACCCGTCGTAAGCATTAGGTAAAATATATAATACGACAAAATAAAACATAAACAATTATTATAATCCTAATTATAATAATTCTGTGCGTTAGAAATGGATGAAAACAATGTTGTCTTGTTATTGAAAACCGTACAAATACAGCCTATACGTAACATGATTACGGCCATAAAAGATATATTGACCGATGCTACAATCACGTTTACCAAAGAAGGAATGAAAATCATTAATTTTGATAAAACCCACACCATACTAGTAAATGTCATGCTCCATGCCGACAAATTCGAGCATTACTACTGTGAACCCGACAAAATCATTGTGTGTACCAATACACTCCATTTATTCAAGGTAATCTCCACCATGTCTAATGACGATACGCTTTCCATGTATATTGATCGTAACGATTACCACGACGGGGTGGTTTCGCATCTGGGTCTCCAATACGACAACGGCGATATCAAACAGTGTTACAACCAAAAATTGAGATTAATCGACCCGGATACCGAGGAATTGGAAGTACCGGATGTGGAATATACCACGGCGATCAACATGCCTACCACCGATTTTCAGAAAATCATCCGAGATTTGAACGGCATCTCGGACCGCATTGAAATAAAGTCGGTAGGAAGCGATCTCATTTTTTCGTGCGAAGGAAGCTTTGCCAGTTCAAGAATCATGCGCTCGGAGTCTGACGGTAACATGGAATTTATCCAAAAACCCGACGCTACTACGGTCGTACAGGGGGAATTCTCTCTGAAGAGTTTGAGCCATTTTATCAAGTGTACTCCGTTGTGTAGTCACTTGGAAATGTATTTGGAGAACGATCTTCCGTTGATCGTGAAATACGATGTAGCATCTTTGGGCAGTATTTTGAATTGCGTGGCACCCCTTCCTCCCAGTTAAAACGTTGATTAGTTATCTATTACATATTTCACGTATACAGTCACCAATGGACCACGACGGGTTCATAATCTTTAACCGGTTGACCTCAATTGTGAACAATTTCCGCATATTATTCAGTTCATCCGCGGTCCACCACACATCCCTTTTAATGTTATCATTTTGGTAAAAAAGGTGATCATTAATGAACGTGATTTTGTTTTTAGTCGGTTCAAATTTTACGCGGTTACCAGGATTTTTTTTAGAATTTTTCAAACTACTGTGGATACTGTCTTTCGTACTGCTGTTACAGCTACTGAAAGAAGAACGTGTCGATGATTTACTAGAAGCAGAAGAAGGTTGTATGTAAATCTTTCCGAAACACTGTAAATAACACTGGGGATATTGATCGGCATAATTCGAGGCAAATGTGATGGGAGATATCAAAGGAGCCATATTGTTACGAGGTGTAATGCTGTTGTCCATATGCTTAAACGTACTTTGATATTGAGCGGTTAACATTTCGCACCTACTATCGTTATATGCTGCTATACCATTATTTAAATCGTTGATAGTAATATTTACATGTTTAATTGGTGTATCTAAAGATGTTCTAAATACCGAATAAGTACTCATGTATTCTGATTACAGAATACCTTTAAAATAGGGACATAAATTTTTATTGAATATCCTACATCACTTGTATTTTCAGATACAAGTGATAACGACTGATTATCTGGCTCATAGCACCTTTACATCGGATCATATCGTCAAAGGTTTAAAATTCGGGTTCGTGTTTCTTGAACAAGCATCCCTGCTTCTGTAAATTAGGTAAATTTATTAACGAACTGGGGTCTTGGTACTGGCAAGTATCCAACCAAATTTTTATAATACAAAAATTTTTCTTAGGAGAAACGGTTATACCGTTTACATGTTTATTCATATTTTCCTCTTCGAAAAGCGTCTCACCGCACAGTGCGTAAAAAAGTAATTTCCATACTTCGTGAACCTGACGGTTGATGACCTTGAACGAAAAGGCACCACCGGTACGATTACGTGGATCTTCCCATTGGGGTGTAATACCCCTTCTCATTATAAAAAGCATCGTATACTTAACAATCGATTCAGATATCGTTTCGTTGAGTGATATCACAGTTTCCAACGTACTGATGTTGTTAGCGATGATTTTATAACTGGAAAAATCCCAGTTCTTATCGTGTGGTAAATGGTAATATAAATCCCATTTACCAAGCAATTGGTGGCATGGGTTCGGGATACCTGCCGTATCCGTCATTATAGTCCCGTGTATATCTAATACCGGAGAACTTTATGTGTTTTTCTTTTTTTATTTTTTACTGATGTGCGTTTTCGTCGCGACTTTCCGCCTGCCGTCTTTGCGGATTTATCCGAATCATTCGAATTATCGCGGGTCATGCTCGATTTACGCGATTTAAATGATTTGGTACCCATGGATTTACGTTTACTGCCAATATATTTGGGTTGAGATGCCGGCGGATTGCAGGCGCCTTTGCCTAGGACCGGAAACTGGCGAAGGACGGTTTTCACCTCGGATTCGGAGATCTTGGTATAACTGATGTCGTGTTTTCCGCCCTTCTCGGGGCAATACACTAATTCGAATAAGAAATTGACTTTCATAGCGTCGGTCACTTGAAAATCGTCGTCCAAATCCTTTTCCAGCTGTTTATGTAAATCTTGTTCACATTTCATTTTTTTCGTAATATCAAAAATTTTGTCACAGTCTGCAATAATTTGCGAAATATGTTTGAAATAGGCGTCCACTCTTCCCATCAATATCACATTGCCCTGAAACAGAGAAACAATCATAGAATTGATATAAGGTTCCTCGAACATAGTTTTTAATTCATCGTAACTTACTTCTTCCGGCATTTTCGGCGAAAAGGTCAATATTTTATACAGGTTGTTCTCCGTCTGTCTCATGTATTCCATCAGGGGGCCACGTTCTCGTTGAAAATTATCAATCGTTTTCTGTAATTTGGCTTCCGTGTCCGCCTTTTTAATGTTGTCTACCGTGTTTTTTATCGCGATGTTCATCTTTTTCAATATTTCTTCCGCAAACAATTTCAGATCGTCCAACGATTCCTGCGGAACCGGTTTCGTAAATACTCGGGATAAATTACTTAAAAATTGGGCCATTTATCGGATTTATTGTATATATTCCCCGTAGAAAAAATAACCCGTATACGAAGCCATTCGGTTATACGACGGATAAAATTGTATAATTGTCCTTCGTTAAAATCATATATTGATGGCTACGCATTTCCACCATGTTCATCATACAATCCATAATCTTGATGACGTAGTTTTTGTCAAACACAAAGGGGGACGACTGATATTTTAGACAGCGCGCCACAAATAATTCCGATAAAATTTCGTTGTTTTCTAATAGATATCCCGGATCAATGTCTAAATATATCGAATTATTCATTTCCGGGTGGGTGTATTCTACGCACAAGAAATGTTTGCGCGTTTTCTCGAGTGATATTTTATTTTCCGGGGAAAAACTGTTTCTACACACGTATTGATGTTTTACTCTGAAAGTAATTAGACAGGGATTGTTTAGCGTCAACGTTTTTTCCTTTTCGGACCACATATTAAACATGGAGGATTGAATGGTACTGAGAATATAAGAACGTTCAAAATCGGCGGTTTCCAGAGGATTCAAACAGAACACCGCATGGGGGTTAAAACAGCGTAAATAGTGAATATTGTCATTTAAATTCATGTAATGTTCATTAAAGACGCCGTTAGATATGTAGGAAAGAGAACACCACGGGTCGTAAAACGGTTCGAGCTTTTTCGTCATAAACACTTGGGCGAGACTGTAGATCCCCTGAAACACGGTGTTACTTACTTTATTGACCCGAGAGTTTGAATAGTAAAGGTCCTGTAATCGCGTATTAAAAAAAATATAGGTATTGGAATACATGTTCAATACGGTCATTCCCCACATCACCGTAAAGGATTTAGACCAATACAAAATAGTGTTCAATAGAGTTGCCATTTGACGATACTATTCACTTAAAACGGGGGTCTGTCTCTCGAATGAGCTCAAATATGGTAAATATATAGACAACCGCCCACATTCTTTATGTGGTTTCCGGTAAAATATAGGTGGTGACGGGTGTGGGTGACGGGTAGTCCAAATTACAAATGAAACGATTTATATGTAATTTGTGTAATTTGCGTAGGTAGGGTAAAGAGTGGCGACATTTGTGTCGAGAACATTGATGGACCACGGTCACTTTCCCAGTATACGATTTATATTTCAAATTTGCGTAATCTACACCGCAATCATTAGTATACATTACGCGAGTGCCTATGGGTATACATGGTTGTGCGTTCCCAAGGGTTGGACCGGATTTTTGATAACACCCTTCAACGTATCTACTCCCCACTGCCGCGCGTTGCGATGGTCAATTTATCATTTTGCGGCCAATATCGAAACCATGTGGAGTATTTTAGCTACCTGGCTCATGCTGAGAGTGGCACAGGTGTGTTCACAAATTACTTGCCCCTGATTGCTTTCTTCGCATATCCATCGTTAATTTCTATGTATATAGTATATATCACATATCTTACGCATTTTTGAGAACATGAGCAAGTGGACGTCTTTGGTGAAGAAACACTACGAAAACATGAAAAAAACGATGAAGAACGTCAAACTGGGCGACGCCATGAAAAAGGCCGCCAAGGAATGGAAAATGAGTTCGAAAAAAACGATGGACGGTAAAAAGAAGATGCACAAACGTAAAACGATGCGTAAAAATAGTGGGAAGCGTGGTGGGTCTGGTTGTGCGGCCACCGTCGTTCAGCCCCAATCTTCCGCGTAAATTGGGATAATCCATTTACACATATATTGACGGATTTCTATATGTTTTACACGAAAGCATATAGAAAAATATTAAGAATATTAAAAATATTACAAATATCGCGGTGCTTTATACCCATTATTTGTAAACATGTGGTTTCTTGAGGGAGTGGCATGGCTAACAGGATTTGTAGTGGTGTCTTCATTTATACACAAACCGTTGTACCAGAATCACCATAAAATGGTAAGATACGGATTCATTCGTCATTATGAATACAACCACTTGGACAAAACGAATTTAGATAAATTGGAAAAGTTATTTTACCTGAAAAACAGCCGCTATTCCCCCTACAAAAATAAATTCACCAACAAACATTTTAAAAATATTTCGGAGGTACTGGAGAACGTCGACGAACGTTTTGGGTTACCGTCCAAAGATTCGCGCGCGGAATCGGAGGTAAACGCCGACGCAGAAGTAGACATTGAAGAATTTAAACGGCAACTGGACGCGATTGATCGCGCCGAGCGCAATACATTGGGAAACGAAGATGAAGATAAATACGACAACAAACAATCTGAATACGGATATATTGATCCTCTCGGTGTGTTTCGGTACAGAAATCCGGCGCTGTTTGGTAAAGAAAATCCTCGGCCACGCGCTACTTCCGGAAGTGCTCGAAACGACGAGTTCGGGGGGGATGGTAACTTCCAGATTATCAAAGATTCCGATTATTCGTTCGAGGATGTAGGTGGTTACGACAAGATCAAGAGTGAACTGTTACAGACCACTGATATTCTGGTAAACTACGAGAAATACCGCAAGTACAATGTCCGCACGCCCAAAGGTATTATTTTTGAAGGCCCTCCCGGCAATGGTAAAACCCTCATGGCCAAAGCATTCAGTGGTGAACTCAATGTTTCGTTTATCCCCGTATCTGGTAGCGAATTTTCCGAAAAATACGTGGGAGTGGGAGCGTCCCGTGTGCGTGAATTATTCAAACTGGCGGAGGACAACAAGCCCTGTATTATTTTTATTGACGAAATTGATGCGGTCGCGCGTAAACGGGGTAACGATGCTGTCAGTTCAAACTCCGAAAAGGACCAAACCCTCAACCAACTGTTGATCAATCTGGACGGGTTTAAACAGTCCAACGGAATTTTTGTTATTGGAGCTACCAACCGGATTGACCTACTGGATCCCGCTCTTATGCGTCCCGGGCGCATGGATAAGAATATTTTTATTGGTAACCCTGACAGTGAAACCCGGCGGGCAATTTTACAAATTCACATGAACGGTAAACCGTTGGCCAAGAATGTATTTTTGGAGACACTGGTGGAAATGACCGGGGGGTTCTCCGGAGCACAAATTGAGAATCTCCTCAACGAATCCATGTTGCGTGCTTTGCGCGAAAACCGCGAAATAATCACCATGGAAGATTTGGAATATATTGCGAATCGGGTACTGGCCGGATGGCAATCCACCGAGTCGAAATATTCGAATGACATCATTCAACGCATCGCCATCCACGAAATGGGACATGCCGTCGTGGGATTTTTTTCGGAGAGCCATCCGCGCCTGAAAAAGATTTGCCTCAATTTATGGTCCCCCAAAACCCCGGGATACACTATTTTTGAAAGCAATGATGAAGACGTCAACATTTACACCAAGGAGGGTCTGTTTTCGCATTTGATGGTACTACTGGGTGGACGTATCGCAGAAGAACTCTTTTTTGGGTACTCGGTAACTACCGGAGCCCGGCAAGATTTGGACGAAGCATACAAATTGGCCAAAAACATGATTTTACAGTACGGTATGGGTAAGAAAAACATTTATCCAGATATGAGCGATCAATCCCGGTATTTGATTGACGAGGAAGTGAATTTGATGTTGGTCCGCGCAAACGATGCCGCTATGGAGATCATTAGCAAATCCAAAGATTTCATCTTGGAGTGTTCCGACATGTTACGTGAAACTCATGTACTCAAGGTAGAGCAAATGGTCGATATTGTGCGTTCCAAACATCTGGATTTGTGGAAGGAGTATAATATTACTCGATTTATGAGTTGATTTATTACAAAACAACGGACAAAAATGTAGAAAATTGATATTCTTTATTGTGGTAGGTAACATGATGTTTATGTGAAATTGTGCGATAAACACCATGAATCCGAATTATTTGAATGATACGCATGTTCGTGACGGGTTTTCTTTCCCGGACTTTCAAGATAGGAGACAGAAAGCCCTACATATAGAGTTACACGATGCTCGTTACCACGTCGAAGAAAACCTGCCCAAAGTAGTCAGTATGCTTTTTCTGGGATGGGTGTTGAATGCGTTGATCGCGATTGGACCCCGGCGTATTATCCGAGCGATTCATGCGATAGCCCATGTGGTTATGAACTTGATGATGATGTTGTTGCTCGCAACTTGGTTTCGTAATATTTGTATATTCATTCTCGAACAACACCAAGTGGAATAAAAAGAACAAACACAAATTCGTTATATTTATTCGTGGGGGTTAGAAGGTATATGGTGTTTTTTATGTGATTTTACCTAACACGGTCTTTGCATTAGATGTCTAAAGAAACCACATTGCGATCCGAACGAGGTTTACGACGGTTGGTGCGTTTCGGCATAGCCGAATTCTGTAAATCTTTCAGGCTCGAAATACTGATCATGGAGTCGTTTTCGTTCAATTCGGGATTCGCGGGGGGCTGGTGAATATCGACGGTTTTTGTTTTCAGACCGGATAGAATGTGGTCAATGTCCGTCATCTTGGGGCCGTTCATCTCTAAACGCTGTTGAGGGGGGGCTTGCGAAGAAGGCATCGTTGTCGGGGTAGGAAGAGGTACTTGAGTCACCATTGGGTTCGCATTGGCGGGCTGGGGAGGGTTCATTACCGGTGGTTGGGCGGCAGGCACATTGATGTTTTGATAACCCGAGTTTACCTCGACACCCCGCTCTTGAAACATGGCCCCGCGGCCCATGGCAATGTCCGGGCGGTTGGGCATGGTAAACTGCATGCCCGGGCGCGCCGTAGCGGGGGGAGCGGGTTGGTTACGCGTCTCCACCGGCGCAGGAGGGGCACCCGTCATCGGACCCGGGCGATTGTTGTTCAATAAATCACTGGCAAAGGCCATACCCGGGGACTGTTTTTTCATGGTATCCACCGCCGCATTCGTGAACATTCGCATCAGTTCCGGGCTTTGACGCATGATATTGTCAATGCCCGGCGCCGCATTCGATAACGCACGATTACTAAAATGAACCACACTGGCGCTGAAACCCAGTTTCAGTAACAGAGCCAGCTCGGGACTCATCTTTCCTCCTTTGTATTTCTCGTGAAGCTGTTCGAAAATCTCGTCGTAACTGTTGATGTCCTCACTCACCGATTCACCCCATCCGTCCAAATTAATATCAAACGGGTTAAACATGGAGTTTCCGTATTCGATCGTATTAATCGCCGTAATTAACCAATTCTGTTGTAATTTCACCGCATCACGTTTCCGCTTGTCTTCCAAGGCGCCCTCATACTCGTCCTCGATTTCGTCGTAATTGGAATCCATCGTGAAATGCGGCGAATTCTTGATGATACCTTTTTCGTACCATTCCTCCAGATTCCGAATCATGGTGCGCTTTTTACGGCGTTTTTCCCGATCCGTTAAATGGGCCGAACTCGACGCGTAACCTCCGGTACGGGGAGGCACATCATTCACTTTAGAATACCCGTCCCACGTTTTGGTGTTTCCGGACATGGAATCTACGGTGGCCTGACCCACCCGCGAATCGGTGGCATCTTCCTCCGTAATAATTTTGATATTTTCGTCGGTACCGCTCTTTTTGGCACCCGTAAACCCCCCGAAAAAATTGGAAAATCCCCCGAAAGTTTTCGTCTCGCCGCCTGACGTGGGCGCCGAGGACACTGACGCGGTTTGTATACCCTCCGACAGTTCATTCAATTCACTTTCCAGATTGTCTAAATCTTTTGTATCAATCGTAGTACTATGGGACGTACTCCGGTTTTTATCATTCATAAATAATTCGATACCAGACCCGAAATTTACCGATTTTTGGGGAGCGGGTTCTCCAAACTCGATGCTGATGGGCTCCAAATTATCTAAATTCAAATCAATGCTTTCCATTACGAAAATATTATTATATTACTATAATTTTTATTTTTAAGTTCTCCGCGCAACTTATATTATTTCGTGATGATGTAAATACCACATCCCCTGTAAAAAACAGTCGGCGAGGTCATCCTTTTTCGCGGTATGGAGAACCGCCGACCACTGCGAAAATTCGGGAAATTTTTCCAACAGGGCTTGGGTGTATTTTACGGAATCCATCTTGTGTTGGCGATATTTTTGTGAACTGGTTGTAGTCGCAGTGACTGCCGTCTTATCCGCAAAATATTTCAGTTTATTTCGGGAAGACACAAATTCGACCGTGAGGGGAGAACCTAGAGTTTCCGGATGTCTCATAATAAAGTACTGTGTCAACATGCCTTGGATAATTGACATACGAGACGCCACGGTCGAAATTTGATTCTCAATCAAGACATGTGTCACTTGTCGCATGGAAGCAATACCGTCCAAACATTGTTTGATTCTTTCGCCAATTTGGATCAAGGTGTATTCGTCGGCGCGCTTTTTTGTTTCTTTCAGGAGAACCAGCGTCCTTTTTTCATAAAATGAGAGTATTTTTTCGATTAATTGTGGTCTTTTCGGTGGTTCTCCGCCGTCGACAATTATTTTATTGTCCGCGGCGAGCTGTTGGAGTTCTACCAACTTTAATTTCTTTAAATGCGCGGGAGAACATTGTTTGGTAGGGAGAAAAAAACCACAGTTTTGGGCATGTTTGTCACAAAAAATATGTTCTCCCTTTTCGTATTTACCCTTTCTTCCACACACTTTTTGATTTTTTTGCGTGGCCGTACATTTTTTACTCGACGGCGTGGTTCCCGCGGGCACACCAATCAAATCAATGACATTCCAATCCACGATTTTTATACCACTGGCCGGTTTTTCGGTAGAATCGCACGAAAAACCGCAGTAGGCTAGATTTTTAATTCCCACGTCAAAACTTACTATTTTCATTCTGAATAAATACAGTATAATACACGGTGTATTTATTTTATTGTCGAAACAAATGTTTTGTCGTTGTATTTGCGCACATCCATGCTGTGGTGGGTCATGTATTTTCGGTATGTTTGGTTGGAATCAATACCGTACGCGTTCAACAAAGCATAGTTATCTTGAGCACCGGGCTGATACCAAGAATCGACGTGTCCACGGCTGCTAGCAGGGGTTTCTTGAAGTTGCGGTAAATACTTGTAGGGGAGCTGAGTAATATTCACCGAAGATGTCGCATGAAACGGAGCAAATGACGGTTCAATGTGGAATGACATGATAAATATCACGCGGCTTCTATACAATTATATGGATAATGTTGGGTGGGGCATTATACGATCAGCTTCAATAAATCACCCTTTTTCATCCGAGAAACATCCTTAGCTAAACCCTTCGCCAAAACGTACTGCTTCAGGGCATTTAGAGTCATCTTTTTGTAAGACTCCAAGGGATCCACATTCACCGATTGAAGGGGAAGCTCCGCCGTCGTCGACGGTGTATCATCTACCTTAGCATATCCTTCCAGTTCACTCGGAATTTCTTCTTGATGGACGGTAACCTCCGTGGGTACTGCGTCCTCGCTGTCGTCAATTTTAATTTTAACCAAATTCTCCTCGTTTTCGTCGACAGTGTTATCCGTGTCAAACTCTTCTTTTAAATACATTGCGTCCTCATCATCCTCGTCGTCGTAGTCCTCCACGTTCTCATCCTCATCCTCGTCATCCTCATCCTCGTCATCCTCATCCTCGTCATCCTCATCCTCGTCATCCTCGTCCTCGTCCTCGTCCTCGTCCTCATCTTCATCGTCGTACTCGGTTATTTTTTCAATTTGAATGTTTTCGCCTAAATTCACATCTTCGTTGATCGTAAACGCGGCACTTTCCTCGTTCTCTTCCATGTACATGGATTGGTTAGGGTATACAGACGAAAACATGTAATTGCCCAAATTACCCATATTCATTGTCGGTTTATTGAGCAAAATAGTCATATCTTTACGGCATCCGGTAACTTCTGCCACTAATTTTTGAACAATATCAAACAGGGTATCTACTTGATGCTCCGTCTTGGTCAATCGCTGCTTAAAGTGATATACCAAAAGTAAAATTAATACAAAGGTTATTCCTAAACTTAGAAAGAAAAACGTTTCCATAAAACTGAAAGTAAGCATATTATATTACTATTATCCCACATTAAAAACAAATATATTGAACGAAGTACGCAGCTCTCCGCGACGGTTAATAACATGCCACTGGACGGGGGTTTTACTTCCACATATAACGAGGTGGAGAACCCCGAGATTATGTTTCATTAGTATATAGATTCATGGAATCAAATATGAATATGAGTAACAATTATGAAAATATGCCCAATAATGCCATAAATTATGATTTACGTGATTTGCTCATTGTCGTTCTGGTGATTGTACTGGTTTTATCTATTTTAGGCATAAATATATTTTATTTAATCGGGCACCTGTTTCAATACATTGGGTACTTAGTTAAACCGCTTTTTTCGATTTTGGGATATACATCGGGATCCGTGATCAACACTACTTCTGAATTGGCGGCCGATACCTCTCATTTTGGTATCGATATCGCAAATGGTACCGCACACGACATCGGTAATCTACTGTTGGCGGCCAGCGACAAACGGGACCTTCCCACTTTGCCCCCCGCGGCAAAAACGTACCCGGCTGCGATCCTGAACGCGATTGGTTCTACCTTGAATATTCGCGCAACCCCAGTAGGAGCAGCGGTCGCCTACCCGGCGCCCCCTATCATCACTCCGTCGCCCGCACCGAGTGGACCCTCGCCCGCCATCACGATCCATCCCCCCTCCGCAGACACGACCGAAAGTCCCATTCAAAATCCGATTTCTACCAACAAATCTCAGTGGTGTTTGGTGGGCGAATATCAACAACGCAATGGATGTATCGAAGTCGACGATATCCATAAATGTATGTCGGGGCAAACGTTTCCCAACCAACAAATGTGTCTGAATTCTTCCATGAACACGGGTTCTCTACCCACGAATTATGGTTCGAAAACGGGTATCCCCACTCCACAAATTATTTACAAATAAGAAGGTATAAAAGGTTAATCATGTGTAATGATTATTCAAATACACATGAACAAAATACTTTATGTCGTGCTCTTAGAGAATAATAGTACCCGGGTAAGTGAAAAGATGCTGCCCAAATTCTTTGTTTATTACACCACCACAGAATGTGCGACCAGCGTCATGAAAGAAGCCGAATATTTATTCGAATTCCCCAAACTATTTTCACCCGTTAAGATTGTGGAAACCGCGTGGAACGTCGACGCACTGGATGTGGACAAAACAGTGAAAAAGTATATGAAAAAATACGGTATAAACAATGTGCGCGGTGGGAGTTACACGTCGGTTGTACTTTCTGATGCTCAGCACAAAACGTTGAAACAAGAACTCGCATTTTTAACTGAACATCCCTCGTTTCCGGAAGATGTCGACGAAAACCAGGTGGTACCTGATTCCGAACCGCCCAATCTGTATCGCGAAGAATTCATGCGTAATTTCATGTACCAGCATCTTTGGGGGGAGTGCACCAACCTGGCAACCCTTGCCCCCCAAATCAACGAATTATGCGAAAATCGTGAAAAACTACGCGCCAACCTAGAAAAATACCGTCGGTTTCAAGACAACAAACAGATCTGTCATTTTAATCGCAATCTCGTAGATAAGATAGATAAACTACGGTTGTACATGGATTCGTATTCAGAGGTGAATTACACCGCCGAATCCTCCGATACCAAGAAAAATATGCCCGGGTTAGAATACACCGAAATTCTCAAATACATACAGCATGCCGTTCAGGTGGTGAGAACCTCTCACCCAGTTGAGTACCAAGCCTTTATTGAGCACGCCCAAGAGATATCGGAAATTTATTTTTACTATCCGCATTTTTTACTGGACAATGTGTTTTTACACAACAAGTATTCTGCGCACCAGTTATCTTGCGCCAAAAAACTGTTAGAAACCCTCGAGGGGATGTGTTATTTTGTCTCGAATAAAATCGAAGAATTGATGTTTGATTTGGAACATATTCCCACAGACATTCACTGGAAAAACGAAGTTGTCAATTACCACATATCACGGACCGCCTACACCTAGTTATATGCCACTAAATGTAAACGGACGGTAGGTGTTGGGATTGAAAATCGGGGGGTTTTGGGGAACAATAGTACAATTATTTGCGGAGGTGTCGTAGACCGGAAAATTCATGTAAACCCCGTAATTAAAATCCGTGATTTCGTTGGAAGTATTCACCGGGGGATCCACATTCACATTGAAAATAAGCTTAAAATCGTAGACATACCCGTAGGTCGTTTTCAATTTAATGTTTGTAAACGACAATGTACCTAGATACTGATTCCCGGTAAATGGTAACGCAGACAGGTTGGTGATCAAGGACATCGAAGCGTCGTACACCGACGATGAATTCGTGACAATATTTTGAGTGGCACTATACACCGGGGTGTTGCCGGTAAGTGTGGTATAATAATACACATTCAATGTGGCCGTGTTAATTTTCAAATTTTCTGTAAATGTCGAACTCGGAACCACGCTCCTACCGGATACGTACAACCCCACGGGAACATCAAAACTAAATGTGTATTGGGGGTTTTCCACATCTCGAATAGCTAGAGAAAAAAGAGTCGTTTCAATACCATTGTCGGCAAACATGGACCCACTGGATATTTGCGGACTCCACAAAATAGTGACATTTTCGGTGAAATTCGCGTACGCATTCTCGTTCTTAACATAGTTGTACAGAGGTACGGTGGGATCATAATATAACACGGTGGGGGGACCAGGTACCCCGCACGCGGATGAAGGTGTCGGTACCAATATATTCTTCGCACAAATGGCCGACTGGGTGTTGGTGGCGGTGTTAAGCCATGACCATTTTTGAGATTTTGTAAACTGATTGGCCTGTGTCGTATTTTTTTTATACTGTAATATTTCGGCTTTTCTGCGCATGTCCAACTGAAAACGTGTATTTTTCGGATAAGGTGAAATCGGGGTATACCGCGGCGGAGGGGTTAATAACGAAAAAAAACGTGATCTCTGGGCGAGTAAATTACATACAATCTGTTCATCTGGACTGATATTCTGGTTATTTGTATTGGTACTCATAATTGATACAGTATACTATATCAATTATTATCTAGGGTGGGTGTAAATTGCGCTAGATTACACATTGGTTGCGGTGGTATACCAGCTACTCGATAAAAAGTTCTGAACGTAGTTGGGGCCGGTGTTCATTGTAGTATTCGGGCCACTGGACACGACACTGTTGATCTCAAACACGTTCAGCGCGCGATTAAAGTACCGCAGATCCGAAATTTGTCCCGAAAATCCGCTGTTTTGGCAAACCCATACATCGTCGTAATTTTGTAGGGGTACATTGACAAATACTAAGCGCTGGGTAATGACTCCGTTGATATAAATGTCCATGACCTTGTTTTGTAAACGAATGATAATGCTAACCCACTGATTGAGCGGAATGTTCGGGATATCGACCGTTTCGGTAATGGTAGATATATCAGTGGTGGGGTTATTTGACGCCGTATTCATCACAACATGCGCAGTATAAGACCCACCCGATTCATGTTTCAGATACAGTCCAGGTCCATTGTTGACCTTCATGATGCCGGTGTTGATATCAAAAGTATTGTTACCCCCTTTGGTAAAAACATGTTTATATTTAGTGCTGGTATCCTTAGTAGTACTGTCAGTATTTATTGATACCCACACCGACCAAGTAAACTCCATTCCGCCCTGTTGATTGTTAGAACGCTGAATTTGGATAGACCCCGATTTACTCGGGTCTTGAGTGATCTGTAGTGAAGTATTTCCGGGACTGATCCCTTTGACTAAATAGGGGCTCGAACTCGGCTGAACCAAATAAGCAATAAGGGAGATACCCAGTTTAACAATTACTAAAAACGCAATGAGAACCAGAATTAGAAATACGAATTTAGCTATTATACCGTTTGAATTCAAAAAATCCTTAGATGCGGTTCCCGAGACGTTTTGAGAAAACCCACTCACGGTGGAAGTGACATTATCTCGCACATTGCTAAACGTTTCTGCCACTTTTTGGGTTCCCTGACTGATCGTGGTACCTAATTCGTTCATATTATTAGATAATTGTTGGGCAATAGGTGCACCATTTCCTTCACTCATGGTCTATAATATAGAATGGGGGGATATGTATACTATATTATATTATCATAATTTCATTTACCCTGTGTAAAGGTTTTAAAAGAGAGAAAATTGACTGGTCGTGGTATTGTTTTGAGTGATGGTCACCGTCGCATGATATCCTCCACCCAACACCGACGTAAGCGAGTTCGACGTAGTACCATTCACATAGTTATTCCATACCGCGGTCGGAGTGAGGGGTGTAGAATAACGGGTGAGTCCGCTAATGACGGCGTCATATCCGTTGCCATAAAACAGGTTGCTGGTCTTGTCGGGACTTACCTGATCAATCTGTAACGATTTCACCATCTTTCCGTTCAAGTACACGTCGGCAACATTGTTATTAATATTTACCACCACATACACCCAGGTTTGTAACGGAAAATTGTTGGTCACCGTGATCATGTTGTTGGTCTTCAAGTAACTGGGAGTCAATTGGCTGGGATCCATCACGGCATCACTGGAAGGCGGCTTCGCATAGAAAGGTTGTAACGACGAGTTCACCGCACAATTCAACACTCCGGTAGTTTTATCTAAATAAAGTAAAATGTCGTTGTACCGGCTTATGATCACCTTGTTTTTATTGGTGTCCCACGAATTCACGTAAATCCAGAATCCGTACGCATATTTCGTGGAAGTCGGATTGGTCAACGAGCTCGCCAATATCGGTGCCGCCGGCGGCGATGAATTCAAATTGACCGGGGTACTCGACAATGTGTTTTTACCGGAGAACCATGTCATATAAATGTAATAAATGATACCCAGTAAAATGACAACAACTAAAATGATGATTAAAACATTCAATACACTCATACCACCGTACACTTTTTTGGCCATACTTGAATTATTTTAACAGAACCGATAAAATATTATTATACTATGATGTGATATTTTTACTTTGTACGGGGGCGGTTGACGAATAACCGTTACATCGCGACGGTAGGAGGGTTTTTATTCGACAACAGCTTGTACATTGTGCTTATTTGGGTCATCGTTAATGTGTTTTTGTAATACGCAATATTACAAATGGCACCGTCCAATCCCTGCGAATCACCTACCGTCAGTACATCTTCTCCGCTATGATACCGCGGATAGGGATGGGTAGAATCAAATTTAAACACGCGTACTAAATTTCCGTTGAGATACAGTTCAACTTGGGAACCCGCCGACCAATAATTAAATACCAAATGATTCCATTTTTGTGCCGTCATTTCTAAAAGCATGCTAGTATTCTCGCGGTTGGCATTTTGTTCAGGGTCCGGTGATCCTGAAAATGTGATCTGATACACGTCTTTGACATTTATCGTATCGGAAGAATTTAAATATAACACCTGAGGTTTCATGCCGTAAGTATCAGACCCATAACTGAGAATGTTTTTAGTTGCTGCGTCTGTATTGTTATGCGATTGTTGGTTCAGATAAATCCACATTGAAATGCCATAGTTCGCGTTCGGGGTATTCGTCACCGTTTTTGCGTTTGTGTCTGTAATTGTAATGAGGGGTAGGGTATCGGTAGGAACTTTTTGAGGCGTATCTAAAAACAAATAATTACGTAAAATGGGGACGGAATCCTTTTCTATCGTGCGGTTGATGGCCAGAGGAACCGCAATATATCCGATGACTAATAGGATTTCCAGTACAAACAACACAAACACACTGTTGGTTGTCATGCGGATTTGTTTCATCACGTATTCCAAACCATCACTAAATAGACAGGGAATTAAAAAGATTAGGTCGAAAATGAATCCCCACACTCCTGGCCGGTTTCTCAAACTGTTTCCGAAGAATTTATAAACAAGAGCCAGTGCGACAATGATAATAAACAACACAATAATGAAAAAAATCTTGTTTAAAAAGTACGTGTACGTTTGCGCCTTTGGAGAGGAACCGTTGTAGTAAAAAATGAGAACAAACAATAAAACACAAAAGGACAGGATGGTGCCAAAAATGACTTTTCGGTCCTTTTTATTGTTTAACAACAGAAGAGAACCGATGGCCATAAAGAGTAAAAATAGCAGGAAAAATATGTATTTACACGATATCACAATCTTATCAATTTCATCCGACTTTTTATTCGCGGTAGAGGATACATTGACTACATTAAAAACATCAATCACGTTGACAATTTTGGCGGCGCTGGCTTGAAAATAAATCTGTACAATCAATACCGCCAGGAAAATAACAATCGTCAACAAAAAAAGGAATATGAGCAAACACGGCATGATATCGGGGGATTTCAGTATGTTGAGAACCTTATCGGAAAAATTTTTTATTATAATGTCCCGTATTTCCGTATAATTAGACATGATGTTACCGAACTATTCTAATACGACTATAGATTATTACTATATTTTATGTACTATATTACACCGTTGGTATACTACAAGTTTTCCATAGCAGTCTTTTTGCCGTGACATTCTCGGCATAATGCCACTAAATTGTCAATGTGATTACTTCCCCCGTTCTCCAAACGAACGGTGTGATCGACCTCAAACCAGGCAGACAACTGATTTTTACAGTCTCCGCAGCACCAGTTTTGCCGGGCAGCTACAAATTTCTTTTTCGTTTCACTGACCGATCTTTTGGTGGCCTTTTTCCCGTCGTTACGACCAGAATCGAATAACCGGTTTTTGTACTGGTTCTCTACCAGAGGGGTCCCGCCTCGAACGGTTCGACCACCGTCACCGTACGACGATGTTTTCGACATGTCCAGGAGGGGAGCGATGACGCTTGTGACATTTTTATCCACGGGCAAATATTTAATATATTCGTTGGAATTGTGTAGAATGGTACGTGCCTGCTGCGGGTGTTTACGGAAAAGCCAACACAACATCAATCCCACAAATGCCACCCCCACCATCTTGTAGTATTTTTTCCAAGACAAGAGTAATTTCAAATATTTTCCGTCGGTATACATGTTACCAATAATCAACCCCGTAATCAATAAGATGACCAATTCAATCCTCATCGTGTAGGTAAGGGGAGGGGGGTCAATGTATTAGATATATTAACGGTAGAAAACATAAATTATGAAGACGGCCATAAGTATAATGGCAGCATACATGTAATGTTTTTGATTGTGTATTTTTTCACGCATATCTATAAATTTGGGTTTGTAATGTTCAAAGTAACGATCAATGCCTTCGTATAACGATATTTCCTCCTTGCCCAACATGTGGTTGTATTTATTGTGAATAAAATGAACCCAACGAATAAACGAATCACGGTGGTCTAAATAGGGCGACACCGGATATTTATCCAGCAAATGGCTAAATTTGTCACCTAATTCGGTTACAGGAATAAAAAGGGGCATATTTTGAATCAGGTCGTAGTATTTTCGCTTGGTTACTTTACTTGGGCTTTGCGGATAAGCGTGCGCCAGAGTGTGTAAAAAAAACCAATAATGCGGCCCCCATATTTCGGGATCAAAATTCATTATTGGGCAAATCTATATAGATGCTACTGAATATATTCTTTCAGTTAGTTCGCGCCTCGATTGCGTCACTTCAAAATATATTATGCGGAAGACCCTTAAAAATAACCCGAATACTACCCATAACCACACCCACAACAATAATAATTCGATGAAATCCGTCGTAAATATTTGTAATAATTGTGGGAAACCGGGTCATTTGTTTCACCAGTGTAAAATGCCCATTACAAGTATCGGAATTATAGCGTTTCGTTTTCGAGAACCGGACAAAGTACCCGAATATTTGTTGATTCGCCGGAAAGAAACCCTGGGTTACATCGATTTTATGCGCGGAAAGTATTCCGTGTATAACAAACACTACATCATGAATATGTTGAAACAAATGACGGTACACGAAAAACGCCGTCTTTGTATGGGAGATTTCAATCTACTGTGGAAGGACATCTGGGGAGAAAGTAAATATAGCAGCCAATACAAGTCAGAAGAAGTTGTATCAAGAGAAAAATACAACTTATTATTTAAAGGTATCAAAATAGACGGATTTCGCGACACTTTATTCCATTCCGAGGAATTTCCGAGTACCACAGACCGTACTATCGACCGCGATTCTACGGGCGAATCTCCCCCGGCCGAGTCTTCGTCGAAAGAACATTATACCCTGAAAAAATTGGTGGAAGAGAGCGAAAAATTCGAAGCGTGGGAAGAACCCGAATGGGGGTTTCCCAAAGGTCGACGGAACAATCAAGAGAGTGATTACGATTGTGCCATGCGGGAATTCACCGAAGAAACCGGGTATAATTCCCTGGCCTTGATATACATACAAAATGTGTTGCCGTTGGAAGAGATATTCCTGGGATCCAATTACAAGTCCTACAAACACAAGTATTTTTTAATGTACATGGATTACGAGAAATCCCTGAAAATGGGCGAATACCAGAAATCAGAGGTGAGTAAAGTTGAGTGGAAAACGTTTAAAGATTCCGTGGCCTGTTTTAGACCCTATAATTTAGAAAAAATACGTATACTCACCAACATTCATCATGGGATACAATCCTTGAATATTGTTCAAGGTTGATCGTTACACAAAAGTATGATGTGATGTGAAATGTAATGGGGGACTATTATATTATATCATATATCTATATGATATAGTAGTAATGTCTCTCAAGATAAGAAAAGAACGAGGTCCAAAATATTATCGATGGAACGACGTTAAAAAAGAATATCAATTACGCAAACCTTACGAATGCGGGGATGATCCGGAAAACCCCGGGGGTAAAATTATTCCCCTCGGTTTAAAAAATATACTGGTTGAGCAAAATAAATGGGAACCATACGTGGCGTATTTTGAAGAAAAACGGATTCCCTACCGAATATTTGACGATTTACCCAAAAAACCGGCGAAAACCCAAAAAAAACGCATCAAAATTGTGGATAAGTTGACCGAACAATCCCCGCAAAAATCGCCGGGTGCGACGTCACAAAAAAACCGTGTGTCACCGCCGAAACGCAATACAACCCGGAAAATCAAAATTGTGCGCGAATTACCCATCCGAGAAGTTTCCATAGCCATTCCCGGACTGCCGATTAATGACGAAGATGATGTGTCGACATCTGACGCACCTTCCACTGCTACTATTACTGAAGACATTGCACCGGCAGTACCTCCTACTCTTCCTGAACCGCCCGCACCCGTCCCCGAAGTGGTAGCGGAAAATGACTCCCTACCGGAGTCTTCCGAATCTCCGACGGAAGCACCGGCACCCTTTATCCCGTTTGAAAAGTCGGATTTCCTCTATCCAGAACTGGAAGACAAGGAGTTCAACGTGAAATTGGCCAAACACAAGGAATTTTTCGATACCAAGTATGACGGTAAAATTTACGACATTAAATCACAGGCCGATATTTTGTGTCACGCCGACTTTGAACTCATGCCTCACCAGATTTTTGTCAAAAATTTCATGTCGTTTAATACCCCTTACAACAGTTTGTTGATGTATTTTGGTCTGGGTAGTGGCAAAACGTGTGCCGCGATTGGGGTTGCCGAAGAAACCCGTACACATATGAAACAGATTGGTATGAACAAATCTATTTTCATTGTTGCTTCTCCGAACGTTCAAGACAATTTCCGGCTCCAATTATTTGACGAAAATCGGCTCAAACTGGAGAACGGGGTGTGGACCATACAATCCTGCGTCGGTGAAGCTCTCTTGTCTGAAATCAATCCCACCTACCTGAAAACCATGAAAAAGGATCGCATTGTGAACCAGATAAAATCAATCATTTCCGAACACTATGTATTCATGGGGTATACTCAATTCGCAAATTTCATCCAAGATTCTGTCGAAATAAAAGGGGTCAGTTACACCCGAGAAGAAAAGGATCGAATTAAAAAACAGAAGATTCGGTCGGTCTTTAACAACCGTCTCATTATTATTGACGAAGTACACAATATTCGTATTACCCGTGAAAATAAAAATAAAAAAACCGCCGAATTACTAATGGATGTGGTGAAACACGCGGATAATACCCGGCTGCTCCTCTTGTCTGCCACACCAATGTACAATTCTTACGAAGAAATTATATGGCTAACAAATTTGATGAATCTGAACGATAAACGAGGTACGATCAAAATAAGCGATGTATTCAATAAAGACGGCGATTTCCACGAAAAGGATGAGAAACACCCTGAAAGTGGTAAAGAACTGTTGACGCGTAAATTGACGGGATATGTATCTTACGTTCGTGGTGAGAACCCCTACTCTTTCCCGTTCCGTGTCTACCCCGAGGGCACCGGATTCGGCGGAAATGTCCGCTATCCGACCCTACAGATGAACGGCAAACCAATGGATCCGCAACAGACCATCAAATATTTACCCCTGTTTTTGACGACTTTACGACCCAACGGACATCAGCAACGGGTGTATGATTATGTGATAAAATACATGCGTACTTACGACCCCACCATTCATGTCGATATTGATCCGTCCCAGATGGATTCGTTTGGCTACATCGCACTTCAACGCCCCCTCGAAGCACTCAACATGACCTACCCCTGGTACGATTTTGAACAGCGGCGCGGAGAAAGTACCCCGGAAGAAGAAAAATACCTCATTTCCAACATGTTGGGTTCTCAGGGACTCGCAAACACCATGTCCTACAAAGAGATGGCCGGGGACAAACCCCTGCGATATAATTACGAATACCGCGATCTTCGGCACGGACGCATTTTCAGTCCGGAGAACATTGGAAACTATAGTTCAAAAATTGCCCAAATATGCGAGATGATTCAACGCTCCCAAGGTATAGTGTTGGTCTATTCACAGTGGATTGATGCCGGTCTTGTCCCCCTGGCCCTGGCTCTCGAAGAAATGGGGTTCACGCGGTACGGTTCCGAGACACACACAAAACCTCTATTTAAAGATCCACCGGTAGAACCCATCGACGCTATGACGATGAAACCCAAATCCGAGGCTCTGGCGGAAAATGGTACATTCCATCACGCAAAGTATGTTATGATTACCGGAGACATGGTGTTTTCACCGAATAATGATGCGGACCTTAAATATTTGAATGCGCCCAGAAACCGCGACGGTAAATATGTCAAGGTGGTGTTGATTTCCAAAGCCGCGGGCGAGGGCGTCGACTTCAAAAACATCCGTCAAATTCATGTGATGGAGCCGTGGTTCAACATGAACCGTATTGAACAGATTATCGGTCGCGGTGTACGTAATCTGAGTCATTGCCAACTCCCTTTCGAACAACGCAACGTAGAAATTTATCTACACAGTATCCAGAACGGTGAAACCGAAACGGCCGATCTCTATATTTATCGGTTGGCCGAGAAAAAATCCGTCAAAATTGGTCAAGTTACACGATTATTGAAAGAAACTGCGGTGGATTGTATTCTCAATGTGGGACAAACGAATTTTACCGCCGAAAAATTGCGACAACTGGCCAAGAACAATGTAGTCACTATCCAAATATCCAGTGGAAAAACGGTCGAATATACGGTGGGGGACAAACCTTTCACCGAAATATGCGACTACATGGCGTCATGTGAGTATCAATGTTCTCCCAATGTCCCTTTGGAAACTCTTCAGAATGAGGTCACCACCACCACCTACAACGAGGATTTTCTGCAAGGAAATCGCGCAAAAATTATGAAACGCATCCGCGATCTTTTTCGCGACATTCCGGGATACAAACAAGGCAAACATTTTTTCCGCGAAGACGAACTCATTCGATCCGTCAACATTGTCAAAGAATATCCGATTGAACAAATTTACGCTGCACTCACGGCCATGATAGACAACCAGAATGAATTGTTGTTGGACCGGTACGGAAGGTTGGGGCGGTTAATCAACCATGGCGAGTATTACGCTTTCCAACCGATTGAAATTACAGATAAAAATGCGTCTATTTACGACCGTAGCCGACCGGTGGATGTAAAACCCGCGGGGGTTACCATAGAATTATCCGAACAAAAAGAAACCGCGACATCCTCAGATACGACCGAAGCAACCACCGTGGTTCCACAGACCACATTGTTCCGCGAAGTCTTCAAAGAAATCACCGAAAATTATCGGTTGGCTTTCCTAAAAAACGTCACCGTAACCACGGGAGAAAAGAATTGGTACAAAAACATGAGTGTGGTTATCAATCATTTAATCGAACAACATGCGATGTCGTTGGAGAACCTACAACGTCATGTTATCTACCATATATTGGACGAAATGCCCTTTTCGCAAAAAAAGGTGGTTCTCAACACAATTTACGCCGAGAATTGGAAGCCCATCGACAACATTGATACCTATATGAAGGAATTTTTTGATGAACGTATCCTAGTGTCCGAACGCGGATTAATCGGGATCACCCTCTCCAACGGAAACGCCCCTCCCGATATCTTTGTTCAACGGGAACATACCTGGGAAAAGGCCGAATTTACCGAAACAAATGCTCTGTTGCGGTCTCAAAATTATCGCGATAAGAATATTTTCAACAAAAACCGGTTGAATCAGATCATCGGATTCATGGCGTGGATCGAAGGCCAACAAGAATATACATTTAAAATACGGGATTTAAATGACGGGGTCAATAAAAAAGGCGCACGTGTGAATCAAGCGCTCACCAAAGATCTCATCACCAAAATTAACCAAATACTGGGAGAACAAATGTATACCACTGAAAACGTAAAAACGTTCTTCGGCGATGGTAAAAATCGTCTCGTGGTGGTTCTAGAATGCCTTATACGGGATTTCCAACGCGAAAACCGCGAAGATAAACTGTGGTATTTAACTCACGAACAGGTTCTCCTGAACGGAATTTTGAACTATTCTCGGAAAAATTGATCCCCGAATAAAAACTACCGTACATATAACAACATAGTATTTAGTATTATATATAAGTTATCGTGCAGTCAAAACCGAGAATGTACCGTAAATCCTCGAACGAAAAACGGGACACCAAACACTTGGGGAATGAATCCAAGGTATATGGCGTATATACGGACGCAATGTTGACCAAAAAAATATTATTGAATATTACCGAAATTGGTAAAAACGTCAAGGAAAATTTACAGAAAAAAATATCCAGCACCATGGAGGGCAAATGTATCGAAGAAGGGTTTATTCGACCGGGATCGACGCGAATTTTAACATATTCCAATGGTGTAATAAATACCGAGAATGTGGAATTTCAAACGGTATTCACGTGTAAAATGTGTCATCCGGTGGAGGGCATGTTGATTGAGTGCCAAAGCAAAACGATTACCAAAGCGGGTATTCATGCCGAGGTGATGGACAATGACAACATTCCGGTTACTGTTTTTGTAGCGCGCGATCATCACAATATGGATCGCCATTTTCAATCGGTCAAGGAGAACGCGACGATATTTGTCAAGGTTATCGGAATCCGTTACGAATTAAATGACCCGTACATTTGTGTGATCGGTAAACTGGTAGATCGTCCCGCGGAGCGCGGAGCTGCGCAACCGGCCCATAAGGCTCGCAAGACTACCCGGGGAGGTCATCCGACAGATGCGTCTTTTGACGGTGACCCTCACTTGGGCGGTTCAGACAGTGATAGCGGGAGCGAATCCAGTGATAGTGGCAGTGAAAATTGAGATAGACAGGGTAACCGGAAACACGATGTATATTACTTTTCGTTAAAATAATATAGATTTTGCCGGTAGATACATGTATATTTTACATTCGTCGCCGCAAATCATGACCGCCGCTAAAAAACACGCATTTTATCTGGATTTAGAGAACATTAAAAATAAAATAGAGTCCATGACGAAAAATCACCAAATTGAGATTCTGAAAATTCTGAAGAGTTCTCCGGAAGTTAAAATTAACGAAAACAAAAGTGGGGTGTTTGTTAATTTGACTTTTTTGCCCGATGATGTGTTGGCTGGTATACGTAATTATTTGAGTTATGTCCACGACCAAGAAAACTCGTTGTTGGAGCTGGAAAGCCAAAAGAAGGCGTTCAAAGATACCTTTTTCGACGATAACGAGTTAAATAATTTGTAGTAGTCACATTCATCATGACGACCGTTGTCACGACGAATTTACCGAATATTCCCCGGTTTTCGATCATCGTTGCCGTCAGCGCAATTACACGGGGGATCGGATACCAAGGTAAAATCCCGTGGAAAAATAGAGAAGACATGGCATTTTTTCGTAAAACCACACGGGAAGTTCCCTCGGACGATTACACCAATGTCATCATTATGGGCCGAAAAACGTTTGAAAGCTTGGGGGGGATCGCTCTCCCCGCACGGTTAAACATCGTGTGTTCGAGTTGTATAGAACCAGGTGAAAATCACACAACCGGGGTCGTGGTAGTAAAAACCCTGAACGAAGCACTCGAATTCCAACCATCGCATAAAAAAATTCACAAACGTTTTGTCATTGGCGGCGAACAATTATACCGAGAGGCGTTGTTGCACCCCGGATGCGAGGAACTCTACATCAATCATCTGATTTTTACTCCCGGCGCCGAGCCGGTGTGTGACACTTTTTTCCCTCCGGTTGATACGGATGTCTATACCGGGGTAGATGCGGCTGTTTACACCTGCGACGATAGCCCGGATATGACGGTGTCGAGCATCATATACAAACATTATACCCGTAATTACACACTGGCGGCAAAACCACAGCGGACCATGATGTCTTGATAATAATCCGCCTTCTTGTATTTTTTGGCGGTACTGCGATCAATCTCCAATATATCAAATATACGTTCGAGTTCATCCGTTTTATAATTTGAAACGGCCCTCAGCGGTAAATCGTGGTTTTCAAATTTAAATTTGGTGTTGTGTATGTCTTGTAGAAGGGCCGGATCGGGTTTTACTACCAAGCTTACATCGTGTTTTCCGCGCTTATACAATAGAACAATCTGGGAAAAGTCGCGAGTGGCGGGTTCCTTTGCCGCAATTTCCACATAATAAGGTTCCGGTTCTCCCCGAGAATTTAAAAAGAGAATCCAAAAATGTAGATTGTGGTACACCGCATACATAGTCAACATGTCCAACGTCATGTGTTTGTTCGTCATAAAATCGGACATTGTTTCTTGTAACAGGGCCTTTGTTATTTTTTTGGGGACGTTTTTGGCGGTAGTGGGGGACTGTTTCATGCGTTCCATCATTTTATGTTTTTCTTCGATTTCGGTGTTTCCGTATCTATGTCCAATTTTGTGATATTCAGGGTAACCATACAGTGTAATAAACACACACCAGAACAAATTGTCAGGTTTTCTTGGAAAAATACCCGGCATCCGATCTTCACGGCGGGACACCCCGACCGTTGACGGGGGCTTGTCCACCAAGGGGGCGGTCGGTGGTACCGAGACGATCGGTTCGGGGATCGCGATTGGTACGTCAACTAAAGGCGGGGGGTGAGCACAAGGATCACCACGCGGTATTGGTGTATGAGAAGAGGATTCTGGTCGGGATTCTGGTCGGGTTAAATACATAAAAGGTTCCAAAATCGATACGGTAGAAACATGCTGAAACACATTGTTCTCTACAAAAAGATCGAGATAAAATACCATGATGAGTGAATTGGTATGTGTGTGAGGAATTTTTAATATCAATTTTTGTCAGTGATACAAAATTGATATTATTGAGTAGTAATATAATAATATTCAACTATAATATACATCCACCGCTGAAAATAATACTATGAACAGGGAACCTATCGAAAAAATAGATTCCACCGCTAGTCACACCGATGAAAAAAATAAAAAACCAAAAGAATTGCTCGAGAAATTGGTCGCGGCCTATTTAGCAAGTAATCCCATACAAAGAAGCGATCGAAAAGTCAATGAGGTTGAGATCCGGTTCAATACAAACACACGTAAATTTCGCGCCTTGTCTAAAATCGACTACGATAATGTGGTAAAAACTCTGTATTCGTACGGCTTTAAAACCGATTTACCGGAAGGATTCCACAGTCTGCGTATTTTTCACGAATATATGGACAGTCGGGGAAAAATGACCATGTCTAATATCCGTACCGAAATTGTAGGGCTCGATCTCATACAAGAATATTGCCGAACCAACAGTATTCAAAAAATACTCGACATGCCGTCTACGACGTACGACAAAATCAAATTCACCCAAAAATCGTTGCCAGAATATGCGGGAGAACGTATTTATCCCGTGTCATTTGACGACTTTAATTTAAAAATTTCCTACCAGCTGGAACAAAATTCGACCGCGCGATCGGATTTTATACGCGGTATTTTGGAGAAATGGACAGAAAAACACAAAACTTTCCGTTATTTGAACCGGGTACGGTTCCATCATCCCGATCTCCCGATATTTGCCGACATCAGTATTGTACGTAGTTCCAAAGCAAACCGCGGAGAACCCATGAAATTTTACGACATTCAGGATTCGGGGGTTCTCGAAGGCGTCGAAAAATACGAAATCGAAATGGAAATCGATAATTCGCGTGTGGGGGCAGGTACCGAGTACAACACCAACAAAAAGATTGTGGATTTAATACGTAAATCTATCCGTATTGTCTTGTCGGGGCTCCAAAGCACGCCCTATCCCATTTCCTACCTTGATCGCGACGACGTATTATTCGATTACATGCAGGTGATCAAGGGCGACGAATATCAACGGGGAAAAGTACACAACCGGGATTTTATTGGTCCATCTTCAGTGACTCTACAACTTGAAAACATCATGGATCCTTCGGAACAACGCTCGCAAGTTCCGAATATCACTTTAAATTATACGGTAACCGATAAAGCCGACGGTGAACGGCGGCTACTTTTTATAGACAAGGACGGAAAAATCTTCATGATTGACACAAACATGAATGTTATTTTCACCGGGGCCAAAACCGCGGAAAAATCCCTGTTTTACAGCATACTAGACGGAGAATTTATATCCTACGACAAACAAAAACGCCCGGTTAATTTGTACGCGGCGTTTGACATTTATTTTATCAATAAAAAATCGACACGCGAGTTTGCGTTTGCGCCGTCGGGAGACCGCAATGAAGAAGACATCGAGGCGGCGGTAGTGGAAAATACCGAACCCACGAAATCCGCCGTCCCAGAAAAAGAAAACGCGGCTAAGAACGTGCGTTATCGGCTCCAATTACTACAACAGTTTGTGTCGCGTATTAAGCCGGTATCGATTATTGCGCATTCCGGAGATGGTAACACTACGAAAACCTGCGAGTTCACAATCAAATGTAAGAATTTCTGTATGACGTCACCGGGGGTGAGTATTTTCCAGGCATGTTCGCGCATCATGTCGGATATATACGACGGAATTTATCCCTACAATACAGATGGTATGATTTTTACACCGTCAAATACGGGGGTGGCGTCTAGTGTGGTCGGGAAAGCCGGTCCTCTCCAAAAAATTTCGTGGGAAAGATCGTTTAAATGGAAACCCGCCGAATTCAACACCATCGACTTTTTAGTTTCCATTAAAAAAGACAAGTCGGGTAAAGATGAAATACACCATATTTTTCAAGATGGTAAAAACGTCGAAGGACTACAAAACGTCATTCAGTATAAAATATTGGAGTTGCGGTGCGGGTTTAACGAAAAACGCGACGGCTATCTCCAACCATTCCAAGATATTTTGGACAATAAATTACCGTCTCCCGATTCGGACGAAAATGAATCCGCCTATAAACCGGTAAAATTTCAACCGACCAACCCTTCTGACGAAAACGCCTGCTACGCGAAAATACTTTTACGCGAAGACAAACACCATAATATGTCGATGTTTACACTGGACGGCGAATATTTTGAAGACCACATGATTGTAGAATTTAGCTACGATATGACCAAAACCGACGGATGGAAATGGGTACCATTGCGGGTAAGATACGACAAAACGGCAGAATTGCGTAACGGCTTAAACAATTTTGGCAATGCTTACCATGTGGCAAATTCGAATTGGCAATCAATTCATCGACCCGTAACAAAAGAGATGATTACGGAGGGCAAGGGTATTCCCAAATTTTTGGACGTTTACGGTGAAGAAGAAAATGGTACCGACGAAGCTGGCGAAGGTATTTATTACAACCGTGGACGTGATGATCAAAGCCAACAAAAACGTACACGCTCCTTGCGCGATTTCCACAATCTTTACGTGAAACGTAAATTGATTTTGGGAGTAGCTAACCGTAAAGATATTCTCATTGATTATGCGGTGGGAAAAGCCGGCGATATATCTAAATGGCTACAGGCAGAACTGAGTTTTGTGTTGGGAGTTGATATTTCGCGCGACAACATTCATAACCGGTTAGACGGCGCCTGTGCGCGCTATTTGAACTACAGAAAAAAGAGCAACAACACGCCCGCCGCACTGTTTGTCAACGGAACAAGTGCCCAGTTTATTCGCAACGGTGATGCTTTGACGACCTCCAAAGACAAGGAAATTGCCGCCGCCGTATTTGGTAACGGTCCCAAGGACGTCCGGCAGTTGGGACAAGGCGTTTATAACCAATACGGAGTGGCGGCAGATGGATTCCACGTGAGCTCATGCCAGTTTGCCCTCCACTATTTTTGGGAATCTAAACGTAGTCTTCACACGTTCCTGCGTAATGTGGCAGAATGTACACGGTTGAATGGTTATTTCATCGGGACATGTTACGACGGTGAAACTGTTTTCAAACTCTTGAAAGACAAAAACGAGGGAGAGTCGATCACCATCTTCGAAAACGAGCGTAAAATTTTCGAACTGACCAAACACTATTCGCAGAACGGATTTTCACCCGACGACACGAGTATTGGTTATGCGATCAATGTGTACCAAGAAACCATCAACAAGACGTTTCGTGAATATTTGGTTAATTTCAACTATCTGGTAAGTGCGCTCTCTGATTATGGATTTGTATTAGTAGAAGACCAAACCGCACGGAAAATGGGTCTACCTGCCGCCACCGGTCTCTTTTCCGATATGTTTGACGCCATGAAATCCGAAAACATCCGTAACCCGAACACCGCCAACGATTACGGTACGGCCCCGATGCTTACCACCGACGAAAAGCGTATTTCGTTTTTAAATCGCTATTTTGTGTTTCGTAAAACGACCCGGGTAAATACCGAAAAGGTCTTTAAACAAATGATGCGTCAAGATATAGAAGTGGCCGACACGGTTTCTGAAGCAACCAAGGAAATTTTCAAGGAAACCCCGGAACCCTCGTTCAAAAATATCAAGATTGGAAAACCCAAAGGCAAACGAGTGACTGTATTGGCATCCACGAACGAAATCACCACGACGACCACGCCCGAACCGACGGTGACCATTGAGCCCACCCCCGAACCGCCCAAAATTCGTTTCAAGATTGGAAAACCCGCGGCATCGCAAAATAAGGCCCCGTAATTCGTCCAGATAATTTTATTTCGGTAAAACACATAAACCGTTGAGTTCTTGTAATATATCCTATTGTGGCTTTGAAATAGAATATATTTCCATGATTTATTTTAAATTACCGAGAATCAATAGCGCAATATATAAATATATCGATTATGTGAAAAAAGACGAAGATGCTGACGGGGTGTTTGACGGAAACCCCCATACCAATGCGAGTAGTGGACCAGAAATTCATCCACGTATGTGTGGTGTAAAATATTCCAATTCGTTGGCCGAGTACTTGTACGAAATCAAGAACAAGATAAAGTTTTACGAAAAGGAGTGGGACAAGTATAAAAAATACACCAATCCGTACGAATTTATCAATACCTTGGTCCCGGGTAAAAACAAGTGTGTCTCCAAATATCGTCCGTTGTCGCGTTCCTATTTTAAAATGATCGAACTCTTACATTTTTTTATCTATGACGAAACCGCGACTACGGGTAAAACACCCATTCGTACATTTCATCTGGCGGAAGGACCCGGAGGATTCATTGAAGCCGTAGTAAATACACGTAATAACCCGGCGGACGTATATGTCGGCATGACGATTTTATACGACACTGTAACGAATTCCGGCGGCGAGACGGTTCAAAGGTTTGTGACGGAAGATCATTCCAAAAAAAATCAAACCGTTCCGGGGTGGAAAAAGAGCGATTATTTTTTAAAGTCTCATCCCAATGTTCAAATTGAAACAGGTGCGGACAGAACCGGTAACATTCTATCGATCGAAAATTTCTTATACTGCAGAGAAAAATACGGGTCTTCCATACATCTGATCACCGGAGACGGCGGTTTCGATTTTTCGGTAGATTTCAATAATCAGGAAATCAACATTCGACATCTATTATTTGGTCAAATGTGTTACGCACTGTGTTTACAAAAGCGCGGGGGGAATTTTATTTTGAAAACATTTGACTGTTTTATGGAACATACGGTGGATATATTGTATATACTCTCGGCATTTTATGAAAATGTCTATATCACCAAACCGAAAACCAGCCGGTACGCGAATTCCGAAAAATACATTGTATGTAAAAACTTTATATTGTTCAATGATTCGGCCATTTTTCCCTATCTTAAAAACGCATTTTACAAAATGACGGTAAATATGCTTAAGGAAACTCGACGCAGCAACAGTTTGGGTGACTATGAACGCAATCACAAACCCGGAAACATTACTCTCAATAAAGACGGTGTTGCGGATTCGTGGTCCGATGGGCAAGCAGAACCGGAGGAATGGCTTACAGAAACCTACCGATTTTTAAAAGTACCCATTCCCTCGTATTTTATCTATAAAATAGAGGAATACAATGCCATTTTTGGTCAACAACAGATTGAAAATATTTATCAGACCATTGCGCTTATTGAACAACATGTGAATCACGACAGTCTGTGTGAATATCCGGGAGAGAGACGTAGCGGACTCCATCACCAACCCAAGAATGCGGTGACCTCGGCGGACCACACCAAAAAATTCGCAAATTTCAACCAGAACCGCAGTCACACGGTTTTGTCTGATCTATCGGAAAAACTGGAAGCGTTGGTTCGAAGTAACATACGAAAATGCGTACAGTGGTGTAATTACCATAACATTGCCTACAATGTTATCGACGATATTTATTAGTAACGGTACTTGCGTTTAACCGTTGCGTAAATTACGTAGAGTTCGGATAATCTTACATTTTTGGAGTTTTCCCGTGTACTGATTGACCACCGGAGTATTGATGATCGAAAACCCCACACGATCCTTGAGCGTATAACCGTAAGGTGGAACGCCATACGCCATCGCATCTGCAGTCTGTTTGCCAAACGCCGTGCGAAACGTATTACCCGCCGTATTGATCGTATTATAACGAATACGGGTGATGAGATCGCCCGCACTAACCGCACCCTGCCGGGCAAACTGGGGATTGTTCGGTTTGTAATAAATCGGGACATAATTTGGTTGCAGTGAGCCCGAAACTTGACCAAATATAATTTGGTTGGTCGTGTTTGCTAAACTCTGGGGGTACGTTCCGGGAGTGTACCCCAATCCCACTTGGAAGATTGGTGCGCTGGGTAACGTGACCCGGGGAGTTTCCCCCGAAGTATTGTTTATTGTCCAATTCGCAATGTTAGGAAGATTGTAATTAGTCGTATTGTAAATAGCCGTAGTTAAAGAATCCAATTCAATGCGATTATTCTGACCGTTATAAACAAACTGCATCAAAAATACGGGACTGCTAGTGGTGCGATTAATCAAATAATGATTATTTTTGAACATCACCGATTGGAACAAGTTATTGAAATCCGTAATATCGTAATTTCCTACCGGGACATTCACCGTAACCTGCGCATTACTGACATCAATCCAGGTATAGGTAAAAGAAGTAGCAACATTGACTTGGAATTTGGGGCAATGGTTAACTCCATTGGCGGAATAAATATTCGCCGACGCCCCCAATGTACCCGGAACGGCCGAAGCGTCGCCTTGGCGAATGTGGAAATATTGGTTCTGTTTAAACGTACGGTTTCGGCTCGTTAAGTATTGATAACTGTCGGTACAATAACTCATATTATTTGCGGCGGTGTTGAATTTCTTTTGAATCATTCCGGCACTGCGTACTCTACGTAAAGCATTCTGTTCCGTCGACTGAAACGCCAAACACGTTGTGGTAGAGGTGTTGGCCCGAGGGGGGTGTTCACACGAACTGCTGTCGTATTTCAAATTTACCGTTGTAGCTAAACCGCTTGGCTTCGGATAAGAAGTGACGATCGTTTGCCCGGGATTGTCGTTTTGGTATAATAACGATGTACGTGGGTTACACGGAACACTGACACTGGCAATCTCTCTGCGGTATATTTGAAGAGGGAGCGGATTCAAGAGTTGTGTGGGGGTTAACCGAGTGGTCTTTATGGGTCCGTTGAATTTAACGGCAGAATTTATGGCAGGTTTGGTGGTCCCTTTCCATTTAATATTTGAAGTTAAGATATCTCGGCTAAAAACATCAGGTGCTGCCATGTAACGATATATTCGTTTGATACAATATAATATATCGTATATTAGATTCCACGCCGCGAACCGGGTTTACCTGACATTTGGCGAGATACGGCGATTGATACATGCTCATCGTAGTAGGAGGTAAGCATGTATAACTACTGCGAGTACGTATAGGGTAGACAGATCACCCACGTGAAATATTATTATGGAATAATATAATAAATACTTACCCACATGATTAGTCAACGAGAATGAACGGTGTAAAAGATATCAAATTGTCCAGTGAAACACCCTCACAAAAATATGAAGCACAAAAAATAGCTAAAATTGTTTACGATATTCCCAAATTCAATGTTAATAACGTTTTTTTGTTGGAAAGCAAGAAAAACATGATCATGGAAGGGAAATTCACTAAAATCATTTATTCGGACGCATTTTTTGTGTTGTACGGTATTTTTTTGAAAGTTCCGATGATGATTGAAGGAACCACTACCGACAATGCGACGGGCAACAAAAAGTTTTATCGGTTTAATATCCAAAATATCACACACGAAAATACGATGAACGAGATTATTCATATTGAGACCCGTATTTTAGAATTTTACAAGGAGGTTTACAATATCAATAAAAAACTGAATACCATTTTACGTAATCAATTATACAACGGTTACATAAAAATATACAGGAATCCCGGGGGAGAAGAAGGTTCAGAAAAATCTACGGCAGACGATACCAAATCGACTATTTTCCCACGTAAAGTTAATTTTTTGTTGAAAATATCCGGGGTATGGGAAGACAACGAAAGTATTGGACTCACCTACAAATTTGAAGGTTTATAGGCGCATTCCCATTGCCGGTTTTCTGCGCGAGGGTGCGGATATGGGGTTTTTAAAGGGTGCCGCACCATTGCGTAAATCGTAGTTTTGGGTAAACGCCTTGTTCTCTTCCCGCGGCGTATAAAAATACGAAATGTCCACAAATCCGGTGGTTTCGTTGTACGTTTGTTGTATATTCGTGATGGAATTGATACCCTCTAAAGTATTGGATTGATACAGATCATATTCCGTGCGATTGATATTGCGGGTAATTCCTTCCGAAAAGTGGAGCATGTTGGGGTCCAAAATGGGATAGAATTGGTTACGGTCGATAGTCATACCCGCTTTTAACACCCGGGTTTGGAGCAAATTGTCTTCGTATCCCCACGCCCAAAAGTTAGGAAATCCGTTAATTTTCTCGAAATCTGCCGCATTGATTGACACAATTCCGCCCAGTGTAAATTTGAACCCGTAATAATGCTTTACCGTACCTGGAGTGGTAAAGTAATTCAAGAAATTTTTGGTATAAGGCATGATGTCAATGTCATTGAACACCAGGGTAATGTTTTGATAATCGTTGGGATACATGTTTTTTACCGTAATAAATCCGATGTTTTTCATCGCCCCGCGGTTAAACTCGCGGTCGTCCTTTTGGTGTAAATATAGAATTTTGTAGGAACTTGGCGGCATGTCTTCCAAGATGACTTTCATGTGGTTGGAAAAAAACTCGTACTGTTTTTCACGGTTGCGATAAGGGACGATAAAGATCAGAGAGGGGGTAATTGGGGAAGGATTGTCCACGATGAACGAAATGTTCTCCGGGGGGTAAATGTCGCCCATTTCGGGAGGCAAATCCGGAGTACTTTGCGAAGGCACGGGGTCGGGTATAGGATCCGAGATCTCCTCTTCGGCAGGGGCGGGGGTCTCCTCCTCGGCAGGGGCAGAGGTCTCCTCCTCGACAGGGGCGGGGGTCTCCTCCTCGACAGGGGCGGGAGTTTCCTCCTCGGTAGGCGCAGGGGTCTCCTCCTCGGCGGGCTCGGGGGTCTCTTCCTCGACGGGGGCGGGGGTCTCCTCCTCGACTGGGGCGGGAGTTTCCTCCTCGGCAGGCGCAGAGGTCTCCTCCTCGACGGGGGCGGGAGTTTCCTCCTCGGCAGGCGCAGAGGTCTCCTCCTCGACGGGGGCGGGAGTTTCCTCCTCGGCAGGCGCAGGGGTCTCCTCCTCGACGGGCTCGGGGGTCTCCTCTTCGACGGGCTCGGGGGTCTCCTCTTCGACGGGTTCGGGCGCAGGCACGTCTTCCTCCTCCGGAACCGTCATATCCTGGTTCTCTAAAATAACCTCAACATTTTCTTCTTCGTTTGTCATTTCAATAAATATATTTTATATTTTAAAAACATATTCTTTTCGAATAAATCTCTAAATATGTTTATCAACAAAAATAACACAGTATGGTATAGTTATCATGGAGGATCCTTTGTTAGAAAGTGATCTAAATGAATATTTAGGGGATAATTTAAGAAATATAAATGAATTGAAAGATTTGATAGATGGGTTGCAATACGACCCCGAAATACTACAAGGTAAGACATTAACTACTATAAAAGATCAACGCAAGATCATCATGAACAATCCTGAAAAAAAAAATGAACTACAAATGCTGATATTTACTACACGGCTTTTATACGATTATATCGACCTCGTTCACGATTTTACCATTTGCGTGGATTTTTTGAATGATTTTATAAAATCGATCCTTCTCACTTCGAAATCAGGTACCCCTAAGAATTCAGAACTAGAACTTAAAGAATTTGTCGCGGATTTATGTTCGGGAGGATTCCAGGGTAATATACGGGTTAAACGTTCCTACGCATTACAATTAGAAATACTCGAACGATTCATTAAAGGCTTGACGTCCCCGTCTCTCGGGTTTACGGTACCGAGTCGAGTAGAATATATCAGTGTGGCAAAAGAAAATTTAGACGACATCATCAAAGAAGAAAAAACCTACTACCGTGAATCAGGACGTGGTCTAGATGGCTATTCCAAACTGGCGAAACTTATTAAAAAGAACGCGGTAGGGGACATTGACGGATGCGCCGGAGAGTGTTCACTGGCAAGCAAGCGAGAACAAATCACGTGGGAACAAGTGTTATTAGGTTTTATTAATGCTAAAATAAAAACAAACATTTCACCGGGTGTCAATCAACTAATCTTACAGACGAAATCTCCGTATGATAACATCAAGGTTGACGACATTGAATTGGTGGTTAACCTATACGACAAGGTAACGCTAGATAATGTGTTAAAATTTTTGCCAGCGTATATAGCAGACAAGGCGGTTAGAAACGAGGCGTCTTCCAAAGATGCCATTGAAATCGTATCTTTTCGCAATAATACGACCAATGAAAATTTACGGGATAAACTGTTTGAAGTTCTTAGCGGAAAAACGCAAGTCAGAGCCAAGGTAGACGACAAATACCAAAAGTATTTCATTTTTTTCATTCTTATCAAGACTATCTGTGACAAAATGGTAATTCAGCGTATTAAAGAACTCGAGAAGGAACGTCGCAATATCGATATTGTGTGTACAACCGATACCTATGTCCCCACCATACCAACCATTGAATACTTGTGTGGGGAAATTGATTTTTGTACGGCGGGGTTTCTCTCCAACAGTCAGGGTTGGAACGTTTTCGCTTATCCGACCCTCGGCAAGGACAACCTGCTTCTGAAAAACCGCCTGTTTTATTTGATCGGGTGGTTATCACAATACGAAGACTTTAAAGAAAACAAGTCTGTAAACAAACTCGTTACAGATGTAGATGTAGGCAGAGATGCCAGCTCTATAATTGTCAATTACTTTGACGAAACCGATAAACTGTTTTTGGAAAAACAGAGAGACCTCGCCAGTTACAATATTGGCAACATAACCAGCGAAAACTTGTGGGAATTTCTCCAGGTATTGTCCGTCGCAAACATGTCGGATAAATGGACCGCCAAAAAACAGCAATTTAAAATCACAATTGGGGAAATTACGGGTAAAATTTTACAGGAGGGTATATCCAACACCGATTTTATCAACGCCCTGTTGTCTGTACCTACGACCATAGATATGGACCAAGAAATAATGGAACTGTTGAATGAATCTGACACATATCAACCGTTTGACGAGTCTGAATTTTTGGGAGAAATCTACATAGAAGTAGTTGATCTCATCTTGGGCGAAACCGAGACCGCAAAAACTATCCGAGAGAAAATGAACAAACAACAAGAATTCAACGAAAACGAGAAAAAGATATTACAAAGCGCCCGTGAAATCGCCGCAAACGTCCTGGAGAATCAAGACCAATTCAAAAGTGATCTACAAAAAATCAAAAAAAGGCTGTTTAAAAGCAAACTCAACTTGTTCAGTTTTTTGTACATAAATGCCCGGAATGGCGCCGAATTAGAAGTGATAGACGAATACTGTAAAATTAAAATTCTTATCAATTCCGGAAATTACAAGGAATTTTTGAAAGTGGTGGAAGAATTCAATAATTTGAATATAGACACTGCTCAGGTTATTTCTTTCGAAGGTGACAGTAACGGTTATCCCACTCACATCAACATACCAGTCAGTGCGCAATTTTTAATTAACTTTCTCCGGTATCTCAAGAAAGAAGGCGAAGAAAAGAAAAAAGATGGCACCATATACACCCAAAAACTAATTCGGGGTAGTTTGGGAGAAGCGCTCTACAAAATTATGGAAAAATGGATCGGCAAAACATTTCCGAACAAGAGTATGTTTATCGGTTTCTTAGAACGAGTGTTTGGTTCCGCCGTGAGTGAACGCTCTAAATCCCGTACTCAAATACCGGTTATCAGTATGAAACGGTCGCGATCTCAATCACGGTCTCAATCTCGGTCTCAATCAGAGAGTATGACTCGTAAACGTGCGAGACAGGGAGGTTCGAAACCGGGAACGGGCAGCCGAAACAAACGCCTTACCAAAAAACGTATGAATAAATTACCCAGAACATAGATATTACACACTCATGTTAGTCACACATATTTTTCCAACACGCATCGCGGGATCAGTTGATCTTTGATCATTTCCAGTTTTTTGAAACACTTGTTGATGGTCACCTCGCTCACTCCGCAAATCGCCTTGATATCCATCTTACTGATATTCAGCTGGCAATTTTGTGATATAAAGAACACGATACCGGCCGCCACCGCGTGAGGTGTATTATTATTGATAATACACTGATCCTCCACTTTATTCGCAATGAACTTGGACAACATGGTCAATTCGCCGTTGATATTGAGACGACTACAAAACCGTTCGATGAACGCAATCGGTTTAGTGGATACTAAATCGGTTTGTAGGGAAGGATCATAGTTGCGCTCAATGTTGTGTAGAATCTTCACCGCCATGGAACATCCCGCAGTTGCGCTGGTTTTATCCAGCCGGAAAATTTCGGCAATTTCGTGTGCGGTGCGTGGACAACCGTTCAACCGGCACGAAATATAAATGGATGCGGATTTGATACCGTCGCGGTTCATACCTCGGAACATCTTTTGTTCGGAAATATCCTTGTGTATTGCGATGGCATCGTCGATGAAAATTTTAGGAATACCCGCGTTTTGTGCCATAATCGTGATAAACTGAAATTCGTCGTAGAGTGATTTTTCCCGGTGGGGCATGGACTGCCACTCCGTCCATTTACGTATTTTACGCATTTCGTATGTGGAGGAATTGGAGACCAAGACTTTACATCCAAACGAAGATTCCACCAGCAAAGGGTTGATAGGGTTCCCACACCGAGTAGGATCGGTTTGGTTCTTATCGTCCGCCCCGTAGAAGCGCCATTCGGGTGAATAATCCAAAATATTAATGTTCATATGTCCACACAATGAATTCACGCACGTGGGAAACCCGTCGTCTCCAATAATCAAACACGAATGACACAAATGACACAGGTCTGTTTCAAGGGAATCTGTACGAGAACCCAGTGTGGAAGACGGCGGTAATTCTAGGACGGAATCCATTGTACCGGTCGTTATATCCGGATCCGCATTTTCCGACCATATACACTCTATTTTTTTATGGGGTCCGTCCACACATGAAGATACCAGTTCTTTCTTGTCAACGTCGAACATTTCCCATAACTTTGTTTTTTCCTTTTTAGACAAAAGCTTGTGTTTTTTTTGGGTTTTTTGTTGTGATTTACGTGAATAAGCATCGCCGATTGATTGTTTTGCTCCGTTTTTATCTTCTTCTGCTGCTGCAACAGTTGTCTTGTCCTTCTTCGGAGGAACGATACGTATTTTAACCACCGCTTTGGGGGGTATTTCCATATAAACGGTAGAAGAATTTAAGAGAGTTGTCCTGAATTCGTTACACGTAGACTGTTAAATAATCGATGAACGAAGAATGTAGTATAATGTCATACGATAACGATGAATTATACATATCAATTTTCTATAAAAAATGTGGAACCGAAAAAAATATGTGTACTATATATCGGATACTATTGGTATCATGGCCGGTACTGCAGAAACAATAGAAGTCGCATTAAAAAAAATCTTGAAGCGCGCTCTAGAGTTGGCAGACAATCAAATTTGTAAAGAAATACCCACGTTGATGGATCAACGTGTGACAAAGGCAGTTGACGATTTTGTTACCATTCAGTTGCCAGAACAATTGAAAAAAACTAGTGAAAGAATCGTCGGTGAATTTAAAGAAAAAATTTCCGAAGATATTAAAAAAGAACTAAAAGTGGCAGGAGGATCTCGTCGTATCCTACCAAAGACCTCTCGTAAACCTCAAACTCACAAACGTAAAATGTCCAGAAAATCGCTCAAAAAAATGTAAAGGTAGTATAAAGGTATATCTACACATCGTTCGTTCGTCGGAGAACATGACCGAGGTTCAAGGAATTGCGAAAAAAATCACCAAACACGTACTAAAAACGTTGGACGGGAAAGTTTGTATGAAATTGTCCGAAATTCTCAACAAAAATATCCATTATATGTCACATGTTGGTTTATCAAACACATTTACACCCGACGCTGATAAAACAAGAGAGTTGTATCAAGACAAAATATATAAAATTTATCGGGATCAAATAGTGAAAGAGCTTAAAGAAGAAAAAGAAAAACAATTAGAGAATCTAAAACTAGCAGCACAGGCAACCCAATCGAATAAATCGCCCATAGAAAGTAATAATGGCACGGATTTCTATGGTGTGGGTTTGGGGGGAAGCGGTAAACGCCCGCCCCCACCTTCAACGCGTAAACGCCGTCAGCGCCCCGGGACCACGAGAAAACACACACGGGTTATGTAATCTTCTTCTCCAATTTTTCAAACATGTCGTTGCTATACACCAAATTACCCGTTGGTTTATAGTTTTTAACCGGGATGTATTTTTGCTGCTCTTTTTGAGGCTGGTTCAAAGCCAATGCCGTACTATGCTGTTGAAACAATATATTATCCAACGGGTTCTCCGAAATAATGTGGGACGGGGTGTCGTCGCGGTCGTCGTTTTTGCGATCAATGACGTTGCCCTTTTCGTCCAAAACGATGCCCGTCTTCTTTTTTATTTCGTTACGAACGTACGAAGGGACCCAGTTGTGCCAGGAAATAAACAGAGTGTTGGGGTGAATATACTTGACATGAAACCCGTTTTTTTCCAACTGCGATACTAAATATCCGATACATTCCCCCTTGTCGTAAATTGGTTCTCCCACAATGTATTCCGGAACATTAAACCACACATAATTTTCATTGATGCGTTTTTTAGAAGCCGTATGCTGAATACGCTTATGTATTCTCCCCAAAATACGGTTAAAAATAGAGATTTGTTTCAGATCGCGGCGCTGTTTTTTTTGGTACAAATCATCGATGTTGATTTTGGTAGTAGTCTCTTCTTCGTTATCAAACAGAAATATCGACATGGTTTATGTTTTGCATATATACAAGACATAAAGATTTTTTAGGTGTTTACGCAACGAAATGACCGAGATACTCGAGAAAACCACCCCAGATATTTCGGGAAACTGCGACCTCGAACCATGTCCGATAACGGATATGAACATAAAACACCTGGTTATCTCCGGAGGTGGTGTCACCGGATTTTCATTTTACGGAATTCTACGTGAATCCCACAAATGCGGCCACTGGAAACTGGAAAACATACAAACAATTTACGGTACATCCATTGGCGCAATCCTCGCCGCAATTCTCTGTCTGGGCTACGACTGGGACATCCTCGACACCTATTTTATCAAAAGACCATGGCAAAAGCTCTTCAATTTCGACATCTATTCCATGTTAAATATCTTTGAACACAAGGGGGTCTTTAATATTAAAGTCGTCGAAGAAATTCTCAGCCCGTTGTTGTCGGGGGTCGGTATCCCCCTAGACATCACACTACAACAGTTTTTCGAACGGACCCACATCGAAATTCACGTGTTCTCAACCGAACTGAATCGTATGCATATGGTCGATATTTCCTACAAGACCCATCCCGATTGGCCTCTCGTCCAGGCGATTTATTGTTCGTGTATCGTTCCCCTGGTATTTGAACCCTATATTATCACGACGCAGACGGGGGAAGGTGACGAACCAAAGGATACCGAAAAACAGTGTTATATTGACGGGGGATTTCTCACCAACTATCCGTTGAATAGATGTATTTTAGACACCGGGGCAGAACCCGACGAAATACTCGGTATCAACAAGCAACATACCTCTTGCGATGTTCTTATCGATAAGAAATCCTCGTTATTTGACTATATTAATATGGCGTTCAACCGAATGTTTGATATTATTCTCGAAGTATACCAAGGCGCCAAAGTGTATGATATTCCTCACGAGTACACGGTGTCGGACACGGCCATTAATTTGGAATCGATCATCAATACATCCTCTTCAATGGAAGAACGGGTGCGGCTCATTCAGATTGGGGCGGATTTGGTTCACTGCCGTACGAAATCACCTCCGGTTCTCACGGATAATAACGTCGAATAATCGCGTCGTAGATTTTCTGGGCTTCTTCCGGACCCACACGATCAAACACGTTGAAATTCACCATGCGTAAAAATAGGGCGTTCATGGCCGCCGCGGCGGGAGGGGGCATCAAAGGTACCGTTTGATGTAATATGTAAATCAGCGCAATACCCAGCCCATATGTGTCAACCTTATCCAAAAAGAGACGGACAAACTCATGATATCCGTGACGATCCAAGGTATCAAACAGCATGGTACGAAATTCTTGGATGTGTTGTTCTTTTATGTTCGTAGTGGTCTCGGGGGGAGGCCTTTGCCGTTCAACCGTCACCTCCATAAAGTAATTCAACTTGCCGTCTTGGTAGTCATCGATGTCACGCAAAAATTTACCGAATAATTTCTGTTTTTTCTCCGGAGAACCCACGGTTCTCCGAAACGTCTTTTTACCCGCCAAAATAATTTCGGGCGGGAACGACCAATGAAAATCGGTCATCACTCGGGAGGTTTCACACTCTTGTAATGCCTCCCGGGTTTCCACCATCAGACCAAAATCGATGAAATTTACGCGATTTTTATCCATGTTATACACAATGTTTTGTGGTTTCAAGTCGTAATGAATGACCCCGTTTTTTTTGAATATGACCAACCCCTGAAAAAGCCGTTTTACTTCTGTCCAAAATTCACGCATGGTCTCCGTCAACTTTTGGCGTTCGGAAGGGGCATTCAGTGTAACCCGATAGGCTTCGTTCATTTTGTCCGCAAATTGTTTGAGATGTACCCCGCCGTACTCCATCACAAGTAAATTGTAGTGATCAATATTTTTAGGGTCAAAAGATTCACACTGACGAATGGCGCGTTTCGTTGTGTCACTCGGTTGCGGAGAACACTGAATAGGTATACCCAAAAAATACTCGCGGTTACGGTCTATTTTATCGATGATGTTGTACTCGCTCAATTCATGTATTGCTTCGGAAGTCTCCATGATTTTCGACACCTTGTTTTTATACTGAATGCGTTTGCGGCTTTTTCGGCATTTTAGGCTCGGTTTATGTACACATCCATATTTACCCTCTCCAATTACTTCATATTTTTTACGGGTACCCGCCATATATATTGTTCGTATATTTGCTAGAAATATACGAATGTGGGTTGGTTGTGTGGGTGGGGCAATCCGTCTAATTCGGCGTAGTGACGGTTTCCACAAATGTGGCTAAAGATTGTTGAGAAATATTGGATTCAAATTCCACCGTGGTTCCGTCGTCAAATGTCATTTTCACCGTGGGAAACCCGTTGATCTTGTTATTCTGAATAATTGCCGCAACTTGAGGATCCGAATTGTCCGTACAGTCAACATCGTGGCAATGAATGGTAAACCCGTTCACTACCTTTCCGTTAGTACTATCCGCGAATTTTTTCCACTCTGGTGCGGATTTAATGCAGTGGGGGCACCAATCCACGTGGAAAAAATAAATATCGGCATTTTGAGAACGGCGATTGGCGTTGGCAACATTGGTCGAAGGGGACTTGGACATCTTGGGTTTAACAAAGTTGTAGTAGGCATACACACACAGTACTACGAAAATTGCGAGTAGGATAATGATCCACGCAAATTTAGTGACAGGACGAATATAATTGTAGATGGAATTAATGAATTTGGACATAGCGACCTAGATCTATATAATAATCTTATATTTTATAGACAAAAAAATAATCGCATTGTATATAGACCCGGTCGGTCCATCTATTCTGTGGTTGACAAAAATAATATGACAACCCGGCGTATTTCTCCCGAAAAATATAAAAATTTCGTCATATACACCGAACAGGATTACAACAGCAACGACGGCATGTTGACCTCGGTGTGGGGTCCGAGCATGTGGCATTACTTACACACGATGAGTTTCAATTACCCGGTCCATCCCACCAACGAAGACAAACACCACTACATCGATTTTGTCCGGAGTCTGAAATGGGTTTTACCCTGCGGTAAGTGTCGTAAAAATTTGCGCGAGAATTTCAAAAAATTGCCCCTCACCTTGACCGACATGGCATCACGCGAAACCTTTTCCAGATACATTTATAATTTACATGAACTCATTAACGAAATGCTGGGTAAGAAATCGGGTCTCACCTACGAAATGGTCCGCGAACGTTACGAACATTTCCGCGCTCGGTGTATCAAAGATCTCAACCAAATCAAATTTAGAACCCGCGTATGGACGAAAACGGCCAAAAAACACCATAAAATAAACGAAAAGGGATGTATTGAACCTCTTTACGGCAAAAAAACGAAATGTATCCTTAAAATCGTCCCACAAGAAGAAAAATGCGAATCATTTCAAGACGGATGAATCCATGATGCGAGACGATATTCTCGAAAATATATATGAATAAATATATTATAGGATATATAGGGTTACAATGGAAGTACAAAATGAAAAACAGGTTAATTATGAATTAGATATTTTATCCCGACCCACGGCAGATACCATTGCCGTGCCGTTTTGGTCAGAAAATCCCAACATTTTGTTCAAAAACGAGTATATTTTAGAATTTTTCCCCGTGGATTCCATGTCCTACAGCCAAAAATTAAACGCCATTTCCCGTGCCGTTATTGTGTTGGCCGTGGTGGGGTTTATTTTCACACGCAGTGTACGGCTGTTAGTGGTGTCGCTGATTACCTTGGCTGCAATTTATTTCCTTTACACGTTTCGCGAACAAAAACAGCGTAAGTTACTGAAAGAGCAAGAAGATGCCTTGGAAGGGTTTGCGAATCCGGCCGACGAAGTGCTGAAAAAATTCAATTATACCAAAAATCCGGAGGTGTTTGATAAACCCTCGTCCAATAACCCGTTTAGTAATGTGTTGATTCCCGATTATGAATACAATCCGGATAAAAAACCCGCCCCGCCTGCGTTTGTAGACAGTGTGAATGATAACATTCTCAAACAGGCCAAACAGTTGGTCAGCGATTTGAATCCGGGCCAGCCCGATATTTCCGACAAATTGTTTAAGGATTTAGGAGAACAATACGTGTTTGAACAATCGCTGCGCCAGTTCAATTCCAACCCGGCCACTACCATTCCCAACGATCAAACGGGGTTTGCGGAATTTTGTTATGGTTCCATGGTTTCATCCCGCGACGGTAATCCGTTTGCGCTTGCTCGCAATTTACCTCGTTACAACAATTATTAATTGCGTATTGGGGGTAATAACTAAGAGGGTGGGATGGATGAGTGGGGGGCGTACAACCACCCTCCGCGCGCAGGGGAAAATATACTATATTATTATAATAGTATATTTATATTTTTATTGTTATGACAACTACCAGTGATTTTTATTTTAACAATATGGCGCGTATCGGATCAGATAACACCGATAACACTCAGCGTAATTTAGCCAACACGCGTTACGCAAACTACATGTTGGAAAGTATGAACATCGGTATGATGTCGCGTACTCACGTCGATTTCGCCACGCAATTCCCCAGCGTGAATTTCCGCGGTAACGGCGGGGGGGTCGGTATTCCCGGCAGTGCGATCGACTACGATTCGCTGTTGTTGATTAAAAACCAGCAGGAACGTGCGTTTGAGCCGGTTCAGCTCATTCAACGCCCTTTTGCCACAGTCCCCTATTTAGGCAAAGGCTCGGCCAACCCCGTTCTGGAGTCTCAACTCCAACAAGGAGAGGCCGTCAGCGATAAGAAGAGTTTAGCGACAATTTCCGAAAAGGCCTACATCGACTATACGACCTATCCTTTGATGAGCGACGTGAAAGAACGTGTGACGAATCCTGCCTACTCCGTGGAAGAGGCGGCCCTCAACGGTTGGACCCGCGGTGGTGTTCCCACGCGAGAGATGAACTAGATTGACCGAGAGGTGCGTTTGTTTATTCTCATATTGGTACGAAAAAATCGTAATAAATAAAAATATACCCACATTGTATATTGATTTACATCATTATGCACAGCACGAACCCGTTGACCCCCGCCAATTACGCTAACGATAGCACCTACACGTCTTTGAGTCCCGCGGGTGTTTTCACCACGGGCGGCCGCCGCCAAAAGCGCCGCACGAACGGTAAACGCAAGTCTATGCGCAAATCCAAGCGCGGTGGTAATGCTACAGCTCACCCGATGAAAATGGGTGGTAATGCTATGACTCACCCGATGAAAATGGGTGGGAAACGCCACAAGCACACGGAGAAACGCGGCCGCAAATAAATAATCATCTACCAAATCAACATAAATGATGATTTGATACCATAACATTATCTACGGAATATTTCGACATGGCATCCTCGCTGAATATCGATGTACCGACAATCACCTACGACAACAACCGTGATTACCGGGACCGCTTGCGCGTTCTCTTTAAAATGGACATTGGGAGCATGCTGGTTCACATGTACAACACTTATCCCAATTTCGGGGAATTTGACGAAGAAACTCGCGACGAACTTTTGTTCGATACGGGGGCAGTGGAACAGGGTATGAACGTTATTTTTGAACACACGCGTGATTCGGCGGTATTCCAGGAACTCTACTTGGCCGCCGCTGCGGTCATGTTTTCCGAAAAGATGGACATTGGTTTAGCCGTTTTAATGTCGTACGACTATTTTGCGGGATTTTATGCCGGGCTCGTCGTTTTTTTACAAGGCGGGGAAGCGTCGCTGGTTCACTGTAAGGAATGGGCGGAACTGCGACAAAAACTCTTGAAAAAATAGGAGAGTACTATATAGTATCGCATTTAATATCTATAGCTATGACGTCTACCCGTAACCGTAATATGCCCGGAGATTACCGATTAGATAAAAAGGCCAGTCTATCTCCCGGCGAAAAAACCCTCTATCTTCACTCACCTTACGGTATCGCGCAGCAAACTCATTTTCCTGGGTTGGGCTTAATTGGCGCACGCATTCCTCGGTCGGAATTGTCGACCAACTCCTGCGACATTGAAACGCAACTGTTTGGAATCGGATCGTGCGATTTGGAGAACCCGCGTCCGCAAATAACACCCGCCATCAAACCGTTGACGAGTTTGAATATTTGTGATCGTACGCCACTGATCATGCCCCGACCCGTCGCGGTCAATATTCAAGACCAAAAACCGTTGTGGTTGAACTGAGACCGACATACACCGCGAAAACAGTGTTATCTTCTCCGTCTTACCGATAGATTATGCGAGTGGCTACTAGGACCACGTGATTCGTAACGTTTAAATGACGTGTTTTTACTGGGAGCTTTGGGTCCGGCGGTGCCGATTTCCGACTTTAATACAAAATATTCCTCCAATTCGGCCTCGGTAAGGGGCTGTGAACGTACCGACATCAATGTAGATATAGAATATTGGTCGTCGTAGTCGTCGCCGGAGTTTTTTTCGGATGTGATGAATTCGTCGGGCGACGCATCGGGCGGGGTAAGACTTTCCGATTCCTCGCCGTCGGAATTTGGTTGCGACGGGGGGTGTGGTTTCACGCGGATGAGGGGATCCTCCGCGCCCGCAAATAGATTTTCCAGTATTTCGGCGAACCGCATGCTTTCGTGGTCCTGTTTGGGCGGAAGTACATCGCAATGGTAAAAATTTACCTGAGTGCGGTCGCTGTGTTTTATGTAAGTGCCATCCACTTTGATTTCAATGGGTATTTCAATTCGGGCCGTGACAAATCGGGACATGTCCAGTGATTTTGAATGATGATGTTGTAATTATTGTACATCATCATTTTATGTTGATTTTGGAGAGAGTTATTTTTCGGCTATTTTGGCAACTATTGTGCTGTATTTTTCTTTACTGCTGTAGATTTTTCTATTTTTTTCGTCAAGATTCTCTATAATTGGCATTTTAGTAGTATCATCTTCCTTTTTTCCATCTATCATTTTATATTGAAAAGGTCGGTTTTCATCATTTATTCGTACTACACCCCATGTACAATTATATTTCGTTTTTTCTTCTTCTGGCTTTTCCGCATCATAATTCCATAAACCCAACAATGTTTTTGGTTGGCCACCTTCTTCAAATAATAACATACCATAAATTATTTTCGAGCTTGGGTCTGTATTTTTTAAAGATTTTTCATAATTTGCTCCCCAAAAGCCCTTTTGTTTATCAAAAACTATGAGGTTTTTTTTATTTTTTGTATAATAAAACAACGTATTTAAAATAGACTCTTCGGTTATACCACGAACTTGGATTTGCGTTCTTGTGCTATTTGATATAGTAGATTTGGATGTATAAGAGGTTGATGGTCTCGTAGGTGATGTTGGTGGTTTCGTAGTTGGTGTTGGTGGTCTGGTAGTTTGTCTTGATGATAATGATGATACAACCTCCCGGGTTGTATCCGATTCTACGGGTGGTGGTGATGGTGGTCCTGGCGATAACAGATTCTCGGTTATATTCACATCTTCGGAATTCAGCGAATCTTCTGAAGGTGACGGAGATCGTGACGGTGGTGGCGCACGGGGTGTAGGTGGCAGTAGTGGTGGTGCTGATGCTGGTGCTGGTGGTGATTCACTACGCTGTTTACTTAGCGGTGGTTCATTATGCTCAGGGTTCACCACACTATCGCAATCCTCACATTCACGGTCGTCTTCATCCAAACAGCATTTTTCCAAAAAGCATTCGCGGATTTTAAAATAACTGTTGTTGATGATAGTGCGTATTTTTAATATTGTTCGGTGTTCGGATTGCTTTGAATCAGGGTTGCTAATGGTTTGATTGACCGTTTCTTCATCAAATCCGTCAAAAAATGACATGTAATTTCCGGTTATAAACATCGCAGTGTGTAAATGACACAACCTATTGTCCACGGGGGTCTCCAATTCTGCGGGTTTCAGAATGCTTGATATTTTCTCATAAAATCGGTAAACAATTGACTGTATTTGCGAAGTATTACAGTCCTCCGGGTCAGTCGATTCACATCCGTATAAAAGTTGTTTCACCAGAAAAACGTGTAAGGCGCATTCGACCGCCTCTTGTAACTTGGAGTTGGAGCTGGGCTTTTTCATAAATTCTTTGATTATGTTTATTGTTTCTCTGCTGTTGGGGTTTTTATCCGCAAATCGCGTCAATTCTCCGTAATATTGTTCTAATTTATTCTGTAAATTCGAGAGATAGGGAGGGTATTCGTCCTTTTTACTCAAATCCATGATTTTAATTTCCAAAATATATTTCAATTTATCAGAAAAGCATTTTACAGGATCATTCGAATACTCAGTAGAATCAGAAGTTTTTTTTTTCGACTTTTCGGTACTTTCCAATGTATATATGCGTTTTATATCTAGTTTTAATTGTTCCACTTTTTTTATTAAATCGGATGCTTGATTTTCTATAAATTTTTTTAACCACGTGGAAGAAGATCCATCTTTTTTCATCAATTCTTTCAAAATTGCTCTTAATTCGTCGCCGATAAATTCTTTAAATTCATCATCCACCGTTTTTTTGTGTGTATCTAAATTTTTTTTAGGATCTTTCTCGATAATTTCTTTTAATAAAAGCAAAAGGTCACTGTTTTCTTTATTTCGATCGAGTGCTATAGTTTGTAATTTTTTTATTTCTTTTATCACCATATCAATATAATAATCGTCTTCCATCAGAGGTTTAGCTGTAACCGCTTCAGCGTGTATTGCGTCATAGGGTACTGATTCAACGTGTACTGCTTCGGGTAATGCTTCATAGGGCAATGCTTTACGTTTTCCACTTTCAAAGGATGCGATTGTTTGTATTACATCATTTTTCGTTCTTTCAACCGGACTCGACATGCTCTAATATATGGTATACACTATAATATATGAGCACAATAATATACTCATTACACCTCAATTAAATTTCACCACAATCTTCACCGTCTCCTTCTTAATACATTTGCACGCCGACACCGACAATTCTTCCCGCTTTTTACGGGTTTTCCCGCTCCCGTTTTCTCCCCCTCCAACGTGCTCTACAGGGGAATTCTTGCGCCGGGAAGTGCTGTTACGTACATTCATGTCCCGTTCAATGTCTTCGTAATTTGCTTCAATGTATTCTAAAATACGGTTCTCGATTGCCCATTTGAAAAAATTCAGTTGTCCCAACGTCGTCTCAATGTTGGTGTTATCATCAAACGGCACCACAATGCGTTCCCAACGACAAAAACTGTCAAACCGCTGTTTACTGTAGGCTTTCAGTTTCAATTTATACTCGTTGTATACCTTGAACCGCGTCATTTCACACAAATGGTTCGGTAGTTCGTACACCGTAAAATATTTTTTGGCGTAATTTGTTACAAACCAGTCTACAATACGTAACGACAGTTTGGTTTCACCGTTGATAATTGCCACCATTTTTTTCAAGTAGTCTCGGTTCTCGTAAAACCGCATCAACGTGGCCAACAACAAGTCATTCTGGGTTCTGTGCGGATTGGTGGACAACGACATTTTTATCGGGGGTTCTCGTTCTTTATCAAAATATGGAGAACCTGCGTGCGAGTTTTTATATCGTTTTTTGGGCGAAACAGTGATTTTACATGGAAACGTAGGAGGGCACCTTGGACCGATTGTCGCCCCCTTGTAAGTACAGATAATAATATTTCATCTGATTGTATTTGAATTTCAACAGGAGAACATTTGTCACCATGAAACTGAGGAACAACAAAAGTGTCTTGTTTTCGATGACAAAGTCCAACAGGAGAACCATCCCCAAAAAACAAAAAACGAACAAAAATTCGTGGGCCGCAATGTCCGCCATGAGATTCAAAAAACACACGAAAATAACCGCGTACAACACATATCTATTCTCTAAAATAGGTTCCATTTGCGGATACTTATATAATTATAATGATAAAAGATTAGGGGGACCTGCGGTCTCCGTGGGACCCCGTAGATGTTTTGGCTCCCATGCGGCGATAAAAATGGCCCTGGTAAAGAACATTTTCGTCGAGTGCCTTTTTCAACGTTTTATCGCTAATGTTCTGTTGCTTGATACAGTCGTATTTACACACGAATTCTTGTAGTAGTTCAGAGTTGGAATTGAATACGCCCACACCATCCTTATAGAGAACGGGTTCTCCGTAGGTATTCTCGAATTGGGTTATTAACGCCTGATCACATTTGTCGTACAAAGCATAATAATGTCCACGCGCAATCGCCCCCACTTTTACCGACGTATCCAGAGAACCGGGCTGAAATCCGTTTTCTGTGGCGGCGGTTTTTCGGTCCAGATACACATGAATTATTTGAGTTTTGTCCGCATTCAGTTTTGCGATGTATCCCATATTTTGGGGACGCGTAGGCTTGGTCGGCGCGATTTCACCCAACGTCGTGGGGTCGGTGTCGCGGGCACAGTAGGTCCAACGGAAACCGCCGTAAATGGTGTTCTCGCGTACCGCCTTTTCGATACTGGGTCGTTTCAATTTATAGTTGGATTCTTTCAGACATTCTGCCACCGATTCGTAGGTGTGGACGAGGCTAAGGTTCTCCGGATTGATTTTTTGTAATCGAGGCCCAAGAGTGACAAGGGGTTCTCCGAAGTTGGTGGTAGTTTTTATCGTGATTGGTGATGTGTGTATTTTTTGTTCTAGGTGAGCCAAACGCTCGAGGATGGTGGTTTGATTTTGGAGAACCTGGCGTAATAATTCGTTTGTATCCGAGGACGTAGTTGATTCTATCCGGTTTTCGGAAACAAATTGGCTAGACACCACTTCTTCCAACATGTGCTTGAAATCACTCGGAGTAAATTCATTGAATTTTTGTAGGTTGGCATCAATAATGCGGGTCACCATACCGTATGTCAACTCTTTGCCAATCATAAACAACTCGTTCTCCTTTTCGTGGTTCGGCAAATCCCGCACAATATGTTTTCGAATGGTTTCATGGCCATGTAAGAATTTTTCGAAATTGCGACTTTTCACGACGGGATAACAGTCCAACAGTACACATTCGGGGTATTTGTTTTTGTGTTCATTGTAACGGCCTTCGATACCCTTGCTGCTCTCCCCAATTTTAATAACATGGCGCCCATTTTCGTAGGATTTGACGCGAATGATGTAGATGAGAGGTCCTTTGGTGGCATAATCGCGCCGGAGTATTTTTTCGCGTTCGAGTAGTTTGTTTTTTTCCAAATCGTGCTTGTGATTTTCTTCAATATGTTGTATTTGAGTGGTCGCTTGTTCTAGTTGTTGTTGTAAAGAATATGTACCCGATAAACGAATTTCTTTGATAACATTACATACCCAATTTTGGAATTTTTCTGCGATTGGTTTTCTTGATTTGAACAAAACTTTATACAAGCCCTTTTCAGTAAGAAATGTTATATTTTGAATACCACCAAGGGTGTCCATACTATGGACGACCTTTTCTGTATCATCAAAATGTTGAATAGTGGTTCGTATATTACCCATTTCTAGTACTTCCCCGACATCACTTGCTCTAAATAAAGGACTTTCTATGGTACCTTTGATAACAATCTCTGTGTGTAATTCATTTCCAGTAAACGCTTTTACAACTTCCATATTTAATGGGTGTATATGTATATAATACACCCATTATTTATATCAATAAAATGTATATTCTTAAGAAAAATTGATATAAAAATCCTAGCATTATATATAGTACATTACAGAATGAATTGTTTAGCAAAAGATCGGAACAATAATGGGTGTAGGAACCACGCAATCGGAGATACACGCTTCTGTAAATTTCACGATTACATGATAGATTATACGGAAGAAATGATACAAAACAGTAAAATTTGTAGCGGGTGTAACAAGATGATTTATATGACTGAAAACGGAAAAACATGCGATAAATGTCGAGAACGTTCCAAGAAAGCACGCAATGAATTCAGAGAGAATGTCATAATGTGTAAAAAAGATGGATGTAAATTTAAGCGGGCCGATGAAAGAGGGTATTGCCAAAAACATCAAATCTATATTTTGGTAGAAGAGGTCGAGTCACGAAACAAACGTTTATGTGTTAATTACATTAGAGGTTGCCGCGAAGAATTGGACTTAGAACATAAAAAAAACAGATGTGAAACATGCTTGGAAAAAGACCGGTTAAAAGACAAACAACGACGCAAAGATGCACATGAACACATTAATATAGAAAATACTACTATTGTCGAAAAACCATGTACCGTTTGCTGTAAAATATTACCTATAAAAATGTTTGAAGGGATGAAAGGTATCACAAAAACATGTTGTTCATGTCGTGACGGAAATAAGAATCAAGACAGCAAACGCGACAAAACAAATCGAAATAAATTGGCCAGAGAACGCGTGTATTATAATTATCAAAAATGGGCAAAAAAGAGAAATATTCATTTCAATATTGATAAAGAAACGTTTGAAAATATCATTAAATTGCCATGTGAATACTGTGGTATACTACAAGATAAAGGATATAATGGTATTGACCGAAAAGAAAGTGCGGGTATATATGAAATAAGTAACTGCGTTAGTTGTTGCGAAATGTGTAACTACTTGAAACGTATTGATAATATTGAAATGTTCACGAAGCGCATAGAACATATTCTAACCTACCAATGCGTAATACAAGGTTCGTTGTATCCAGAGTTATTTACGGACCATACGCAAGTATCTTATTCTATTTACAAGAAGGCATCAAATCAACGTTCTATTGAATTCCAACTCAAGGAAGAACAATTTGATGATATCATCAAAAATGACTGTTATATTTGTGGTAAACCCCCAACTAATACCCACAAAAATGGTATAGATAGATATGATAGTAATATTGGATACATTGCTGAAAATTGTCGACCATGTTGCCACAGCTGTAATTTTCTGAAGAATAATTATACGTATAATACAATGATGAGTAAACTTAAACAAATTTATGATCACAAACTATTATGAAATAATATTATAATATTGATTTGCGAAGAATAAATACAAATCAATATTTATTTTTTGTTACTAGAATAAAATACAAGTATGTTGGTAAAAAACAACCTGCCATACCGAGCATCAAATTAGTTAGAATACGCAACTCCAGCCCATAGGAGTTGTCCATTTATCTTGTTTATTAACATGAATGCTAACAAACCCCTAGTAAAATAACTACTAAGAATAAATGGAACCCCCTAAGTTTCCCTAGGGGACGGACTGTATCTTAACCCGATTCAGGCTGCTTACACCTTCATTATCGAGCGACTACCGTTCAGTCTCTGACGGCCAACCATAGACTAGCAAAGCGTCTTTAGGTTGTAACCATGCGGATTGCCCAATCCTCAACATTATTACGATACCGGAGTTCTTTTCTCCGCCATGTGAAAGTTTCCAATTCACACTTCGTAGTTGAGGCTCTAAGGGGTTCCCCGAACAACAAGCAGTCTTGCCAAGTGTTTCCACTTGACTAACAACAAGCGACCATATTACCAGGGGCGTAACCGAAGTTTCCACAAACAGAGCCTGTTTGTTTGCGGCGGGTTGTTTTTTGGCACAGCTGTAAGTATCTTTTTATGCCAGACATAACACGGAGCACGTTGTAGTTCACGGCATACACACGCACCTTGGCCGTCGCGGTACCCGCGACCGTCGCGGACGACAGCACAAGTTGGAGCACGGCGTTATCAATGCGCGAGAAATTGCACGTGCCACTTGGTTGGTGTTCCTCGGGGCGCAAAGCAAACGAGTACACGTTGATGCCCGTGTCGGGGTTGCGGGTGTGGTGCTGGTAGGGTTGAACCACGTCGAAGTAGGAACCCTCACGCTCAGAGAAGCGGTCCTGGCCGTTGAGCTGGAGCTTGGCCGTGACGCAAGGGTTCTCACCCCAGCAGTGCATGTCAAGCGCCGTCTCGGCAAGCACGAACGTGCCGGCATCGGAGAGGCCAGAAGCCGTGACGACGGGACCCGTGGCGTCAAACGCGGGGTAAGACGTGTTGTTGCTCGCCCACTCGCCGGCATTCGACGTGTTCGAGGGGACAACATCCACACCACCCGCCAACTGGAAGAGGCCCGAGGCGTTGATGAACGCGTTGGCACCCGACGTCTCCGCGGGACCACCGAACGCGTGGATGGCGTTGGGGAGCGCATCCAGAGCGTCCGTGTAGTTGAACGGCTGGGCGCCCAACGTGCGGTAGAGGGTCTGCGTGGCATCCAAAGCAGAGCAGTAGTCGACGTTGGCATCCGGCTGGACCACCCAGATCAACTCCTTGCAAGGGTGGTTGAAGTTGAGCTTGATCTTGTTCGAAGAGGAACCGACCGACTCGTCACCCGTGAACTGGAGCTGCTCGAAGAGGTACTCGTGGGGGTTCTGGGCCATCTTGCGGCGCTCGTCCGTGTCGAGGAAGATGTAGTCGACGTAGAGAGAGGCCGCCACCAAGGACTGCTGGTAGGCCGCCGACACCGTGACAATGCCCGTCGTGGCCGCCAAGGTGCTCACCGCCCAGAGGCACTCACCAATCGGGCGAAGATCCAGGTTGATCTTGACCTCGTGGTACTGGAGAGCGATCAAAGGGAGCGCAAGGCCGGGGTTGCGGTTCCACCAGAAAAGGAGGGGAATGTAGAGCGTCGTCTCAGGGAGGGCGTTGCGAGGAGCGCACACCTGAGCAGGGGCCGTCGTGCCCGCGCAGGGGCCGTTGACACCCGCAAACGTGGGGTCCGTGATGTAGGTAAGCTGAGTCGTGTTACCAATCATCTTGAAGTAACCGCGCTGTTGCTCGGACGTCAAGGTGAGCTGGTTCCAGATGTGCATCCAGTCACCGTACTGGCGGTCAATGCGCTGACCACCAATCTCCACCTCAACCTGCGCAACGAGCTGCTCGCCGATGAAATCCATCCAGCGGGCATAGACACCGTTCGTGCCAGGCGCCGCCATGCCCTGGTTGATCTCAGGGAGCGTCACCTGCAGGTAAGTGCGGTAGCACAAATCACCGTTGCGGGAGATCGTGCACGTGACACGGCGACCAAAGTCCGCCTGACCAGAGAAGGTCTGCTCGATGGACTCCATCGCGAAGTTCGTGTGGCGTCTGTAAGACACCTTCCAGAAGGTGATCTCAGGAGTTCCCGTGAGGAAAACGTCCTGAGCACCGTAAGCGACCAATTGCATGAGTGCACCCCCCATATTTTATATTATACTATTGCTAAAGAAAATAATTTCCGAAGTATACATATTTTTATATTAATACAAAATAATATAAAAACATTGCTGTTTATTTACAGCACCTTCAGCAGTTACTGTATCCAATAAATAAATCATCATACCAGCATATTTATATAAAAAGAACATAAAGATATCTCTGCTAAATACAGAGAAACATGACCGACTACACAATACTACTAGAAAAATATGAGGAACTAAAAAGGGTATATGATGAGCTTATACTGGAACTGGAATCCACTAAAGAACACTTGAAGAGGTACACCGCACCCTCGCGCAAGAAAACGTACTACGAAAACCACAAAGAAGAATTGAAAGAAAAGTCACGGAATTTCGTAGTTTCTAAAGAAAAGAAAAGGGAATACAACCGCAGGTATGCGGAAAAGAAAGCCGCGCAAAAACAGCTAAACAACGCTGGAGTTCGTCCTTCGTTGTTAGGAGATATTTCTACAAATGTACCTGAAAACGGATATAAAGAATAGATGCGAGAACATTCTAATTATAAAATATTTAGGAATTGTATATGTCTGCACAATGTGAACACGGCAAAAGAAAAAGATATTGTGTTGACTGTGGAGGAAGTCAAATCTGTATTCATAAAAAACGTAAATCTAGGTGTCCTGAATGTGGCGGTACCGAACTCTGTCAACATCAAATATTTAAATACCGATGTTTTGAGTGTGGGGGTAACTCAATTTGTCACCATAAAAACCGTAAAGATAGATGTAAAGATTGTGTACATTTATTATTTTGTGAACATAATAACCGAAAAGCGACATGTCAATTATGTAAAGAGGAGCGTACATGCCAGCATAACAAGACACGTGATAAGTGTAATATTTGTAATCCTACTTATTATCACTGCGAACATCATATTACAAGAAACAATTGTAAAGTATGTTCAACGACCGCTTATTGTGACCATGGAAAATACAAACCACGGTGTAAAGAATGCGGAGGTTCATCATTATGTCAATCTACATTCTGTGACAAAATGGCCATCAAACGCTACAACAATTATTGTCTAACGTGTTGTATTCACGTTTGTCCAGAAATCGATGTGGTCCGTAATTACAAGACCAAAGAACGTAACGTGGTTGAACACGTATTGGAACGATTTCCCGATTTTACCTGGGTTTCCGACAAAAAGGTCCAAGACGGGTGTTCCAAACGTCGTCCCGATCTACTACTCGATTACGGCTCACACATTATCATTGTAGAAATCGACGAAAATCGTCACAAAGATTACGAAAGCACCTGTGAAAATAAGCGTATGATGGAAATTTCCCAAGACGTAGGACACCGACCCATCGTGTTTATCCGGTTCAATCCAGACGACTACATCAATGACGACGGTAAAAAAGTGACCTCCTGTTGGAAAACCAACAAATTGGGGGTGTATTCCATTCCTGTCTCCAAACAACCGGAATGGAACATGCGCATCGAAACCCTATTGAACACGATACAACAATGTATGGCCTCTCCGACCGAAAAGACTATCGATATTGTGGAACTGTTTTACTAGATACAGTAATCACCTCTGTAAACGCACCGCTACCTTTTTATCCGAATCCGTTTTCATTTTTTCCAGCGCGTACTGACCGCAGGGGCCACAGTGATCTTCGTTTGACCAATCGATTTTATGGTTCATCCGTGTGTTGCACTGTTCCACTCTCCACCTACCTACCGGATTGGGCAACTCTTTGGACAATAATTTTTTCATGGCAGTTATAATATATCGCATTATAACGATACATTATAACCAGGTTTCTTTTCAAGCGGTTTCACACACTGTGATAAATATAATCTTACGGTAACGTATATACCATGCCATCTGCCAACACAACATATTCGTTTAATCCTGCGTATTTAGGTGTTCCCGGTGTATTTATTACTCGTAGTAGGTTGATTCGAAATAAAATGAAACCCGTTTTCACCGATAACTCTCGGGTTTATTACAAACCGGGAAGTTTGGCGGCGGGTGGGATTGGAACCGTCCGAAATTCTGCGGTAAAATCCCGAAAAATATGAGAATGGGTCTACATTCCTCCATAGGTGATTTTTTGACCTAAAACCAGGTTGGATTCAATGAAGGCTCGCAAATAATCTTCCCGAAAAACCTCCTTTTTCCCCTCGTGTTTTTTATAAAAAATATATTCGTCGCCGTTTTTTTTCACCGTCCATCCTTGGTTGAGAGCGTTCATTATGAATGCCATTTTTCTAAAATCTGTACGATTCATTTTAATCGTACTTGGGACATCCATCGATCGTGATACAACAATAAAATATTGTTGTATTTAATTCTTCTTCAATTTACACACCTTGCGTTCTATTTTGAGATTTATCCAGTTTTTTCATATTTTACCACAAAATTTATATAGAACAATAGAGAAAGGTATAGGATAAAAACTTTCCCCACAAAAAATATATACCAAATACCGTATTATATTCAGCATAAAAATAACCACGACGCCACATATTAACTATGGAATCGACTGCGCTAAAAAATTCCATACGAAAACGTAATCCTTGTATCCATACTATCGATAAAAAGCATTCCCAAATGTTGGAACATTTCAACAAAATAGACGTCGAAATCATACCTCAATTGCGAAAAGAAATCAAAATTACCCAAAACGAGATGGACGATTTGATCCAACAAATAGAATCCAGCAGTGAAAACGACGGTAAACTCATCGACCGACGTATTGAACTAGAAGACAAGATTGAGATGCTCAAACTAAAAATAAAATCTCTTAAACGAGAGAAGAAAACCTATTTTCTCGAAAATTCGACCTACATTTTCAATTACTTTGAAGAAAAGAAGAAAATATCCTCGGGAGAAAAACAGAATGTCAACGTTCTCAATTCGTTTTTCAAGGTAAAACCCAAGGAATCGGAAACCGGTACAGATAACCAAACCAAAATTAAGCAAAACATCAACCAATACTGGAAAAATGTGGACAACGAGATTACCAATATTCAAGATTTTATCGTACCCGTTGATACGTGTACGTTTTGCAAGGCCGGTGAATTCATTCCTCAAGACGAGGAAGGTATTCTTATTTGTAATAACCTGGAATGTGGGAAATTCATCAGCTACATTGTGGACAGCAACAAACCATCCAATAAAGAACCTCCCAACGAAGTCTCTTATACGGCTTACATTCGTCTGAATCATTTCAAAGAGATATTATCCCAATTCCAGGCTAAAGAAACCACCCAAATACCAGAACATGTCATTGAAGACATCAAACGTCGCATAAAAAAAGAACGCATCAAGGATTATGCGAAAGAACTCAATTATGACAAAATGCGCGAGATTTTGCGGAAATTGGGCTACAACAAATATTTCGAGCACATTCAGTATATTAACTCGATTTTCGGTATCCGTCCACCGATTATGAGCGACGAACTTCACGAAACCTTGTGTATTCTTTTCATCGAAATACAAAAACCCTGGGCCATTCATTGTCCACCCGACCGCACCAATTTTTTCAATTACACGTATACCCTCTATCAATTGTGTGTACTGTTGGACCAAACCCAGTATTTGCCGTATATTCCGTTGTTGCGCGATCTCATCAAACAGCGACAGATGGACCTCATTTGGAAAGAAGTGTGTGCGGAACTGGGCTGGCAGTATTTTCCCACGGTTTAAGTGCGGGACAACCACGATTATTGTAACAAATAAATAAAATAATCGTGTGATATTTTTACACCATCGGACATGTATAGGGTTACCTGACAATTTCGTATCGGTCTTTATCCGGATAGTAATAGATACGCGCGCGTTTGTTCGTATCATATTCGACTTCTGGTACGTCGTGATCCAGCGTACTCACGACGGTACCCTCATGTGGTTTATTGTCCGCATCGTAGAACTGTATAAGTTCATCGTACTCGAGGTCGGGCACGAATTTCTTCTCTCCGGTGGGTAAAATCACATTCCTGCCCGTTTTCGGTTGTCTCGAACTGCGCGACTTGGAATGCGACATTATGGAAGCGGATTTAGGTTGAGATGAGGGAACGCGTTTGTAAGTGCGTCTAGGTGAGCGAACCGGAGTCGGGACAACCGGACGAGATTTCGCAGATAGGTTTGTGAGATTTTTTAATGTGTGTGCGCGGTTTTTCGCTTTCAATTTTCTCACATCGTTTTCTAAATATTTGAGCCGTCGCAGAATGAGCTGTATCTGGGAATTTACGTTCTCCATCTTACATTATGAGGATATTTTACGGGTTTTACGCGTTTTACGGCCGTACTTGCAGTATTGACGTTGGGAGAACCCGCGTGGTCTGCGGCAATTGATGCTGCGTTTGTATTTTGCTGACCATTTACGTTTCGTAGTTTGTAACATCTTAGTATAATATGATGTTACAAAATTTCGTCATAAAATATTATTCTGTTCTCCTCGGATTCTGAGTAATTTCTTGACAAAGACTCGTAATTTTAAACACTTTTATTTAAGTATTTTTTATTTCAGATTCTTTTAGTTTTTTCGCTTTGTATCTTAAATATGCGTTTCTTCTGTACTCTTTTATTTTTTCGGGATTTTCTTCTGATAGTTTTTTTAACCGGCAGTTAGCCTTTTGTATAACTGCGTCTTTGTGTGCCTCATAGTATTCTTTTTGTGTATTTTTATATTTTTGTAACTGTTCCTTCAATGAAGCATTTTCGCTCTCTAAAATACTAATTTTTTCTAGTAACTGTTCTTGGTCCATTTTACAATAATATAAAACTTATATTTTTATATCATTTTAATTTTCATTTTTTTTTCCTTACCATTTATGCTCTTACATTCTAGGAAAACCAACCAGATTAAATCCGATCCCAGCGCCGGCTCCAGAACGCGCAGCACCAGCCATGCTAGGGATGAAGACGTCCAACACGGAGAACGTCGCCGCCGCCATCAACGCAATAATCACCACCTCCTCAATGTTCAACTGCTTCTTGGGGATAACATACGCCGCAATCGCCACCATAATACCCTCGATGATGTATTTGATGGCGCGTTTAATCAGTTCGCTAAAGTCAAAAGCAATACCGCTCATTGTTATAATATATTATAGCCCAACAAAAAAATATATATTTCGACATAATCACTTAAACAAAATCTTTACTAAATACATATCACTGAGTAATGTCCAATCTACCGTTTGAAAGAAAAACCCTCCCCAACGGAGAACCCAACCCCAAATATATTGATTTGTGTGACGAAGATGCGCCTATTGCCGGACAAAAATTCGCCTGCATGTCTTTCGTGTCTCCAGAAAAAATCTTGAAAAAACGCGAAGTTTTCTTGTTTGACCAATTTGTCAAGCAGTGGGATTTCACCAAATCCATGTCCAAATTCAAAGATTTTCTTAATTTCATTGCCTACAAGTACAACTTAAAAGTCGACAGCGTCATTTCCGATTTCAACGATTTTACTAAAGAAGAGGAGGCTAATTTGAAATCAACCTCGGTAGAGGATGATTACAAGAATTTCATGGACGGTAACGAGGATCAACTCAACGAGACTTTTCAACGCGCACATGCGTTTCAAACCTCGACCCGTGGCCTCAAAATTCGCGGGGTGTACTCCACGCAGGAAGAGGCCGAGATGCGCTGTAAGAAGTTACGTGAAGTAGATCCAAATCACGACATTTACGTTGGCCCGGTCGGTATGTGGATTCCCTGGGATCCCGATGCGTATAAGACTGGCCGCATTGAATTCATGGAAGAGGAACTCAACCAGCTCCACAACGAGAAGATTAAGAACGAGGCCCGCGCGAAGGAGGAATTTGAGCGCCGCGTCAAAGAAACGAAGAAGAAGGCTATTCAGGAGAACATTGAATTGGCTAAAAAGAGCGGCAATGTGTTGACCCAGACCATCAACGAGGACGGTGACCTGGTGGGTGTCCGCGAAAAGATCAATTTCGAGGAGAGAGAAGTGGCGGAAAAGAACGCCAATGTGAATATCCGCAACGAATTGCTAAAGAAGGCGGCAGAGTCCCAAGGTGTCGAAACAATTGACATTTAAACCCGGGATTTTTTCGATTGCGTCTTGGCCTTGGTGTTGGTGTTGGTCTTCGTCCTACTGTTGGATTTGGAGCGCGACGTTTGAACATTTTTGCCGTAAACATATCCGCCCCGTTTCTGCGTTTTTTTACGACCTCCCCCCTCGCTCTTGACAGGAACAGAGGTCGGAGGCTCAACGGGTTTTTTCGGCGAAGAAAAGTAACCAACCGTATTATTCCAATATTTTTGTAAATATTGCGATACAGACATGGTAGGTTGTGCGGTGCTTGTCGTGACCGGCATTTGCTTATTATCGGTAAGGGTCGCCATTTATATAAAACCGTGATATTTTGTATTCTACGCCCGAGGTTACCAATTCGTTTTCTTAACTTTTATGTTGCCACCTTTACTGGCTTTCTTGGCTTTGTTGGGATCATACGCTTCGTCTTCATCGTCGGACCCCATATTTTTAGACATTTCCCAAAATTCGCGGTTACCCAATTTAAAATTGGGTCGATTTTCGGCCTTGTACCAAAACACTTGGTCCGAAATGTTGTTGGTTTTGGCATTATTATTCAACACCATACACTCATAATTGGAGGTGGTCGCATCCAAGACACTACAGAATGCCTCGAAAGTAGGAAACATACTAGCATAGTTATCATAAATTTTTTTGCGATTATTCAAATAAGGTTCGCGCAGTATAAAGACATAATCAATGTTGGTACGCAAATTCGGCGGAATTCCGAGGGGATACTGCATCGTAATAATCAACATTATCTTCCAGTGACGGCCATTCATGAACAGAAGCCGCATCATTTTATCACGTGACCACGAACTGTCGTACAAACAATCGTCCATAATCACAAACGCCCGTGGATCAATGGTCGTTTTCTTGTAGGTGTCAATCTCCTTTTTTACTTCTTTTAAAACCGTCTTTTGGCGGCGCAACACATTTTCGATGAGGACAGTGTTATACTCATCGTGAATGAACAATTTGGGTACATGCTGAGCATAAAACCCGTTACCAGCTTCGGTTCCTGAAATCACAGTACCAATCGGTATATCTTGATGGTGGAACAATAAATCGCGCACCAAATATGATTTCCCTGTATCACGACGCCCGATTAATACTACTACAGGTCCTTTGTTCTCGTCGGGACGAAAGGTAATCAATTTCATATCAAATTTTTTTAATTCTAATGTCATGTGTGTAGCTAAATATATGTTATGTTTAACTAGATATATATTTTCGATACATTTTGACGTATTATCTTTACCGCATGCGGGGTAAATTGAGATAAAATATATTTTTACCGATTATAATATTTACAGTAACTATGACTAAAATCCAGTTTGGTTATACCAAAACTCCATTAGTAAGTTTAAAAGCTTTAGAAGAAAGTCAAACGTGTCCAATTTCTTTGGAAGATGAGGAGAACAACTACCGACCCTGTGATATCGATCAGCTACAACAATATCAACCCATCTATTCACTGTTCTTTGATATGACCGAAAATAATTACAACTCCATCCAACTCAACCATCGTTACCACATAGTGGATATGGAAACTGTCATGAATGTAGAAACTAAAGAGGAATCCAAACGACCCATATTTATCAAATATTCCCCCCTATTTGACCCTATCAAATTTATGGTCGGAAAATACGGTGAATCTGATCGTCTCGAGATTAAACTACCATCGTATTCATTACCTCGTCCTGACCCGGACACTTCCGCCGAATCCCTCTCACAGAAAAAATTGGCCTCTTTCCACAACGCATCCTACGTCGACGGATTTTTCTATTTCTTATCCAGCAAATTGTTACAAGATTACGGTTTCAAACACGGATTGAATTATTACGGGTCTTATCTAGGAATACAAAAACAGTACAAAATGAATATTGTCGACGATTACAATTATTTGATCAATTCCACCTTTTTTAATAACAATCTTAATAAACTCTTCAAGACCACCAACCAAGATTTCATACACTCGTTGTTGAATAACAATTCCCGCGCCAACCGCCAGAAACTGAATATATGTGTGGCGGAATCTACGGGTAACCCTGTAGCAGACCATGACGCCAACCACCCTCACCCTATATATGACATATTGGGCGTGGAAGAATTGACCGAAGAACATGTGAAGGGGGGCGACGACGACGCTCGGTTAGAGGACGTTTACGAAAAAAGTCTGCCCGATAAACCCCTATTCGATTTCGCGGATGACTCTTCGTCGGATAGCGATAACAACTACAGTTCGGACGAAGATCCCCGGTTAGAGGATTCGGAGGATAACAGCGACGTTCACGACGAAGAAAACATGGATAACGACGACCATGATGATGATGCGATCGAAATAGATACCGAATTTTCTGACAATGATTCGGAAGTTTCCAGTGAGCCCCAGAATATATACGCCTATATTCAGAACTTTCCCGTACAAATGATCTGTCTCGAGCGTTGCGACGGTACCCTGGACGAACTCTTTGATTCGGGTAAAATGGACGAAATGCGCAGCGCCAGTGCCCTGTTTCAGGTCGTTATGACCCTGATCGCTTACCAAAAAGCGTTTAATTTTACCCACAACGATTTGCATACCAACAACATCATGTACGTCAAAACGACCAAAGAATATTTGTTCTACAAATACCAACGGAAGGTATACCGTGTCCCCACGTTCGGTAAAATATTTAAAATCATCGATTTCGGACGAAGCATTTACCACTTTCGTGGTCACCGATTTTGTAGTGACAGTTTTGGTCCGGGGGGTGACGCCGCGACGCAATACAATTGCGAACCCTATTTTAACGAAAACAAGCCTCGTATCGAACCCAACTACAGTTTCGATTTATGCCGATTGGGAACCTCCATTTTCGATTTCATTTTCGATATTGACGACCCCAATCACGACAAGAATATGACGCCATTTCAATCCACGATTTTACGCTGGTGTTCCGACGATATGGGTAAAAACGTTCTCTATAAACGCAACGGAGAAGAGAGGTACCCTAAGTTCAAATTGTACAAGATGATTGCTAGAAACGTTCATCAACACACGCCTGACGCCCAACTGGAATACCCATTTTTTAAACAGTTTGAGTACCCGGGTAAACATCTGAAACCGATCAAAAACATCATAAATATCGATTTATTACCCAAGGTGTAAAACGTGTGAACATTTCATTGTTATTATTCACATGTTTCTTCTACATAGTGTACCAACGAGAGGGCTTGATTTTTATCCCGGTGAAGATTCAAAACCCCGGGTTATCCGTAAAAATCACCGGAGTTTTGGCAAATAATTCTCCGCCTTCCGCGGGAACAATACCAAACCAATCGCTCATCTTATCTTTAAACTGGAAATAACCCCATATAGGAGCAAACGCACATCCGGCAACAATAAAAGCGTCTCGGATCACCATTTTGAGCGGTTTCAGTTCTTTGTCTATAAAACGCATCTCTGTGATCTTTGCCACGATAAATAGCACAGAAATCACAATAGTTAATAATAAAACGTTTTCCATTTAACTATAAAAAATAGCTAAATAATATATATCATGGCTAAACGCAATAACCGTATTCACGTATATTTGTTAGTCGGTTTTTTATTGTGTGTATTTATTTATCTCGTATATTGTCTTTCGCACTCTAAACATAACACGGAAAAATTCACGGTAAGTGTCCATGAAAAGGAACTCGACGAATTTTCCATGGGTAAAAGTGACCACAGTAGTATTCCTAACATTATATGGACGTTTTGGGAAGGGGACAATAATATCGTCGTGAATAAATGTATTGAATCTTGGAAATACTACAACCCAGGGTATGATATTCGCATCTTGAATAAATCCAACTATTCGAGATACATTGACGTAAATATTGATTCCATTCCCCATTCCAAAGATTTCACGGCGAGATATTCCGATTACATTCGTTGTTTGGTATTGGCTAAATACGGCGGGTTTTGGATAGATGCTTCCATTATATGTCATCATCCATTTTCGTGGGTTCACGGTGTACAAAATAACACACATGCTGAACTGGTAGGTTACTATATCGGTGATGTTTTAGATAACAAATATCCAGTTATTGAGAACTGGTTTTTTGCGTGTGTACCCGGTTCAGTCTTCATGAACGACTGGTCCGACGAATTTTTATCCACCCAAAATCACAAAACCATCCAAAATTACTTGGATCATGTAGATTCGCAACAAATCAATACAAGCAAAGTACAATCCCCCGAGTATCTAACTATGCACATCTCCGCCCAAAAAATATTACAAAAAAATAGCGACAAATACCGGCTTTGCTTATTCAAAGCGGAATCCGGGCCTTTTTATTATTTGAGCCAATCTAATTGGGACAATGAACAAGCAATCAAGCATTTGACCGATACAAATACGTGCGCCAATTATTACAAATTCACTTTCATAAAACTGCGGGGGTCAGACCGGCACATTTTAGAAAAATATGACACTAAAACGATGGATAACGCCTTTTCCAACATTGTTGCGCCGAGAACCTAGGCCCACAACTACTACGCCGTACCAATGATTCCGCGATTATAATTCCTCGATACCATCCAACATGACGTCTTCGGACAATTTTTGGGTGTTTTTATCGAAATCGAAAATATCCAAATCCGAGAGCTCAATGTTATCGGTATGTATTTTGATACGGTCTTCGTCGTCGTCGTCCTCATCCTCTTCTTCGAGTTTACGTTGAATCGCACGCGCGGTGCTGATTTCCTCCAAGCGATCAATCGTTTTGGGGGCCTCCACTTCATCGACCTTTCCGGTGGACGTGTTCAATATGCTGTCAAAATCGTTGAAAGACAGCCGTGTAATCACCGGATCCGTGTCCACGTTCGCCACGGACGGGACGGTCGACGGCGGCGCCTCCTCTTCCAGTATACTCGATACCTTTTCCATATCTTTCACGGAAGTAGATGCGGCGGCGGTGGTGTCCGCTGCCACAGGTTTCGAACCGGTTTCCTCTGCTTCCGGAATGTTCTCAACTACAACCTCTTCCTCAATCTCCACACTCTCGTCGGTGTATGCGCGGATAATGTCCTCGGTGGGTATACTCTCACGAATGGCCGACAAAATACATTCCTGTACGATGATTTCAAACTCGCGGTTATTTTTCTGGATTTGAAGAGGAGTGATACCACGCTCAAACAAATACACGTTCATATAGGTTTTACGGGCAACATTGATATACGTCTTGTGAATAAAATTGTCCAATTTCGGAATAGAGATGTCAATCTTCTTCTGCTTATTACCCACCCGGATACATGTAAGGACCTTCAAATGAATGATATGTACACACGTAATTAATTCCTCTAAATAATGGCAACCCGACCGTTCTATAATACGTTTACGTTCGGTTTCAATCGTGTTTCCGTTCCACTTGGGAATATGACTTATCAAATTCTGGAAATGCATCAAGTACTTGTCCACTTCTTGGTTGTCCACGCACATTTTGACGGCCTCGTTGAAAATGGACTTGATGCCCTCAATAATTAGCGGCGTCAGAATTGCCACCAACCGGGCGCACAATTCATCTCGAGACTGATACAAATTGGATGGCTGGAAATCGTCCATTTATCTATGTGTAAACCCGCGATTTTTTTTTGATTACTTAAACGACCGTAGTTACCGGTATAGATACGCATTCAACATGTATAATATTAATAATTTCTCACAGCGAAATTCCGATTTAATTTTGTGAAATTTCATGTACAACTCCACCATAATGGTGGGGTCGACCTTTTCCGCCAAAGCCTCCATCAAGTCCAAACACGAATAACCTTGGTCATAAATCTCCACACTGATGTCCACCAACTTCGCATGTGAAGGCTGAGAACCCATTGTATTTAACATTTCAAGTATAAATGCCGTTTTTTTTATCGACAGTTCCCGATTTTCGAATTTTTTGCGCAACTTGTACTGGTGTAGATTCTCCACCCGACCATATTCGTTGATATACTCGGGGACATAGATTTCGCAAAATCGCGACAAGATGGGGTTCAGTAATTTATGCTTATTCTCCACCACAATAAAAAACCGAGTATTATAACTGAACAGTTCGATACACCGCCGTAATGCGGACTGCGCATCGGTCGTCAGACTGTCGGCATTTAGCAACACAATCGATTTGAAATTGACGCCGTAGTTCGACTGTATATTTGTTTTGGCGAAAAATTTCAGTTCCTCGCGTATGAATTTGATACCCTTTCCGTGCGAACAATTCACAATCATCACATTGTGTTTGATCTTGTTTTTATTGTTCTCGTAAATTTTATTCAAAAAATCGTAGACAATTGTCTTTTTACCCGTTCCCGACGAACCGTGAAAAATAATATTGGGTATTTGGTTGTTTTTATAGAAAAGATCGAGTTTTTCGTGAATATTTTTGTGGAGGTTCTCCATCTTCATAAGGAGAACCTGTCCGAATTATCTATGTCCCTTTTTACAAAAAATCTCATGAATCTATATAACTAAGCATGGCCACCCAGAAAAAGAGAACCAACAAGGCGAAAACCGCCAAAAAGATGGAAAAATGTCCGAAGGGGACGCACCGCGAGAACGGTAAATGCAAGACACAAAAACCAAAGTGTAAAACGGGTTACCACCGTCCCGCTCCCACCAAACGCTGCGAAAAGAAATAAACGGTAGACAGAGGGGGCGGGAGTGGGAGTGGTGGTGGTGTGGGGGCGCGGGAATATTTACACTCCCGATTTGACAATCCGAAGCTGTTTGGTAAAAACGTAGCGTTCATGATAAATACACCTTCGACGTAAATTACAATTCAAACACGCCACAACCACATTCGAAGTGTTGTGTCCACGGGAATTGTCCAGTCGTTCCAACGTCCACTGATGAGGTTCACGTACATGTTCATAGAGAACTTGTACGCGTTCGCGACAATAAAAACAGGTCATCTGGGAGGTTTTCAGTAAATTCAATACTGCCGCAAGGTTCACGAATTGCTCGGCGTCGTAGACCCCGTTTTTTGTGTCCTGGGCGCGATATCCCGCAATTTTCACCCCGATTTGCTGTTTAGCCAAACTGCCGATTTTTTCATCCTCGGGGATGGAGGGTTCAAACAAGGCTTTCCACTGCCGTTCGGGCACATAGTCTTCGGCACGGAGAACCCAGCGTTTTTCCTGGGTAATTACCCGGGGTTTGGGTGTTCGGGGCGTAGTCACTACTACATGGTTAGAAACGTCAAGGGTTGGTCTTTTTTCGGGTAAAACCACCTTTTTCACACTGTCACTTTCAGCTTCCATGATATCAGAATCGGGTGGGGACGAGAACGAGGTACAGGATACATTCTAATATATTTTATAAAAACGTAATAAACCTATTACGAATAATACATGTATAATAGACCTAAAGAATTGATACAGTAATCATGTTTGGATCCACCAACACGAATACTACGAATGTACCCGAAAAAAAGGCAAAGAATATATTTAATCCGCTCATGTACGGTAAAACCGAGGAAACCCCCGAAAATGATCATGCCGCAAAAATCGACCAACTTTTGGAGAGAGAAAAACAGCATAATAAAACCGAATCCTGGAACAAGTTAGATAAAACCGCCAAAATACAGAAATTACACGTGTTTGCGGAAAAATATGGGAAAGACAATGCGTTGGCGATGAAAGACATCAAGAGCCTCAAGGCATTTTTCAAAGAATGCCTGGAAAAAAACAAGTTACAAAAGACCAAAGATGTGGTGTACAACAAGGATTCCCGCGAAATTGTCAACGTTCCGGCGCTATTTTTCAGTCCATTAAACCGCAATTTTACCCTGAGAAATTTGGATACCAAACGGGTTTCCACGTTGAAATCACTGACCCCCAAAAGGGGATCCGAATCCAACCGTTCCGAAGATGATCTCGAAGGAGTGGATCTCCCCGTATAATATCACGTCTTCTATTCAAACTCCCAAAAATTGATATCGATATATCTTAATGTATACTAATACGCAATTAGTATACATTTCTCTTCGGGAAATATTCCCGTAACGATTTCTATTGATTATATAAATTTGTCGAGTAGTCATGGAAGTGCCGATTCGCGACGAAATAGAAACTAGCCGCACCGACGAATACAAATATTTATTTGACTCTTTTAGTCTGAACGACATACACGATTTCGAGGACATGTTGTACGATACAACGGAAAATATTATCGACGACAACATGTTGGTAATGTCCAACCCCAATTACCGAGAAATACTCACAGAAAAAATATTAGACACCTTCTTTGAAGACTGGCTCGAAAATAAACTGTGTACCGAAAACGACTACCCCGACATTTACGAATATGTAGAAGAATTTCTGCGCAATTTTTTGGAAAGTATTGAAGATGAACTCCCGCCGCGTCAATCGATATATACACATCCTGAACCCATTACCCCCGAAAAACGGGAAGAAATTTCTGAAAAAATTAACCGGCTTCGTTCGGTGTATCAACCTCCCCAACGTAGCGACGCATGGTACGAATATCGTCACAACCTCATGACGGCGAGTAGTATGTACAAGGCTATGGGAACAGAATCGCAGAGAAACAGTATCATTTACGAAAAATGTAAACCCTACGTCCCCGTGAAAACCAACTATTTTTCTCAGAACTCGCGGCAGTGGGGAAACACTTACGAACCCATCTCCATCATGATGTATGAACACATGTACTTGACTCGGGTTGCCGATTTTGGATGTATTCAACATCCCCGTTACAATTGTATCGGGGCCTCACCCGACGGTATCAATATCGATCCCAGTTCCGACCGTTTCGGTAAAATGATTGAAGTCAAAAACATTGTGAACCGTGAAATTACCGATACCCCCAAAGAAGAATACTGGATTCAAATGCAGATCCAGATGGAAACGTGCGATCTGAACGAATGCGACTTTATTGAAACCCGTTTCAAAGAGTATACATCCGAAGAGGAATTTTATGCCGACACCCGGGAAATTAGCCGGGGGGTGTTCCTCTGTTTTGTAGAACACATTGCGTTGGAAAGTGTGCCAACCAACACGCTCATTGTACATAAATTACCCGAAAATACCGAGACGTCGGAATTGTCCACGTCGCCGCCCTCCTCGACATTTACAGCCTCTCCTTCCCCGAAATTCATTTACATGCCACTGGATCTGCCTTGCGATGCGGAATCTGTCGCAAGCTGGATTCACCAACAAAAAATGGAAATGAGAACCACCCACCGCCTCTATTCAACCACCTATTGGTATCTCGACGAGTTTTCCTGTATTTTAGTGAAACGTAACCGGTGCTGGTTTCAGGCCGCCCTTCCGCATATTTTGGAAACGTGGTCCGTCATTGAAAAGGAACGAAATACGGGTTATGAACATCGTGCCGCCAAAAAAAGGAGCCGATCGATGGACAACACCCTGAAATTTGTGAAAAGCGAGTGTAGTGTTATCCTGGAAGTCTAACATGGTGATGGGGGTGGGAAGGTGGAAGGCGGGGGTGTCTAAATATATCGATATATGATATATTGATTAGAAATACACCTCAATTATGGTGACGATAACAACCAAGAGTAGCAATGTATTGGTCCAACCGGCGATATATCTTATTTTAATCATCGCCTTTTTTTACTTGCTATTCATCCTATTTTACCATTTTCCGGACAATTTTGATAAAACGGTGGTAACATCTAAGAATACCACATCGTATGTTATCAATCTCGACAAAAACCCCGAACGTCTCGAACAAATTCGTCAGAGCTACCAAAGTTCCGATATCCGAGAAATACCTTTCAAACGGTTTCCCGCAATTTTGGGCAAAAATGTAGACATTGACGCCTGGCTCACCCCCGAAGCGATTGAAGAGCTGGAACAGATTGAAAAAAAACAGTACCGTAACTACCATTACCAACTCACCCGTGGAGCCATCGGCTGTTTTCTGAGTCACTACACTTTAGCGAAACAGCTTTTGTCAGACAAGCGTAACAACTACTACATGATCATGGAAGACGACAGTGTTGTCCACCCACAAGGATTCAAAGAAATTCAGGAGGCCATGGTCAATTGTCCTCCCGATTGGGACATCATCCTCTTTGGGTTTATTCGTATCATCCATCCCGAACCCGTGGGGAATTTCATCAAGCCCGGGGGCTTTTGGGGACTACACGGCTACCTGATCAATAAATCCGGCGCAAAAAAAGTGGTGACCGAGACGGATAAAATTAAAATGGACGGCCAACTGGATGCGTTCATTTCTCGCATGATACAACAAAATAAAATCAACGTGTACGCCTACAAAAATCAACTGTTTCACCAAGTGGGACGTACCTCGGACATACAGTCGGGTATTCGCCTGCGTGAAGGTATCAACCCCTTCAATTACCGCGGATACATTGTGTAAAATCTCCCTATATTACAAATAAGCGGTGGTATCACACACACTCTCGGCTTGATTCCGTACCGGGTCACCAAACGTCGAAAATGGTTCAAATGAAGATAAATGTTCTCCGGTGGGGAAAAAAATACAGTAGCTACCTTGCCGGTATCCTGTTGGTAATTCTGTTGATTCTTGTGGTTCTAGTCGTCTGGCCACGCGCTTCAGGAACCCCCCGTGGGCGTGCCAACCGACTTCCCATCGCCATCGCAAGTATGATGCGAAACCCGGTAGATCTACCTCTATGGTTGAAATATCACCGCAATTTAGGGATCTCCCGATTTTTTATACGCCTGGAAGACAGTCCGAGCTGGGAAGAATACCTTCAAACCGCGCCCGATGTTGTAGTAGAAATTGGCACCAGTGATGATTCCGGTAACAATTACAGTACGGTTATTGACCGGCAAATTGTGTTTGTCAACAAGGTGTTGCGCGATAACGCCGCGGCCGAGGACATTGACTGGATCATACACATTGATAGCGACGAATTACTTCACGGAGATTTGACCGCAGTAAGTTCCCTGCCTCCCACCGCCAAGACGGTCAAATTCATCAACGCCGAGGCCATCTTTGAAGAACCTAAAAAACGCGACACCTGTTTCACCGCAAAAAAATTTTTACGTTGCGATCAAGGCGCGCCGTGTAAATCTTATGTCAACGGCAAGGGCGGGGGAAGAACCCGTGACCCCCACGTGTTTATGGCGGGTCCTCACGATTTCGGGTACCGGGGAACTGAGACCGCGGAAACAAATTACAAGGTTCCCTTTGAACAACTCCACGTTCTCCACTTTGAAGGCTGTACTTTTTCAGGATGGGTCGACAAGTACTACCACATGAGTAAGAACGACCGGGGCGACATGCCGTTTCCGTATTACAAGGAAAGTATCCAGGCGGCAAAACGTGCCCACGAGCTTTATAAGGAAAACAAGATGCCCGATCCGACACAGTTCAATGCGGGACAAGTATATAACCTGAATTCGCCCATAAAAATATAATTTTCCCACTTCTTTCCCACAAATACGGCGGAAACCGGGTAAAATTGATCTTTTTCACACAAAAAAATCAGATCGCACCACCCACTAAGCCGTAACACGAGTTTGCGAACAACATGACAACACCCTACACCGTTCCTGCCCAGTTCCGCGTACCGCTCATGCCACCCAAACGCGTTCCGGGTCAAGACTATGCGCAAGCCATGCGCGCCTACCGTGATGAAGTAGAACGGCGGTTTGCGTGCGTGCCCCCCGCACCCCCTCGAGAGGTTGAAACGGACGAGGACGAGGACGAGGACGACGACGACGAGTACTTGAGTGACGAAGATACCGCCGGTGAGAACGACGACGACGACGATACCGATACGGACCATGACGATCCGTACTACTTTGAAGAGAACCCGATGAAACTCTTGAATCACACCCAGAAACCGGTATCCACGGAAGAACTTCAGCAAAAGATGCCCGACGACTGTTGCTTCTGCTTGGAGGAACTGTTGCGGGCAAACGCGGTCACAACAAACTGCGGCCACTCCTTTTGCCAAAGCTGTTTCGGTCGCTACTCTAAAAAAAACTGCCCCAGTTGCCGCCAACGCCTAACCCGGTTGACAACCTACCAAGAAAACAGTGATCCAGCGTCGCAAGATACTTAGACCAGTTTGTGATGTAATGGACTAATTTATACTTTTTTTATCGCCCACGCTCACCACAACGTATTATTTACAAAAATAATATAAACCCTACTCTTATATTATTTTAGTTGAAAGGAGGAATATGACTTCATTTACATCAGGTTCAATGGACGAAATGCGGGTTACCAAACGCAACGGTGAGTTGGAAACAATTGAATTCGATAAAATCCTCAAACGTATTAAGTCCACCGGGCAAGAAGCCGGCATTTCTATTAACTATACCGCTTTGGTTATGAAGGTCATTGACCAATTGTACGACAAAATCTCCACCACCAAAATCGATGAACTCACGGCAGAACAGTGCGCATCGATGTCCTCCATTCATCCCGACTATAACACACTCGCCGGTAGAATTATTGTTTCGAATCATCATAAAAACACGGGGTCGGTATTTTCCGAAATCATGACTCTGTTATACAACTACTTGGATAAACACGGTCAACCTTCGCCTCTCATCGGAGAGGAATTCTACGAGGTGGTAATGGCCAATGCGGAAGAATTGAACGGATGGTGCGATTTTTCCCGCGACTACTTGATCGACTACTTTGGGTTCAAGACGTTGGAACGGGCTTATTTGATGAAAACCAACGGTAAAATCGTGGAACGCCCGCAACACATGTGGTTACGCGTGGCTCTCGGTATTCACGGTTCAAATCTGGAGAAAGCGCGGGAAACCTACAACCTAATGTCGCAAAAATACTTTACCCACGCGACGCCAACCCTGTTCAATGCGGGCACGCCCCATCCGCAGTTTTCGTCGTGTTACCTTCTTTCCATGGAGAGTGACAGCATCGACGGTATCTACAACACGTTGAAAGATTGCGCCAATATTTCGAAATGGGCAGGCGGTATCGGGCTCCATATTCACAACATCCGGGCGTCGGGGTCCCATATTCGTGGTACCAACGGGTCCTCGAACGGCATTGTCCCCATGTTGCGCGTATTCAATCACACGGCCAAATACGTGGATCAGTGCGTGCATCCAGAAACGATTATTTATACCACCAAAGGTCCCATTCAGATTCAACATTGTGTAATGGGTGAAACCGAGGTTATTAATTTGTTAGGTAAGGAGGAAGTCATTCAGAATGTATTGGAACACAATTACCATGGCGAAGCTTTGGAAATTGAGTCGACGCATTCCCTCACGCGGATGATTATTACCCCTGAACATCCGGTTTATGCGTTGGTCAATCCACCCAAGGATGTAGATTTTGACGTTATGAAGGATAGTTTAGATAAAAAGATTTGTGAGTTTGAATGGACGGATGCCAAAGAATTAACGACGAACGATTTGTTAGTGTATCCGATTCCCTCGTACGAGAAAGACATTACAACTATTAAGGCAGACGATTGTTATATTTACGGTATTATTCTGGGGGATGGCTCTGACAATAGTAAGACAGAGGCGTCGGGTTATGTTTCTATGCACACCACCAACAAGAATCATATTGCGGAGTTTATGGCCAAATATTTTTCGAATACCTGTACGGATTATGTAGTGTCTACTGATAACAATGCCACACATATTCGGTGGAACCAGAATCTCAATCTCCCTTTCCGTTATAACGATTTTTACGACGAAAACAAGGAAAAGCGTATGCAGTCGAGATGGATGCATCTGCCAATTGAAAAGGCCAAGTATATTTTGAAAGGACTGTTGGAGACAGACGGATGCGACAATGAGGAATTGACATTTGACAGTACGTCGTATCAATTGATTGAATCTGTAAGATATTTGTGTATGCGTATGGGTGTACTGACAAGCGGTTATATTAGAGATAGACGCGAGAACAAAAACATTGTGTACCGTTTGCGAGTTCCCAAAACCCGTGAAATCTGTGATTTGATGAACATCGAATGTAACGAAAATCAGCTTTTCGAGTTTATGCGGTACGATAATTTTTTGTTGTCTAGGATCACTGAGATTACACCTACGACGTATAGTGGCAAACTTTATGATTTACAGATGGGTAAGGAGCATAATTATTTGTTACACAATGGTTTGGTCCACAATGGTGGCGGTAAGCGCAACGGTTCTTTCGCCATTTATTTGGAGCCCTGGCACGCCGACATTGAGCTCTTCCTCCAGATGCGTAAGAATCACGGCGACGAAGAGTTGAAAGCCCGTGACCTGTTCTACGCGCTCTGGATTCCCGACCTGTTTATGGAGCGCGTAAAAGCCAACGGTTCCTGGACGCTCATGTGCCCCGACGAATGCCCGGGACTGTCCGACGTCTACGGCGACGATTTCAAAACCTTGTACGAGAGTTACGAAACGGCGGGACGTGGGCGTGTGACCATGAAGGCCCGCGACCTCTGGTTCCAAGTGCTCGATGCCCAGATGGAGACGGGTACGCCCTACCTCCTTTATAAAGATGCTGTCAATAAAAAATCCAACCAGAAGAACATTGGTACCATTAAATCGAGCAATCTATGTGTTGCGCCTGAAACAAAGATATTGACAGATAAAGGTCACCTGGAAATTCAATCATTGGTAGGTAGTAAAGTAAACGTTTGGAATGGGACAGAATTCAGCGAAGTTGAAATTTTCAAGACTGGTACAAATAAAAAATTAATTGAAGTAGTTACTAGTGATGGATGCGTATTAAGCTGTACTCCTTATCACAAATTCTTCATTCAGAAACGGTATAATAAGGAAAAATTTGAAGTAATTGAAGCACAAAATTTGAAATTAGGAGATAAACTTATCAAATGCGATTATCCAGTAATTGAAGGTACAGAAGAAATGAACTATGCTTATACTCACGGTTTTTTTTGTGGAGATGGCACCTATTTTAATAATAATCATAAAAAAACGATTCGATGCCAATATAAATGTTTGCAAGATCATTATTTTTGTAAACGGCACATCAATTATGAAAATGAAAATACGATAGATTTGTTACAAAACAACAATTCCATTGATAATATACAATGTAATGCCTTGTCATATGAAAAAAAACCAGCCATATTTTTGTATGCTGATAAAAAATTACTCGCGGATCATATCCAATATATTGGCCGAACTGAAGAAAAAACAAGAATTACCCTTAGATTACCGTTGGATATTAAAGAAAAATACTTTGTTCCGATGGAACACAACATAGAAACCAAAATGAATTGGTTTTCTGGTTATTGTGACGCAGATGGTTGTATTACCAACAATCAGGACAACCAACAATTACAGGTTACTTCTATAAATGAATCATTTTTAACAAACGTAAAACTCATGTTACAAACATGCGGTATCAATCCCAAAGTTCGAAAAATGTATGACCATGGTACAAGTTATCTTCCTGATGGACACGGAGGATATCGTGATTTTGAAACAAAACCACTGTTTCGAATGTTGATTACATCCGTTGATCTACAAAAAATAGTTACCCTCGGCTTCTCACCAAAACGCTTAAAAATAAATAATATGAATGTACCAAACCGTTCAGCAAGTAAATATGTTACGATTACTGATGTTATCGATAATGGACGTATTGATGACACTTTTTGTTTTACTGAACCAAAACGACACGCTGGTATATTTAACGGTATTATTACTTCTCAGTGTACTGAAATAACGGAATACTCTGACGATAAAGAGTCCGCCGTCTGTAATTTGGCGTCGATTGCGTTACCTACGTTCCTGGATTATTCGGTCACTCCTCCAGTGTTTGATTACGGCAAGCTCCACGAAGTCACCAAAGTCGTTACGGAAAACCTGAACTGTATCATCGACCGCAACTATTATCCCACGGAGAAAACGCGGCGCTCCAACCTGCGTCATCGACCCATCGGCATTGGAGTCCAGGGGTTGGCCGACACTTTCATCCTCATGGACCTCGCCTTCACTTCCGACGAGGCCAAAACGGTGAACCGTAAAATTTTTGAGACCATTTATCACGGCGCGTTGGAGCGTTCTTGTGAACTGGCCCAGCGTGAGGGGGTTTACGAGACCTTCCCGGGTTCGCCCGCCTCGGAGGGCATTCTCCAATTCGACATGTGGGGCTACGATCCCGGGAACGAGCGTTACGACTGGGCGGCGATGAAATCCCAGATTCGGCAACACGGACTTCGCAATTCATTGCTAGTCGCGCCCATGCCTACGGCATCCACCTCGCAGATTCTCGGGTTCAACGAGTGTTTCGAACCCATCACCAGCAACATTTACAGCCGGCGCACGATTGCCGGGGAGTTTGTGATGACCAACAAATACTTGATGCGCGATTTGATCGGATTGGGTCTGTGGAACGACGCCATCAAGAACAATGTGATTGCGAACAACGGCAGTATCCAACACATTGATATTATTCCCGAACATATCCGCGAAAAATACCGGACGGCGTGGGAAATTCCCATGAAAACGGTCATTGACATGGCGGCAGAACGCGGGGTCTTTATTTGCCAGTCGCAGTCCATGAACACCTGGATCGAAGAACCGTCCTACAATTCCTTGACGTCCATGCACTTTTATTCGTGGGGACGGGGACTGAAAACGGGCATTTACTATTTGCGCCGGCGGGCCGCGCACCAAGCCCAGCAGTTTACAATCGAACCGGAAAAACGCGACCGCGGGGGCAGCGAAGCCGAGGACGAAAACGAAGTATGTGAAATGTGTTCAGGTTGAACGGGGGTGGGGGTGGGGAGTAAATTATTTATTCTGAAAAAAATATAAACCCGGTTTATGTCTGATATCTATATACTATGGACATTAACGTACAAATTTCCCCCCAGAGCACGGAACTATGTTTCATTATGAACTATTTCGGCAGTGACAAGGGTGACCCCGCCGGCGAGAAAAACCACAATTATACCCGGTTTTACTACGAGCTGTTTAAACCCGTACGTGATGGCCCCATCCGCCTCTTTGAGCTCGGACTGGGTACCAACAACGTCAACATTCCGTCGAACATGGGTCCCGACGGCAAACCCGGCGCATCGTTACGGGGCTGGAAACAATTTTTCCCCCAGGGCGAAATTTTCGGCGCAGACATTGACCGCGACATCCTGTTCAAGGAGGACCGCATCAACACGTTTTACTGCGACCAGAACCACGCCGTGAGTACCCGCGAGATGTGGGGCAGTGAAGGCCTGGTGGACGACGGCATGGACATCATCATCGACGACGCCTACCACGTGTTTTCCCACAATGTCAATTTTTTCCAGAACAGCAACTACAAATTGAATTTGGGCGGGGTCTACATCATTGAGGACATTATGCACTACACCCTCGATCTCTGGCGGGAAAAAATCGCTCAGTGGGAGAAGCAATATCCCCACCTGCGTTTCCGGTTGTACGTCATTCCTCACCCCAAGAACCCCTACGACAATACTTTGCTCGTCGCCCAACGCGTCGAGTAGTCAGTCTACACGATCGATTTCAATTCACACATTTTGAGAAAACACCGCATACATGCCAACGTGTCGGTCAAAGCGTCGTGTGCTCCCTCGAATTTTTCTTGAAACAGGTGTTCGTACAATTCCGCCAATTTGGGCATTTTTTTATAGGGAGGTTTACCCGCCTGTTTGGAGGGTAAGGTGATACTACACGTGCTTCTGCCTAATTCCGCCGTACACATCGTGCGTTTCTTATGGATCATCTCATACACGCTGTTGAACATGAAACACGCGTCCATCATGTCGGGAAAGAACTGGAGCGCATGGCGCTGTACTTCCAGTTCAATCATCCGCCGATCGAACCGTATGTTGTGAGCCACCACCACATCGCATGCCTGGTATGCCCGGTAAAACTGGCGTAATGCCTTTACAATCGGTACACCGTTGTCGCATTTTTCTCGGGTGATGCCCGTCAGTTGGGTGATGAATTCGCTGATTTCCACTTCGGGGGGAAGTTGGACGTATTCGTTGAATATTTTTATATTTTGTTTTGTCTCCGTGTCGTACAAAACAAAACACAGTTGGGTTATGTAGGGCAGGGCGGGGTTGGTCGTATCGGAAGCGTCGGGAAACAGTCCCGTGGTTTCCGTATCGAAAAACAGTATTTTACACGGCGTGGTCATGTGCCGTGGGTTTACGGGGGTGCTAACGTCGTATAAGGCGGTCATAGTTTATGTTACAATCTCGAACTAATATAGAAATTACTTTCAATTTTAGTCTATATCGACCAATCTAGAGCGTATTCATGGCAAGTAGTGTCACATTTGTCACTTCTTTCTTTTACATTTATGAACACGAATATGACCCCCGGAAAACGGTGCCGTGGCGTATCGAACGGTTTCGCGAAATTGCCTCCACCGGCATCAAAATCTGCGTCTACGTGTGTCCCACCATGGAACCTCATGTGAAAGCCCTGGAGGCCGAGTTCCCCGATAACGTGAAATACATGAAAACGCTGGAGATTGACGACACGGTCCTCGCCAACATGCTGCGCCAACACGGCAATTATACACTTCCGGAGAAACGCAGTGATACCAAGGATGTACCGGGGTACCTAACGGTCATCAATTCCAAGACCGAGTTCATGACCCACGCCGTGGACGTGAACCCGTGGGGGTCGACCCATTTTGCCTGGATCGATTTCAACATTTCCCACGTGTTTTTCGACAAGGAGCGTAGTCTCGAATTTCTGCGGTTTTTGGGTACGCGGACCTGGTTCGAACCCTCTTTTTTCGTCATCCCGGGATGCTGGGACAAATGGTCGGGAGAACACATCGGTCACGTGAGCGACACCATTCACTGGCGATTTTGCGGGGGGTTCTTCATGGGGGACAGTGCGTCCATTCGCCGGTTTCACGCGCTCTATTTGGAATTTTTCCCCCAGTTCTTGTCCGAAACCCGCAAACTGGTGTGGGAGGTGAATTTCTGGGCCTGGCTCGAGGCGAAAACCGAGTGGTTGTCGGTCTACGAACCCGATCACGGCCACAAGGCGTGGTACAAGGCGGACCACAACGATTCCATCATTGGAAACGTATGGGCGCGGGTGTTTTCGAAACGGGTACTGGATTTTTCCGGTAACACAACGTGTGTTTACGATTACCCGAAGATTGAGGGCTACAATGCGTCCTCTGCCGCCTATCTGTACCACGGGGGGAAACACTGGCTCAATACACGCTATGTGAACTACTGGTATTATCCCGACGGTTGGTACATGTTTTATGACGGGGTTCGCATCATTCGCAGCAAAAATATCTTGTCCGAACTCGTGTATTCGGAGGACAGGGGGGGTTTTGTACCCGTGAATTTCCGGGAAATTAACGAAACGGTGGATTTGCCCAGTTACGAGATGTATTCTCGGGGGATTGAAGATGTCCGTTTGTACGCAGTGCGGGATCAGATGAAATACATTGCGACTACGGTGGGGTACCATTCCACGGGGGGTAACCGGATGATCATGGGGAATTTCAACGTGAATCAGTTGGATTTAACCGGTTCGACGCTGATTGAACCGCCCACCGACACATTTTTAGAAAAAAATTGGGTGCCGGTGGTTCTCAACAATCCGACAAGTGAATTTCACGGACGCGAGTTGTTTATTTACAGCTGGGGGCCGTTTCGAGTGGGACAGTTGCGGTACGATACGGGGTCGTCTTCGCCGCAACTGGAAATTATTTATAGCGAGGAATCGACCCGTTTAGCGCCTTTTTTTCACCGTATGAAGGGTTCCGCGTTGTTGGTGGATCGGGGGGACGTCTTGGTGGGGGTGGTCCATTTTAGCGAAGAATTGCGTCCGCGGCACTATTTTCATGTGATGGTGGAGCTGGACCGACGCACATTGCGTCCATTGCGCTACAGTGAACCGTTCTATTTCGAGGCGGTGAGTATCGAATTCTGTATTGGATTTACGTTGACACCGGAGACGGACCGCTACGTATTTTGGATTTCGCGCATGGATCGCGACCCACTTATGGTGGTGGTACCGGTCAGTGACCTGCCGTGTACGGAACATTTTTAGGATTGGGGGGACGATTGCCGGAAAATGGTCGTTAAAAAAATGTGGGTATATTTTATTGGTGTGAATCGCGGGTTTTGATTGTTGAATATTTTTAAAATAATTATTGGGAAAAATGGCAGATGAGGAAAAAGCTGATGGTTCTCCTGTTGTAATCAGTGAGGGAACTGGTGAAAAAATAAGTGATGCTAGTGCCGAATTAGGTGAAGCACGAAAACAGTTAGCTGTTTTAAAATCCACAAAAAAAGGTACTGATGGTGATGATCCTGCTGTGGAGGATAAGGGTAAGGGTATGGGTACTCCTCCTGTGACTGCTTCTGCTGCTCCTCTGGATGGTAAGGGTGATGATATGAAGGTTGATGATGCTGATTCTGATATGGATGATAAGGGTGCGGATAAGAGTAAGGCTGTTCCTGCTGATGCTGCTGCTTCTTCTGCTGATGCTGATGCTGATGCTGCGGCTTCTTCTGCTGTTAAACCTGCTGCTAAACCTGATAATGCTGATGCTAGAAGTGATATGATGTATCAGAATGATCCTGGAAATCGTATAACAGATAATATATTGAAAGCTCACGCAGAGCAACGACGGCTAAGGCGACAGGCAGAGGAAGAAAAGGATCAAACGGAATTTGCAGAAGCTATGGAAATAAATAGTGAATATCAAAAAAAAATTTCTGATAGCACGCATTTATCCGACCCTGATAAATCTACCGATTTTCAAGTGACGATTACGTATGATCAAAACACTAAAGAAGACAAACGCGTTGCGATTCTTTTCAAGAATTTTGAAATAATAAAAGTAACATTACCGAAAATCGCACGTCCTCCTCTAGGTTTAGACCGTACTACGTCACTTGCTTCAACGCATATCCAACCGATCACTTATACTTTAATGAACTGTCTTTTAGAGTGCTATAAAGTCATAGAAAAAAAAGTAACATTTAACTCGGTCGGTTTCGATTTTCGTAAAATAAAAAGTTCACAATTAACTGATGATGAAAAACAAAAAATTGTTGACATACTTTCTTCTCTTAACAGTAAGACAACTAACCCATATGCTTATTATTTGAGTAATATTGCTGTGTATCGACATGCTGAAGATAAAAAATTTTTTACTGAAATTAAAGAATCTGATTTTTCTAAGAAAATAGAACTTGACTATCTAATACAGTTTTTATTTTATTTTAAATTTAAAATTAATGCTTTTGCAGGCGTTGAATATCCAGTTCAAAAGAGTTTTTTTGGAGCTGATAATGATACAACATTAATTGACGCACTACAAAAACTACGAATATTTCCGGATAATTCACCACTCTATCCTACTAAAGAGAAACGTCTTAAGCGTGCTTCTCTTGCTAATTCTCGTGCTCGTGGTATTTATGTTGATATTGGTGATGGTGATGCTGATACTGATGATGATGCTGCTAAAGGTGGTAAACCCCAAACCCGTAAATCCAAACTCCGCCGTCGCAAAACCGAGCGTCGCAACTCCAAACGCGGTAAAAAAATAAACGCGTAAAACACGCAAAATTGAAATAACAAAAACAACATAATATTTTTGTTATTTACTAACGTAAACGACCCCCCTCCCCACAATGTCCCGACCTGCTATTATTTCCATCGAAGGCAACATCGGTGCGGGTAAATCTACTCTCCTCACCCGCATTGAACATGCCGCCGAGATGTCCTCCCGAATCTCCCGACACCGTCCCATTGAATTTGTGCCCGAGCCCCTCGACCAATGGCATACCGTTCGCGACAAGGACGCCGATATTCTCACCAAATTTTACGCGGATCCGCGCACACACGCTTTCCCCTTTCAAATCATGGCCTACGCCACGCAAGTCAACATACTCCACGACGCAGTTTCCCGCCATCCCGCCATCGTACTCACCGAGAGATCCCTCGCGTCCAATCACGAAATATTCACCAAAATGCTCCATAGCGAAGGCAAGATCGACGACATTCACTACCAAATTTACCAAAAAAACGCCGAGACCTACACCAAAACGGCGGCCAACAGTTGTACCACGGATGCCTACATCTATTTGCGCACGTCGCCCCCGACCTGTCACGAACGCGTCAACCGCCGGAATCGTCCCGGAGAACAAGACATCCCCCTCGAGTATCTACAAACCTGCCACGATTATCACGAAGCCTGGTTGAGTGATCTCCCCCCGGAGAAATGCCTCGTCTTGGACGCGGATGCCGACCTTTCCTTCTACCACATGTGCGAAATCCTGGATTTTATGGACCAGGTGGCCAACCGAGTACGCGGCCAGTCGGATGACGTCCCGTCGGAAGAGGCCCGTCGCGCCGACCTCTTTGGGTGGTAACTCCCGCCCAAATCACGACCGCAAAAGCGCCAACTCGTTGCGGCTAAACCATTCCGACGACCGCTTGGGCGCATAATACAGTAAATCTTTCGGAGGCGGTGCGGTCGTGGGAAAATGGGCTTCCCCGTAAATGTCCTGGAGTAAGATCCATTCAAACAATCCGCCGCCGTACACAAACACGTTTACAAACCCCAGCCGTTTCAGCTGGCGGTATTTTTTTTCGGCGCTGTCGTCCGCCGCGTGTTTACCATACACAATAATGTGGCGCGACGCCGTATCGTAGTTACTGATGAAAGCGTTCATCGTCGCTTCTTCTTTGTCCAGGGCCAACGTGGTCGGTATCAACACACCTTGTTCGTGAACCGGGAGTGTGTTGATGACGACAAATTGGGTGGGAGTCTGGATGGCCAGTTTAATTTCTTCGAAACCCACCTTGGGTACCGCGGGGGGATCGGGAAACAGATAGTTTATCATGGTCGTGCGATGGGTCAAACTACACTATGATCCACGTTTGTTTTTATGTTTTTTACGCCGGGGTCGGTTTTTTCGGCGGGAGGTATGCCCACTTCGACCGCCAGCATTTTGGATTCGATGAGTTCGTCCAACATGTCAATTCGGTCTCGGAACCCTCCGCCCATCATCTTGTCGTGGATACGGCGCTCCATCTGTTTGTCTGAACTGGACAATTCCTTGTATGTTTCGTACAATTTTTCGTTGAATTTTTCGAAAAATCGTGCCACCGCCAACTGCTCCTCCTTGTTCTCGAACCCTTCGATGTATTTCATCTGGTAGTGAAGCAAGCTTTGACACTCCTCTTTCCACTCATTTTCGTCGCGGACAAAAAAAGCGGCGGGCTTGTTCATCATGGGGAGGGTACAGTGCATGGGCCGATCCTCCGGTTTGAGACGTTCAAAGTATTTTTTCAGGATGTTGGTGGCGCCTTGGTAGTAAAACCGGTTTTGGTCGATTTCGTTGAAGTCGTCCTTGACAAACTTCATGGAGTCCACAAACTGATCAATCGTCATGGCGTTGCTGCACCGGGTGTTCAAGTAAATATGAATGTTGTTGTAATTGGTGGTGTTGTGGTGGTTGGTAACGTTGGAGGTTGCCACCGCGTTTTTCCCCTGGGCCTCCCGGAATTCCTTGAATTCGTTATGTAACTGGTTGTTACTAATGATCATCTTTTCAATGAGTTCGGCGGGGACGTTACTGGCGGGCGCCTCCTCGGGCTCTTCGGTGGCCTCCTTCTTACACATTTTGGTGTGCCGCCACATTGCCGAATAGGATTTGTATTTTTTTGAACATTTTTTACACTCGCTGTATTTAATGCTGGTGTTTTCCAGGTTTTGTAAATCCCGGTGTCGCTGGGTTTTCAGATGGTTGGTATACACCTGTTTATATACGGTAGAAAACACGCAGTTTTCACACTTGTAAACCACCATAAATACACACGGGTGCTATATACTAGCCGTATTTAATAATTTAGAATAATTATTCTAAATCATTAAATAATTGGTATATTTCTATACCGATCCTTGTTCTCCAAAAAGTGAAAATGAAAAGTCCGCCAGAAATTTTTCCCTCCCCGATTTTTTTTCGGAAAAACCTCCGACAACTTTTTGGAACTTTTCTCGGGGGGTTTTTCGGATTTAATGATTTGTATAGTTTATATACCAATTATTAAATAATTGGGCATAAACCTTCGAAATCCTTGTTTTCCAAAAAGTAAAAATGAAAAGTCCGCCAGAAATTTTTACCTCCCCGATTTTTTTCAGAAAAACCTCCGACAACTTTTTGGAACTTTTCTCGGGGGGTTTTCGGATTTAATGATTTGTATATTTTATATACCGATTATTAAATAATTGGGCATAAACCTTCGAAATCCTTGTTTTCCAAAAAGTGAAAATGAAAAGTCCGCCAGGATTTTTCTCTCCCCCCAACTTTTTTCAGAAAAACCTCCAACAACTTTGGGGGACCTTTTCGGAGGACTTGGGGAGAACCTGGCCAACTTAATGATTTGTATATTTTATATACCAATTATTAAATAATTTGTATATTTCTATACCAATCCTTTGTTCTCCAAAAAGTGAAAAAGAAAAGTCCGCCAGAAATTTTTCCCTCCCCGATTTTTTTTTCGGAAAAACCTCCGACAACTTTTTGAAACTTTTCTCGGGGGTTTTTCAGATTTAATGATTGGTATATAGAATATACAAATTATTTAATAATTGGTATATAAAATATACAAATCCTTGTGGATAGAACGGCGGTGAGCATAATGTGGTAAGGAGGAGGGTGAACCCCAAACGGGTAGAAGAGACCATCCCCGCCCCCCCCCCCCCCCGCCCCCA